>OGCL01001807.1_pt1 | contig 16904 bp, 15 predicted proteins | sample 1570041 | NCBI WGS metagenome assembly OGCL01 (sample SAMN06266162, study PRJEB24511) | hot springs metagenome | isolation source: Hot spring water | place: South Africa: Limpopo | collected 2015-06-22
AAAGGTAAGTTCAACTTCTTTATTTCATAGTTCTTCAATTATTTCAGAGGGTTAGTTGATCGAGATATAAAAAACTCAGGAAACTCCAGGATGTCAATACAATCCAAGGTCAAGCCAAAATGAAAATGCTGATTTTATAGTGGGGCAATTTGAGCGGCTTTCACCATCACTAACGACTCACTAAGATGGCAAGTGTGTGATAGCAACCTCTAAGGAATGCGGTGATGCCTTCTGGGGATGAGCATAGAGTTAAAGAATTATTCTTAATTGTCAAAAAACAATCCTATCGTTATTTTGTGACATGCAGGTATAGATAGTTAGTTGTAAATATATATGCAATCAGATTGATTTTCGCCTTTGCCTCATAATTTTTCTCTTGAATATCAAAATGTTTGCATGGTATTATCTAATACATGAATATAATCATTGCCATAACAGTATTATTGTTCACAACAACCATTGCTTTTGCTGATATCTACCAATTCAAATCGCCAGATGGCTCTATCTCTTTTACAAATGTCCCAAGCGAAAGAGGTGGAAAGATTGTTTACAAAGAACCTAAGAAAAAATCAAACCTGATAGCTATGAAAACCAGTGTTAACAAAGAGGCATTTGACGCTATTGCAACAGAAAAGGCATCTAAATACAATCTTGATCCCGACCTCGTTAAAGCAGTTATCAAGGCTGAATCGAACTGGAATCCTCACGCTGTATCTCCCAAGGGAGCGCGCGGGCTGATGCAATTAATGCCCTCAACTGCAAATGAACTTGGTGTCTTTAATTCCTTCGATCCCGAAGATAATATTGACGGTGGGACTAGATATCTTAGACACCTTTTGGAAAAATTTAATGGCAATATACAACTCGCTCTTGCTGCTTATAATGCAGGGCCAGGTCGTGTTGAGAAAACCAACTCTATCCCGGCAATACCTGAGACTGTTCAATATGTAAGAAGGGTTATGTCTCTATATACGGGATTGCCTACATTAACTTATTCTCAAAGTTTTACTGGGGGTAAAAAAGAAGTCACCCAGATTAAGAAATATCAACTTGAAGACGGAACCATTCTTTTCACCAATACCAAGCTCATTTATTAACTCAGGAAATATTTAATGCCCCCAGACAATTCACGCCTGATACAAGAAATATTGAGACTTAAAGAAAGAAGAAACGCCATCATTCTTGCTCATAATTATCAGAGACCTGAAATTCAAGATATAGCAGATTTTGTGGGCGATTCACTTGAATTATCACGCACTGCCGCCACAAAAGAGTGCGATGTAATTGTTTTTTGTGGTGTTCATTTTATGGCAGAAAGCGCCTCTATTTTATCGCCCCAAAAGACTGTGTTGCTTCCTGAATTGGAAGCTACTTGTCCTATGGCTGATATGATTGAGGTTTCATCCAGCAGGGAGGTCTGGAAAACATTCCCTGGTTATGATATTCAACCTTCTTTCGTTTTTCCTCATGAATTTACTTTGAAGGATATAAAATCAAAATATCCTGAAGCCCCTGTTGTTTGCTATGTAAATACAACTGCTCAGGTCAAGGCGGAGAGTTATATATGCTGCACTTCGGCAAATGTAATAAAGGTAGTAGAGTCATTGCCGACTGATACCGTGATATGCGTGCCTGATAAAAATCTTTCTCTGTGGGCACAAAAGCATACAAAAAAGAAAGTTATAAGCTGGGATGGCTTCTGTCATGTCCATGACAGGATAACAAAAGATGATGTTGTTATGGCAAGAAAAAAACATCCAAAGGCGCTTTTTATGGCACATCCCGAATGTAGGCTTGAGGTTCTGGAAATGGCAGACCATGTCACAAGCACATCCGGGATGCTCAGATTTGCTAAGGCTTCAGAGGCAGAAGAATTCATTGTTGGCACCGAAACCGGTATTATTCATAGGTTAAAAAAGGAAAGCCCTGAAAAGACTTTTTATCCCCTCAGAAAGGACATGATTTGTCCCAATATGAAAAAAACTACCCTTAAAAGCGTTCTTCACGCATTGGAAAATATGAAAAATGTTATTAAAGTGCCTGAAGAGATACGAATTCCCGCAAAGAAAGCCCTCGATAGAATGCTTGAAATTAAATAGTGTAAGCGACTATTGAAAACAAAATTCTCGTGACTCCTAAGGATAAATTAATACAGAAAATAATGAGTGAAGGGCCTCTTAGCTTTGAGTCATTCATGGAGTTTGCGTTGTACGATTCCGAATCAGGATACTACATGAAAGACTCTATAAAAATCGGCAGAGAGGGAGATTTCTATACATCACCCCATCTACACAAAATTTTTGGTGCAATGCTTGGCAGACAGATGCTTGAAATGTGGGAGTTCATGAAATCTCCAAGTAATTTCCATGTTGTCGAGATGGGCGCTGGTATGGGTTATCTTGCTAAAGATATGCTGGAATATCTTAAAGTGTCAAGTGTCAGGCGTCAGGTGACAGGATTGTTTGACAATTTTAAATACACAATAGTTGAAATTAATCCGGTGATAAGGGCAAAACAGCAAGAATTATTAAGGGATTATGTGGAGAGGGTTCAATGGGTCTCTACTTTGGAAGAACTGGAGCCTATTTCAGGTTGTTTTTTATCTAATGAGTTGCTTGATGCGTTTCCTGTGAGATTGGTAGAGATGGACGGAGAACTGGCAGAGATATTTATAACAGCTAAGGACGACAACTTGATCGAGATTAAAAACTCATGTTCTGATGAGGTTAAGGAGTATTTAGAAGAATTTTCAATTGACTTGTTTTCTATGGCACCGTATAGAACTGAGGTTAATCTAAGAATCAAGGACTGGCTTTTTCAAATCTCTAACAAATTAAGAGAAGGATTTATTTTAACAATAGATTACGGTTATCCTGCTTCTGAATACTATTCTGAGGAGAGGAATAGGGGCACCCTTCTTTGCTATCACCAACACCAGCTTAACGATAACCCGTATATCAATGTTGGAGAACAGGATATTACTGCACATGTAAACTTTTCATCTCTTGATAAATGGGGCTCTCAACTCGGAATTTCGACTATTGGATTCTGCCCGCAAGGAACTTATCTTATATCTCTGGGAATAGATGAACTCATTGCCGAATTATACGGAGAGTCACCCGATGCCTTTGACCTTGCAAAAGTAAAGGGACTCATATTTTCTGAAGGCATGGGAGAATCCCACAAGGTTTTGATCCAATACAGAGGACAGGGTAGTCCATCATTGAAGGGATTTGCACTGAGAAATCAACTGAAAAGATTGCGGTTATACGGATAACATTAAGAATATTTTTGGCTAACCTGAAAACTTGAAGTCCTCCTACTTCCAAAAATTTTTACTTTTTTGACTTAAGTCAAAGCTTCCCTTCATACACCTGCAGTAAACTTTGATTATAAACTTTAAAAAAGGAGGCAAAAATGAAAGAACAGAAGATGTTTTGCTATCAATGTGAACAGACGGCTAAAGGAGAGGGATGCACAGTAGTCGGAGTTTGCGGCAAGCAGCCTGACGTGGCAGCGCTGCAGGATTTATTGCTTTACACGATTAAGGGGCTTTCGCTGTATGCTGTCGAAGGTAGAAAGCTTGGTATTATTGAACGAGATGTGAATGTTTTTACGGTAAAGGCGCTTTTTTCAACTCTTACAAATGTTGATTTTGACCCAGACCGCTTTGTGTCGTTGATTAAAAAGTCTGCTGAGTTGAGGGATGCTCTTAAGGCAAAGGTTAAGGCTGCTGGCGGAAGGGTTGATTTTACCGAAAAAGCTGCCAACTATGTTCCTCCTTCAACTAAAGAGGAGATGATTAAAGATGGCGAGAAAGTCGGTGTAAAATCTGACCCGACGATTAATCCTGATATACACTCATTGCAGCAAATCTTAATATACGGAGTAAAAGGGGTTGCAGCATATGCAGACCATGCACAGATATTAGGACAAGAGGACGATGCAGTTTATGCCTTTATCCATGAAGCGCTTTCTTCAACCTTGAGAAATGATATCGGACTTGAGGATTGGATAAAGCTCGTTCTCCGATGCGGGGAGATTAATTTAAGAACAATGGAACTTCTTGACTCAGGCAATACATCAACATACGGACATCCAGTTCCAACAAAAGTGCCTTTAGGAGTAAAAAAAGGCAAGGCTATACTTGTATCCGGTCATGACCTGAAAGACCTTCATGAGTTGCTCAAGCAGACTGAAGGTAAAGGCATATATATTTACAGTCACGGAGAGATGCTGCCCACACACGGCTATCCTGAGTTGAAGAAATACCCTCACTTCTATGGGCATTACGGCACCGCTTGGCAGAATCAGCAAAGGGAGTTTGCGAAATTCCCCGGCGCAATTCTAATGACAACTAATTGCCTTCAAAGACCACAGGAGTCTTACAAAGACAACATTTTCACCACTGGTTTAGTTGGCTGGCCCGGAGTCAGGCACATATCTGATGGCAACTTTCAGCCTGTTATAGATAAGGCGCTCGCTATGGATGGTTTTGCTGAAGACGTTGAAGGCAAGACTGTAATGGTGGGTTTTGCAAGGAACACTGTTTTGAGTGTTGCTGATAAAGTCATTGAGGCAGTTAAAAATAAAAATATACGGCATTTCTTTCTTGTTGCAGGATGCGATGGGGCGAAACCAGGCAGGAATTACTATACAGAGTTTGTTGAAAAGGTCCCAAAAGACTGCATTGTCCTCACCTTGGCTTGCGGTAAATTCCGCTTTTTTGACAAAGACCTTGGTGACATCGGCGGCATCCCAAGACTTCTTGATATAGGACAGTGCAATGATGCCTATTCTGCCATACAAATTGCTGTTGCCTTAGCCAAAGCATTTAATGTGAGCGTGAATGAGCTTCCATTGTCATTGATATTATCTTGGTATGAGCAAAAGGCGGTTGCTATACTGCTTACATTGCTTTATCTTGGCATTCAGAACATAAGATTAGGTCCTTCGCTTCCAGCTTTTGTTTCTCCAAATGTGCTTGATGTGCTTGTAAAGAATTTCAATATTAAACCGATAACGACACCGGATGAAGAGCTTAAGGCAATTTTAAAATAGGGTAGGGGGACCCAAATTCGGCGATAGAATTAATAAATTTCACAAAATCAACAAGTAAGATAGAAAGGGCTGATGAAGGATTTTTAAAGGACACCTTACTAAAAAAATTTTAAGGGATTTTGGCAAAAGACATTGTATTTAAAGAATAAAACAAAATTTAAATAAAATTTGTAGATTATAAAAATCCTGAAACAGCCCTTCCTATCTCTAAATGGGGGGCGAAAATAAATTCCACCACTCATTTAAAGAGGTGAACAAGATGAGCATGATGAGATGTCCGGGACAGGATACCGCATTCTGGGATTTTAAGGCTATATACGATGTGAAATGCCCTAAGTGCGGACAGCCTGTTGAGTTTTTTAAAGACGAGCCTGCAAGGATGTGCAAGAAATGCGGCTATGAGTTTGTAAATCCAAAGATGGATTTCGGGTGCGCCGCCTACTGCAAGTATGCTGAGCAGTGTTTAGGCAGCTTGCCTCCTGAGTTGATTGCAGAAAAGGAAGAGCTTTTCAAAGACCGTATAGCTATAGAAGTTAAGAAATATCTTGGAAGCGATTTTAAAAGGATTAGCCGCGCAATGAAGGTTGCCCGTAATGTTGAGCAGATTATAAAAAGTGAGATAGCTAATCCAGGAGTAATTATATCAGCAGCGTATCTCAAAGAGGTGTGTGCTAACGAAACGGAGAGCGTCATAATAGCAAAAGACATACTTAGCAAGCTCGGAGCAAAGGAAGGTTTAATTGAAGAGGTCAGTAATTTAATAACAGATTTGAATAAAGGCATTAAAGATAAGACTATAAATCATCAGATACTAAATGATGCTATACATTTAGTTGAGATTGAAGAAAAAATTAAAAAAAGAGACTCTGTAGATGAAATAGAACATAAAATTAAAAATGATTTAGAGACTGAAACTGCTAAGAAATTAGCTAAAGAATTAACAAAGGGGAGCATCAAATGAAAACAAAAAGAAAGATTATCGAAATAGATGAAACGCTCTGCGATGGCTGTGGGCAGTGCGTCCCTGCCTGTGCAGAAGGCGCTATCGAAGTAATAGATGGTAAAGCCCGTCTCGTGTCCGAGATCTATTGTGATGGGCTTGGTGCCTGTCTTGGTGAGTGTCCAAAAGGAGCATTGAAGGTCATTGAGAGAGAGGCTGATGAGTTTGACCCTGAAGCTGTAGAGGAATATCTTAAGCACAAGAAAACACTTGAAAAGCCAGAAGAAAAGCCTTGTTGTCCAGCCATGCACATAATTTCCATTAAAAAGGCGGGACAAGACAAGGAGAAATCTTCTTACGGCTTATCAGAACTTACAAACTGGCCTGTGCAGATAAGACTTGTGCCGTCATCCGCTCCTTTTTTGAAAGGTTCTCATCTGCTTGTAGCTGCTGACTGCACAGCCTTTGCATATCCCGACTTTCACAAAGACTTCCTGCAAGGTAAGGTTCTCCTCGTGGGATGTCCTAAGCTTGATGATATAGATGAGTATGTGAAAAAATTTGCAGAGATTTTTACCGCAGCTAACATTCAAAAAATTACTGTTTTGACGATGGAAGTGCCTTGCTGCTCAAAACTGCCCAAGATAATAGAAAAGGCTATGAATATCGCTGGTAAGGACATACCCATTGAAGAAATAGTAATCAGTGTCAGGGGTAGTATTTTACAGCAGGTTTGAAATTACTTGGGACTCCAGTGGTTGAAAGCATATTATGCTGGGGAAGCAATATTGCCTTTTATAATAAAATTGCGAGAATCCTACGGGTTCTCGCAATAACCTGTAAATCCATAGGTTTATAATCCTATCGCTCTTTTAGGGTGTTGCTTTCGGCTTGACACGATTAATTCCATTTTTAGCTCATAAATCCCCTATTTAAGTTATACTTAATGACCGCCGATGGCTTTCTGTTGCGATGCAGGCTTAAAAGTTTCTATAACTCTTGCAGTTTTTAGACAAATATTTGTATTTTACTTCTCAAAAAAGTCTTTGCCAATTTCAGTTTTGCTTAATACAACAAACTTATTCAGGAGAGATTTATGCCAAAAAGAGATGACATTAAAAAGGTATTGATTATTGGTTCAGGCCCTATTGTTATAGGTCAGGCTTGCGAGTTCGATTATTCTGGAACTCAAGCATGCAAAGCTTTAAGGTCGCTTGGATATGAGATTGTGCTTGTGAACTCAAACCCTGCAACAATTATGACTGACCCTGGGATGGCTGATTCCACTTATATTGAGCCTCTTACTATTGAGTATGTGACTGAGATTATCAAGAAGGAAAGGCCTGATGCAATACTTCCCAATCTTGGAGGGCAGACAGGGCTTAACCTTACTGCTGCATTATCAAGGAAGGGGATACTTCACTCATACGGCGTTCAGATTATCGGGGTTCAGGCAGATGCAATAGAACGCGGCGAGGACAGGATTATATTTAAAGAACTAATGAAAAAACTAAATATCCCCATGCCGAACAGTGAGCCTGCTTATACGGTGGAACAGGCTGAAGAAATCGCTTCAAAGCTTGAATTCCCAGTGGTGATAAGACCTGCATACACTATGGGCGGGACAGGCGGCGGGCTTGTCTATAATTTTGAGGAATTAAGAACGGTTGCGAGCAGGGGAATCGCAGCGAGTCCTATTGGGCAGATATTGGTGGAGCAATCTGTTTTGGGATGGGAAGAACTTGAGCTTGAGGTCGTAAGGGACTCAAAAAACCAGATGATAACAGTTTGTTTTATTGAAAATGTCGATGCGATGGGCGTCCATACAGGCGACTCTTTCTGCACCGCACCTATGCTGACTATCAGCGAAGAACTACAGAATCGTTTGCAGAAGTATTCCTACCAGATTGTCGAGGCTATTCAGGTTATCGGCGGCACAAATATTCAGTTTGCCCATAACCCAAAAACTGGCGAGGTGGTTGTCATAGAGATTAATCCGAGGACATCGCGCTCGTCAGCATTAGCGTCTAAGGCTACCGGTTTCCCGATAGCTCTTATTTCAGCCTTTTTAGCTGCGGGGCTTACTCTTGATGAGATACCCTACTGGAGAGAGGGAACCCTTGATAAATACACACCATGGGGAGATTATGTCGTTGTGAAGTTTCCGAGGTGGGGTTTTGAGAAATTCAAAGGTGTTGAGGACAAACTCGGGACTCAGATGCGGGCTGTGGGAGAGGTTATGAGCATAGGCAAGACATATAAAGAGGCTCTGAATAAGGCGGTCAGGGCTCTTGAGTCGGGTAGGGCAGGGCTTGGTTTTGCAAAAGACTTCAACAATAAAACCCTCGAAGAGCTAATGGAAATGCTGTCCTTTCCAACAAGCGAGAGGCAGTTTATAATGTATGAAGCACTCCGAAAAGGCGCTTCAGTAGAGGCACTCTATGAAAAGACATTTATAAAACCATGGTTTATTGAGCAGATGAGGGAGCTTGTAAATCTTGAAGAAGAAATACTCAAATATAAGGGGAAAAAATTGCCCGATGAGCTGCTTATCAAAGCAAAAAAAGACGGCTTCGGCGATAAATATTTAGGACAGCTTCTTGGAATAACCGAAAAGGATATACGGGATGCAAGGCAGGCTATAGGGATTACTCATGCGTGGGAACCCCTGCCTGTGAGCGGAGTCGAAAATGCATATTATTACTACTCAACCTATAACGCCCAGAACAAGGTCAGCTACAGCAGCAGGAAAAAGATAATGGTTATCGGCGGTGGTCCAAACAGGATTGGTCAGGGTATAGAGTTTGACTATTGCTGCGTCCACGCTGCTTTTACAATAAGGGATGAAGGCTATGAGTCCATAATGATTAACTGCAATCCTGAGACTGTCTCCACAGATTACGATACTTCTGATAGGCTTTATTTTGAGCCGATTACCGTTGAGGATGTCCTTGCGATCTACGAAAAAGAAAAACCGGAAGGGGTCATCGTTCAGTTCGGAGGACAGACACCGCTTAATATAGCAAGGCAATTGTCTGAGGCTGGCGTTAAGATTTTAGGCACTTCTCCTGAGACAATAGATTTAGCTGAAGATAGGGATAGATTTAGGAAGATGATGACAAAACTCGGCATTCCTATGCCGGAGTCAGGCATGGCAAGCACCCTTGATGAGGCTGTTAGGATTGCCGACAAAATTGGCTATCCATTGATGGTCAGACCCTCCTATGTGCTCGGAGGCAGGGGTATGGAGGTCGTCCATGACAGGGAAATGCTTCAGCACTATGTGAAAGGCGCTGTTGAAATTACGCCTGATATGCCCATATTGATTGACAAATTTCTGGAAAATGCAACTGAGGCGGAAGCCGATGCAATGTCTGACGGCGCAGATGCCTTTGTGCCTGCTGTTATGGAGCATATAGAGCTGGCAGGAATTCACTCGGGGGATTCTGCCTGCGTCATTCCTCCTATCAGCATCCCTACCCAGCATATAGAGACCATTTATGAATATACCAAAAAATTAGCTATTGAACTTAATGTAATCGGGCTGATTAATGTTCAATATGCAATATCTGACAACACAGTTTATGTGCTTGAGGCTAATCCGCGTGCATCCAGAACTGTGCCGATTGTATCAAAGGTATGCAATATTCCGATGGCGAAATATGCCACACAACTTATGCTTAACAGGAAGCTCTCCGATATAGACACAAAGGTGAGGCAGTTTGGTTATTTTGGTGTTAAGGAGTCGGTTTTCCCCTTCAGCATGTTTCCTGAGGTTGACCCTGTGTTAGGTCCCGAAATGCGTTCAACCGGAGAAGTGCTCGGAATTGCTGACTCATTTGGGCTCGCATTCTATAAGGCTCAGGAAGGGGCGCTTCAGAAACTTCCAACCGAAGGAACGATATTGATAACCGTAGCTGATGATGACAAGGCTTCATCCCTGCATCTTGCCCGCCGCTTTGAAGAGCTTGGTTTCCATATAATGGCTACGAAGGGAACATATAAATTTTTTGCTGAAAGGGGAATAAAGGCGAAGCTCATTGACAAGATACATGAGGGACGCCCGAACATTGTAGATGCGATTAAAAACAATGAAATCAGGCTTGTAGTCAATACTCCAAGCGGCAAGACCGGCAAGATTGATGATTCGTATATCAGAAAGTCTGCGATTAAATACAAGGTTCCCTATATCACGACAATCGCCGCCGCTTCGTCAGCCGTTCGGGGAATAGAGGCATACAGGAAAGGCCACGGCGCTGTTAAGTCATTACAGAAATACCATGCTGAAATTAAATAAAAATAAACCCCTTGCCCTCTCAGAACTGACGTATATTATCAGGGAGTCAATAGCAAGCTCGCTGCCTGACAGCTATTGGGTTGTGGGTGAAATAACAGGCTTAAGGGTTAACCAAAAAGGACACTGCTATCTTGAGCTCGTGGAGAGAGACGACGACAGCATAACAGCAAGGATGAGCGCCCATATCTGGTCATATGATTACAGGAAACTCGCCGCTAAATTTTTACTGGAAACTAAGGCATTTCTCAAAGATGGAATGAAGGTTCTCTTTCTCGCTACTGTGAATTTCCACGAGGTTTATGGCTTAAGCCTTAACATTATTGACATTGACCCAGCTTATACACTGGGCGATATTGCCCGAAAAAAACGCGAAGTAATAACCCGCCTTGAAAAAGAGGGGCTGATTGACATCAACAAGAGCCAGCCTTTGCCGCTCGTCCCGCAGAGAATCGCCATTGTATCATCGCCTACAGCAGCAGGCTATGATGATTTCATCTCACATATTGAGAATAACAGCTATGGATATAAATTCCACCTCAAGTTGTTTCAGGCTTTCATGCAGGGCGATGAGGCTGAAAGCTCCATAATAAAGGCATTGCGTCAAATAATCACGCAAAAAAAATCATTCGATATAGTCGTTTTAATCAGGGGAGGCGGTTCTCAGATGGACTTAAGCTGTTTCGACAGCTACGAACTCGCCTCTGAGATAGCCCGTTTGCCTTTGCCTGTCATCACGGGGATAGGGCATGAGAGGGATGACACCATTGCCGATATGGTTGCGCATACCAGAATGAAGACACCTACAGCCGTAGCCGAGTTTGTTATCTCCAGCGTGAGAAGCTTTGAAGAAAGGATTATTGACTTGAATCGGCGGATTGTGAGACAGTCAGAGCATCTGCTTAAAGACGAGGCTTACAGGCTGAAAAATGTATTGCAGGAACTGACTAATTCTGCTGTAAAGTTAATTGTGCGTCATATTGGCAAAGTCGGTTTAATCAGCTATACTATTAAATCAGCCAGTAATATCTTTATTGAGCGCAGGCGCTATGTTCTTTTGTCAGTTCAGAAAAAACTCCAGATAGTTACAGAAAGCAAGCTGACAGGATATACTAATAAACTTAACAGGATTGAGCAGGCAGTGCATTATCTCGACCCAGTCAACATTTTAAAGAGAGGCTACAGTATCACCCACTATCAGGGCAGGGTTATAAAAGATATAGAAGGACTCACAAGGGGCGGGATAGTTAAAACGAGGCTTTATCAGGGTGCAATAACATGCAAAATAGAAGATATGGAGGCTCACAACAATGAAGCAGCCGAAAAAACCGACATATAACGAAGCTATTGCTGAACTCGAAGCTATAGTCCGAGAGATAGAGGGTGAGGAGATTGACCTTGACATTCTCACCGACAAGGTAAAAAGGGCTGACTTCCTTTGCAAATACTGCAGGAGCAAGCTCAAAAGCACTGAAGAAGAGCTTAAATCCATTATCAAGAATATGGAGCAGGAAGGTGAGCCTGATGAGCAGGAGGCCCGCTAATTAAATTAAGGAAAGGATGCAAAACAGATTTTCTTATATAGCCCTGGTTTTTTTTGTAGTTGTTTTGGGCTATCTCAACTATGAGATATTCAAACCCTTTCTGTTTCCTATAGCATGGGGCATTGTCTTTTCACTCCTTTTTTACCCCGTTCATGTTTTTCTAAACAGGTATATAAAATGGAGGTCCCTCGTCTCACTTATAGTGATTATTATCATAATATTTCTCATGATAGCTCCTTTCTCTTACTTTTCAGTGATGCTTGTAAAAGAAGCTAAAGGGCTTCTTAAGTATGCAGGACCCGACAAGGAAAACCTGCTGCATTCAGTTCTTGGGAAAGAGCCAATAAAAACAATTGTAGAAAAGGGTCTGCAAATTCTGCAGATTAATGAAGAAGAGCTCAGCAAAAATGTATCCGATATTGTAGCAAATGTCAGTAAAGAACTTACCGGGATTGTAACAAAAGGCATAAGCGGAGTTTTTGCAGGCGTTTTCGATTTTGTCATTATGGCGATTTGTATTTTTTTCTTTCTCAGAGATGGTCCAGCGATACTTGCAAAAATTCAGGAATACCTCCCTTTCTCCGACGAACAGAAGGAGCGGATGAGCAGACAGGCAAACGATATAATAGTCTCCACAATGTATGGCGGCGTGATTATTGCCCTTGTGCAGGGAAGCATAGGGGGACTTGCCTTTGCCCTTTTAGGCATTTCATCACCGGTTATGTGGGGTCTGGCAATGGCTATAGCTTCTTTCCTGCCTCTCGTAGGGGCTTTCATAATATGGATGCCGGCTGCGGTATATCTGTTTTTTTCGGGTTATACATTAAAGGCTTTCATTTTGCTTATAGTTGGTTTTTTCGGCATCAGCATGGTGGACAACTTTCTGCGTCCCCTTATAGTCGGCAGCAGGACGAAAATGCCTTTTCTCCCGCTTTTCTTTACAGTTTTAGGCGGCATTAAATTCTTCGGACTGCTTGGAATCATAATGGGACCTTTGATTTTCGCCCTCTTTGTCTCGATATTTGAGATATTCAGAAAGGTCGAGACAGAAACGTGACACCTTTTAAACAGCAAAATATTCCGTTATAATTTCTGTAATTTAATTTATCCCATAGAACCCAAAATACTATTTGAGTTCAGATACGAAAGGATTTCTTTGCAAAAAACTTTTTTGCCCATTATGCTATAATTTAAGGTTAAATAAGGAGGTTTATGTGCTGCGAGTTGCCATAACCGGTCTGAAACCTGGGATGAAGCTGGCCAAGCCCATTCAGAACGAAAGCGGTATGGTTTTGCTGCCTGAAGGCACAGAGCTAACCCCATCAGTTATCAATCGTATAGATGCGATGGGGATATCATCAGTTTTAATCGAAGGCAAAAAGATTCCGCTCAAACCTAAAGAGGAACTTCTTGAAGAGGTAAATGAGAGATTCAAAAAGACGGAAAACGAAAGGCACATGGATTTGATTAAGAGACTAACAATTGAACATATTAATAAACTTTATGAATAGCCATGAAATTCGATATAAAAACACTACAAAATGAAATCGCTAAATTCGATACCCTTCCGACAGTTCCTTCAAGTTTGAAGAAAATACTCGCTGTTTTAGAAAACCCAAAGACATCACTCTTAGATATTGGAACGTTGATATTAAATGACCCTGTTCTGACTTCAAGGGTTCTTAAAATTGCCAATTCAGCCATTTACGGTTTTCCCGGAAGGATATCCACCATTAATCAAGCCTTGCTGCTGCTCGGATTAAACATTGTCAGGGGATTGCTCCTTGGTGTGTCGGTATTTGAGGCAATGCAAAAAACAATGCATGGTTTGTGGGAACACTCTATAAACGCTGCTGTGGCTGCAAGGGATATAGCGATTATGAATGGGCTTAAGGAGCCAGAAGAGGTCTCTGTTGCCGCTCTTCTTCACGATATTGGGAAGGTCATCTTTAGCCTTAAATTTCCATCTGACTACCAAAATGTTCTGGAGAAAGTTAATACAGAAGGCATATTTATTTTTGAAGCTGAAAAGGCAATTTTCGGTATAACTCATGCAGAGGCTGCTGCATGGGTTGCGAGAAAATGGAATTTCCCTTTTAACCTTGTTGAGGCAATTGAATATCATCACAAGCCTGAATTGTCTAAGAATGTGCCTATGCATACAGCAATTGTTCATATATCAGATATTCTCGTAAGGGCAAGGGGGCATGGTTTTGCAGGAGACAACTTTGTCCCACCTGTTAATTGTAGAGCATGGGACATGGTAAATCTGTCAGAAGCCGACATAAAAGAGATATTCATACATATGGAAGACTCTTTGCAGGAAGCAGAAAGTCTCGATTTTTCAGATGGCTAATTCAGTATTTGTAATAAGCAGCAATACCTCTTTTTTGACTCTTATCAAAACTACCATTGATAAAAGATTTCAGGTTAGTATATTTGAAGATAAAAAGTCGGCGCTTTCCAGTATATTTGATGCATTTCCAGATTTGATAATCCTTGAGATAAATCTCAGAAATGACCCATTAATCAGAATTATCAATGATATCAAGTCTGACTCTATCTTTGGACAGATTGGGATTTTATGCATCATACCCGATGATTTTGATTTCCCTTCATGGGATGCGCTGTTGGTTGATGACTACATCAGACTTTCCGATGTTGAAAAAGATTTAAATCTGCGCATCGAACTATCCTTCCAGAGAAGACAGAGGATTATGGAGGTTAATCCCCTTACCCGTCTGCCAGGCAATATATCTATACAAAAACAAATAGATCAGAGAATTTTAAAAGAGGAAAAATTCGGCATCGCCTATGCAGATATAGACTATTTTAAGCCTTATAACGATAAATATGGCTTTGGCCGCGGCGATGAAGTAATAAGGATGCTCGGAAGGCTCATATTCAATATGGTAAGGTTAGATCAGCCCCAAAACAGCTTTATTGGTCATATAGGGGGCGATGACTTTATTTATATTATGGATATTGATTTGATTGAACAGACTTCCCAGAGGATAGTCGAGCAGTTCGATAAAATAATACCCGTTTTCTACGAGCAGTCAGACAGGGAACAGGGTTTTATTGAATCTATAGACAGGAGAGGAAAACTGATGAGATTTTCACTTATGAGTCTGTCTATAGGCATTACTCACAATAAGTACAAGAAATTCCAACATTATGGTCAGATATCCGAAGTTCTTGCTGAGATGAAGCAGCATGCCAAATCAATCAAAGGCAGTTATTTAATAATAGACAGGAGAAAGTGAGTATCGCTATTTTGTTAATTTGCTTACTTTCTTGACAGGCGGAATTTTATTTAGGCATAAATTCAATTCGTCTCATTGTTTTTGGTACAATAAAATAAGATTTTTAGACACAGGTGTCCAAAATAGTATTTAGCAGGGATATGACACAATTCCTTTGTCAAAGAACTATCTTAGTCCATGTGTAAGCCTTTGTGAGACTTCATATTTAGTTTTGAAGTATTGGTAGTTGAGGCTTCCGCTTCGTCTTCAGCATCCTTTAAGTTACTCGTGGCTTTGGCTCCAGAAATTGTATCATATCCCTCGGATTGAAAAGTATATTAAGAATTCATTTTGGTCGGGTATGATTTTTAGAGCTTGTTCACTTCGTTATTATCCTTAGTTTTTCATATATACATAATAGTGCAAATTTGATATAAATTTTAATTTCCAAGAGGCGAGGTGATTTATCATGGAAAAACAAGAAAGACGGGATAATGTTAGGGTTAAATATCTGAATGCTCTTTTTTTAAAACCATGGGATTTTGTATCAAAAAGACAAAAAAGGCCTTTTATAGAGGCTGATATTATTGATATATGCAGTGATGGGGTCAGGATAAGAACTCGCAGTTCTGATACTAATTTTGAAGTTGGTTCAACGCTTTGTCTGAAAATCCCCTTTCCAGCAATGCCTGTGATGGTCACCCTTTTCGGAAAAGTAAAATGGCTTAAGACAGTGAATTTGACCACAAGGGAAGCGGGGATTCAATTTGTGACATGGGAATAATTTATCATCAAAAAAGATAAATCGGCAAATTCTTTATTTTATGTATTCCTCTTGTTTCAGTTTTCTTCCTGTTTTTGCTTCTAATACCTATCTTGAAGCAATGCCGGAAGGGCAAAGGGAGGGAGTTGCAGCCGTTGCGGTAGATATGTGGGAACCCTCTCAAAATGCCCTTGAATCCCTGTTACCAGAGGCCGATATTATATATGCAAGTTTCATATGGCAGGACACCTTGGAGAGGCGGTAGACGCTGAGAGAAGGGGTGAACATAAGGCTTTGCTTAAGGAGGGGTTGAAGATCTGAAGGGGACAAAGTATCTATGGTTGAAGAGACCTATTCGGTGGAGGGACGAAGAACGCGCTCAGCTTGAAGAACTAAAGACTAAGGGCTTGAAAGTTAGTCGTGTCTTGGCGCTTAAAGAGATGTTCTCTGAGGTTTAGGGATATAGCTATGAAAAAGTCCTGCCCGGAAGTTTTTCAGGAAGTGGTTCTGGTGGGCAACAAATGTCAGACTGAAGGCGATGGCAGATGTAGCAAAACTTCTGAAGCGGCATCGTGATAACATTTTGACATATTTGAAGCATCGGATAACCAATGCAGTTGCAGAGGGACTCAACAGCAAGATTCAGCAGGTGAAATCAGCAGCACGAGGCTTCAGGAATTTCGAGAACTTTGGGATAGCGATCCTATTCTTTGGCGGAAAACTGGATATGTATCCAAATAAATCCCAGTAGAACCAAAATATTCAAGCAGGGATATGAAACGATTTCTTTGCTAAAGCACTACCTTGATGCATGTCCTAAAATAGCTATAAGCGCCTCGTCATCTATGAAAAAGATATTATAAATAAAAAATACACTCTCCTTTGCTTTCCCCTAATTTTGCCTTGTGGAAGTGGAGAGACCCTACTTCTCTCTCGGAGCTTCTGCAAGGCAAAATAACTCCCTTAAAATATTCAGTCCACAGTTAGCAGTAATTGTTTGGTTCTCTTACCAGTCATCTATCCGCGCCACTATGCGCACTTTATCTTTCGGTAACGG
>OGCL01001809.1_pt1 | contig 16895 bp, 32 predicted proteins | sample 1570041 | NCBI WGS metagenome assembly OGCL01 (sample SAMN06266162, study PRJEB24511) | hot springs metagenome | isolation source: Hot spring water | place: South Africa: Limpopo | collected 2015-06-22
AAGCTCCTCGCGCAATGTTCGGTAGACAACTCTCACGCCGCCCCCTTCTGCTTGCCACCTGGCCCAGTGCGCTTGAACGACTCGTTGCGGGCCTTGGGGATGGCGCGCAGGTTCTTCGGGTCGTTGGTGCCACCCTGGCTGATGGGCTTCTTGTGGTCAACGTGCACGCTGGTCGGAAGGTCGCCGTGCTTCTTCTCGTAGGCGTACCGGGCGTTCATGCGGTCACGACGGGCCTGTTGGCGTGCTGGTGTCTCTCGGGCGGCCTCAGCCTTGTAGTCCCGCTTCTCTTTAGGTGTTGGCATCTTCTTCGTCCTCGTCAACGTAGGAAATGAAAGCAATGTGCCCGCGCAGGTAGAGCAGGAACAAAACCATGAGGAACAGTACGAACGCCGCCCCGACCAGCATCAAGATGACGGAGAAGGCGTCCGACAGATAGGTGAGGAACTCAAGCACGAGATCGCTCCAGGTGCGATTGGCAGTCCACGCAACGGACCTTGCCGAGCTTCAAGCGACCGTCAGGTATCTCGATGTCGCAGTGCACGCAGTGCACGCCGTCGAAGTCGGGGTGCTTCTCCGGTGCCGAAGCCTTTGCTGCTGCCTTGATCGCGCTGTCTCGCTGTGCCTGTTCCAGGCGTTCAGCCATCTCAAAGTGGTTCTCGTCCAAGACGCTCCTCCAATTGGTCGAGTTGTTCTACGCTGTCCACCACGACGACCATGCCGTTGGCCCGGTGGATACCCATGATCTGGTTGTCCTGCATCACCGTCGTGTTAGACCGTTTGCCCGGGGCCTTAGTCTCGATCGCCAAAAAGCGACCATTCCAACAGCAGATGAAGTCGGGAACCCCGCTGTTTCCGTAACCTGTGCCCATCGGCATGCAGAACCAGATTCCGCGCGCCTTGAGCCATGCCTTGACGGCCGCTTTGACCTTACCCTCCGGCGTCTGAGCCACGCTCCACCTCCATGCGACGGATGACAGCCGTCATGCGGTCCAGCTCATCAATGGCGTACTGCAGGCGCGTCGCCAACTCCAGGGCCTCTGGGGAGGAATCTGGGTTCTCGTTGACCAGTTCGATCAAATCGGGGTTGTTCAAATCTTCTAACACGTTAGTCCTTGCCGCAAAACTCACACAACTTTTTACCCACTGGGCACCAGGCTTTGCAAAGGCCAGAGGGGTTCGGCAACCACTTGTCGTCCTCCTGTGCCCGCTCCATGCGCTGTATGCGCGGCAAAAACTCCTGCCAGATGACCGGTACGTCCTCTTTCTTGAAGTCCTGCGCTGTTGTCCTGTCTGCGGCCAACCAGAGGTAGCCTGTCTTCACGGTTTCCAAGTACGGGTGCTGGGCGAATGTGGCGGCAGCGAATAGCTTGAGCTGGTCACCATCCGTCTTGACCTTGCCAGTCTTATAGTCCAACACAATGCCGACCTTGGGCTTGACGATGGTCAAGTCCAGCACACCTCGGAACCATACGTCGGAACCAAAGAATGCGGTGGGCTTGAATCCGCTCGTAAGGCCGAACTTCTGCTCGGTGAACTTCTTGCCGTCCGTGGCTCGCAAGCGGTCCACGATGGGCTGGTATTGAGTGAAATTGGGACCCAGAGACCTGGTGCCAGCAACGGCATGTTCCAGGGCCTTGTGGACCTCGTTACCCCACATGGTGGCCTCGGTCTGGGCTTCCCGCACCTGCTTGGAGATGCGTGTTAGATAGAAGCGCTTCGGGCAGGTCTCAAATGCCTGCAGGGAGCTGTAGCTCCAGGGGAGTACGCCGGCCATGTTAGCCCGCAGCTTTGGCTGCGTCCCGTTCGTAGATTTCCTGGCGCAGGTACACAGCCAGGTCCAGCACCTCCTGGTACGCGTCGCGCAGTGGGTCACGGCCATTGAAAGGTTGCAGGCGGGTCCCGTACTTGCTGGCACCAACGGCGTCGCGTTCAGCCATATCAGCAATCACCAGGCTCCACACGGCGGGGTGCAGGTTCTTTACCGGGGCCGGCTGGGGTTTGTTTGGTGAAGTGGTAGGGATCGAGTTAGACCACTGCTCGGGTGTTGCATCGTCGATGGATACCCGTCGGTTAGATTGATTGTGTGTCATGGCGCAACATTCTATGGTGAATTGTCTAACACTCAAAGGTGTATAGTGACACTGCCACGGCGGGCAGGTCGTGGCGGTTGCTTTCCCTTGTTACCCCGGTGCAATGCCGGGGTCTTTTTTGCTAGATGCGCTGCCGCTGGTGGGCAGGTTTCAGCATTTCCTTGCGAACCAACATCTCTTTGGCGTCCAGCATTTCGTCGATGGACTGCCAGAATTTGTCACGGATGGCGTCGATCTGTGGCTTGGTGAGCTTGCCTGCGACGGCTCGCTCGGCGGCGATACGCGCGTCTCGCTCCTTGCCCCAGTTGTTGGTGGTTACCCGCATGAACTCCAGCCGTGCGTTGCCGATGAGGCGGTCGCGCTCGGGTCGCTGCATGTTCTCGATCTCGACTGCGCGGTTCGCACGCTCACGGATGCGGGCCATCAACTTGGCCTGGTACTCGTTCTTGCGATCAGCAAACGTGACCTTCTTTGGTGCGGGCCACAAGGGCTCGAACTCCAGGAGCGCGCGTTTTGTGTCGATTAGCCGCTTCACCTGCTCCCACGCATCGGCATCGTCCGACATCAGGTTCAGCAGGGGGTTCAGTATGGCCAGCTCGCCCGTTAGTTTGATGGGGTATCGTCGCTTCAACTTGGCGACCTCATCAAGGGCTGTGACCTTTAAGGCAGCGGCGTGGTCCTGGATGAGATCATTGACCGCCTCCAGGAGGGCCCGTTTGTCTGTGCTCATAACCATCCTTGTTAGAGTCGTTAAGCATAATACTTAACTTTTTTGCGAATTGTAAGTGGGTCATATCAACGTGTAACTCGTGTTATTTCCCTAACATTTCAAATGTTTCTGTCGGAGTGTTGGTTTCAGGGTCGATTTGACCAGCATCAACCAGCGCCTTCCATGCCTTGCTATTACGTCGCGGGAGCTTCACTTTTGGCGGACGAGGGACTACGCCGATGTCCATCAGCAGGTCGTACGCGGTCTTCACGTACCAGTCATAGTCGATGTCCGTTGGGAACTCGCTCGGCAGGGTCATCAGCGGTTTGGCACCGTCGGTGAGGGGGACCTTGTCGCCCTTCTTGTCACCGGAGGCGTAGCTGATGTAGCCCTCCACACCCTTGGCCATGTACCACCGGATGGCCTTGCCCATGGTGTAGCCCTCCTTGTAGGCCCCACCGGCCACTGTGCGCACGGTGACGAACTTGGTGATGTCCTTGCAGTCCCAGATGACGTGCTCGATCTTGGCGCCCTTGGACAGGTACTCGATCACCGCGTCCACGCAGATTTCGTTTTGTGGGTTCTTCTGCAGCCCCGCCTTGGCGAAAAAGCCCTTGGTCTTCACCTTGCCGTCGGTCTTGATGGCGATGTAGCTGTTCACGTCCCGTGAGTGGATCGACTGGTAGTTGGTTTCCTCGGTCTCCAGCTCGGTGACCTTCTCCCACACCTTGACGATCTTGCGCAGTTTCTCCTCGTCCACGCGCTTGGCCTTTACCACGATGCCGTCGGTGTTGGCCGACACTACGGGGATACCAAAGCGCTCCAGGGCCTCGATCAGCATCAGAATCGACAGCTGCCCAGTGATGGTCGTGTAAACCATCATCTTCGGGTTGTAGAGCGTGCTGTACTTGCTGGAGGTCTTCCCGAAAGTGCCGTTCAAGGTAATCTTGAGTACGGCGTCTTTGACCTTGTCTCCGGCGTCTTTAGCCACCAGGCGCTCAGTCAGTATGTCCCGGTACGCCTTGAGGAAGTGTGGCCCCATCGAGTCAGGGTACATCCCCATGTTCAATATCATGTTCGGGTAGTAGGACCGAACGTCGATGTCCCGCAGCAGCGTGTCGTCGTCAGCGTAGTGGCTGACCTCCTTCTCCTGGCTGTGCAGACCACCGAGGCCCATCTTGTACTTCGAGCTGCCGATCTCGATCACCACGTCCATCTCGGGTGGTTCCGCAACGTGCCCACTTTTCATCATCTTGAAGGTGGCCTTCTTGACCGACTCCAGCATCGCCTGCAGCTGAGGGGTTGCGAACTTGATGTACTCAGGTGGCTCGTACTTGAACCGGTCGTAGGAGATACCCCACTTGCGCGGCGTCACTCCGGTGGCCTCGAACACGCGCTTCTTGAGCACCACCTCGGCGATCTGGGCGTCGGACTTGGACAGCACGTTCTCACCAAGCTCTGCGCTCATGACGCGGCGAAGGTTGATCTGCTCTCGCAGGCCGTCGGCCAGGCCCTTTGTGTTGCCCAGATCGTTGCCGCAGTACCGGCGCAGGGCGGCCCGCTTCTTGACAGGGTCGGTGATGATTACTCCGTCCACCTCCAGTGGGCTGTCGTCGCACACGCGACCGCTGGGGTCCAGCGGGAGGTCCTGCATCAGCTGGCAGTGCTGCCGGCCGCCGTAGATTTTCAGGCTGGCCATACCCGGGGCCACTTCGATCAAATCCACGTGGTTGAACTCGAACGGCACGCAGGGGTACTTCTTCTCGAACTCCCAGTATTGGAGCGCCGGCCCCTCGCTACCGTCGTCGTGCTTGATTTTCACAATCAAGTCATCGGATGCTCGCTTGAGGGTTTCGTTGTCTGCACCGGACAGGGCCAGGCCGATCATGCACCGGTCGTACTTGATGCCGTTGAAGCTGTAGTGCTCCAGCGCCGGGTGCTCCAGCATTTTCAGCACACCTTCGGTGTCTAGTGGGTGGCCCTCGTACTTCTCGAACCCGACCTTGCGGCCGTCGTCGAGCATGAACATGATGAGCCAGTAGTCGATGTAGCATTCGGTGTCCAGGAACGACCGAATCTTTGGCTTATCCAATTGCCTGCTCCTTCTGCTGCTGAGCCATCTTGCGAACGCTGATGTGCTCCTTGGGGTTGCGACTGCGGCGCTCTGACTCTGCCAGGGCCCGCTCAATTTCTCCGACGGTGGCCTTGGCCATCTGCTCGTCGTGCACGCTGAGTGCGAAGTTCACAAGCTGCAGGTCTGGGCCCGTGTACCCGAAGTTGCCACCGTTCCAGTGGCGTACCCCGCAGCGACCATGGGCCTTCAACGCCTCACTCAGCTCATCCTGGTAGGCACAGTCGTACACCTGCTCGTCCAGCACCGCGGCCATGTTCAATGAGCCAGTGACGACTCGCCAGTCGTCCACAGTGCCCTGCCCTTTGGTGAGCCGGACCATGGCGTCGTGATGGACAGTCAAGGTGTGCAGCACCTTGTCCTTGCTGACGCGACTCATGCCCTCCAGGACGTAACCCACTGGGTCCTTGATGACGCCACGAGGGCGATACGCCTTACGCGGCTTCTTGGTCTTCGGCATCGTCGAAAGTTGGGAGAGGGAAATAGTGGGTGTAGAACGATTCGTCACCTTTCAACTTGCCGACCTTGGCAACGCCGGCATCGCGTCGGATGAGGATCATTGACTGGTTGCGCGGGGTATTCTTGGTGATCTTTTTGTAGTGCAGAGACTTGTCAACTACTGCGCTATATGTGCTGTCTGCGGTGGTAGCCACGGATTCACGCCTCCTACGAAAATGGTTTTGTGTGCACCCTCTGGGATGCTGAGAGTTTGACCAACGCGGCGCTTGGTCACCTTGGACATGCGGGGTCGGATGTCATCGGTGGTGGGTGCAGGCTTTGGTGTTACCTCCAAAACGACGGGGCGCTTCGCCGCCACCTTCTTCGCCACAGGGCGAGGGGCGTCCTCACCCTGCCCGTACTCCCACAGCTGTGTCCACTTACCCATCCTCTTGCATGTCAGCTTCCAACCTGAGATGTGTGCCATTTCGTTGTCACGCATTGCTGACAGATGTCGATGCACGATGCTCATGCTGGACCCCGTACCGGCTACCACTTCTGTTGGTGTAACCGGGCATCGCTGCTGCTCAAGGAAGCCGACAATGCGCTTGTAGTGAGTGTGCCGACCCATGACTCAACCCACCAGTGCTGCCCAGCTCACAGGAAACAGCGGTCGCGCGAAATGTGAGATTTTGGACGCTAACTCGTTAGCTGCCTTCTGTGCGTGGCTGTCCAGACGCTGGTTGCACACGCGGCTCCAGAACAGCAGCGAGCCGGTCCAGGTCACGGTGGTCATGGTGTTGAGGGGGAGGTGGATACGTGCCTCCTCTGGGGCGACACCCATGGCCAATAGGGTGTTGTAGGTGCCAAGTGCAGCTGCTGTCGCGTCACGAGAGTGCCAGAACACTCGCTCTTGGTCTGCGACCAGCCCGTCGCTCCCCTGCTTGATGTCCTCGGGGCGGCCGTGCCATTCCTTGGGAAACCAGAACTCGGGCTCACTGGACATGTAGCGGCGCGACTCCTCGGACCACGCGCCACCAACCTGGTGCTTTACGAACTGGCGGGCCAGGAAGATCGGCAGCTTCATGCGAATCTGCATGTGGGGGTGGGCGAAGGGTGCCCAGTGCTGCGCCGACTTCTTGTAGTGCAGCAGGATGTCGGTCAGCTCGTCCTTGTCCTTGCTGGAGATGATCTCCTCCAGCAGAGCGTCCCAATCCTTCGTGCGGAACCCCGTGGCCAGGAAGCGGATGAGGTTGGCGTCGGCCTCGCGGAGAACTCGCTTGTTCCCCGCCCCGTTGAACACGTCGTTGTCAGGCAACGTGTCGAGCGGGCGCTCGATGTCGTCCCAGTCCCAGGTACTCTCTTTGCCGAACGAGGTGCGTGCGGCGTTCACGACGGTGAGATCGGAGCCCATGTGGTCCAGGTATTGCGCTGTGATTTCTGCTGTCTTCATAGAACGTCTTTCTTTTCGATGCGCCAGAACTCTCCGTTCCGGCGGTGTTGTCGCATGTGGGTGAGCGCCTTCTCCTCAGTGGAAAAGACGTGGATGAGTGCGCCGTTGCAGCGCAGGAGGAATACTTGTTTCACTGCTTACACGCCTTCTTCGCCTCACTGCGGGCTTCCCGCTCCATACGGCGGCGTGTCTCGCGGTTTGGCTTGCCGAACTGCTCATACCCACCAGCAGCTTCGATAACTTTGTCGCGCTGGCTGGTGGCTAGGCTTGCCAACAGCGCCATTTTGTTGCTGATGACTCTACGCATTCCCCGCCTCCTTTCCTTTGATGCCGTGGGCAGCCTCTACAGCATCGACCACATCTGACCAGTTCACTTCCCACCCGTTGTCGCCCAGGTAGCAGTGCTCGTCGTAGATTGCCTGGCGCTGAGCTTCCGTTAGCGGCTCCCGCCCTGCAGGCGGCACGGCCTGGGTGGGCTGTGGGGCATGGCGGTACACGGTGCGCTCCAGATCAGTAGTACCCCATCCATAATCACCACCTCTAGGGTTTACGGTGGTGGTACATGGCGCCATACAAGTTGGGCAGGTTGTGGTTGTGGTTGTGTTACCCGCCCCGGATGGCTGGCCCCAGCGGGCGAGGACTGCGCGGGCGAATGCCTGCACCGCATCTGTCTGTCTGCGCGTCGCTCGCGTTTCTGGCGCTGGGTGAGAGTTGTCAGGCAGTAGACCTGCCTTTCGTGCCATGTCAGCAATCTCCGCATCTGTCGGTTCAGTTGTCATGGGGTTTGCTCCTTTGGTTTCAGGTCGCGGCGCTCTCCCTTCCACCAGCACTCAAGACAAGTGGCCGGAGAGTCGGAGTCGTGTGTTTTGACGCTGTGGCAGAAATGCTCACCAGTGTTGACCATGAAGGTTTGGATGTGCGCTGTGGTCACGCGCTCGCTGCCGCACTCGGGGCAGGTCAGAGTTGGCTCTTTCATCACTTGTTTCCTCCATTGGCGGCCATGGCTTCCAAAAACAGGTCGATTGCTTTTTGGCAGACGGCGTATTCAACGCTTTCCAAGATCGGCCTTTCGCTTCCCTGCTCACGATTCCATTCAAGAAACTGCTGCTGTGCGGTAAACATTGCCGATTGCCGCTCCGCATCCCGCCCCACGCTCTCTGCCGGGGCACGGGCTGCATGCCACCACCGTGCGCCCCGGAGAAAAGCAATCCCTTCCTTGGTGCCCTGGCGGTAGCCGTGCAGCGCCCACCCGGCCTTGGAGCTTTTGTGGTGTCCGTCTGGGTCACGGTCGTCTGGCGCTGGCACGCTCTCTGCCGCCTTCACCTCGTTCAGCTTGCCCTCAAGGTACGCCACGCGCTCATTCAGCAGTTCAATCGTCACGGCATCGTTCACTGACTGCAGGTCTTGCACGCTCTCTGCCGCCTGTGCCGTGGCTACCTTGTACGGCACCAGCATGAATGCGTCATCAGCAGTGCGGACAAGCTGCATGTTCGCCTCGCGGATGGCTTGCAGGACCGCACTTGATGCCGCCCGTGCCGTGGGGGAGGGCTGGGGTGCGCTTTTGACAAAGCGCTTTGCCCGCGCCGTCAAATGATCGGCCCACCATGCGCTGCTGCCGATGATCGTGTCGTCTGGCATATTGCGCAGCACCCAGTCGCGGAAACCATGCTCATCCAGCGCCCCCGCTTGCTGGGTGGCTGGTGCTGGCTGCTGGGCGCGGAGGGCGTGGTGCGTCAGCATTGCAACGTGTCGCAGGTCTAGCGGACGGTTCGGGCGCTCGTTAAGCCACTTCCCAACGTCGCGCGCTGCTTCTTCTACCGTCTCTGCTTGTGGGCCGTGGTCATAGGCCGCGCCCTGCTGGGCCACTGGCTGCGCGTGGGTGGCGCGCACTTCCGCCCCGTTTTTCGACACGTCACCTGCAACGTGTTCGATTTCTGCGGGTTTTTGAACATGAGCAATCGGTTTCTGAAACTCAACCTCAGATATGTGCACCCCGGGGGCGCACTTGGGGCATCCTGCCGACGACTTGCACGCTGTGTACGCAGCCTGGCACTGAGCACATTTCGATTTGTCGATCATCATTTTGTTCAGCTCCTCTGCGGGTATGAACTCGCCTGATTCCAGCGCTAGACCTGGTCCCATGAATACCTCTGAAAGTTATGCCGGAACCAGCTCGCGGCAGGATGTCTTGAATGCTTCGATGTCGAAGCCCGGGGTCTGTGTCGCTATGGCTCGCGCCACGGCGTCGAGTGCAGCCTGTGAACCCTGTCCGCGCAGTTCGCGCAGTGTGGCTATCAAGGCCCGCTGCTGGTGCTTGCTGAAAGGCTGACGCACTGGCGGCGATGCGGCCGCCACTGATGCAGGAGGTGCGCTCGCTGCGGCCGGGCCAGGTCGCTGCGGCGTAGCCGGACGATATGGGCGCGAGGCCAGGTCTTCGCGGATACTGAATCGGTCGATGCGCCCGACTTCCATCGGCATTGCGGGGGCTGAAAACATGACTTCTTCGATCAGCCGCGGCGAGGGTCGCACTGTCATGCTCTGGTCCAACTGGGTACCTGCGCGTCGAATGTCCTCAATGGTCAGGCTGCGCGCCGTATTCACCTCTGTGGCCGTGCGGCTACGCTCAGGGGTGCTCGACGGTGGAGCGTCGAAACGCGAAAACGCCGGTATCGGGACACGTGCCCACTGTGATGCCGTAAATTGCCGTGCCTCCTGGGTAGGTGCGCGTCCCCCTGGGAGAAGGTCCTGTGCCACTGGAGCTATCGGATTTGGGGAGCGACGACGGTTGCTCCCATCGCCCATGAAGGTGGCCTGATGTATCGGGTATCCGTTGGCCTCCGCGATGTTGCGTAGCGTGATCGGGGAAACATCGCTGGAGATACCCAGGATCGACTGCAGACGCACGGAGACAGACTGCTGACCACGACCAATCCGGTTGGCAATGTCGCGCAAGCTGTCTCCGTGCGAGAACCGTGCGAACACATAGTTCTCCTCTTGCTGGCTCCAGCGATTCCCCATGCGCTCACCGGGATTTGCGAAAAACGACTCGATTTCTGACGGCATGGTCAGCTCCCAAGACCGGTGTGGCCGAAGCCCCCTGCCCCGCGCCCAGTGTCACCAAGTTCGCTCACCAGCTCCAGCTCAATGCGTGGTGCCAGGACGAGCATGGCCTGCGCAATGCGGTCACCTTGGCGCACGGGGTATGGGGTGTAGCTGTCGTTGAACAGCACAACGAACAGCTCCCCTCGGTAGTCCTGGTCGATGATGCCCGTGCCGTTGGCCAGGCGGATGTTGTTCTTCGCACCCATGCCGCTGCGCGAGAACACTTTCAGGACGTGACCAGGGTCGTATTCAAAAGCCAGACCGGTGCGCACCTTGCGGGAGCGACGTGGCTCCACGACGCATGTTTCGTCGGCTGCGATGTCCAGGCACGCTGAGCCATCCGTTGCGTAGCTGGGGGTGACTGCAGTGGTGCTGAGCTTGTGAATCTTGAGTGTGACAGGGCTCACGAGGTTGCCTCCGGGCGGTTTACTGGGTTTGCGAGAAGCCAGCGGTCACCCAACTGGCGGACAGACTTGACCCACTGGCGGCAGTTGTGACGCTGCACTGACCGAGGGGCCATGGGATGGCAGAAGATGCGGCGCACGTGGCGCAGGGCACGAGTGTTCATGCTGCTCTCCAGATGAAGGTGTCTAACATGACGACGATGAAGGCGATGGTGTAAGCGCAGACAAGCGCGCGGTCGGTGAGGCTCATTGGGTCACCTCGGCGATCTGCTCGTCGCGCTGCTCCTGCACCAGGTCATCGGCCAGGCGGTCGATCTGAGCGTCGATGTCGGCCGGCGCCATGCCGGACTCCTCCATCTTGCGACGAAGGTCGTTGAGGTTCATCGAGCACCTCCCACTGGCTTACCGTTCCGGTCCAGGCCGTTGGCCACCATCAGGTTGACAAGGCGAGTCTCTACTCGCTCCATGCGGTCGGCCATGCCGCTCTGCTGGCTGCTTATGACGTGCAGCATCGCCACAACGTCGTTGAACGTGGCGTTCTTTGATGCGCCCGCTGCGGGGCGCGTTGGGGTGTCAATCGAAGCTAACATGTTAGAAGGTCCGTGAATATACGTGATGTTTTGCGCCCTGTCACCCGGCTTTTGCGAAAAACAGGGAGACGTAAAGCGCACAGGTTGTGGCCCACAGAACCAGGCGGGCGTAGGAGATCGTCACGACGGCACCCGAAACTGCTTGGCCTTGCCGTCGAGGCCCCCCTCGCCGCAGGCGCACCACATGCGGGAATCCCCGTCCCAGGAATGGGTGGCGTCGTCCACGTAGGTTTCAACCTTGCCGTCGTCGCTCTGAATCAGCTGGGCCGTCTCGACGACCTCGACGAGCAGCTCGGTGGTGCTACCGCACGCTGGGCACTTGTAGGTGGCGGGCATGGTCAATACTCCTTGGGCAGGATGCAGCGCAGCTTGCCGTCCTCGTCGTCGCTGACGTAGAACACCCAGTTGCCATCGGGCAGGTCGGTGTACTCCACCTCTCGCTTGTAGGGTCGCTGGTCCCCGTCCTCGAACTCTCCGGTGATGCTGGCCCGTTGACCTGCGACCTTAACGGTGACGATGCACATGATTGAGTCATGTTGCTTGAACATGGGCCGCGTCAGCTCCGTACCCAGGATGTCCAGCAGCCAGTAGCAGCCGGCCTCGGCGCAGGCTTTCACGCCGTCCGAGTACAGGAAGTTGCGGTACAGGGGGTTGAAGTAGAACCCATCGGTGCCGTTGCGCGACTCGTTGTACGCGCTGATGAATGCTTCGGTTTTCATGATGGCTCCTTGGTCAGTGTCACAGTCCAGGGTTTCGCGCTGTCAACGTAGCGCGCCCGCGGCGAAGGCCCAACGTTTGTCCAGTTCTCGTGCTCCAGGGAGAACACGCGGGCGAAGTAGCGGTTGATGTGGGCCTGCACATCCAGCGGCCAGCCATAAGCGACCAGGGGCTTCTCGAATCGCCCGACAACAATCCCCCGCTCGTTGCTCATGAAGACGCAGGGGATGGAGTTGCCGGTCAAACCTGGAGGGCGAACGTACAGCAGGGATGCGACGGACCCCGGGATCAGCTCGTAGGTTTCGGTTGTCATGCTGGCTCCGTCACCTGAGCGAACAGCTCGTTGAGTTTGTCCAGCAGCTTGCTCTGGCCACCCTTTAGGGGGATGTAGGTGTAGCTTGCGTTGCGCTCGATACCAGAGATACCGTGGTTCATGAAGTCGAGCATGCCGATCACGAACTGTGCGTCGCCGACGCGCTGAGAGAAGCTGTTGCTCACGGCGTCCTTGCTGTCAAGGAACTTGAGGTCGAACACGTCACCGAACTGCTGGCGCAGGCGGTTGGCCATGCTGGCGGGCACAGCGACGAGCGTCACCTTGATCTTCTCCGGCTTGCTGGGTTGCGCGGCCGGCGCAGGTTGTTTTACCGTTCCGTCGAGGGCTGTGGGTGCGTCGTCGGCCTTGTCCACCACGATGGTATCCAGTTCTGCCTTGAGTGCGATCACGTCCAGACGACCCAGCGCGTCGGCGCGCAGGCGGGACACCTCGGTGGTGAGGTTGGCTACCAGCTGCGTGAGGGTGTTCAGCTGGGTGATGATGGGCAGCAGATCGAATGGGGGTGCATCGGATACCGGTGCAGGTGTCGGCTTGGCCGCTGCGGCGGCGCGCTGTGCCGCCTCCTCAGCCAGCACTGTCTCAATGCGTGCGTTTGCCTTGGCGGGGTCGTACAGGCGCATGGTTCCTCGCCCGAAGGGCATGACCAGCACGGGCTCCACGGTGGACAGCATCTGCTCCATGCGGTCCTTACCCACCTTGTACTTTGCGCACAGCTGGCTGGGGTTGGTGAGGTTGTCTTTCATCTCAATCTCCTATCGAACAATCGGTTGTGGTGTCAAGTGCACTCAGACCTGATCGAGGGTTTGAACGTCGTCGTACTCACTCCACTCGCGCATGCGCCCTCGGAATGTTTCGGCGTACGAGTCCCGGCTTTCTTGGGTGTCATACGAGTTGATCTCGATGACCTTCCCGTAGCGCAAGAGGATGATGTAGAACTTCACAGCAGCTCCTCCGGCACTTCGACCACATCACCCAGCTTGGAGGCGACGTAGCAGCGCATGGTGGCGATGAGGAGTGTGGGGCCTAAGTACCAAGCTACTTTAGGGTTCGGCACCGATGCGAGCCACTGGCCTGAGTCCTGCTTCACCAGCATGTCAAGTTCCCGCTCAACGATCGGCCCACCAGCTTCCCACTTGCGAGAGAACAGCATGTCCGGGCCGGTGGTGTAGGTGCCGTCGAGCTTGCCGTCCTCGTCACGGTTGCGGCGGTAGATGGATTTCCCCACACTACCCCAGTTCTGGATGTACAGCTCCTCCGCTGGGATACCCTTGGCTCGGGCCACCGCCCAATCGAGCGCGGCGTCGGTCAGTTCGCTTGTTTTGATCTTCATGCCAGCTCCTATCGAACGGCTGATTGCTTGCGCTGCACGGCCCAGCCCGCCTTGCGCAGGAGGTCGAGCAGCGACTGGTCGGGGAAGATGGTGTGTGCCATCACGATCGGAGGGTCTTTGCTGAGCACCAGGACGGTTGACACCGAACGTGGCACCACCCATGTGCCGCCAGGACGCAGCGTGCACAGTAGGTCGGAGACCCAGACCGCAGCCCTCTCGGGCTCGGTCTCGAATCGCGGGTTGGTCACTACGAGTCCGGTCTTACCGTTCCTCACTGAACCAGGCTCAGGCTTGGCGTTGCCTCCACAACCGGCGCCTCGGTTGCTGGACCCTTGTTGTCACCTGCCTCGACCGCATCCTCGATGTACGTGAAGTCGCAGCACTGGATGAGTGCCTCGGCCACGATGGTCGGGTCGATGCTTGCGAGGGCCTCCTCGTTACCTGCACACCAGGCGGCCACCGCTGCCACGTAGCCGATCGAGTAGTCCTCGGGGCGGAACCGGTTGTACTCGGTGACGACGTAGTTGTCCAGGATGTACTTGACGGCGTCCTTGAACGTGTCTTTCTCGAACGTCTCGGCCAACGCGCTGCTGTCGAACTGGTACAGGCACCCCTCGATCTGCGTATGGAGGGCGTCCAGCTCGTCGTCGCTGCGCACCTTTACCTCAGCGGCGGCCTCGAACACCTCGGCCGACTTCTTGGCGCTACCACCGGCCCCGGCCCCTGCGTTGCCGATCATGAGGGCGGACACCTCGTCTTCGTCGATGTCACCCAGGACGTGCCCAAAGTTGCGGCGACCAGTGAAGTCGCTGTAGCCCCACCAGCCGTCACCGTAGTACCCACCGCTTCTCTTACCGTTGCGCTTGCCGTGGTTGGGGATGAGCAGCGACGGGGTCCAGGCGTAGGTGTTGGAGTACCAGACACCGTCGTGGGTGAGGCCCATCTGCTTGTTCACGATGGTGAGGCGGCCGTCGGCGCTCATGATGGCGAACTTGTTGTTGCCGATGAAGTCGCCCAGCATCTCCACGAAGCTCGCCTTGTGCAGCACGTCGTCTGGCAGGCCAGCCAGGTAGTCCTTCACGAAGTGCCAGGTGTCGGACTTGGTCGGGTCGGCGTCGTTACCAGTGGACAGGATGCCGTTGTGCATCATCGACGTGGTGTCGCTCACCGAGTACGGGTGGCAGTTCTCCATGTCGATGGCACCGTGGGTCTTCCACCGCCAGTGCATGGCCATGTCGCGGTCATCGTCTGGCAGGGTTTCGATCAGCTCGCGGGCGCCAGCGGCGGCATTGGGTAGGGCCTTGATGGTGCACAGCCCCTCGTCGGTGGCGTACATCACGCCCAGGCCGTCACTGTTCTTGCCGTAGATGTTCTCGATCAGGAGCGGGGTGGACAGCAGTTGCTTGCGGATTTTTGCGGCGGTTCCAGCGATCAAAAGACACATGATGATTTTCCTTTTCGGTGAGCTAACAGGTTAGATTTCTTCGGCCACGGGCAGCAGGTTGGCAGCCTTCGTGTAGTTCTTGTTGCGGGCACGATGCGCACCGAACCAGCGACGCAGGTGTGGGTAACCCTCGGTCTTGGACAACCAGAGCTTGAACGCGTCGCCGCCCAGTTCCTGCCAGGACGCAACACGGCAGAACGCCACCGACGCATGGGCGAACTCGATCTGGGCCAGCAGGCGGTCCTTGCGCAGGGTGCCGCGGAAGATGCGGACTTCCACCGTGCTGTAGTTACCCTTGGAGCAGCGTTCGACCTCGATGCCCAAGCGTTCCTGCTCGTCGCTCGTGAGGTTGGTCACGTTCACCATGCGGTAGCGAGACTCGTTCTCGTCGGGGTCCTTCGCCAGCACAGGGTTCTCCGTGGTCGAGTCACTAATGGCCCGGGCGTAGTTGGCCGCCTCGCTGTCCTTGGTGGGGTGCCGACCAGCGATGTCGCGGATGAACATCATGTTATCAGGCATGTTGTAGAACATGAGGAACTTGCCCAAGGTGAGGCCGGTGAACGCGCGACTGTCGATGTGCACGTGCATGCCGCAGTTGCCAGCGTCCCAGCTGCGCAGATGCTTCGGCTGCCATGCCTTGAACTTGGCGATGTGGTCCACCAGTCGGCGTGCTGCCGTCACGATCTCGAAGCCGTAGTCGCTGTTGAGCGAGCCGTCGGCCTTGAACATGGCGTACAGCTTCTTGTTCGACCCCCCGTTGAACGCCGCGTGGGCTTCCTGGACACGCTCGTACCGCTGGCGAGTGGCCTCCACCTCCAGCTCGATGCCCATGGTGAAGTCGCCGTACTGGCTCGGCGTGAACGACTTGTCGTGCTGCAGCTCGGCCGTGCTGGAACCCCAGGACGACAGCTGCCCCACTGCGTATCGGTGGTCGATCACCTCGTCCTCGTAGCTGCGGTACACGTCGTCATCTTCGTGCCAGTAGACATAGTTGCGATGGCGGTAGTCGTTGGTGTCCTCGCAGTGGATGTAGTGATCCTCGAAGCACGCGTCGCACACCATGCCGTCGTATGTGTCGTGCGTCTCCAGGTCGCGGACGATGTGGCCGCAGGCTGCGCGGCACAGCTCAATGTCTGAGCTGACAGCGGTGTTCCAGGTGGACAGGCAGCGATCACGCAGGCTGGAGCTGTACCCACCGATGTGGTCGAGTACCTCGATCACCGGGTCCAGGTCACCCTCACCCAATTCACCGTTGATACCCTGACGGACCAGGTCACCAAACCCCGACACCAGCTGTTTTACCGTTCCCAGCACGCTGGGTACCAGATACAACCCCTTGTAGTGGGTGCCCATCTGCACACCACCAGCCAGGCGCGCAGTGGTGTTCGCTGCCAAGTTCGCAATCAACCGGGCGTACTTGTTCTGGGTGTTTGTGCCCATGTTGTTGAGCGTAGCCTCGGCAAACACCCTGCGAATTTTGGCCGGCACAGCGGTGCCCTCGACGGCCACCCAGTCTTTGCCAACCTTGACGCTGCCCGGTGCGGCGTTGGTAACCAGGCGAGAGGAATACTCGCGCACAGCCATCACGCGCTGAATGTATTTCCCGTTGTTACCCATCACGGCACGAGCGCGGCGGAAATACGTGTCGCCGTCATCCTCGTAGCGCCAGGTGCACTCGACGATCAGGCGCTTGCGTGGCGTGGCGTTGCTCAGGTAGATCACCGCCTTGTCGGCGACGGTGTAACCCACGTCCCCCGCACTGACAGCGTCCTGGGTGCTGTAGATGCGCGACATGTCGAGCAGGTAGTGCTCACCCACCTCGTAGCGGGCACCGGGGATGACCTCGCGAGGCACCACGTAGTCACCCTTGTCGATGACATCCTCGTCGGTGAGGACAATGAAACCCACCTCGGTGAACCACTCGATCATCTTGTCCATGGTGGGGTCGTTACCGAGAGCGGCGACGGCGGGGCGGCCGCGGAAACCCTCTGGGTCGCGGGGAAAATGAGGCATGACTATCTCCAGCAAGTTATCAAAGCCCACCCAGCGCGATGACTGGGTGGTGTCGAGTCAGGGCACCGGAGTACCCAGGGGTGCGTTGCACACCCCTATGTCATCAGGCTGCGCCGTACAGCGTGGCACCGTCGGAGCGG
>OGCL01001815.1_pt1 | contig 16855 bp, 19 predicted proteins | sample 1570041 | NCBI WGS metagenome assembly OGCL01 (sample SAMN06266162, study PRJEB24511) | hot springs metagenome | isolation source: Hot spring water | place: South Africa: Limpopo | collected 2015-06-22
GCAAAGGAGAAAGACCATGTTCAGATCGATCACCGCTCTGGCCCTGATCGGCCTGGTATCGACAGCCTCAGCTCACGAACTGGCGAAAGGCCCCAATGGCGGCCCGCTCGTCGACGTCGCCGGGCACCATATCGAGATGGTCGCGAAAGGGACCGAACTCGTTCTCATCCTCACCGACGCCGCCGACAAGCCCCTCGCCTCTGCCGGCACGAAAGCGGCACGCGCCATCGTGCAGGACGCCGGCAAGACCGCGACGGTGGCGCTGAGCCCCGTCGAACCCAACAAGCTGGTCGGGACGCTCGCCCAGCCGCTGGGGACGGGCGCGAGGGTCGTGATCTCTGCGACACTCGCCGACGGCCACGCGCTGCAGGCGCGCTTCACCAACAACTGATCCCCGAAGAAAGGACCTACCGATGACACGCTCGATCCCGACCGCGCTGATCCTCCTGATGCTCGCCTTGCCCGCGGCCGCTCAATCCTCGCATCAGGGGCATGGCAGCCATGGCGCGCCGGCGGCTACCGGTGCGCCGAAAGGCCAGACGGGCGCCGGCGCGATGAGCATGGAATCCATGCAGGCCATGATGAAGACCATGATGCCTTCGCCCGGCGACGCGGCCTCGACCAAGGACTTCAAGAGCGCCGACATGAAGATGATGCACGATATGGCCGTGCCCTACACCGGCAATCCCGACATCGACTTCCGCACCAAGATGATCCCGCATCATCAGGGCGCGATTGACATGGCCAAGGTCGCGCTGGCTCACGCCAAGGACGAGACGACGAAGTCTCTCGCCGCGCAGATCATCAAAGACCAGGAGCGCGAGATCGCCGAGATGCGAGAGTGGCTCAGCAAGAATGCTCCGAAGTGAGCGAGGGCATGCCTGGTGGGGGCTGATCCGGGCTGCGGTCCTATAGCGGCGGTTCGCGATCAGCCTGCTGTTTGGCGCCGCCAGTCATCGAGTGGTGTTAGAGTGCGGCTGGATGCGGCCTCCTAAGGAGGATGCAAAATGTCGATTGAGCAGCAGAACGTCACTCAACGTCCCGCCTGGAACACAGGACGCCTGATTGGTCCCAAGCCTCCGCTGAAGCCGCGGCACATCTGGGCAATCCGAACGCGGCTTCAGCACGATCATCGCGTACGCGATCTCGCCATGTTCAACCTCGCGATCGACAGCAAGCTGCGCGGCTGCGATCTCGTTCGCCTTCGGATCAGCGATGTTGTCCTCGGCGGCACGGTGAGGCTGCGGACTTCGATCATTCAGCAGAAGACGGGCCGACCAGTGCCCTTCGAACTGACAGATCCAACGCGCGAAGCGCTGACCGCTTGGCTTAGGGGTCGACCATCTAGCGAAGCCGACTGGCTGTTTCCGAGCCGTAGCCACAAAGGCGACCACGTCACAACCAGGCAATATGGACGCCTGCTCGATGACTGGGTTTCGCTGATCGGCCTCGATCCCGCTCTATACGGCACGCATAGCCTGAGGCGCACCAAAGTCGCACTGATCTACAAGCGCACCGGAAATCTGCGGGCCTGCCAGCTTCTGCTCGGCCATTCCAAGTTGGAAAGTACTGTCCGCTACCTCGGCATCGAGGTCGATGACGCTCTGATTTTGTCTGAACAGACCGATATCTGATCGAGACGGCGCGGCAGCTCCCGCCGCGCCGTAGCGGACCGAAAATCCAGGGATCTCCGCCGCAGGGCAGGATGCTCGCGGTGCGCTGAATGTCCGCTTGTCGACACAGCACGAATGTCAGGAACTGGCGCCAGCCGGCCGGCAGATAGCCGGATCCGTGCCGCGATGTGCGCGTAGGGCAGCGTCACCGATATCGCTTTCATGGCGTCAGCTAGCGGCGCCATTCAGGAACAGGCTCCACGCCTTCTCGAAATACACATCCTGAGCCTCGACGTTCGCATAGGTGTCGCGGCCCAGCATGGCCTCGTTGGAAGGCCCTGATGCGACGGCATGGATCAGTTGGCTCGCCAGGAAGTCGGGCTCGTACCCCCCAATCGCGCCTTCCGCCTGTGCCTGTCGGACGACATCGACCAGGCGCTCCATGATGGGATCTGGCCGAACCGACGTCGGCGCGTCATTCGACAGCACGGCCTCGCTGCAGGCGATGCGTCTTAGGGCAACCAGTTCAGGTTCCAGATTAACGGTGAGGAACCACCGAGCGGTCCGCCGCAGCTGATCGATAGCAAGGCCGTCATTGGCGGTCACATCCTCCAACCGCTTGAGCACCCGAACCCGCAGACGCTCGACCGCCGCATCGAACAGCGCCCGCTTCGACGGGAAGCGGCGATAGATCGTGTCCTTCCCGACCCTGCACGCAATCGCCAGCCGTTCCACCGATGTCGCGGCATAGCCCTGGCTGGCGAACATCTCGCAAGCCAGATCAAGGATCTCGTCCGAGATCGCGCTTTCGCGCGCCTTGGACGGCCTGCCCCCCTTTCCGGTGCGGCGAGGCTTCGGCTCGGCAGAAGGAGGTGATGACGCGTGGGTGAATCGAGACATGCTCGTTGTCGTACTTCATGTGCTCGTACTTTAGAAGTTTGAAAATCAATGATATTTAACTGGACAGGTAAGTCCCGTTTTGTTTAGGCGAGAGCGAATGCGCTTGCTGGGGCTTCCGCTATGACCTCTCGAATCTCCCATCTTTCCACGTCGGTGTGCGTGCTGGCTGTCCTCGCCGGATCGGGCACGGCCGGAGCGCAATCTCGCGGAGCCGAACACCCAGTCCAACTCGACACGCTGGTCGTGACGGGCGAACGGGCCGACAGCCGCGACGAATATGTCCGCCGCTCGACTTCGACCGCGACCAAGACCCCGACGCCCGTGCTGGAAACGCCGCAGGCGATCTCGACCGTGACGCGCCGGCAGCTCGACGAGCAGAACCCGCAGACGGTCGGCAACGCCTTGCGCTACACCGCCGGCGTCCTTTCTGAGCGCGACGCGACCTCGCGCTATGACAGCGTGTTCCTGCGAGGCTTCGGCGGATTCGGCACCGCGACCGATTTCGTCGGCTTTCTCGACGGGCTGAAACTGCCGCGCGGACAGGCTTTTGCGGTGACCTCGATCGACCCGTTCCTGCTCGACCGCATCGAGGTGATCAAGGGACCGTCCGCGCTGCTCTACGGCCAGATCAGCCCGGGCGGCCTCGTCAACCAGATCAGCCGCATGCCGAGCACCACGCCCTATAACGAATTGCGTATCGAGGCCGGCAGCCATGGCCGAATCCAGAGCGGGTTCACCAGCCAGGGGCCGGTCGACCGCGAGGGCAAGCTCTCCTACAGCTTCAGCGCCATTGGCCGTCTTGCCGATACGCGATACGACGACGTCGAAGAACAGCGCTTCGGCATCGCACCGGCCCTGACCTGGCAGCCCACGAACGATACGCGCCTGACGGTGTCGGCCTTCTACCAGCGCGACCCTAAAGGCGGCTATTTCAACTCGCTCTATCCGCGCTTCCTCGCGCCGAACTACCGCGCCTTCCTGAATCGCGATCTCAATATCGGCGATCCGGGCTTCGACAGCTTCAAGCGCGAGCAATACGGGGTTGGCTACAGCTTCGAGCATCGTTTCAACGACATGGTAAGCCTGCATTCGAGCCTGCGCTATGGCGAGGTCGAAACCAATTTCCGCTCGCTGCAGATGGCTGGCCCGGTCAGTGCGGCGGGCACGATTCCGCGCATCGCGCTCAACTCGATCGAGGATGCGCGACGGCTCTCGACCGACAACCGCCTGCAATTCAACCTTCGGACCTTCGGTGCCGAGCATACGCTCCTGACCGGAGTCGATTATCAGAATGGTGGCAGCAACTGGCAGTACAGGTTCGGGCCCGCGACGGCGCTTAACGTCGTCTCGCCGAGCTACTATCAGCCGGCCGGGCCTCTCGCGACCATCATCGACAGCAAGCAGGATCTGACCCAGGCCGGAATTTACCTGCAGGACCAGATCAAGCTCGGAGGGTTCCGTGCGACGCTCGGCGTCCGGCATGACTGGACCGAGCAGTCGACGCTCAACCGCCTGACCGGCACGAAGCAGACCCAGTCGAGCGAGAAGACCAGCTACCGGGCAGGATTGCTCTATCTCTTCGATAATGGCCTAGCGCCCTATGTCAGCTACTCGACCTCGTTCGAGCCCACCATCGGGGTCGACGCCACGGGCGCTCCATTCCGAACCAGGAACGGCGAGCAGTACGAGGCCGGCATCAAGTACCAGCCCGGCGTCATGAACGCCCTGCTGACCTTCTCCGCCTTCGACATCCGGCAGCAGAACGTGCTGACGCCCGGCGCCGTACCCGGCTTCAACGTGCAGCAGGGTGAAGTGCGCTCGCGCGGCCTCGAATTCGAGGCTCGCGGCGAGGTTCTGGAAGGTCTCGACCTCATCGCGGCGGTCACCCTGCTCGACACCGAGGTCACCCGCTCCACGGACGTGACCACGATCGGCAAGCGGCCGCAGGCTGTTCCGCAACAGTTCGGCTCGCTCTGGGCCAACTACCGCTTCGCGACAGGCCCGCTCGCGGGGCTGTCAATCGGCGGCGGTCTGCGCCTCGTGGGGCCAAGCTTCGCCGACGACGCCAACACCATCCGGACGTCCGGATACGCCGTCGTCGACGCCGCCATCCGCTACGACCTCGCGAGGCTGCATCCCTCGCTGAAGGGGACGGAAGCCACGCTCAACGTCTCCAACCTGCTGGACAAGGACTACTACACAAGCTGCAGCTCCAACATTTACTGCCAGTTCGGCGCCGGCCGCGAGGTCCTTGCCGGGCTGCGCTACCGGTGGTGAAGCCGCTCATGGTCGCGCCGACGCGCCGGAGCGTTCTGGGAATGACGGCCGCGTTGATCGCGCAGCCGTCATTCGCGCGCACGCGCGACAGCCTTTCCGTCGTCGACATGCTGGGCCGAACCGTCACGCTGCCGCGAACGCCACGCCGGATCGTGCTGCTCGAAGGGCGCGACATGCTGACGATGGCATTGTTCCACCCCCGGCCGGCGGAACTCGTCGTCGGCTGGGCGGCGGCCGACCGCTTCGACAGCGACCTGCTGCGAGAGGGCTTCGAGATGTCGGCCGGTCGTCCGATTGCTGTCGTCGGCAAGCAGGCGGCCGATACGCTCTCGCTCGAAGGCATTCTCGCGCTGGAGCCCGACCTCGTCATCGCGAGCGCCTTCATGGCGCCGGGCGGCAATCCTCAGGCCGCGGTCGACAGGTTGGGCCAACTTGGCATTCCTCTGGTATTCAGCGACGCTTCCAGCAACACCGCGTCTGACGCCGCGACTTGGCATCCGCCGCGGCAGACGCTGCCGGGCCTGATGCGCATGTGGGGCGGTCTCCTCGATGCGCCGGTGCGCGCCGAGGAGATCGTCGCCTTCATCGAGACGCGGTTCCGCGCGCTCGACCGGTGCTTGGCCGGCACGGAGCGCGTGAAGACGTTTCTGGAGGTGATGTCGCTCTACGACGAGTGCTGCTGGGCGGCGGGAACACGCATCTGGGGAGAACTTCTCTCCGATGCCGGCGGCCGCTCGCTCGACGGGCTCGATGCGCCGTGGACGGCCAGGCTGTCGACCGAGCATCTCATCGCCCAGGAGCCGAAGGTCTATATCGCGACCGGCGGCGGCTATGCCTCGGCGATGCGTCCGGCCATCGGCCCAGGGCTCGATGCGCAAGCCGGCCGCGGCGGCCTGCGACGCCTGATCGAACGGACCGGGTTCGCATCGCTGCCGGCCGTCCGCGAGCAACGCGTACATGGTATCTGGACAGGGCTGATCACCGTGCCGTTACTCAACATCGTGTTCGTCGAGCTTGCCGCCAAATGGCTTCATCCGGAAGCGTGCCGCGAGCTCGACCCGGCGGCGACGCTCGCCGAGATCAACCGCCGCTTCCTTTTCCAGCCGCTACCCGGCCCGCTCTGGGCGAATCTCACGGGAGCCGACCCATGAGCGCCGATGCCAAGCGTTCCTCCGGCTCGGCAAGGCGACGGTTCAACGCCACAGCCACCATCGCCTTCCCAAGGGTGTTTGCCTTCCTGCCGGACATCCTGGATTCGATCGCAACGCACGACATGCAAGTGGTCGCCAGCGACGGCCGGCATATCGTTTCCTCGCCCTTCGGCGTCGCCACGGTCGAGGCCAGCGAAGGCACTCTGGCGTTGGCCGTCGGCACCGACGAGGCGGAGCATCTCAATCGCCTGAAGCACGCTCTGGCCGGCCCGATCGGCTTTATCGCCCGGTCGGAGAATTTGGCGTTGCACTGGTCGGGCGACATCACCGGCCCCTCGCTGCCGGACGACCTGCGCGAATTGCGGGTGGTGCGGACGCATGTCGTGACCCCGAGGGTGAAGCGGATCGTCTTCGCCGGCCGGGATCTCTCGCGCTACGACAGACCGGATCAGATCCATTGCCGCCTGCTGTTCCAGCCGAAGGGCATCTCCGATCCGCAGTGGCCGAAGCTCGATGACGACGGAAGGATCGTCTGGCCAGAATCGGGGACGCTATCCTCGCGCGTCTACACGATCCGCGAGATCGATGCGGCTACCGGGCTGATCACGATCGACTTCTTCCTTCACGAATGCCCCGGTCCGGCAACGCGATGGGCGATCGACGCAAGGCCCGGGAGCATGGTCGGCATGCTGGGACCAGCGGGCAACGGACCCAGGCCAGCCGACTGGTATCTGCTCGCTGGAGACGAGACAGGGCTGCCTGGCATCGCACGGATATTGGCTGGCCTGCCCGAGCGGGCTCGCGGTGTCGCGCTGGTGGAAGTGGATAGACCCGAGGATGAACAACTGCTGCGGCGTCCGGCCGGCGTGGAACTGCGCTGGCTGCACCGCGCGGGGGCAGCACCGGGTACGTCGACCGTCCTGATCGAGGGCGTGCGGGCCTGCACCTGGCCGCATGATCTAGCATCGGCCTTCTTCTGGGGCGGTAGCGAACTCCAGACCTTTCGCGTTATCCACCGCTATCTCAGGGAAGAGGTCGGCCTGCCGCGAGATCGGCGTGTGCTGTACTCGCACTGGCATCGCGGCATGAGCGAGGAGGATATCATCGCGGCCGGCAGCGAAGCTTACCTACCGTGACAGACGAAGTCAGATACCTCTTCCCCGCCTGAGACGGCGTTGGTTAGACCCTGGATCAGCTTCCGGATGCAAACCCCGCCAAAGTCCGGTTTCAGGCAACCGCCGAATGTCGGCAACTGGCGCATCTGGCCCCGCCAAGAATCACTCGGCGGGCCCGGCCGCCCTGAGGGAAGGTGAAGGCACCGATGCTGACGGCGATCAGTCGCCATCCGCTTTCAACCGACCGGCTCAACGCGTCAGCCCATCCTGCGTGACGGTTCGGTTGCGGCCGTTGCGCTTCGCGGTGAGGAGGGCCTGATCGGCTCGCTCGACGAGTGAGATCGACGTATCGCCGAGCTTGTAGGCTGCGACCCCAAGGGAGAGTGTGATGCGACCGAGCTTTTCGTTGGTCGAGCGTTTGACCAGTTCACGCGTCAACACGGTCTGGCGGACAGCCTCCGCCCGATGCCGCGCTTCATTCAATGGGACATCCGGCAGGATGATCGCAAACTCTTCGCCGCCATAGCGGGTGATGACAGCCTCGTTGGCGAGTTTGTCGTTCATCGTGCGAGCGACAAGGCGAAGGACTTGATCGCCGGTGAGGTGCCCATGTTCATCGTTGAAGCGTTTGAAGTAGTCGATGTCCGCCATAATAAGCGTGAGCGGCGCACCATCGCTCTCCGCCCGGTCGAGGTGTTTTTGGAGCATCTCATCGAAATGTCGCCGGTTTGGAAGGCTCGTCAGCGGGTCGGTCTGTGCTTCGATCCGGGTTGCTTCAAGCGATTCTTTGAGATTGCGGATTTCTCGCGCGGTGTCGCGCAGCCGGGCTTCAAGCTTCGCCTTTCTGCTGACTTCGCTTCGCGTCGCGACCACGAGTGTTTCAACCCACTCACGCAATTGCGCTCGCTCCGCCGATGCAGGCCCCTCCTGCGATGCGACCGAAATCGCATCGTGGTAGCGTTCGCTTGCATCGAGGGCTTCACCGATGGCGCTGCTCAGGCTCGCGATCTCGTCGAGCATCTGCGCGCTCGTTTGGTCTGCCACCTGTGCCAGACGATCGGTGCGGATGAACCGCTCGTAGAGTCGATCGATCATTGCTGCGTCGATCGCGGCACCGATCGCCAGCTCTTGCAAGAGAACCGCACTGAGGTTGGGCAACGCGCCAGACAGATGGGCGTACCAAACCTCGTACGATCGCGGATAAGCTGGCGATCCATGGCGCCGGATCGCCGCAATGGCTTTCTCGGCAACATCGCTGTCAGCGGCCCCCAATGCCTCGGAGGCCATCACGGGACGGTCCTCGCTTTGACGCCGAGGCGATGGGCCATGCGGTCACAGCGACAGAAGCGGTCACAACGGATCGGAAAGCGCACTGGAACCCCAAGGCAAACCCGGCAAGCATGACGTTGGGGCAGATGCCTTAACCGACCGTATACTGCGCAGGCTTAGATCCCCGCTGCCTTGGCCTGCTGGCGCAGCCTCAGCATCGACTCGCCGACTTCCATCGATCTCACACCGAAGGCGCTGGTGCCGCCAGACAGGCTGGCCACGCTACCTGAGGCTTGACTCAGGCGCAATGATTGTTCTTGTTATGTTCTCACTAGGGAGCGCACTCAATGCACATGTCGCCCGCCGTCCTCGGCCCGCCTATTTTCCTGCCGGTTTACCTGAAGGCGGTGCGGGCGGGCTTCCCGAGCCCCGCAGACGACTATCTCGACCAGCCGATCGATCTGTCCCGAACGCTTATCCAGAATGCCCCGGCGACCTTCATCATGACGGTGGCCGGCGATAGCGCGATCGACGTCGGCATCTTCGACGGCAGTCTGATCACGGTCGACCGCAGCCTGGTGCCGAAGGACGGCGACGCTGTGGTGGTCGACGTCAATGGCGAGCGCAGCATCAAGGTCTTCAGGATCGTCGGAGGACGATCGAGCCTGGCGTTCGGCAACCGACGCTACCCCGATTACGACCCTGGCCCGGATGCCGAGATCGACATCTTTGGCGTCGTGACCAACGCGGTGCGGCGCTTGCGCCGATGACCCGGTCCTTCGCCCTGATCGACGGGAACAGCTTCTACTGTTCATGTGAGCGGGTCTTCGATCCGAAGCTGCGCCGGCGCCCGGTGATCGTGCTGTCGAACAACGATGGTTGTGCGGTTGCGCGCACGGCCGAGGCCAAGGCACTCGGGATCAAGATGGGCGCGCCGATGTTTACGATCCGCGATCTCTGCCAGCGCGAGCGCGTGGTCGTGTTCTCGTCGAACTACACGCTCTATGGCGACATGAGCCGCCGGATGAACACGGTCTATGAGCGCTTCGCCTCGGACATCGAGATCTACTCGATCGACGAGAGTTTCCTCGACATGAGCCCGGTGGCGCCTTGCCAGCGCGAGGAAATGGCACGGGACCTGCGCTCGACGGTCTCGACCTGGACGGGCGTCCCGACCTGCGTCGGCATCGGTCCCACGAAGACCCTGGCCAAGCTCGCCAACAAGATTGCCAAGAGCACGCCACAGCTGCGCGGCGTCTGCGACCTCACCAGCGATGAGGCCCGGTCGGAATGGCTGCCGCTGGTCAACCTCGAGGATGTCTGGGGCATCGGCCGCGCGAGCCAGACCAAGCTTGCCGCCTTCGGATGTCGCACCGCCGCCGACGTTGCTGCGCTCGACCCCAAGCTCGCCCGGAAGAGCCTGACAGTCGTCGGTGAGCGCATCATCCATGAACTTCGGGGAACGCCTTGCATCGACCTGGAGAGCGTGGCGCCAACCCGGAAGGGCTGCGCCGTCACGCGAAGCTTTGCGGGCCGCGTCGAGAGCCTGGATGTGATGCAGGAGGCCATTGCCGCCCATGCGACAAGGCTCGGCGAGAAGCTGCGTCATCACGGGCTGGCGACCGATCACGTCACGGTCTTCTTCCACACATCGCCGCACGATCGCGGACCCTCACGCTCCGTCTCGACCACCGTCGACTTCCCCGAGGCGATCAACGATACGCTCGCCCTTGTCCGCGCGGCCAAGTGGGGGGCTCGGCGGATCTGGAAGTCCGGCTACCGCTACGCCAAGGCCGGCTTGATGACGGTCGACCTCGTGCCGCTGGAAGCCTCGCAGCGGGCGCTGATCGGCGCCCTCGATCGGGAGAAGTCCGGCCGGCTGATGGAAGCCTTGGACGCCTGCAACCGGAAGCTTGGACGTGGCGTTGTCTTCCCCGCAGCGACAGGCATCGCTCGCCAGAAGAAGGCCTGGGTCACGAAATTCGAGATGCGGTCGCCGCGGTACACGACGCGGCTGGAAGAAGTGCCCGTGATCGGGAGAGCGTGATGGGGTTCGATCATCAGGTTGAGATGAAGCTTGCGGCCAAGGACGCCGACGGGCGGCTCCGGCGGATCGAAAGCTGGTGCGCCGATTGGGAGATCAGCTTTCGGGTTCTGGACCGCTTTCCCGGTTCGGAGACGATCCGCATCGCGTTCGAAGACCAGCGTTTGGCGGGGGCCTTCATCGGCCACTTCGGCGGCGTCCTTGTCGATGACCGAGAGCTTGAGCAAGCCATGTCCCGCGACGTCGCGGACGAGGACGCCTATGAGCGGCTGGCGCGCGAGTATCCAGATTGAGCGGCCGCTCCTATCCGACCACGCCCGATGGCCGATACTTCCTGGTCGCCGGGCGGCTGTGGCGGTCCACGAACCCAGCCATTCCTGAGCAGCGTCGTCATCGGCTCGTCGCCGAACTGATGGATGCTCGTCGGGCCGTAAAAGAGGCCAAGCGCGGGAATGGCGATCTCGGCGCCGCTCGAAAGGCTGTCGATGCGGCCAAGGTCGCCTTGGGCGAGCGCGGTCCGGTCTGGTGGGACGACGGCGCCCCTGATCTCAACCGCCATCTGGCGAAGAATACAGCTTACGCGGAATGGGCGGCAGAGCTGAAAAGTAGTGGGTCAGCGATTTCGACCGATGGGATCGCGCAATCAGCTGCAGGAGGGCGGCATGCACCATCAGACCGTCAAGCTGACTTCCAGCGTAGGCAAAGAAGGACCCTACCAAGTTGACCTCCCACTCGATCCTGCGACCCTCAACGAACGGTTGTTTGGCATCGGCTTATGGCTCGTCGAGCATGACATTCCGCACCAGGCGCGGGTGATGTTGCAGCCCGACTACGGGCGGGTCCGCGTCAGCTTCCTCAATGCAGATGACGCGAAAGCCTTCCACGAACGCTTTAGCCCCAGACTGCACTAGCCTGAACGCACGGACAGGGTGCTGGTTGTCTGGCAGCCGTTTGTTCGAGCAGGGTGACCGCGCTCTTAGGCATTAGGGACGCTGGCCGATTTCATTTTGTCGTCTGCCATCTCCGTCGTCGTGGCAACGGCGCTAGCGGAGCAGGCCCTCAGCCTCGAACGCGTCCCATCCTGCAAGGCCGGGCGACGGATCCGTCTGAGCCCCGGATCCATTGGCGTTGGCTGCGGCTTTCCGTGCGATTGCGGCTTTTGCTGCGGCACGCCGACGGTTCTCCGCGCTCCTGATCGCATCATCTTCGCGCCAGAGCGCGGGAAGATCGCCGTCGAGCACTGCCTCGATGTGTCTCGGGTGAAAGACATGGAAGGTCACGGCTCGGCTGCGTCCGCGAAGCTTGACCGTCCGCGTTCCCGCACTTTGCAGGCGGCCATCCCCGAGCCACTTGTGACGTTCGCGCGACGAGATGCCGAGGACGTCCTCGACCTCGCGAGGGATCATCGGCAGGTCGCCTATGGTTTCGAGCGCTGCGCTGATGCAGGAGGCGAGCGTGGCGAGTTCGGCCTCGTCAGGGACAGCAAGAACAACGAGACCCACCTCGACCGTGAGCTGCTTGCGCATGGGCCAGGGGAGACGACGACGCAGCTCGCGCTCGATCCCCTTGAGCCTGACAGACGATCCCAGAGTCACCGATGGGGGTAACGGCCATGTCGCGACCGGGGGTGATGAAGCTGCGGTCATGTCCAGGGGCCTGTTCCCTTTGTCTGCGCGTCGTACGGGCTCATTATCCGCAGCGGAAGCCGCAGGTCCCTGTGCGCCTGACCGTTGATTGCTCGCCGGTTCAATCAGAGCAGATTGGCCTGGGCCGGCGCCACCAGTTCCTGCCCTTGACGGCCTTCGCGTCGGTTGAGCTCCGAATCGGCACTGAAGCGGACATCGATATCGCGATCCGCCGCGAAGGAACGTAACACCGCTTCCGGAAGCTGGTCCCAACCCTTGCCTCGATGGGGGCCGGACGGGACGCGCGGCAGGAGGCCGGGCTCGCAACTCCAGAGCAGCAGCTGATCCAGCGCAGCCTCGTTGAGCATGTCGCGTAGATGGTGCGCGGTGACATAAGCGTCAGGCATCGCGCGATGGGCCGGTAGCCCCACTTCGTGGATGAGGCCTTCCGGCATGCGCTGATAGCGCAGCATCTGGTTCGAGAAGCGCGGAAGATGAGGCCACAGCCGCAAGGCGCACTTCCAGGTACAAATCCATCGGGCCCCTCCCGTCAGTGCCGGCGTGCAGTACCGCATCTCGAAACTCGCGCGGTGGGCAGCAAGCGCCAGAACGCCTCCATCGGGCCGCAGCACCGAAGGGGCGATCTGTTTCCAGAATGGCGCGCCTGCCACGTCCTCATCCCGGATGTGGTGGACAGCCATTGTATCTGCCGAAATCGTGCGGCCGGGATCGACAAAAAGCGAGCCACGCTCCGCATTGACCCGCCAGAAGCCATCGGCATCGCGAACGACATCTTGCCAGCCGATCTCGCAGACGTCAGAGGAACCGCCCCCCGCCGTTTCGAGATCGACCACCCTGATGCGCTCGCTGATCATCGACCGGAGATCGGTATCGGTCTCGACAGGACAAGTCAGGAGCGACGATCTGACCTCAATCCATTCAGTGCCGGCGGGCCTCGCAACAGGCGCCGATCACAAGCTGTCTCCCGACCCTCACAATGGAACCCTCGTTCCGCTCCATGGCTAGGATCGTATTTTTATGCTCGAGAAATGCTGTCCCGTCACGGCTCGTGAAGCCCGACCATTTTTGGCGCCACCCTGACAGGCTGAACGAGTTGATCTCGCAGTGTTGGCGTGAACCGGGGACCAACCCTTTCGGGGACATTATTCGACCTGTCGTCCCTCTAGCGGACTGTTCCACCCCCAATCTTCGTAATCATTTTAAAGAATTCGCGGCTTTGATGCTATAATATGAATCTTTTAACACAAACGATGCGGTCTTCAACAGCTAGCTCTTGCGCAATTGTCGCGACAGCCCCTAATCGTGTGGTCGGAAAGCTCATGCTGTATTGACGCTAGAGTTGTCATGCAGCGTTCATACATTTTTTGAGAGGCTCTATGTCGGTAACAAACGGAAACATGGTAGAGTTGTCTACTGATATCGTGTCGGCCTATGTTGCCAACAACGTTGTCACGAAAGCCGATCTGCCCACACTGATCGCCGATGTTTTTGCGGCACTTACGAAGCTGAGGGGGCAACCCGAGGTGCCGCCGGCTGCTCCGCTGGTGCCCGCGGTGCCGATCCGCAAGTCCGTAACACCGGAGGCTATCATCTGCCTTGAAGATGGACGACGCTTCAAGTCACTCAAGCGGCACCTTCGCACGGCATTCGACATGTCGCCCGATGAGTATCGAAGGAAATGGGGACTCCCGTCCGACTATCCGATGGTGGCGCCGGCATACGCAGAGGCACGGTCGGCCATGGCAAAGTCCCTGGGTTTGGGGCGTCGGGCCGCGGTGGCGCCAACGAAGGCCAAGCGAGCGGCCAAGCAACCGAAGTGAGGCTCCTGCGGGGATAACGCGCCCGCTTATCCCCGCCACCTGGTGAGGGCTCATGATCCTCCGAGCAAAGGAGGATCATGATGATCGTTACTGTCACGTTCCGGATTGCCGGCCGCGTTGGCGTCAGCATCGGGCCGGGCGATGTCTGCCTGCTCATCGTATGGTGGATGAGTTGAGGGCGGCAGACGGAAGAACCTCGGTCGCTGGTCAGGCGCCCGTGAGGACAACGTGGTCGCCAGGTGCATCACGCCGTTCTTGATGAGCGCCACGGTGGCGCCCGACGAACCTGGTCCGCAGTCGTCGCACCCCCATTCGCGCTTGGCTGGGAGCTTGGCGTACTTGGCGCGCCGCAGGGCGTTCTTGATGGCGCGCCCCAGGCTCTCATAGGCGGTCTGCGCCAATTCGTCGGAGAGGTTGCCGTCGATGACGAGCACGGGGCCGCGCCACGCGTTGACGGTGTCTGCGAGATAGTCCCTGAGGGCGCCGGCCTCGTAGCGGCCTAGGTTCATGTCGGCTGACCCGCAGCAGGAGCCGGGATGGACGATGACGAGGATCTTTCGGGGCCGGTCCGTCATGGTCTCAGATCTCGATGACGAGGGCTGGGTCAAAGGCCCGGTTCTCGATCTTGCGGAATAGCCCGTCGCATGATCGCGACGGCCCATACCCTTTGGCGTTCTAGATGACCCGCGTCGTGCCGATCCGATAGTCGTTCGAGTTGTGGACGTGGCCGTGCACCCAGAGGTCGGGTTTGCGCGAGAGGAGGGTTGGCTCCAGGTAGGAGGCGTAGGCCGGGTTGCCATCGTCGCCCTTGTAGGCCGCGGAGACGGAGCGCGCGCTGGGCGCGTGGTGGGTGACGACGACCGTCGGCCCGTCGAAGGGCGTTGCCAGGGTCCCGTCGATGAAGGTCCTGTGCCGCTCGTGGAGCGCCATGGCGTCTCCCGGAATGAAGGCCGCCGTTTCGCCGCTCGCCCGGCGCAGGCCGATGAGGTCGTGGTCCTTCATGGTCTCTGACGCGATCCGCGCCGATCCGATCGGGTCGCCGTCGAGCGCGTAGTCGGTCCAGAGCGTTGCTCCTACGAATCGGACGCCGTCGATGACGACGGACGATCGTTGAAGGAGGTGGACGTTGGTGCCCAGGGCGGCCCAGTGGCCGGCTTCCTCGGCTTGGCCGATCTCGTCGTCCCAGTACTCGTGGTTCCCGGGCACGTAGATGGCCGGCTTGTCTCCGAGGACGGGGTGCGTCGCCAGGATGGCGACGCCGATCGCGATCGAGCCGGCGAGGTCGCCGGCGACGACGGCGACGTCATAGTGCGGCCAGCGCCGGCGCAGGGACCATCGCGGCCTTAGCTCGAGGTGGAGGTCTGAGAGGACCAGCAACCTCATGCCGGCATCAGGTCGCCGTGTTCGATCGCCTCGGCCCCGGTGAGCTCGCGGTAGAAGCCCGACCGCACGCAGGCCGAGAAGATGTCCTTGTTGATCTCGCTGACGCGCGGCTCCCGGTCGGAGAGGTGCGCGAGGGACAAAGGATACGCGATCTCGACGGGGCCGGGGATGGTGTGACCGGCGGCGGTCTTGATGACCATGTACGGAGCCTTGAGGATCCAGTCGTCGGCATTGATCGTTCCGATCGCGGCCAGGCCCATGCTGGGTTCGTCGACGCCGAAGGTCAGGTGGCCGCGCTCCAGCCAGTGGTTCGGCTTGGCTTGCGCGAGCAGCGCTGCGAAGAGCGTGGCCTTGGCTTTGGCCTCGGTCAGCTTCGCGTCCGACGCGCGGCCGAGCGTCGTCTCTCCGAGGGCAGTGTAGACGACCCGGCCGGCGTCGTCGGCGATCTGCGTGAAGATCGCCCGACCGCCCACGGTCCCTTGGAACGCCGTCGTTTCGACGTAGGCGACCGACTTCACCGTCAGGCGCGCGGGTCCCGCGCGCTCGATTGTCTTCAGCATCTTCTCTTCCTCAGGGGTTCGACCGCGGTCCTTCATTCGTCGCGGGTCCGCGAACCCATCCCAGGAGCCTCAGGACGGCCGCCTTCAGTCGTCCGGTCCTGGGCTCCGGCATAGCCGGCGCAGCCGGCTCCTGAGCCTCCTGTGGGGCGAGGATCGCCATGACCGGGGACATGCCCCGGTCAATGGCCCTCAGGTCGCACTCCCAGACCACCTCGACGCGCCAGCCGTGCTCCGGGCTTTTGGTCGCGTCTATCGCGGAGGCGGATCTGCGACTTTTGCGATGAGCGCCTTCATCCGGCGGTCGATGCGTCTCGAGGCGGCAGCGCCGTCGATTATCCTGCTAAGCAGCGATTTGCTTGCAGGAGGCTTCAGGACGCATTCGCCTGCCTCCATCATGGCCTGGAGCACGGCTGTCTCCCAGACCTGGGCGCGTTCATAGAACGCGAAGCAGGGCTTTGTGACGAACGGATGGTCGCCCGGCTTCAGCTCGCAGGCGTCGTCGTCTCTGGCTCCGCCTGTCGTGGAGATGATCGGGATGAGGACGACGGCTCCGTCGTCGGCGATCTTAGTCACGATGACGTGGAGATGCTTTCTGTTGGGATCATGGGACGGCCCGGACGTGATCAGGAGCGCGGCGCCGATGGTAGGCGCCCATCCTCCTTTCGAGCGATCCATGAGCCGTCGGCGTCAGGAGCGGTGCGCGCCGTACGCGTGCGCTGCATTCCGCGCCGTCCTGTCGAGGCCGTCGGCGATCGCGATGCCTTCGAGGATCTCCTCGACCTGAGTCTTCCCGACGGCCTTGAGGATGTCCTCGGTCGGGATCGTCTTCGACGACCCCGACGGGTCTGTCCACTCGGGGCAGTCGCGATGGGTGATGTCGCGCAGCGCGAACGCTGAATACCCGCCGAACTGGCGCCAGACGTTGTCGAGGATTTCGAGGTTGGCCTCAGAAAGGCGATCGAGGTCGTCGATCGTGACGTCGTCCCGCTTCAGGGCGATCGTGTATTGTGTCTTGCCCGAGATGAAGCCTTGCCATTCTTCATGGTCGAGGGCGCTTCCCTTGACGTGGTCGACGGA
>OGCL01001816.1_pt1 | contig 16836 bp, 17 predicted proteins | sample 1570041 | NCBI WGS metagenome assembly OGCL01 (sample SAMN06266162, study PRJEB24511) | hot springs metagenome | isolation source: Hot spring water | place: South Africa: Limpopo | collected 2015-06-22
GAATAGGCGCTTCGTCCGCGGTCAAATCGGCCAGGCGCGCCCGCGCGGCGTCGATGATTTGGAAAAACACCACGCCATCGACCTTGACCATCGCGTTGTCCTTGGTGATGACCTCTTGCGAGGGCACATCGAGCACCTGTTCCATCATATTGACTTTGCGACCAATGCGGTCGACGAGCGGGATGATTGTGTTCAATCCCGGTGTCAGCGTGGTCATGTATTTACCGAAACGCTCGACGGTATATTGCATGCCTTGCGGCACCGATTTGACACTCATGAAGACTAGCAGCACGGCAAAGATAAACAACGCGAAGGCAAAAACGCCAAAACCTGACATAAGCTTTCTCCTGACGGTTGGGTTGCAAAAGCCGGTACGGCGCGCGAAGATACGAATCCGGCGGAAGAGGGCATCGAGCGGGCGCAAAACACTGCTTGTTAAAGTCGTCCGCTGCAACTAATAATAATGCAAATAGTTTGAAATGTAAGCGTTGGGAGTTTGTTGATGGTTTATTCGGCAATCACGTTTTTGATTACGGTGGGCTTGATTTTGATCGTCGGCTTGATCAAGCCCAAATGGGTACTGTTCTGGATGAAAGAACCCGATCGATTCGTCGTTGTGGCGATTTGCACGGTGTTGTTCATGCTGGCGATGACGATGTATGGCGAGGGTTTGAAGCGCAAACAAATGGCTGAGGCAACGGTGACAATGAAGGCCCAATCCGCGACACAATCCGCACCGGAGTCGGTGCCAGTGCCCGATGTGCCGCGTTGATCCACGCGCCCGACGTGGCGCAGGCTGGGTGGGCCTATTATGGAGCGTTGCGGTCGCGGCGTGGGCGTTTTCTTTTTCCGAGTACGAGGCTGCAGAACAACAAGAGGACCAGGCGCGCCAGCAGGCGATGATCCAGCAAATTTCTACGCCGTGCCGCGCGGTGTTGCGGAACAAGAAAATCGCGGTGTTGATCGGTGAGCGTCATGAAAACGCCTATCGTGCCGTCAATTACCGCGATTACGGCCCGCATTTCGACGAAATCAACGCGCGCTTGCGGCAACTGGGCCTCAGTACCTATCCACAAAAAGACATCGACGCGCAAATCGCCCACGCGGAAATGGTCGCCGTGCTCAACAATGACCCCGATGCGGCACTGGCTGCTTCGCAACGCCTCGGCGCTCATTTCTTGTTGCGTGGCTTGATCGAAAGCCGCGCGCATTTCAATCCGGTTGCGGGCGCCAACGAAGTATTCGTCGAGTTGCGCTTCACGTTGACCGGGCCCAAGGGGCGCGTCATTTCCAGCACGACCGCGCGCGGCGATGCCTGGGCGGGGCAGGATACCACAGCCATGGCATGGACGTTGATCCGCGAAAATGCCGAACGCATCGTCGCCGATCTCTACTATGATTATTGCACCCAGCACTGAGTGTGTCATGCCTATTGATTCGGATGTTTATTGTTCGTCATGCCCAAAGTTGGAATGCAAGTTTAGACCCGAATCCGATTGAGCAATGATGGCCCAGGTATACGTAGAGTTTATCACTGTTCAAATTAAGTCTTTCCACCTGCGCTGATCACTTATGAAAAAACTATTCATCGTCTCGCTATGGTTTTGGCATGTTTTCGCGATCGGACTCACCTGGGCAGGCGAAAGTGTGATTATTGCCGCCGAGGGTTTGGCCGATCCCGAATCGCCGGCGTATCAAAAAGACAAAGGCTTGTTGATCGACGCGCTGCGCGCCGACGCTCGCAAACAAGTCATCGAAAAAGCAGTGGGCGTGTATGTGCAAAGCTCAACGCTAATGGAAAATTACGACATCATCCACGACCGCATCCTGACGCAATCGCAAGGCTTCATCAAAAAAATCATCAAAGAAAGCGATCCTTGGCTCGGTGAGGACGGCTTTTGGCATCTGTTGTTAAAAGCGGAGGTTGTCACCGGCCAAGTACAGAAGGCCTTGGAAGCGATGTCGCAACAAGAGCGCATTCAACTCCTCAAACAGCATGAAAACCCGCGCATCAGTGTTGCGGTGTGGGTGCAAGACGCCAACCGCGCCAGTGATGTCCCGCCGCAACGTTCCGACGTTGCGGAAAACTTGCTCAAGGAACACATCAAAGCGTTCGGTTATCGCGTGTGGTCCGCCGATGCACCAGAAAGCAAACTCGATCGTGCCGATTTTGCAATCACCGGTCAGGTCAAATTCAAGCCAATTAGTTTGAAGTTGCCGCGATCCGGGCTGACTATCACTAAGTACGCGCTGACGTCGTGGACCGTCAAGTGCGTAAATCTGGCAAACAACGAAGAGATCTACTTCAACAACAAAGTCCCGCTCAAGAAAACCTGGGCGGATGAAGACGCCGCGCTCGCCGATATTGGCCAATTGATCGGCAAGGAATTTTCCAGTGATTTCTTTGAAAAACACCTGTCGGCGAGCAGTCAGATCTACCAATTGCGCGTCAAGGGTTTGCCGTCATTCGATGTGGCGAGTTTATTGAAAAAAGAGTTTCTCGGCTTGCGGCCGGTTTTGAACGTTGATCTGCGCAATTTCGATCGCAATGGTTTGTCGTTGTACGAAATCGAATTCGCCGGCGGACGTGACGACTTTCAAGGTTTCATCAACAACGCCGTGTTGGAACCACTGAATCGTAAACTCGGCCAAGCGCAGTTTTTGTTCGATGCTTCGGCGGGCGGTGTCGTCGATATCAGTTACCAAGGCCAACAAAGCGAAGCGCAATTGATGCAACAATTCAATGCCATTCCGCCGGCCTCCTTGGCGCACGCCGCGCCGACACGCTTGAAGGATATGCAATTGAGTGAAGCGGCCACGCAAAAGGTCGCGGCGCTCAACCCTCAGGCTGTGCAATCCGCTCAACCCGGAGTTTCACAACCGTCAACGGTAAAAAACATCGCCGACTTTTAACTCACACCATAACGGAGATCTGATATGAACACTTTGATCAAAACGCTGGCCGTAGCGTTATGTGTCTCTCTCTTCGGTTGCGCGCAAGTCGAACGCTTGCATACCGCGAAAGAAACTGCGAATGAATTGGCTGATCAAGCAATGTATCAACCGATCGAATACGCCAACAAACTCAAACCTGGCCCGGCGTTGATCGTCCTGCCCGGTGAGGTCAAAAGCATGAACGCGACGTTCACACAAAAATTCAGCAGCAACAATATCGCCGATTATGGCGAGCTGGAGTTGGGCAACGCCAATTTCAAAGTCTATGAGCGCACGGATTTAGGTCCCTTGCTCGACGAAATCAGCCTCGCCGCCAACATGGGCGATCCCGATAAAGTGCGTAAAATTTTGAAGCGCGGCAAATTCAAAACTACGCAATGGTTCGTGCGCTTTGATATTTTGAAAGCCGAACAAGTCGCGCAAGCGGAAACTGGCGCTGATCTAAGCACTATTGGCAACATTATCGGCATGGCGGCAGGCGGCGTTGGCGGCTATGCAGCGGGTACTGCAGTGGGTTCGGTGGAAACCGCGCAGACCGCCGGCGTATGGATCATCGGTTTGCGCTATAAAGTGATCGACGCCAATACCACCGAGCAAGTTGCAACCGGTTATTACGAAGACAAAATGGAAGTCGGCAAGCAAGCGACGTCGATTTTGGGTTTCCGCCAAGGTCAAATGCAGCAAGTGACGCTCGATACCATGGTACAGCGGCTGATTCAAAAAGCCGTCGCCGACTTGGACAAGAAAAAATAGATTTATGGTCAAGCGTCTCGCGTTGTGCGGATTTTTTTGTCTGATAGGGATAAGTAGTGTTTTCGCACAGCCCAAAACTGCGCTAGTGATCGGAAATGGCGAGTATCAAGACGCGCCATTGGCCAATCCCGTCAACGACGCCACCGATATGGCGCAAGCGTTGCGTGATTTGGGCTTCGACGTGATGGCCTTGACCAATGCCGATCGGCAGACGATGCGCGAAGCGATTCGCGAATTCGGCGAGAAATTGAAAAAAGGCGGCGTCGGCTTGTTCTACTATGCCGGACATGGTATGCAGATCAAAGGCCAGAATTATTTGATTCCGGTGAAAGCCGACATCAAAGCCGCCGATGAGGTCGAGGATGAAAGCATTGATGCCAATTCGGTTTTGCGCAAAATGGAAACCGCTGGCAACGATGTCAACATCATCATCCTCGACGCCTGCCGCAATAACCCGTTCGCACGCAGTTTCCGTTCCGCCGAACAAGGTTTGGCGAAAATGGAAGGCCCGGTCGGTTCGATCATCGCTTACGCCACAGCTCCAGGTTCTACCGCTTACGATGGCAGTGGCCGCAATGGTTTGTATACCTCGCATTTACTCAAAGCAATTAAAACACCAGGTTTAACGATAGAAGAAGTCTTTAAGCATGTTCGCGTTGCGGTCCGCGATGAAACACAAGGCCAGCAAATTCCATGGGAGTCTTCGTCATTGACTGGAAATTTCCAGTTCATCGAAACCTCGGTGCCCCAGCAAGCGATGCTGAATCCGGCCTTGACGCCTACCCCGCCGCCGCCTCCGCCATTGGCCAGCGCATTGGGTTTGGTGCAAGTGACGGCGAACGTGGTGGGTGGACGCGTGTTCGTCAATGGAGAAGAACGCGGCGTGATTCCCGGCAGCCATGCGTTGAATTTACAGAATTTACCTGGTGATACAGTAGAAATTCGCATCGAACAAGCGGGCTATCGCACACAAATGCAACGCGTAGCTTTGCAGCCAGGTGTGTGGCAGCAAGTGTATTTCGAAATGCTACCCGAAACGAGTAGTTCTATAACGCGTAATACCGAAACCGCACCGTCGGCGCTGCCGCCTGCGCAAGCGACAGTTGCTCTACCCGTTCCCATCGCGCCAGGGGGTACTGATGCCTCACAAGCCCCAGTCAAGATTATCGCGGCACCACCCGTCGAAGCCACCGAATTCGACTTCAATACGCTGATCAAACCTGCCACACCGGGCATTCAAAATACCGTCATTACACCCAACGCGCTGGAAAAATCCCGCGCTATGCCGGTGTTTTCCAACCCGTCCCCTCCATGAGATTCGTCCAGTGTTTAGGAAATCCTTATGAAAGTAATCACATCCCACAGCCGTCGCACGATCTTCTATCGGTTAGTGATGACGATCACGTTATTAGCTGGTTTACCTGCTGCGCTAGCCGGCGGCAATAGTGCATTGATGCAGCGTGCCAAACAGCGTGCGTTCAAACTCAACGAGCAGATTTTCCAGAAACTGGAACACATGGAGCTCGGCGACGACAGCGCGCTATCATTCGTCGGGCGCGTTGTTCGCAATGCCGACGGGCAATTAGTGATCAGTATCGATGAAGTCAACGCCTTGCCGTCACGCTACCGCGCTGCGCCCGCGCAAAATATCCAATATATTACGTTCGAAGAGATGCAAACCCAGCACAAAGCCGAGGTCAAAGCGGCGCAAGAGGCCGCAACCAACACCGAACGCCCCATGATAGGAGGCGGGGCGGCGGCGTTGAAATAATCAAACAAAATGGACGCAACAAAACCGGTAACGTGATAATTTAACTTTCGCGTGGTTCAGAATTCACTCAGTATTTATAGAATCCGTGTTAGATTACATCCCAAAGTGTAACTGGGGCATCATTAGGCATGGCTGTCGGCAACCCCCGATAACCAAACTTTAAAATTTTAAGCTAAACGAGAAGAGGTGGTTTCTATGTTCAAGAAAATATTGGCGATATGCCTATTATCGGGAATTGGTTCGGTCGCGCTGGCCAATGATTTAGATGATGGTTTAGGGATAGACGAAGATATCGACGACAAATTGCAGCTCAATAAAAACGTCGCGTTCATACGGCGTGCTGCCAAAGCAAAAGCATCGAGTGGTAGAGCGATTACCAACAACGATACGTGTGGTACGGGCAACCAAGTGATCGGACAAGGGAGTACGCTCAAAAACGTTACCATTGTCAACCTATCGAAAAACCGCAATATCAATGCCGCATGTGGCCAATGATTGTCTGATGTTTTTTCACCTAATAAACACCTCTGGATAAAGATTATGCTCAAACAACTTTACATCGGATGCTGTTTTACGCTGATCACAGTATTGGTAGCGGGGTGTGGTCTCAATCCGCAAAACGCCGATATCGATCTCAATGAAACGTTGCCGGAAGCCAAAGTAACCGTATTCAGTGACGCAGTAAAACAGATCGGTATGATGACGGTGATCTATAACACACCGAAATTGAAAATTATGACCAAGAAAGGCATGGATGATAAAACCGGCACATCTATTGCCACGAGCGCGGAAATTCCCCGCGAAGTCACCGATATGGTCGAGAGTACTTTGAACGGTATGGGTGGGAATGTGCTGTTTATTCCTTACGACCCGGAGTTCATGCAGAACACTGTGTTGACCGGTTATACCGAATTCGAGGATAAAATTGTACCTCAGGTGCTGGTATCGGGGGGTATTACCGAATTCGACCGTGGTCTCGTCACCAAAGGCGATGAATTTAATGTCGATGCGCAGATGGGCCAATACGGTATCGAGTTTTCTGATCAAAACAAATCATCGCTGGCCAGTGTTACACTGGATTTCAATTTGATTGATTTCAAAACCTTTACGGGTATTCCGCGCATCCAAGCCATCAATAGCATCAAACTCCACAAAGCGACCAAAGAAGACAGCTTGGGTTTCACCTTAAAAAGCGTGACGTTCGGCGCGAAAGGTGAAATCAAAAAAGTCCAGGGTCGTCACGCTGCCGTGCGTATGTTGGTACAACTAAGCATGGTGCAATTGGCGGGCCGTTATCTGAAATTACCATACTGGAATTTGCTACCTGGCGCAGAGCGCGATGAAGTCGTTATTGATCAAGTTTTAAGCGATTTTTATGCCATGTCACCGGAGCAACAAATCGCCAAAATCCAAGAATATTTGTACTTACGCGGTGAAAACGTGACGGTCAATGGACAGATGGATGGCGCAACCCAGAACGCACTGCAAAAATTCGCTTCCGAAAAAAGCGTGCCGGCCACGGTCGATCAGAATACTTTCTTGGCGTTGTTCGAAAGCGTACCAATCAATCATCAAACTCAACAACGCGCCAAAGTACTGCAAGCCAATTTGGGCGCGCCAGGAGCGGTCGCGATTTATCAGCCCCCGACTTACATGCCCTCGGTAGCACCTGTCACCGGGCCTGATACCGGTACGATCACGTTGCGCACTGATAAGTCCTCTTATCAGATTGGTGAACAATTGAACTTGAGCTTCACCGTCGATAAACCGATGTTCGTGCGCATTGCGGTAATCAATGCCAAAGGCGGTGTCTCGACGCTATTCCCGAACCCCTATCAAAGCGACAACTATTGCAAGCCGGGCGTCGCCTATAGCATACCGCCGAGAGGCGCTGATTTTACGCTCGATATTGGCGGTCCGGCGGGCAAGGATAAAATCCGTGCCGTGGGTAGTCAAAAGCCCATTCCCGCCGATGCCATGGTCTTCACCTCGCAAGGGGAGTTCGACGAAACGAGAATGGCGCAATATACAGTGCGTGCGGGTATTGAATACATGATCCGTTGATCTTAGGAGCTGAATCATGAAACGTCATGGTTTGATTTGTTTATCGCTATTCATATTAGTGGCTTGCGAAAATGCACCGGTACGGCGTGAGGAAGTGATCGCGCAGCACCCCGAATGGGACGAAAAAACCGTGCAGTTGGTACGCGGCGGCTATTTGGCCAAGGGCATGGACAAGGAACAAGTGCGCGCGGCTTGGGGACGTCCTTGCTTGACGTGTACGGGCACGACCAAGGGCGATTGGGGAGAGTCCTGGGAATATCCCACCCAGGTCGTGTTCTTCGACAAGGATGGCAAAGTTACTCATTGGGACAAAAAATAACTGCCGGGCCCCCGCTTCGGCGTAGCATCATCGATCCATAATGAAGGAGATTATTTATGTACCCCACACCATTCATTCGTAAAACGCTAACGATCGCGCTCACCATGCTGGCTTGGCAAGCTCCCGTTTGGGCAGGCGACGTCAAGATGTTCGAGCGTCCGCCATCGGCGCAAGAAATGGGCAACTTGCTATTTTCGACGCCGGATTCATCTTCGGAGCCCGCGCCGATGCCGGGCGTAAAAACCCGTTCGATCAGTTTCGGCAAAAAAGCGCCGCCTCCCGCTGCGCCAGCGCCCGTACCGGCACCTACTTCAGCCAGTCCCACCGGCGGCACGGCGATTGGATTACCGATCCAATTCGGCTACAACTCGACCGAGATCATGCCCGAATCACGCACCTTTCTCGATGAAGTCGGCAAAATGCTCAGCTTGCCCGAATACGCCTCGAGACGACTCGTGATAGAAGGTCATACCGACGCCAAAGGTTCTGACGTCTACAACCAACAACTCTCCGAACGCCGTGCTGAGTCGGTTAAGAATTATCTGATTATCAATCATGGTATTGCAAGTGAACGTTTGTTGGCGACGGGGCTTGGCGAATCATCACCGCTTCCCAACACTAATCCGAACGATCCCGTGAATCGTCGCGTACAATTCCGTGGGACACCGTAATGGTGTGCTTAAGCGTGCGCAACAACGTCAGGGTATTTTTTCAGCGCTCCAGAGGAGGGTCGCCATCATGTCTAAATTGATGCAAACTTCGCTAGTTAGCGTGGCGGTGATGACGACGAATAGCGTTTGGGCCGGTAATATGATCATCAATAATGAACATAACATCGGCGCCGGCAAAATCATCATCGACGGTGTTGAATATGGGCGTGATGGTGCGACGAGCGGTCCAGGCATAAAAGGTTCCGGTAAAATGGCGCGCGACGTCCGCGCGGTCAAAGCATTCAGCCGCGTCCGTATTACCGGCGGCTTCGATGTTTTATATCAAGGCGGCAAGGAGTATCGCGTCGAAATCAGCGGCGACGACAATATTGTTCCGTGGATCAGTAGCGACGTCTCCGGCGAAGAACTGTTGATTACGACAAAAAAATCTTTCACGACACAATCTGGCATTAAAATCACGATCATTTCACCGAGCTTGCAGGCACTGACGATAGACGGCTCCGCCGATGTCGCGCTGAAGGATTTGCGCGCGCCGAGCTTCGTATTGACCGCGACCGGCTCCGGCGATATTACCGCCAGCGGACAAGTCGGTGATTTGACGCTTAAAGTTTCCGGCGCCGGCAATATCGACGCTCGTCAATTACTCAGCGAACGCGCGATTGCCCGAGTGCTCGGTAGCGGCGACATCCGCGTGCATGCGCGCCAATCATTGCAAGCGGAAATCACCGGCGCGGGCGATATCACCTATTATGGTCGTCCGCGAACGGTCGATCGGCGCGTATTGGGCGCGGGTGAAATCGAAGCCGGCGAGTGACCACGACAAGGTAAACGACCATGAAGCATTGGCGCGGAAAGATGATAGCTATTTTGTTGGGATGCCTGGCTGCTGCGATGTCTGCCCGCGTGGTTTGGGCGAACGAGACCGATGTGTCGTCGGGGAATGCGCTGCAATTGGCGGAAATCAGCTTCAACAATGGCACCGTAAACGGCAAATCCACGCCAACATCGGATGCGGCAACTGCGCCGGCTTCGTCGCGAGCGGACGAAACGACCTCCGCAGCACCGGAAGAAAACGCCGCTCCCGCTCAAGACCAGCCTCCCTCCCCGCCGATCCTTTTCAAGGAATCGAATGGATATCCTCACAAATTCTATTCAGGTGCCAAAACCCGTATCCGTGAACGTTTCGATATTGATGGCTATGTAGACAAAAAATATGTCTATGCGATCGTCGATGTCGAGGATGAGCGCTATGTCACGGGCTATTTATACGACAGAAAAGGTAATAAAGAATATGTCTACGGCGAGTTCGCTTATGGCGCGCTGTACGTATACGATAAAAAAGGCAAAATGTATGTCATTCAAGTTTCCAGAGTAACCCGATGAATCCCAGAATATGTTGGAGGTCGATATGTGTAGCGTAACTCTGTCGCGCGGCATCAAAAAAATCGTTTTTTTGATCTATCTGGTTATGTTTGGCATAGCTCCAGCGCACGCTGCAAATTGCGTGATTGACCAATTGCCCAACAAGAGCCAAGGCATTACCGTCAAGCAAAATGATTGTGAATTGCCCGCGCTTGGTGTTGGCGCGCTTTTGGAAATCAAACCCAGCGGACGGTTATGGGTCCGCGCAGCGAGCCGTGGTCAAGAAGAAAACAGCTTTGAGGTGATTTGCCAAAATCGCCACAGCCAAGCCGTGCAAATGTCGGTTGCGAGCATGATTTCGCCATGGCTCGCTGCTGTCGAGATGAGCGCGTGCAATAATTGGGCAGGGGGACGCTTGGTCTGTGATCAGGGTGGTCAAAAAGGCGCCTTGGTTTGTGCGATCGCAGCAATCAGCCGCACGGTGGCTACACCGAGCGACGAAATGGGCGAACGCACGACTTCGGCAGCAGACGCGGGCATGATGGAGTCGACAACATCGGTCAAGATGCGCTCTGTAGGGTTGTTGGGACGTGCTGGCAAACAAACGCCGACTGAACAAGAGCTCGTCGCACTGCTCCAACCCTTGCAACAACAAGCAGGGTTGTGTCGACAATTGTTTCAAGCGCAGCAACCTCTGAACGTTGAATGGATCATTGACATCGATGGTTCGGCACAGGACATTGTGTTGCAAAACACCCTTACCGCCAAGGATCGAGATTTTGCCGAGTGTGTAATTTCCGCGATCAAAGATTTCACCTATCCAGTTTTGCCCCGGCCCACTACTTTGACACAGCGCTTCTAGTGTCAGCTCGGCGATGCTGCGAACACTGGTTCTCTCCAACCGCCGTTTACTGGCGGTTTTTATTTGTGGCGCGCTGTTAACCGGACCCCTCATACAAGTCACCAATCGCGATGGCCGTCTCGATTATTGGTTGCACGATGCGGCGCTGGTCTATCGCGCGCGTACCACCTGGCCTCATACCGCAATCGTCGCCCTGGATGACGATGTCCCGATCGCGGTTTCGCGGCGCCAGGCACTACCCCTGTACGCACTAGCGATTAATCGTATGGCCGAAGTGGGTGTTTTGGGCATCTTTATGGATGCGCGCTTGCCGAAGGAATTGGACGGCAACATGCCGTATGCACGCTGTATCGAACAAAACGGCATCGTCCGCTGGGCCATGCCTCGCTGTGTCGCAACGCCCCCGCTTTGCGAATTGCACAGTAGCTTGGAAGATCACGCCCCATTGGCGATCAGCGAAGCAGCGGTCGATAAGTTTCTCGTCGCGCCGTATTTGCCCGGACAAGATCAACTGCCGGATTTTTTATTGTACGGCTGGGATGCGGCGCTGCTGATTCCTGAAAGCGGCTTGGTGGCAAGCGACCGTTTGATCGCCCCAAACAATAGCCCGGTGGCGCGCTGGATGGATTTGAGCGAGGATCATGCGGTGGTGCGCTTGGCGCGCATGAGCGATGAGAAGGTTGTGCAAGCAGCGTTGCATGACGACTCTGCCGATCTGAGATGCAATGATGACCGTCCGTGCCGCCCCATTCGTTTCAGCGTGCCGACGTTCCGTTTGCAAACCAGTGGCGAGCGCTTGATATTACCCGTGAGCCGTCTTGCGGCGTGTAACGCAGACATTGCCCAACCCGAAATGGAAAAACTGCGTGATAAGTTGGTCATTTTGCAGTTGACGACGCCTTCGGAATCGACCGATATCATCACGACGCCGATGATGACCGCTTGGCAAGGGCCGCAGCGATTCACACCTGGACCACAATACCTCGCCGATGCGGTAGAAACCCTGTTGCAGCGCGATCATCCACGTCCGCCCAGTCCTATGTTACAAGGACTGCTCTTTTGCTTTACTGCCATTACAACAGTATTAACAGGCGCATATTTAACGCCGCTATTTCTGTGGCTATGGGCAGCGCTGTTGCTGCTGATACTCCTCGGTCTGTGTTTTTTGAATCCTCTCGTACAATTTTGGCCGGTCACCGCGACCTTCGCGGTTTATGTGACGGCGACACTCGAGACCATTGCGGCGCATTTGATGATTGGTTTTCGTGAGAGCAAGTTGATCAGTCAGTATATGCCGCGACAAATTCACAATCTGTTGTTGAGTACTAAGAAAGACCAACGTTTTACCAATCGGCGCTGCCATATCATCGCTTTGATGAGCGATGTCGCGGGTTATACGACGGTGACGGGTTTATTGAAAGAGCCCGTCCATGTATTGAATCTGATGAACGATTATTTGGAAGAAACCTCGTTCGTGCTACAAGACAAATACAATGGCTGGCTGGAAGCCTATGTCGGTGATATGGTTTGTTATTATTGGCCGTTCGTGCCGGGTCACGCGGAAGCGGATTATCGCAATGCCTTGTTGGCCGTCGTCGAACTGGCTCGTTTGCAAAAACGTTTTTTCTCATCACTGTCCGAGCGCTACAAACATCGCTTCGATGACGCGGCGCTCGCGCAAATCAGTCAAATCATCAACGCCGGTATCGGTATGACCTCCGGTCGCGTGGTGATGGGCGATTTAGGGCCGAGTCGCGGCGTGCGTAAGTTCGGCGTACTAGGCGACCCGTTGAACCTCGCGGCGCGCATTGAATCGTTGACGCGGCATTTCAGTACTAACATCATCGTGACCGGAGATTTTGTCGATAGCGCCCAACACTGCAACCTAGTCGTGCGGCGCTTGGGACGCATCAGCGTCAAAGGCCGCGATGAGCCAGAAACCCTGTATGCACTCGGCGAAGCGAGCGATCCACGCTTTGAACGATCTGCCGTGCAAGACTGGGAAGCGTGGGTGACGTGCATTGAACAAAGACTCCCCGACATACCCAGCTGCCCTACGGTTTATGCCAAGGATCAAGCAACATTGCGGAAATGGCTGGAGCGTGGTTTTCTCAGAACCGATGGGGTGTGGCATTTGGAAGAGAAGTAGCGATGAACCGTGAAACCTTATTCACCATGGCTTGAGGCCTTGAATCGCCCTGGGAAGTCCGGGAAATGACCTTTACCACGACCGAGCCGGGGCATCGCGCATTGCATGCTCGGATCGAATTCCCGCCAGACTCGCGCTTTGCCGAGAACGCGGGTCGCGTTGTTCATGTCAGTAAAGGCAAAGGGAAGGCTTGCTTTCAAAAAGATGCGCGATCATCTAGAAGCCCAGGGCGCCCCGCCCGAGCAGAATCGTCAAACGGCGCCATGAAATCATGGACAACCTGCGGAAAGCCGAGCGCAAGGAATGGCGTTGATTTTGAAAACCGTTTTCAACGACCGCTGGGACATGCCGGATCAACACAGCGCTGGCGCAAGGGTGCGCTGAGAGAAATGCCATCAATATCCGGCCTTTCAAAGCTTTGCCAAAACGCTCATCTCGCATTGGAACGGCATTGTCCGCTGCGTCGAATCCCGCCTGACTCATGGCATTTTCGAAGGTATCAACCACAAGGCGCCACTCGCCAAGCGCAGAGCCAGAGGCTACGGAAATCTCGGTCACTTCACCCATATGATTGACTTCCTCTATCCGGCAAGCTTTAGTTTACTTACTCACGTTATTTCACATGGAGCCTTATTGTGAAGCAACAACACGAATCATCGTGACCTGAATAACCCCGTCCAGAAAAATCCCTTGGGTCAGAACTCCAATTCTGCTATAAAAAGCCTCGATAAAACGACGCCGATAATCATAACAAGTTGTTTTATCGATCAATCTTGGCAATGCTGCCAAGGCGTTTCTTAAATGATAGCGAGGAGGTTACGATGGAGATTTTTACGACGAGTCAAGGTCTGGAAATGCTGTTGCGCTGGGGACATTTATTGGCTGGCGTGGCGTGGGTCGGACTGCTTTACTACTTCAACTTTGTGCAAATGGAATACATGAAAGTCGCCGAGACGGCGGCGAAAAACGACGTGTTGAGCAAATTGGCGCCGAAAGCGCTGTGGTGGTTCCGCTGGGCTGCGGTAGCGACGGTTGCAACCGGTTTGGTGATCATCGGCTTGCGCGGCGGCAACATGGCGGTCGATATCAAAATCGGCGCGTTGCTCGGCATCATCATGTTTTTGAATGTGTGGTTGATCATTTGGCCCAATCAGCGCAAAGTCATCGCGTCCGCCGAACAAATCTTGGCGGGGGGGCAAGCCTTGCCCGATGCCGCCGAAGCCGGCGCGCGCGCGGCCTTGGCCTCGCGCACCAATTGCATGTTCTCGGTGCCGATGCTGTTCTTCATGGCGTCTTCAGCGCACTTTCCACACGCCGAGGCAGGGATCATGGCGTTCTTGTTGTGCGCGTTGATCATTCTGGCCTTGGAATACAACGCCGCTTACACTTCGCTGCTGCAATGCGCGTCACGCTGTCCGGCGATGCAAAAACTGCCCGCATTCGGAGGAAAAATGGGCGTTCTGGCGACGATCCCCGGTGTCATTCACTGTGGTCTCGGCTTGACCGTGGTACTGTTCGTGATTCTGGAATTGGCGTCTTGATAAGCGCCACCTGAATCGGCAAGGATTCCCAAACGCCGTTTGGGAATCCGTCGTGCTCTATTCTCTTTGTTCTCTCAATATTCCGCGATGACGCTCTCGCAATAAGGCGCCAACAACGCGACGACGCGCTCCAACGTGCCGCGATTCTGTGCTACGTAACGCGCCGCCGCCTGCCCCAAGGTTTCACGGCGTACCGTATCCTCGAACAATCTGGCAAGCTCGTCGGCGAGCAGCGCGCGATCGCATTGTACCGCCGCCTGTGCCATCAATAAGCCTTGCGCGATGTCGCGAAAATTCGTCATATCCTGGCCGAAGATCACGGGCCGCGCCATCGCGGCCGGTTCCAAGACGTTGTGCCCGCCTTTAGCGACGAAGCTACCGCCGACGACAGCGACGTCGGAGGTGGCGTACAGCGCGCGCAATTCACCCATGGTATCGCCGAGATAGACATCAGTGTCGGCGCGACAGGTCTCGCCGGCGCTGCGTGCCGCGACGCGCAAACCGGCCTGTGTAAACAACGACCGCACGGCGGCGAAACGCTCGGGATGACGCGGCACCACTACCAACAACAACGCCGGAAAACGCGGCTTGAGTTGGCGATAGCACGCAATGCAGAGCTCTTCTTCACCGGCGTGCGTGCTCGCGGCGATCCACACCAAACGGTTCGGATACAACGCCGAACGCAGCTCATGGCCCCGCTCCCGCCAATCCTCGCGCAAGGTGAGATCGAATTTGAGATTACCCAAGACATGGATTTTTTCTGGCACGACGCCGAGCGCCGCGAACCGCACGGCATCATCGGCGGTCTGCGCGGCGATCGCCGTCACCGACGCCAAAGTCGCGCTGGTTAGTGCCGGCAAGCGGCGGTAGCCGCGACAGGATCGTTCCGACAGGCGCGCGTTGATCAAAAACAATGGCAGTTTGCGTCGCGCACAAGCTTGAAAGAGATTCGGCCACAACTCGGTTTCCATGACCACCGCCAACGTGGGTTGGAATTGATCGAGAAACCGCGCCACGGCGTCGGGCATATCGTAAGGCAGATAAACGTGTTGCACGTTCTCGCCCCACACCGCTTGCACGCGCGCCGAACTCGTAGGCGTCGTCGTCGTGATCAAGAAACGCAGCGGTGGATAACGCTCGCGCAAACGACGCACCAACGGAAACAAAGCCTCCGCTTCGCCAACCGATACCGCGTGACACCAAAACAACGGTGCGTCGCGCGGTACGCAGGGTAGCGCATACCACGCCAAACGCTCACGCCAGCGTTGCCGATACGCCGGATTGCCTTGACCGCGCCACCACAAACGCGCGAGCAAAAAAGGGGTTGCGAGATAGAATAAGCCCGAATACAGCGCGTTCATGCGCAACAAAGCTATGAGTAATCTTCAGCGTCAAGCCACGCCATGTAGCGGGCGACGCCTTCCGCGACCGGCAGGAAGCGCTGTGTGCAACCTGCGGCGCGCAACGCATCGAGATGGGCCTCGGTAAAGCTCTGATAATGGCCTTGCAGATGCGCCGGGAAAGGAATGTAGCGAATTTGTCCGTAGCCGTGGAATGCGATCACGGCTTGAGCAACTTCATTGAAGGTTTGGCTACGTCCGGTGCCGACGTTGAAAATCCCTGAAACTTCGGGATGATCGAGAAACCACAGATTGACTGCAACAATGTCATCGACGTGGATGAAATCACGGCGCTGTTCGCCGTCGGCGTAGCCATCGCTGCCACTGAACAAGCGCACTTCGCCGTCGTTGCGTAATTGCCGAAAGAAGTGATAAGCGACGCTGGCCATGCCGCCTTTGTGTGCTTCGCGGGGGCCGTAGACGTTGAAATAGCGCAACCCAACCATCGGCGCGCTGGCAATCGGCAACACGCGCCGCACGTAATGATCGAATTGCAGCTTGGAATAGCCGTAAATATTCAACGGCGTTTCACAAGCCGGCAGTTCACGAAAACACGTGCCGCGCCCATAAACCGCAGCGCTGGAGGCGTAAATGAACGGAATGCGGTGACGCTGACAGAAATGCAATAGTTCTTTGCTGAACTGATAGTTGTTGTCCATCATGTAACGCCCGTCCCACTCCGTGGTCGTGGAACACGCGCCTTGATGGAGTACCGCTTCGATGCGCGGAACATCGAAGCGATGTTGCTGCATGCCTTCGCGGAAAGCGTCGCGGTCGAGATAATCAGCGATGCGCGCTCCCAATAGATTCCGATATTTAGCGCCGTTTTTCAGATGATCGACGACCCATATTTCATCATAGCCCCGCGCATTCAACGCATGCACGAGATTGCTACCGATGAAACCGGCACCGCCGGTGACGACGATCATTTTCTCTGGCGCGTCAGCGTCGGAATTTATTCGGCGACGACCTTGATCGGGACTTCGGCC
>OGCL01001819.1_pt1 | contig 16832 bp, 15 predicted proteins | sample 1570041 | NCBI WGS metagenome assembly OGCL01 (sample SAMN06266162, study PRJEB24511) | hot springs metagenome | isolation source: Hot spring water | place: South Africa: Limpopo | collected 2015-06-22
CCCTCTCCCCGAAGCAGACGGTCTGGTTGGATCGTTTCGGATCAATAAGTTCCAAACAGAATGAAGCACTACACTAGGTTGGCGATCGCCAAGCACTTCGGGTTGCACTATTCGACGGTGAGCAGAAGGGTGAGGCAGTACGAAAGTGCAGCAGGGCGATAAGAGTGTTGTTTTGCAAGACCTGACCCCTGAACCATGTGACCCCTGAACCATGACCCCTGAACCATCTCACGCCAACTTTGCCCCGACCTCGTCGCAGACGGACTCCACTACCGCCGCCACTTCGTGCAGGAATGAGTTGCGTTCCGGGGAAGGCGTCACGTCAGGAATCGGCGCCGCGCGCTCGTAGATGCGCTCGCCGATGATCGAAGCGCGCGCGTAGCTAGACCCGCGCCCCGACTGGTTGAACGCCAACTGCCACTCCGGCATCCGCTCGGCCCGAGCGCGGCGGGTAGCGAGGTCCTGCAGCTTGGCGGACAGCGCGTTAGCTAGGCCGTCAAAGACCTGCTGCTTGTGTGCGTCGTCGGTCGGCTCGGCAGGGTCCCATCGAAGCGGGTTCTGCAGCAGCACATAAAGCCGATCCTGAAGCTGCTTGCGTAGATCCGCAACCGGCCTGAGATTGTCGTACTCGTCGCCAAGTCCCGGCGTGCCGAGTCGTCGGCTCAATGCCCAGATACGCTTCCAGTGCTCCTTGATTACGCCGGGCTTGTGTTCGAGGCCCAAGCGCGACCACCACGCATCGCGGAAGCTTTCGGCAGCGCTCTTCACGGCTAGGACGAGATTCATCCGGTCGTACACAGGCTTTGCGAGCACTGGCTCAGGTTTCTCGACGATGACATCGATGGCTGTGAGCAGCGCCTTCAGTTGTCCGATGGTCCGCTTGTGTGTCTTCTTCGTGGCGTCCAGGTCTTCGTCGATCCCGCCGACGAAGAAGCAGGCGTCCTTCAGTCGGCCGCGAAGCGCTCGTTCAGCGAACGGGCCCAATTCCTCGCCAATGGAGGCCAGGACGTTTTCGGCGGAGGCCAAGACATGCTGCTCCTTGGCTGTAGCGTTGGGCAGGTTGTCACCCTTGACCTCGTCGAAGTGCGTGAACACGAGCAGCAGCTTGCTGGCGCTGCCCGACGTGATCATCTCCTTCATAGCCGCAACCGGCGCGGCCTGCATCGGCTGAACAGCGTTGTCGACGAGTACGATGCCGTCCGCCGACTCGATGCGCCGCGTCAGCGAGGTCGAGATGGCTGCCACCGACTTGGGTGTGTGGCCCAGGCCTTCGCCGTCGAGAAGCACGAGCTTGGGCTGCTGGCCGCCGTTCCACGCCGGCAGAAACGCACCGGATACGCGGACTCCGTTCACCAGCGGCGTCAACAGGCGCCCGTAGCGTGAGGAGTGGTTGCTGGAGAAGCGCGTGACCGTCTTGATGAAGGTCGCACGGTCGTCGGTCTCCCACGACCACGATTGCGGCCAGCCTTGCTTGTTGCGACGCACCACGCCATCGGTGAGCAGCGAGAAACGAAGCTCGATCTCGTCCATCAAATCGTCACTGATGCGGTGGAACTCATCATCTTCACGCAGCCGACGATCAAGCTCTTCCTCGAACAACTCGTCGACGACCCGCTGATCCTTTTCGTCGATGGCCCCCAGCTCGGCCTTGAGTTGGTCACCGTGGCGGGCGGCGATGGCGCGCAACGCTGTTAGCGTCTTCGTCAGCAGCGCATTGGTGGCCTCGAGATCGATCACGTCGTCCGCAGCGGTTTCCTCGGTCGGCTCCGCGGCGTCGTCCTCGTCATCCCCATCCTCATCGTCGTCGGTGCCAGCCGACTGAGGCCCGTTGCCGAGCACGTAGTTGAAGCGGAACCGTTGGTTCACATGCATCAGCAGCTTGCGCAGCACTTCACCGTCGCCATCGCCCCGATAGGCGGACAGCACGGCCTCCGAGATGCACTCGTTCAGGTGCTCGCGAACCTCGTCGGCGGGGAAGAAGGTGACCACCGCCTTGTACGGGCCGGGTGCCAGCACGACCTCGGTCTCATGCACCGTGGTCTTCGCCGTCGATGTCGACGGAAAGCGCTCGGTCTCCGGGTCCGTGCCGATCAACTGCCGAAGCAGCGTCGTCTTGCCGGCCCCGGTCGTCCCGAGGAGCAGCGCCCGCCGATAGTCGGAATCCTTCGATGTCGGCAGCGGAATGATCGACTCGCGGATCGCGCCGAAGTCGCTCTGCTCAGGTTCCATGCCGTGATAGAAGATCTCGACGACCCGGCGATGGAACCGCTTTTCAGCCTCCGCCCTGGCCGACAGACTCCAGAAGGTCTCCTCTGCCAGCAGCTGGTTGAGTTGATCCTTCAGACCATTGGCCTCGGCCTCATCGGACGTTCCGAGCCCCTGGCGGACTCGCCGGCCCGGCTTGCCAGTGTTCGGGTCAAACCGCACCGGGTGGCGGAAGATCACCGCCCATGCATTGCGACCTTGCGACCGGCTCAGGGTCGCCGAAAAACGCTTTTCCATGCCGCACCTCGTTGTTCAGTTGTTGTTCCAGAGTGGATCATAGGCATGCCGACACTGTCTGTCAAGGACATCCGGAACAACGAAGGAACAACGGCGGCGCAGCTTGAAGTGCGGAGTGTGCCGCGCACGGACCTCCCGACAGTCGCGTCAACCAAGGTGTAAACTGACAACCGAACTGTCAACCAAGAAGAGATCGGAGCCTACAAGTGAGCGCAAGGATGTCGAACGCGCCGGTGTACTACGCGCTCGCGCAGGCGCACTTCAGTCCTGTCGCCGCGATGTCCAAGTACGTGGATCAGATCCAGGATAGTCTACGGCGCGAGGGATATCCGTTGTTCGAGCCGCAACAGGTCACACACCTGGTTGTGCCGGGTCCTGGCCAGGGGCAGCAAGCAGAGCCGCAGATTACGCATACGATCTCCTGGCTCATCACGCGCAGCGACCGTAAGGCCGGGTTCGTCCTGGCGCCGTCGGCCATCACGTATCACACGACCCACTACGACACGCACAACGAGTTCATCCCGGAGCTGCTGCGCGGCTTGGCGGCCGTGCACGAAGCGGCAACGCTCGATCACGTCAGTCGCTTGGGCCTTCGCTACCTGGATGCCGTGCTGCCTCGCGCCGGTGAGAGCGTGGAGCAGTACCTCGTCGGCGGACTGCACGGCATTGAGCTCAATGCCACGCCGCGATACAGGCTGACGGAATCGGTCTTTGGGACGGACACCGGCCCACTGGTGCGGACCGGGACGATCGTGACACGGGTGCATAGGATGACCGCGCCGCTGGGGTTTCCGCCGGACGTACAGCCCATCGGTTTGATGATCAATCCGAAGTTTGATGTGAAGGAGCCACGGGCGCATGCGGTCATCGATACGGACCACTTCGTCGAAGGCCGCATGCCGATCGACATGGACGATCTGCGTGAGCAGCTGCTCAAGCTGCATGAGACCATCAAGTCCGTCTTCGGAGCGACGACGACGGATCATGCGCGCGACGCGTGGGCCTGAACCGGAAAAACCAGACGCCATGTACACCGCGACCCTACCTGCTTATCGACCGATGACGTTCGCCGCGCCGATTGGAGCTACCGCTACCGCGGCCTTTGCGTTGCTTGGTTCGGACCTTACGGTCGGCGGCACGGGCAGTGTCTTCGACATCTCTCTCGCTATCCAGTGGCGCCGAATGATAGAGGCGCGAGTCCCCCTCCACGTCGACATCGGGATGGCTGATGACAGCCAGGCGCAACGCCCCGATCTTCGATCAGCATCTGACCATCTCGGCAACATCCGCCAGGTGTTCAATCCGGCCATCGCCGATCTGGCCGCGGTATTCGGCGTCTCCAGACAGGCAATCTACAAGTGGATCAACGGCGAAGCCACGCCTGAGCCTGACAAGTTCGAGCGGATTCGCGCCCTGAGCCATGCTGCCGACGCTTTCCGAGACGCTGGCATCACCCGTGCGTCTTCCATGCTGAAGATGAAGGCATTTGAAGGCCGGTCCCTGATGGACCTCGCGGCTGCCGGTCAGCTTCTGCCCACGCATATCCATTTGCTGATCGCCGAGGCCCAGGCGATGGATGCGGCTTATGACCGGTCAGGCATGGCGAAGTCGAAAGCGAAGCCTTCGGACGATTGGCGTACCGAGGTGTCCATTCCCGGGTCCCCCGAGTGACAGGTCGGGGGCGATGGATGCTGGCGCGCGACACGGACTGGCGACAGGGTGATCTTCTAACTTGCGAGTCCGCTGCTGCATTGGGTTTGGTCGGCGCGACCGACCAAGAGCGCCACGTCATCGTCATCACCCATGACTGTGACTTGCCGCATGAAAGCGAGCACTGCGTCGAGGTCATCGTTGCCGAAGTGATCGACAAGGTGGATTCGCGATACTCCTACGCCAAGAATCCGCGACAACTCCACCTCGCCTACAAGGGCATCAACACCGCGCCCTTGATTCTCGAGCTCCGGCACGCTGATCGCCGCAGCGTACCGAAAGGCGACTTCGCCGAACGCGCAGTCAAAGACACCAGCCGCGCGCTGCCGGTTGACGCCAAGCGGGCGCTGAAGCAATGGCTCGCCGCACGATACGGCCGACCTGCCTTTCCCAACGCGTTTGAGGAGCGACTGCGTAAGGGCAAGGTCGAACGGAAGATCGCCGAGATTCTGGAGCCCGATGCCAAGTACCTGGTCGGGCTGTTCTTCGATCTGGGTGAGCAGCGAGGCGCAGAAGCGGTCAAAGGGGAGCCCTACGCCCTGTCAGTGTCCGTCGTCTACGATGCCACCGATGGAGGCAGCGAAGCGAGAGTGTCGGCTGAGCGTGTCGCCACGCGACTCCGCGAGCTGTTCGAAGCGACCTACGGCAAGCCCGACGTTGCCAATGAGATCGCGCTCGACGCATGCGAAGCCGTGGCAGATACACGCTTGACGCTGGCTGATCTGCGCCGCGTGGATCAGTGGCGCCTGGAGCACGTCAGCCTGCGAGATGACGATCAAGGCGACTTTCTTCCGGTCGGTCAAATGCCCGCGTAGGTGCCCAGGATTGCCGCGCTATCGCGATGGATTTCACCCAAATCCGCACTGGTTGGAGATGCCGCTTTTACTTTTGGCCTATCTTGAATTCCGAGTGGCCGGATTCGGCCATGTATGGGCCGGCAGCCGGCGCGGTGGGGCTTCGTCCGGACGGTCGTCGGATGGCCGGTGAGGGGCGAGGATCCGCACCGACTTTCCTCCGTAAACACTGATCCGAGTGCCGACGGTAGTGCGAACTTTTATCGCATGGCCCACATTAGGGAAACGCTGAATAAATTGCTGCGCTGGCGAATCGCTGCGTTGCGCGGTGTTGGCTCTAGCACGCCTGCCCTTTTGGGCAGGCTTGACCTTGGCTTCGCCAAGGTTAGCCTCCGCCGCAACTGCGTTGTCGCTCCCTCGCCTATCTAGTTGACAAGTCTCCGGTCGCTGCGCTCCGGGCGCCTAGCGCTTAATCCCGCTCGCTGCTTTCTTCAGCGTTTCCTCAGGGACGAAGCATCGCCCATTGTTTCGCCGCAGGTGCGATGTTCAGCCAGGCGGCGCTGGCCGTCCGGCCGCTTCGTCGAAGAAAGCGAGCATCAGTTCGGAGGCGCTGGGGCCTTCGCGGTCGAAGAAGGGCTGTGCGGGGTCGCCGCCGCTCCAGGCGTGCGCCAGGCCGTGGATGCGGATGCCGCGCAGGCGCAGGCGTCCTTCGGCGTCACGGTAGTCGGTGCGGGTGAGTTCCCGTTGCTCGGGGCGCGCAGGCTCGCGCGTGGTGCGGAGCAGGAGTGGTCCAACGCCCGCTGCGCGTTCGTGCAGTGTGCGCCAGAGGGTGACGAGGGCGCCGGCGTTGACTTCGCTGACGCGGCCATCACGGTCGCCGTGCAGGACGAGGAGCGGCGGCGGGGCGCGTTGGCTTTTCTCGAAATAGCGCAGCGCCATGGCGTCAGCGTTCTGTTCGGGGCCGCGCTTCATGACGGTGAGGGCGCTCGCGGCGCTGATCGGCCAGACCGGCGGCAGGCCGGAGTGGACGGCCAGCGCACGGAAGCGCCCGGGGTAGTGAAAGGCGAGCAGCGCGGCGAGTGCGCCGCCAGAGGAAAGGCCGGCGATGAAAACGTCGTGGTCGGCAATGGCGGCTTTGCGCGTGGACTCGGCAATCATCGCGAGCACGAGTTCGCATTCGCCGCGGCCGTCGGCGGTCTTGGCATCGAACCAGCTCCAGCAACGCCGGACGTTGGCAAGCTGGGCTTGTTCGGGGTAGAGGAGGGCGAAGCCATGGCGCTCGGCAAGGGCGTCCATGCGGGTGCCGCGAGCGAAGCTTTCGGCGTCCTGCCGGCAGCCGTGGATCATCACGATGAGCGGCAGTGGCGCGGCATCGGTGAGGCGGGCGGGAATGTAGAGCCGGTAGTTGCGTTGCCGCGGCAGCAGCAGCCAGGGTGTGGCGCTGGCGGCGGGGAGCAGGACGTGTTCGCGCAGCAGGCGCGCGGGCAGCCGGCGCGGCGGGGCTTCGTCCGGACGGTCGTCGGATGGCCGGTGAGGGGCGGGGATGGTCGCTGCGGGCGGCGTGTCGGCGGGTGCGGCCGCAGGCGGCGCGGCAAACGGCCGGCCGCGGCGGAGCCAGGAGGCGATCTGAGCGCGAAGTGAGATGAAGCGGAATCGGCCCATGCAGCGCCTTATAGCGGGAATCGCGCCCGGGCCCGCCGCAGCGGGCGTTGCGCTGCGTAGCATTGTTGTCATGTCGTCCCCGGTTTCGCATGACGCTTTTCCCGCTGCGCCTTTGCCGGTGTCGATGCCGGCGCGATTTGCGCTGCGTGCCGCGCTGCTCGATTGCGTAGCCGACCCGGGGCTCGCCGGGGATGTGCGCGGTGCGGTGCGGCATCTGCCCGATGCGGTGGTGGAGGTGGCAGAGGGGCGGATCGTGGCGGTGCGGCCGTTCGTCGGTGGCATGGAGGCGGAGGCGTCGCGCCCGCTGCTGGACCGCCGCGGATGGGTGCTGGTGCCCGGCTTCGTGGATGCGCACGTGCATTACCCGCAGGTGGATGTGGTCGCAAGCCACGGCACGCAGTTGCTCGATTGGCTGGAGCGCTTTACGTTCCCGGCCGAGCGCGCGTTCGCCGACCCGGCGCAGGCGGAGGCGACGGCGTGCTTTTTTCTCGACCGGCTGCTGGAGAACGGCACGACGTCGGCGGCCGTGTTTGCGACGGTGCATGCGGCGTCGGTGGATGCGTTGTTCTCGGCTGCCGCGCCGTTGGGGATGGCGCTGGTGGCCGGCAAGTGCCACATGGACCGGCATGCGCCGGCGGACCTGACCGATACCGCGGAGGCTGGCGTTGCGGAGGCGGAGACGTTGATGGCGCGCTGGCACGGGGCGGGTCGCTGCGGGCGGCTTCGCTATGCGATCACGCCGCGTTTCGCGCCAACGTCGACGCCCGCGCAACTTGCTGCACTGGGCGCGCTCGCGGCGCGTCAACCCGGGGCTTTCATCCAGTCCCACGTGGCGGAGAACCTGGCCGAGGTGGCCTGGGTGAAGGAACTCTTTCCAGCGCACCGCAGCTATCTGGATGTGTACGACCGCGCCGGCCTGCTGCGCGAGCGGGCGCTGTATGCGCATTGCATCCATCTCGATGACGGTGACCGCCACCGCCTGACGGAGGCGGGCGCCGCTGCCGTCTTCTGTCCGACCTCCAACCTGTTTCTCGGCAGCGGGTTGTTCGATCTCTCCGCCGCGGTTGCCGCGGGCAATCGCGTGGCGCTCGGAAGCGATGTGGGCGCGGGAACGAGCTATTCGCTGCTCGCGACGCTGGCGGCGGCCTACAAGGTGCAGCAGTTGCTCGGCACGTCGCTGTCGCCAGCCTATGGGCTGTACCTGGCCACGCTGGGCGGGGCGCGTGCGCTCGGGCTCGGCGACGAGATCGGCTCGATCGAGCCAGGAAAGTGGGCAGACTTCGTGCTGCTCGACGGCGCGGCGACGCCGCTGCTCGCGCGGCGGACGCGGTTGTCACTGGCGCGGGCGGATCCGCTCGACTTTTTCTTTGCCGTGATGATGCTCGGGGATGATCGTGTGGTGGCCGAGACCTGGATCGCCGGGCGGCCGGTACACCGACGCGCGATGCCGACCCGTTCGGCCGTGGAGATAGGGTGAGCGAGAAGGCTGCTGCGGCTTAGACTGCCGTTTGCGAGGCCAAAGCCGGGCAACGCAGCGATTCGCGCGTGCCGCAATTCAGCGAGCGCGCGGCCGACCGAAGATGCGTTCGCCGTTTTCGTGGGCGATCTTGCGGGCGATTTCGGGCGGCAGTTGTGCAAGCCAGCCGCGGTAGTAGGCCATGATTTCGTCGAACTGTGTCCAGCGGCTGTTGACCCAGGCGTCTGAGCCGAGCAGGAAGCGGTCCGGATGCTCGCGGAACAGGAGCGCCCAGCCCGGGCTCAGGCGTCCGTCCTCGGTGATGTCGTTGCGATAGGACAGTTCGCCCATCAGGTTCGGGTGGCGCCGCATCCAGTCGCCAAGGCGTCCGGTGGGAACGGAGAAGCCGCTGTGGGCCCAGATCACGCGGGCTTCCGGGTCGAGGTCGAAGATGGTGCGCAGTGCCTCCTCGTCGCAGTGGGCGTGCAGCCACAGACGATGCCGGCGCGCGAAGTCGACGATGCGGGCGAACTCGGGTGCGCGGGCCTGGTCGCCGTAGAGGTGGAACTCGCCGATGCCGCGCACCCGTCCGGCAAAGTGGCCACTCCGGAACTCGCGCTCGATCATCGCCACGATCTCGGGGTTGCGGAACCAGCTGCCGTAGTCTGCGCGGTCGCGATAGACGCGGATGAACGGCACCAGGCCGAGTTCGGGCATGAGTTCGGCAGCCGCCCGGGCGATGCGTTCGGAGCCGGCATTTGGTCGGGAGTTGGCAAGCACCGTCCGCACGCCGTTACGGCGGAAGATTTCGAGCACGGCGGGCGGCGGAAAGGCGTCGAAGGCGTCGTCGTTGTAGTGCATGTGGGCGTCGAAGATCGGTAGCGCAGCCGCCTCGGCGGGACTGGTCCGTTCCGCCGTCGCAGCCGAGGCGGTCGCCAGCGCAGTGGACACCCAGGCGATCAGCCATGCCGCCGAAAGCAGAACGCCGGCGCTGCGCGGCGTGATCATTGCGCCCACTGTCGGCTCCTTTCAACCGCACGCCGCCAGTCATGCAGCATGGCCTCGGCGCGCTCGCGCGGCAGCGTCGGCGCGAAGACGCGATCGACCTGCCAGTTGGCGGCGACGTCGGACTCGTCACGCCAGTAGCCGACTGCGAGCCCGGCAAGGTAGGCGGCGCCGAGCGCGGTCGTTTCCAGCACGCGCGGCCGAACCACCGGTACGCCGAGCAGGTCGGCCTGGATTTGCATCAGCAGATTGTTCGCGGTGGCGCCGCCGTCGACACGCAGTTCGCTCAAGCGCAGTCCGGCGTCGCGCTGCATGGCCGCCAGCACGTCGGCGGATTGGAAGGCGATCGATTCGAGCGCGGCGCGGGCGATGTGCGCAATGGTGCTGCCGCGGGTGAGGCCGACGATGGTGCCGCGGGCATACGGGTCCCAGTACGGCGCACCAAGGCCTGTGAAGGCGGGCACTAGGCAGACGCCGCCGGCGTCCGGCACCTCGGCGGCAAGTGCTTCCACGTCGGCGGCGGTGCGGATGGCGCGCAGGCCGTCGCGCAGCCACTGCACGACGGCACCGCCGATGAATACCGAGCCTTCGAGGGCGAACGATGGCGGTCCGCCCGAGCGCTGCCAAGCCGTGGTGGTGAGCAGCCGGTTGGCGCTCGCGACCGGCTCGGCGCCGGTGTTGAGCAGCAGGAAGCAGCCGGTGCCGTAGGTGTTCTTGGCCATGCCGGGGCGATGACAGGCCTGCCCGAAAAGGGCCGCCTGCTGATCGCCGGCGACCCCGGCGATCGGAACGCTCGCCTCGCCGAAACTGACAGCGCCAAAGTCGCCGCTCGAGGGACGCACCTCCGGCAGGAGCGCGCGCGGGATGTCGAGCAGTGCAAGCAGTTCATCGTCCCAGTCGTTGCGGGCGAGGTCGAACAGCAGCGTGCGGCTGGCGTTCGATGGATCGGTGGCATGCACACGGCCGCCGGTCAGCGTCCAGACGAGCCAGCTGTCGATGGTGCCGAAGGCGAGTTCGCCGCGTTCGGCACGCGCGCGGGCGCCGGGCAGTTGGTCGAGCAGCCAGCGCAGCTTGGTGCCGGAAAAGTAGGCATCGAGAACCAGGCCAGTTTTGTGTCGAATGCGCTCGGCGTGCCCGTCGGCAGCGAGTCGATCGCACAGCGACGCGGTGCGCCGGTCTTGCCAGACGATCGCGCGGGCGAGCGGCTCGCCGGTCGCGCGGTCCCAAAGTACGGTGGTCTCGCGCTGATTGGTAATGCCGATGGCAGCGATGTCGGCCGGACGCGCGCCGGCCTGAGTCATGGCGGTGCGCATGACTTCGCGCTGCGTTTCGGCGATCTCGGCCGCATCATGCTCGACCCAGCCCGGCTGCGGGTAGTGCTGGCGAAACTCGCGCTGCGCGAGGGCGCGTACGGCGCCCGCATGGTCGAAAAGAATGGCACGACAGGAGGTCGTGCCCTGGTCGAGGGCGAGGATCAGGCGGTTGGTCATCGGCGTCGGTGTCATGGCCGTTGTTGCGCCGCACAAGTCGGCGGCGCTTGGTCCTTACAATCGGTTGCGTTGCAATTTCCGAAGTCTGCCAGCGAACGGCGCCATCGCGGCGCGCGTTTTCCAGTGACTGCGAACCGATGCCGCTCTCGCCACCCGTTGAACGCGAACGCCTGCATTTGCGGCGCGTGACCTACGAGGGGTTCCGTCGTGCCGACGGGCTGTTCGACATCGAGGGGCGCCTGCTCGACACCAAGGATCATCGCTATCCGCTCGCCACCGGCGACCGTACACCGGATCAGCCGGTGCATCAGATGTGGGTGCGGGTGACGGTCGACCGCGAGTTCAACGTGGTCGACCTCGAGGCCAGCACCGATGACATGCCCTATCCGGGTCATTGCAACACGATTGGCCCGGCCTACCGAGCCCTGGTTGGCGCCAACCTGTTGCGCGGCTTCCGCAAGGCGATCGCCGAACATCTAGGCGGTGTGCGCGGTTGCACGCACATCTCGGAGCTGCTCGGCGCGTTGCCGACGGCGGCAGTTCAGACCTTCGCCGGCCTGAAGCGGGAAACCGAGGACTGGGGCGAGCGCAAACCCTTCCAGCTCGACGCCTGTCACGCGCTCGCGACCGACGGCGAGGCGGTCAGGCTGTACTACCCGCGCTGGTACGTAGGCGGTTCACGCGATGAAGGCCAAACGCGTGAATGAACGGTCGGCTTCTGCTCCGGCAGAATTCACGGCACAGGGCGAATAACCTCGGGGGATACCCAGCGTGAAGATTCACGAGTATCAAGGCAAACAGATCCTGCGCGAGTTCGGCGTGCCGGTGCCGCGCGGCATTCCTGCGTTCACGGTCGATGAGGCGGTCAGGGCAGCGCAGGAGCTCGGCGGGCCGGTGTGGGTCGTCAAGGCGCAGATCCACGCCGGCGGGCGCGGCAAGGGCGGTGGCGTCAAGGTCGCCCGCTCGCTGGAGGAGGTGCGCGAGAAGGCAAGCCAGATTCTCGGCATGCAGCTCGTCACTCACCAGACGGGACCGGAAGGGCAGAAGGTGCGCCGCCTGCTGATCGAAGAAGGCGCCGACATCGCGCGCGAGCTCTACCTCTCGATGGTGGTCGATCGCGGCTCGCAGCGGGTGGCATTGCTCGCCTCCAGCGAGGGCGGCATGGATATCGAGGAGGTGGCGCAGCGCAATCCGGCGGCGATCAAGAAGGTGCTGATCGATCCCGCGACCGGGCTGACCGAAGCGCAGTGCGACGAGGTGGCCACAGCGATCGGCGTTGCAGCGCCCTCGCTGCCGGACGCGCGCAAGGTGCTGCTCGGCCTCTACGCCGCCTTCATAGACAAGGACGCCTCGCTCGCCGAAATCAATCCGCTGATCGTGACCGGCGACGGACGCGTGGTGGCGCTCGACGCCAAGTTCAACTTTGACGCCAACGCGCTCTTCCGGCATCCCGACATCGTCGCGATGCGTGACCTCGACGAGGAAGATCCGGCCGAGATCGAGGCGTCGAAGTACGACCTCGCCTACATCTCGCTCGACGGCGACATCGGCTGCCTCGTCAACGGCGCCGGCCTGGCCATGGCGACGATGGACACGATCAAGCTCTACGGCGGAGAGCCGGCGAACTTTCTCGATGTTGGTGGCGGTGCCACCACCGAGAAGGTGACCGAAGCCTTCAAGATCATGCTGCGGAACCCGAACCTGAAGGCCATCCTGGTCAACATTTTCGGCGGCATCATGAAGTGCGACACCATCGCCGAAGGCGTGGTGGCAGCGTCGCGCGCCGTCGGCCTGAAAGTGCCGCTGGTGGTGCGGATGAAGGGAACGAACGAGGATCTTGGCAAGGAGATTCTCGCCAAGAGCGGCCTGCCGATCATCACGGCGAACAACATGGCCGAGGCCGCCGAGAAGGTCGTTGCCGCGGCGCGCGGAACGGCGTCGCCTTCGGCGCCGACCAGCGCGGCCGCTGCGCCGGTCCCGACATCGTCGCCGGCCGCAGTCGGCGATAGTGGCAAGGCTTCGACGGCGGCAAATGAGCGTCCGCTCGAGCCGTCCGCGCCGATGGCGGGTTGGATGGTCTGGGTGCTGGTCGTCGTCGGCATCGTGATCGCCGCCCTGGCGATTCGCGAGTTCGCAGGCCGTTCATCGCCGTCGTCGCCACCGTCGCAGGCGATCAAAGCCGCCGAGCCGACTCCGCGCGTCGACTCGCCGCCTGCCAAGGCGCCGACCGCGCCTGCTTCTCCGGCCCCACCCACGGGCGCCGCGCCTGCCGATGCACCGAAGGCAGAGGTGCCCAAGGCAGAGACGCCGGCAGCGGCCTCACCCCAGCCGGCGGGTGCGCCTGCCGCCGACTCCCCGCCGAAGCAATAACCCCGAGAGAGAGCCATGTCCATCCTGATCAACAAGGACACCCGCGTCATCACCCAGGGCATCACCGGCAAGACGGGGCAATTCCACACCCGGGGTTGTCAGGCCTACGCGAACGGCAAGAACTGTTTCGTCGCCGGCGTGAATCCGAAGAAGGCGGGCGAGAGCTTCGAGGGCGTTCCGATCTATGCGACCGTTGCTGAGGCGAAGGCGGCGACCGGGGCAACCGTCAGCGTCATCTACGTGCCGCCGGCCGGGGCGGCAGCCGCGATCGATGAAGCGGTGGATGCCGATCTCGATCTCGTGGTTTGCATCACCGAGGGCATCCCGGTGCTCGACATGCTGAAGACGCGCTACCGCATGCAAGGCAAGCGCACGCTGCTTCTCGGGCCGAACTGCCCGGGCCTGATCACGCCTGACGAGATCAAGATCGGCATCATGCCGGGCCACATCCATCGCAAGGGGCGGATCGGCGTGGTGTCGCGTTCAGGCACGCTCACCTACGAAGCGGTGGCGCAGCTGAGCGAGCTCGGCCTCGGTCAGTCGAGCGCGGTCGGTATCGGTGGCGATCCGGTCAATGGCCTGAAGCACATCGACGTGATGCGCCTGTTCAACGATGACCCGGAGACCGAGGCGGTCATCATGATCGGCGAGATCGGTGGTCCGGATGAGGCCAACGCCGCCCGCTGGGTGAAAGAGAACATGAAAAAGCCAGTGGTGGGGTTCATCGCCGGTGTCACGGCGCCGCCGGGCAAGCGGATGGGGCATGCCGGCGCGCTGATTTCGGGCGGCGCCGACACCGCCGACGCGAAGCTGGCGATCATGGAGGAGTGTGGCTTCAAGATCACCCGCAACCCGGCCGAGATGGGACGGGTGTTGAAGTCGCTGCTGAAGTAGACCCGCCGCCCGCGGCGAGGTCGCCGGCGGGCTGCCGTCGCGTGAGGCTGGCGCCGCCGTGCGTCAGCCTTGCTTCGGTCCTTTCTGCCCGTGCGGGCCGAACCGGCCGCGCAGCTCCTGCAGCTTGCGAACCTCGTCAGGCGTCAACACCTGCGCCAACTTGGTTCGGGTGTTCTCTCCGATCGTGCGCATCTGCTGGCGTGCCGCATCGCGGGCCGCTTCATCGCCGCGCTTGCCCTGCAGTGATTCCCACACGGCGCGGCGTTCCTTTTGCGCCTCCGCCACGATGGCGCGGACCTGCTCTGCACGCGCGGCATCGAGATTGAGCGCGGTGACGATGCGCTCGCCGGGGGCGTGCATCCCTCCTCCTGGTCCGCCCATGCCGCGATGGCCTGCGCCATCGTGCGCGAAGGAGGAAGCGGATGCAACGACGAGCGCGGAGGCGGCGACGAGAACGGACAAGCGGTGACGAGTTGTCTTCATTTGAAGGGATCCTTTCCAAGAAATACGCTGAATAAATTGCTGCGCGGGCGAATCGCTGCGTTGCGCGGTGCTCGTTCCATCGCCTGTCCGCTGATGCGTCTTGGTCACTGCGCTTCGGTGCGCCTTACGCTTGATCCCGCTCACTGCGTTCTTCAGCGTTTCCCAAGCGATCTGCGTTCGACGCGAACGCGCCAAAGGTGGACGGTCCGCGCTCACCCGCCGTTCCCGACTGCGGCTGGGGGAGTTGTAAACGGTTGTGAAGGGCTGCCAGAATCGGCCCCATGAAGCGTCTCTGCCAGGCACCGGATCGCGCGCTGGCGCAGATCTGGGCCGATGTGCTGACCCGAGCCGGCATTGCCGTATCGGTCGAGCGGCTGTTCCTTCCGGGGGCGGTCGGCGACATTCCGCCCGATCAGGCGATGCCTGAACTCTGGGTGCACGACGAGGCGCAGTTCGCCCGCGCCGCCGAGTTGCTGCGCGCCTTGCGCGATCCGCCGCAACGGCGCTGGTTCTGCGCCTGCGGCGAGGAGATCGAAGGCGGCTTCGAACAGTGCTGGAACTGCGGCGCGATGCGACTGCCGGTCCAAGGGGTCATTCGAACAGTCTGAACAGCAGGTCCTCGAGATCTCGCGCGAAGCCCTCGGTGTCGAACAGGGGAAGGGTAGCGCGCCCGGCTTGGAGGTGGCGCTTGGCGGCAGCGAGTTCTTCCGGATGATTCAGCAGGTGCTCGAGGCGGGCGGCATACGCCTCCACCGAGTCGGTGATGAACGAATCGAGGTCGCAGGCACGCAGCAGACTGGCTGCGACGCGCCCGGCGAAGCGCTGGCCACGCTGGCTCAGTAGAGGCACGCCGGCCCAGAGCAACTCGGCCGCGATACTGTGGCTGGAATACGGTAACTGGTCGAGGGCCAGATCGGCGAGCGCGACGCGCCCAGCGTGGCTTGGGCCGTCGGCTCCGTAGTCGCAGTCGATCAACCGGCGAGCGGCGTCTCGCACGCCGGCGCGCTCGGCGCGCGCCACCAGACGGGCGCGCGCGTCCGGCGACGGACAGCGGATCCACAGCACGGCGCGTGGATGGCGCGCGAGCGCCGCCAGCCAGATATCGACGTAGGGCGGGCGAATTTTCCAGCCCTGGTTGTAATTGACCAGCACGATGGCGTCATCCGGCAGCCCAACGTCGGCCCGCGTGGTCGGCACCGGCGACGGGCGCTTGTGATCGGTCACCATGAAGCAGCGTGGCAGCCGGAGAACCGTTTCGGCAAACTCGGCCTCGCCTTCCGGCGGAACGGTTTCGGCGTCGGCGAGGTAGTAATCGATGCCGGGGACCGCCAACGCGCCGGCATGGCCGAGATAGTGGATCTGGACCGGTGCCGGCCGCGGCGCGACGATGCCCAGTCGGCCGCTCGAGGTGTGACCGGTCAGTTCGATCAACACATCGAGCTGATCCGCCGCGATGCGCGCCGTCGCCTGGATGTCGCCGAGATCGTTCAGGTCGCGCCAGTGCTCTGCGGCCCGCTGCATCCGCGTGCGGTACGGATCCTCGGTGCGTGGCCCGTAGTTGTAGAGAAAGAGCTCCACGCGCGATCGGTCGTGCGCCTCGAACAGCCCGGCCATCAAGACACCGACCGCATGGGTGCGCAGATCGCTCGACAGGTAGCCGATGCGCAGACGACCCGTACTCCTGCGGCGAGGACGCGTCGGCGGGGCGTGTCGCCGTTGTCCCGGAAGCAGCGCTGGCGGGTCGTTGCCGTAGACCGACAGCAGGACATGCACGGGTGCTTGATTGCCGGTTGCGTTTTGCCGTTGCGCAGCCCACCGCACCTTCTCTTCGAATTCTGGAAGCGCGTCCCAATCCCAGCCGCGCAGCGCGATGTGGTGGAGCCCTGCCCAGGCGCCGAGGTCGTCGGGTTGCTGCTCGAGCAGCATCCGGTAGTGGAGTTCTGCCTGATCAATGATGCCTTGCGCCAACTCGAGCGACGCGAGCAGGCCCAGCAGTGCGGTGCCGCGCGCGCCGAGGCGAACGGCTTCCTGCAACGGCTTGAGTGCTGCAGGCGCCGCGGCGGTCCGTACAACCGCGAACCCGAGTTCGGCCAACACGGTGACGTCGTGCGGCCGCAGCGCGGCCAAGCGATTCAAGGCCCGGATGCGTACCGGCGCCGACGGTGTCGAAGTCAACGCGACGGCGATGAACTCGAGCAGTGGCGCCGGATCGGTGACATGGCGGAGCCCCGCTTCGACCTGTCCGACCGCTGCAGTCGCCCCGACGTGTTCAGCCAGCCAGCGACCCAGATCGAGCCAGCCGTTAGCGTCTCGGGGTTCCCGGCGGATGCGTTCGATCAGGTCGGAGGGAGGCGATGCATGGGGCGTCATGGCGGAATTGTTTCAGGGTAACGCTGAATAAATTGCTGCGCGGGCGAATCGCTGCGTTGCGCGGTGTTGGCTTCGGCCGCTTCGCTTCACATCGGC
>OGCL01001820.1_pt1 | contig 16831 bp, 18 predicted proteins | sample 1570041 | NCBI WGS metagenome assembly OGCL01 (sample SAMN06266162, study PRJEB24511) | hot springs metagenome | isolation source: Hot spring water | place: South Africa: Limpopo | collected 2015-06-22
GGTCTGGGCAAGACCGTCGATAACGGCGGCGAGCCCTTGACGATTCTGCAGGATATTTCCTTTTCGGTCATGCCGGGTGAGACCGTGGCCATCGTCGGCGCTTCCGGTTCGGGAAAATCCACGCTGCTCGGACTGCTCGCCGGGCTCGACGTTCCCACGGCCGGCGAAATCCGCCTCGATGGTGTTTCGCTTGCCGCACTCGACGAAGATGCGCGCGCGCTCGCCCGGGGCCGGTTGCTCGGTTTCGTCTTCCAGTCCTTCCAGCTGTTGCCGGCGCTGACCGCGCTGGAAAACGTCATGCTGCCGCTCGAACTGGCCGGCCGCAAGGATGCGGCGGCGCTGGCGCGCGATTGGCTGGAGCGCGTCGGCCTCGGCCATCGCCTGAAGCATTACCCGAAGCATCTTTCCGGCGGCGAGCAGCAACGCGTCGCCCTGGCCCGCGCCTTCTCGCCGGCACCGCGGCTGGTGCTGGCCGACGAGCCGACCGGCAACCTCGATGCGGCGACCGGCCAACAGGTCATCGAGCTGATGTTCGACCTAAATGCCAAACAGGGAACGACGCTGGTGCTGGTCACCCACGATGAAGCCATCGCCGCCCGCTGCGGTCGCGTGCTGCGGATTCAGGCGGGGCGGCTGGCCGACTGAAACGGCCTGTCTAGCCGGTTAGTGTGCTCAATCGTTGTCAGTTTTTGCTTGGACAAAGCCGATAGGCCGCTTGCTTTGTGTTTTTGGCGGTTCCATCAACTGGCGCAGGGCATCAAAGACTTGTTTCATCTGTGCACGGGTGTTGTGACTAAGCGCTGTATGCTGAATCGATAGCAATTCGGTTTTCTGTTCCAGTGCTTCAAGTTTTGCAGCGATTTCCCTGTGCGACGTCAGCAAGCCACGTTGCCTGACAAAAGCTCGCACGACATAGACCGAAGCTTCGACCGCTTGAGGACTGTTGAGCACGCTGGCCACCATGATTGCCCCGTGTTCGGTAAAAGCCAGAGGCAGACTTCTACGTCCACCCCAACTTGAAGTCGCAAATTGCGACTTCAAGTCTGCCCATTCGTTGGCATCGAGTTCGAAAATGAAGTCTGCGGGGAAGCGAGCTCGGTTCCGTCTGACCTGTTCGTTCAGACGTTTGGTGCTCACACCGTAAAGCTCGGCTAGATCACTATCCAACAGCACGCGCTGGTTGCGGACCTGCAGGATATTGGTTTCTGTATTCTCGGGAATTAGTGCGCTCATGCCATGGCTTTAAATTACATCGGCATAATAATTGTAAGCCAATAGTTGCAAGAACAGCGTTTACACGGCTGCTCCGTTGCTTTCAAGTACTATCTCGGCGGCGCGTCGGCCGCTTCTGACGGCACCTTCGAGCGTTGCCGGGTAGTCGGCCCAGGTGTAATCGCCAGCCAGGACGAGGCGTGGGTCGGCGGTGATGTGTCTCGGTCGCGTCAGTTGCGGTCGACTGCAGAAGGTCGCCCGTTTTTCCCGGATCACCTGGTGCCAGCCGGCCGGGCCGAGGCCGAGCGCGGTTTCGATTTCCGCTGCCAGGGCTTCGTCGGACAAGCTTTCCCAATCGCCGTGGCCACTGATCGCACAGCCGAACAGGCCGTTACCGCGGTCGACCGCCCAGGCGCCGGTGTTGCCGCCGAGGTGCAGGAGCGGGAAGGCTAGTCGGGTATTTGCCGCAAATTGCAGGTAGACCGTGGCAATCGGCTCGTAATCGAAGCGAGCGTCGATTTCCGGCAACAGCGCGCCGATGTGCTGCGGGGCGACGGCGACGATGACCGCATCGTAGGCCTCGCCGTCGACGCAGGCATCGTTGATGCTGCGCACCCGGTGGCCGAAACGCAGCGTCGCGCCGTTTGCCGTGAGCCAATGGCAGGCCGGTTCCGGCAGCAGTTCGCCGAAGGGCACGCGCGGCAGCAGCAGGTCGGTGTCGGCGCGGCGCGGGCTGCCCAGGCTGTCGCGCAGGACGTTCGCAAACAATTGCGCCGACGCGCGTTCGGCCGGGGTGTTGAGCGCCGCCAGGCAGAGCGGCTCCCACAGCTTTTTACGCAGGACGCCGGTCTGGCCGGCGGCGTCGAGCCAGTCGGCGACGCTCTCGTCGCGCGTCAGGCGAAAGCCGCGCCATTTGACGCGCTGCATCCAGAGCGCGGTCTTCAGCTTTTCCGGCGGGTCGACCGTGGCCGCCGTGAGCAGCCCCCAGGCGACGTTGAACGGTGCCGGCCAGCGCGGCAGCGCCAGGCGGAAGCCGTCGCGGTCGACAACCTGCAACGGGCGACGGTCGAACAGCGCGTCCGGGTCGGCGCCGACGTTGCGCATCAGCCCCAGTGTTTCGCGGTAGGCGCCGAGCAGCAAGTGCTGGCCGTTGTCGAGCGTGCGCCCGTCGATGTTGACCGAACGCCCGCGACCGCCGGCAACTCGGCCGGCTTCGTAGAGGGTGACGGCAGCGCCGCGCCGGGTCAGGTCGACGGCGGCGGCGAGCCCGGCCCAGCCGGCGCCGACGACGGCGACCTTCATCCGTTCAGCCCTTGATCCAGGTCTTCGCCGCCAGCCACAGCTTGCGCGTCGCCGGCAGCGAGATGCGCTGGTGCAGCACTTGGAAGTTCTCGCCGCGGATTTCCTCGAGCAGGGTGCGATAGATCGCCGCCATGATCAGGCCGGGGCGCTGGTTCTTGCGGTCGACCGCCGGCAGCAGGGCGAATGCCTGTTCGTAGTAGCGCTGCGCGCGCTCGTACTGGAACTGCATCAGCGCCGTGAAATTGTCCGAATAGCGGGCGTTGAGGATGTCGGCGGCGGGCACGTTGAACTGCTTGAGTTCGTCCATCGGCAGGTAGATGCGGCCGCGCCGCGCGTCCTCGCCGACGTCGCGAATGATGTTGGTGAGCTGGAAGGCCATGCCCAGGTCGTGCGCGTATTTCTGTGTCTGCCGGTCCTGATAGCCGAAGATTTCGGCGGCGAGCAGGCCGACGACGCTGGCGACGCGGTAGCAGTAGAGCGACAGTCCCTTGAAGTCGAGATAGCGCGACTGCTGCAGGTCCATCTCCATGCCGTCGATGATTTCCAGCAACTGCTCGCTCGGCAGGTTGATGCCGGGGGCGACCGCCTGCAGCGCCAGGCCGACCGGGTGGGTGGCCTGTTTCTCGGCGATGCGCTGCACCTCCATCCGCCACCAGACCAGCTTGGTCGAGGCGAGCGAAAGGTCGGAGCATTCGTCGACGACGTCGTCGACCTCGCGGCAGAAGGCGTACAGCGCCATGATCGCCTGGCGGCGTTCGGGCGGCAGGAAGAGGAAGCTGTAATAGAAGGAGGAGCCGCTCTTGGCGCACTTCTCCTGGCAGTATTGGTCGGGGTTCATGGGCTCACATTCTAATGGAACGGGCGAGCAGCACGAACCAATCGGCCTTGCCCAGCTTGGGGCGGTGGCGGAAGACGTCGCCGCGCACGCGCGCTATCCGCTCCAGGATGCGCAGGCCGCCCTGCACGGTGAGGCGGATTTCCCAGCCGATCCGCCCGGGCAGCGCATGGACCAGCGGCGCGCCGCGCAGCATCAGGGTGCGCGCCCGGTCGACCTGGAAAGCGATCAGTTTTTCCCAAGCCTCGCCGCAGCGGCCGGCGGCGATGTAGTCCTCGCTGACGCCGAAGCCCTGCATCTCGACCTGCGGCAGGTAGATCCGGTCCTTCTGCCAGTCGATGGCGATGTCCTGCCAGAAATTGATCAACTGCAGCGCGGTGCAGATGCAGTCGGACTGCATCAACTGCGTCTCGCCGGTGCGCTTGAACAAGGCCAGCACCAGCCGGCCGACCGGGTTGGCCGAGCGCCGGCAGTAATCAACCAGTTCCGGGTAGTCGGCGTAGCGCGTCTTGACCACGTCCTGGGCGAAGGCGTCGAGCAGGTCGCGGAAGAGCTGGATGGGCAGGGCGTGGTCAGCGATGACTTCGGCCAGCTCGACGAATAGCGGTGTCTGCGGGGTGTTGCCGGCGTCGATGCGGTCGAGTTCGGCCTGGTAGGCGGCCAGCTCGGCCAGGCGCTGTTCCGGCCTTGCCTCGCCCTCGTCGGCAATGTCGTCGGCGCTGCGCGCGAAGCGGTAGATCACCTCGATCGGCCGGCGCAGCGGCGCCGGCACCAGGATCGAGGCGACGGGAAAGTTCTCGTAATGGTCGACTGACATGGGCGTTATTCGTGCTCGGTGTTAGAATGCGCCCCGCCTGCCCAGGTGGCGAAATTGGTAGACGCACCAGATTTAGGTTCTGGCGTAGCAATACGTGGGGGTTCGAGTCCCTTCCTGGGCACCAGGCCTAGCACTTCCTCAAGGAATTGCCCGGCAGGCAGGCGAAAGCCGGCGGCATTGCGGTGACCGCCGCCGCCGTAGCGAACGGCAATCGCGGCGACGTCGTAGTCGCCATTCGAGCGTAGCGAAATCTTGGCGTCGCCGTCGGCGGATATCTGCCAGATCATCCCGAAACTTCCCGATTTTTCTGCCAGCAGGTTGCCTAGTTCGGAGGCGAACAGGCCGTTTGCGTTGATCGCCAGCCCTGTGCAGGCCAGCCAGCTACCGGCAGCGTCACTGATGATCTCCTGGCCGTGGCGAAGGGCTTGCACCGCGTCCACCGGCTCGCCGCGCAGGCGGGCGCGACACAGCAGCTGGCTGTCGGCCAGACGGGCGGATTCGATGCGGAAGAACTGGTCGATGGCCTCTCCCCGCAGCACCATCTCGCGATAGCGCGGCGTCCCCGTGTTTTCCGTGGCTTCGACCAGCGCCTGCCAGCCGGAGAAATCGAAAGGCTGGAGGCGTAACTGCCGACAGACGGCCCGGGTGTCGGCCAATGAAAAGCGCCACAGGTCCTGGTCTTCGATATGTTGCAACAGCAAGGGCATGGGCAGGTCGTCGTGGAAATGCTCCCAGGCCAGACGGGCGCCGGATTGCGCCATGTGGAAGCGGACATCGAGCGCGCGGGCGGCATCATGGTAGCGCTGCATGCCGCTTGCTTGTGCCTGCAGTTGTCCGGCCCAGTGTTGCATGGCCGAGGCGTGATGGTCGAGTTGGCTGACCGAAGCGGCGAGGGTGCTCATCTCGCCGAGGATGTCCGGCGTGAAGGAGAAGTCCAGTATATATACGTCGCGTCCGCGGATTTCGTCAGCCAGCCAGGGGTCGCCATGATGCAGCGGGCGGTAGAAGGCGCTGTCGCCAAAACGTCGCCAGGCGGCGAAGGCGGCGCCGAAGCCGTCGAGGCAGTCGGCGTGATAATAGATCGTGCTTGGCATGCTCAGTAGTGCGGCGGTATTTCGTCGCGCAGGCTGCGGAATTCGGTCGGCTGCAGACCGTTGATCTGATCGTGCAGCGTGCGCACTTCATTGACCAGAAACTCGATCTGCTGTTGCTGGCGGTAAACGATCTTGTTCAGTTCTTCGAGCTGGTCTTCAGTGAAGCTGATCTTGATTTCCAGTTCGGTCAGGCGTGATTCCATGGTGTTCTTCCGTAGGGCTGGCCGGTGGCCGTTGGCGTTCCCTGCGCTGAGTCTGGCGTCGTTCGTGAAGCAGGGGCAGGGTGGCGCCGATCAGGGTCAATGCGCACAATCCGAATATCAGCCAGCCGGTGTTCATGTGTCGATAGGATCGTCTCGGGAAGCAAGCATGTTACTTCGGATCAAAAAAATTTCGTACGAAATGTTGACAAATCCCTTGGGGCGTCTATAATGCGCGCTTCTTCAGGCGGTTAGCTCAGTTGGTTAGAGCGCCACGTTGACATCGTGGAGGTCGTTGGTTCGATTCCAATACCGCCTACCAAATTCCTGACGGAGTCGTTTTGATCACTTTCCGAACTTGCACTGCAGTTCAGAAACTCTAATCGAGTCGGCTTTCGTTCATCCAAAAAAAGTGCGGCTCAGCCCGCACTTTTTTTTCGTCCAGAGAATCCTGTCATGCCCGATATCAAACTTCCCGATGGTTCCATCCGTTCCTTCGAGCAGCCGGTCACCATCGCCGAAGTCGCTGCTAGCATCGGCGCCGGTTTGGCGCGTGCGGCGCTGGCCGGCAAGGTCAATGGCAAGCTGGTCGATACCTCGTACCTGATTGAAGAAAATATCGATCTGGCCATCGTCACCGATCGCGACGCCGACGGCCTGGAGCTGATCCGCCACTCGACGGCACACCTCCTGGCCTACGCGGTCAAGGAGCTGTTCCCGGAAGCCCAGGTGACCATCGGCCCGGTTGTCGAGAACGGCTTCTATTACGACTTCGCCTACAAGCGCCCGTTTACACCGGAAGATCTGGTTGCGATCGAAAAGCGCATGGCCGAGCTGGCCAAGAAGGACATTCCGGTGACGCGCGAAGTCTGGAATCGTGACGACGCGGTCAATTTCTTCCTCGGTCAGGGTGAAAAGTACAAGGCCGAACTGATTGCCGCGATTCCCGCCGATCAGCAAGTCTCGCTGTACCGCGAGGGCGATTTCATCGATCTCTGCCGCGGTCCACACGTGCCGTCGACCGGCAAGCTCAAGGTGTTCAAGTTGATGAAGGTGGCCGGTGCCTACTGGCGTGGCGATCATCGCAACGAACAACTGCAGCGTATCTACGGTACCGCCTGGGCGAAGAAGGAAGATCTCGATGCCTACCTGCACATGCTGGAAGAGGCGGAAAAGCGCGATCACCGTCGTCTGGGCAAGCAGTTCGACCTGTTCCACATGCAGGACGAGGCTCCCGGTCTGGTCTTCTGGCACCCCAAGGGCTGGTCGGTGTGGCAGGAGGTCGAGCAGTACATGCGCAAGGTTTACCGCGACAACGGCTATCAGGAAGTCCGCTGTCCGCAGATTCTCGACCGTTCGCTGTGGGAGAAGTCGGGGCACTGGGATCACTACAAGGACAACATGTTCACGACCTCGTCGGAAAACCGCGATTACGCGGTCAAGCCGATGAACTGTCCGGGGCATGTTCAGGTGTTCAATTCCGACCTGCGTTCCTACCGCGAGCTGCCGCTGCGTTACGGCGAATTCGGCTCCTGCCACCGCAACGAACCGACCGGCGCGCTGCACGGTCTGATGCGCGTGCGCGGTTTTGTTCAGGACGACGGTCACATCTTCTGTACCGAAGACCAGATCGAGTCCGAAGTGACGGCGTTCAACGCGCTGGTCAAGCAGGTCTATGCCGATTTCGGCTTCAACGACGTTGCCGTCAAGCTGGCGCTGCGCCCGGAAGGGCGGGTCGGTTCCGATGAAGTCTGGGACAAGGCCGAGGATGCGCTGCGTCAGGGCTTGCGTGCTTCCGGTCTGGAATGGACCGAATTGCCGGGCGAGGGCGCCTTCTACGGGCCGAAGATCGAATTCCACATCAAGGACGCGATCGGTCGCTCCTGGCAGTGCGGCACCATGCAGGTCGATTTCTCGATGCCGGGCCGGCTCGGTGCCGAGTACGTGGCCGGCAACGACGAGCGCAAGGTGCCGGTCATGCTGCACCGGGCCATCCTCGGTTCGCTGGAGCGCTTCATCGGCATCCTGATCGAGAACTTCGCCGGTGCGCTGCCGCTGTGGCTGGCGCCGGTGCAGGCCGTGGTGCTGAATATTTCGGAAAAGCAGGCGGATTACGCCGCCGATGTTGCGCAAAAGCTGCACCGGGCAGGCTTCCGGGCCGAAGCGGATTTGCGCAACGAGAAAATTACCTATAAAATTCGGGAACATAGCTTGAACCGGCTGCCTTATCAGCTTGTTGTAGGCGATAAGGAAAAGGCGGACGGACTGGTGGCCGTGCGTACACGCGGCGGTCAGGATCTCGGACAGATGACTGTCGAGGCACTGATCGAGCGACTTCAAGGGGAAGTCGCGGCGCGTAGTGGCACGGCTTAATTATTGATATTTCGGGGGTTTTACCATCGCTCAGAACAAGGCCCATCGTTTAAACGATGAGATTACGGTGCCGGAGATTCGTCTCCAGGGTTTGGAAGGTGAACAGCTAGGGATCGTCAGCATCCGTTCCGCGCTGCAGATGGCCGAAGAGGCCGGTGTTGATCTCGTTGAGATCGCGCCGACGGCGAAACCGCCGGTCTGTCGCATCATGGATTACGGCAAGTTCAAGTACCAGGAACAGAAGCGCGCCCACGAAGCCAAGCTGAAGCAGAAACAGGTGCAGGTCAAGGAAATCAAACTGCGCCCGGGTACCGACGAAAACGATTACCAGATCAAGCTCAGGAACATGACGCGTTTCCTGGAAGAAGGCGACAAGGTCAAGGTGACCCTGCGCTTCCGGGGCCGCGAAATGGCGCACCAGGAATTCGGCATGCGCCAGCTGGAACGGATCAAGGCAGATCTCGACGCGATTGGTGCAGTCGAGCAGATGCCGAAGATGGAAGGTCGTCAGATGATCATGATCATCGGGCCGGCCAAGAAGAAGCAAGCGTAGTAAAGAAGTAGTTATTAGTGCTTTCGGGTAGTACAAGCGTTCCCGCCGGGAACCACCTGACGGCATGACATTAAGGAGCATCAAAATGCCCAAGATGAAGACCAAGAGCAGCGCCAAGAAGCGCTTTTCGGTCCGCGCTGGTGGTTCCATCAAGCGTGGTCAGGCCTTCAAGCGTCACATCCTGACGAAGAAGACCACCAAAGTTAAGCGTCACCTCCGTGGTGCCGCAGCGGTGAACGAGCGTGACGTCGCATCCGTTCGCGCCATGATGCCCTACGCGTAAGGAGATAGCACATGTCCCGAGTTAAACGTGGTGTAACGGCTCGCGCCCGTCACAAGAAGGTTCTCGCACTGGCCAAGGGTTACCGCGGTCGTCGCAAGAATGTATACCGTATCGCCAAGCAGGCGGTGATGAAGGCTGGTCAATACCAGTACCGTGACCGTCGTCAGCGCAAGCGCCAGTTCCGTTCCCTGTGGATCGCCCGTATCAATGCCGCCGCTCGTGAGCTGGGCATGAAGTACAGCACCTTCATGAACGGTCTGAAGAAGGCCAACATCGAAGTCGACCGCAAGGTCCTGGCCGACCTGGCCGTCTTCGATCAGCCGGCTTTTGCCGCCCTGGCCGCACAAGCCAAGGCCAAGCTCGACGCCTGAGCAGAAGCTTGAAGAAAAAAAGGAGGCGCAAGCCTCCTTTTTTGTTTGAATATCGTGCAGTCACGTTGGTAGAAGTCCATGGACAATCTTGATCAGATCGTTAACGAAGCCAAAGCGGCTTTTATTGCCACCTCGGATCCGGATGTGCTGGAGCAGGTCAAGGCCCGTTATCTGGGAAAAACGGGGCAGATTACCGAGCTTCTGAAGGGCTTGGGCAAACTTCCGCCCGAAGAGAAGAAGACCGCCGGTGCGGCGATCAACCTGGCCAAGAATGCGATCGAGGAAGCGCTGAACGATCGGCGTGAAGCCTTGCGCAAGGCCGCGCTCAATGCGCGCCTGGCCGAAGAAGCCCTGGATGTCACCTTGCCCGGTCGCGCCGAAGCGCGCGGTGGCCTGCATCCGGTGACGCGCACGCTGGAGCGCATCGAATCCCTGTTTGCTTCCATCGGTTTCGAAGTCGCCGATGGCCCGGAAATCGAAGAGGATTTCCACAATTTCACTGCGCTGAACACGCCCGAGGATCACCCGGCGCGTTCGATGCACGACACTTTCTATCTGCAGAACCCGGACGGCTCGCTGGCCGACAAGGTGCTGCTGCGCACCCACACCAGCCCGATCCAGGCGCGCTACATGCAGGCGCATGTGGCCAAGTACGGTCAACTGGAAACCATGCCCGAGATTCGCATCATTGCGCCGGGCCGTGTCTATCGCGTCGATTCCGACGCGACGCACTCGCCGATGTTCCATCAGGTCGAAGGCCTGTGGGTTGGCGAGAACGTCTCCTTTGCCGACCTCAAGGGCGTGATCGCCGACTTCCTCAAGAGCTTCTTCGAGACCGACGATCTGACCGTGCGTTTCCGCCCGTCCTTCTTCCCGTTCACCGAACCGTCGGCCGAAATCGACGTGGCTTTCATGAGCGGTGCGCTGAAGGGCCGCTGGCTGGAAATCGCCGGCTGCGGCATGGTCCATCCGAATGTGCTGAAGATCGCCGGCATCGATCCGGAAAAATACACCGGCTTCGCTTTCGGCTTTGGCCCCGACCGCCTGACCATGCTGCGTTACGGCGTCAATGACCTGCGTCTGTTCTTCGAAGGTGACCTGCGCTTCCTGCGTCAGTTCGCCTGATTCATCTTTCGGGACATCCCCATGAAATTCTCCGAATCCTGGTTGCGTACCCTCGTCGATCCCAAGCTGTCGAGCGAGGAGCTCTCCCATCTGCTGACCATGGCCGGGCTTGAAGTCGAGGAACTCGAGCCGGTCGCGCCCGCCTTCACCAGTGTTGTCGTCGCCCAGGTGCTCGAGGTCGTCAAGCATCCCGACGCCGACCGACTGAACGTCTGCCAGGTCGATATCGGCAGCGGTACGCCACAGCAGATCGTCTGCGGCGCGCCCAATGTCGCCGCCGGCCTGAAAGTGCCGTGCGCGCTGCCCGGCGCCGAACTGCCCGGCGATTTCAAGATCAAGATCGCCAAGGTACGTGGTGTCGAGTCTTCCGGCATGCTGTGTTCCGCCAAGGAGCTCGGCATTGCCGAGGATGCGTCGGGCCTGTTGATCCTGCCGGCCGACGCGCCGGTCGGCCAGTCGATTCGCCAGTATCTCGACCTCGACGATCATCAATTCGAACTCAAGCTGACGCCGAACCGTGCCGACTGCCTGTCGCTGCTCGGCATCGCCCGCGAAGTCGGTGCCATCACCGGTGCCGCGACCTGCCTGCCGGTTGTCGCGGAAGTGCCGGCGAGCATCGCCGATACGCGCGCCGTCGTGCTCGACGCGCCGCAGGCCTGCCCGCTGTACTGCGGGCGCGTCATCAAGGGCGTCGATGCCAAGGCGCCGACGCCGGAATGGATGAAGCGCCGCCTGGAACGCAGCGGCATCCGCGCCATTTCGGCCTTGGTCGATATCACCAATTACGTGATGCTCGAACTCGGCCAGCCCTTGCATGCCTTCGACAACACCAAACTGGAAGGCGCGGTCCATGCCCGCCTGGCCAAGCCCGAAGAAAAACTGCTGTTGCTCAACGAGCAGACGATCGCTGTCGACGCCGATGTGCTGATGATTGCCGACGACGTCAAGCCGTTGGCCATGGCCGGCATCATGGGCGGCGAGGAGAGCGGCATCACGCTGGAAACCGGCGAATTGTTCCTTGAGTCGGCTTTCTTCGCGCCGAAGGCCATCGCCGGTCGCGCCCGTCGCTACGGTTTTGGCTCGGACGCTTCGCATCGCTTCGAGCGCGGCGTCGATTTCGGCGGCACGCGCCGCGCCATTGAGCGCGCCACGCAACTGATCCTTGAAATCTGCGGCGGCCAGGCCGGTCCGGTGGTTGAAGCCAAGGCCGCATTGCCGGTCCGTCAGCCGGTGCGCCTGCGCACCGCGCGTGCCGAAAAGGTGCTCGGCCTGCCGCTCGGCGCCGAGCGCATTGCTGGCCTGTTCAAGGGCCTGGCCCTGTCCTTCGAGCAGCAGGGTGACGATTTCCTAGTGACGCCGCCGTCGTGGCGTTTCGACATGGAGATCGAGGAAGATCTGATCGAGGAAATCGCCCGTCTCTACGGCTACGACAACATTCCGTCGCCGGCGCCGCGCGCGCGGATGGCGATGCTGCGCCAACCGGAAGCGCAACGGCCGGCATTCCGCATCCGCCAGATGCTGGCTGACCGCGGCTACCAGGAAGTGGTCAATTTCGCCTTCGTCGAAACCGAATGGGAAGCCGATTTCGCCGGCAAGACCGCCGAAACCGACCTGATCCGCCTGGCCAACCCGATCGCCAGCCAGATGGCGGTCATGCGCTCGAACCTGTTCGGCGGCCTGATCGCCAACCTGGTGACCAATCTCAAGCGCAAGCAGACCCGCGTCCGTCTGTTCGAAGTCGGCCGCACTTTCCATCGCGATGCCGCCGCCGTGCCGGTGGCCGGTTATCGCCAGCCCTGGCGCCTTGGCGGTCTTGCCTTCGGCGGTGCCTTGCCCGACGGCTGGGCCAGCGGTGGCCGCAAGGTCGATTTCTTCGACGTCAAGGGCGATATCGAGGCCTTGCTGGCCCCGGCCGTCCTGCGGTTCGAGAAGCTCGCCCATCCGGCGCTGCATCCCGGTCGCGCCGCGCGCATCATGCTTGATGGGGTCGATATCGGCTGTATCGGCGAACTGCATCCGGAATGGGTGCAGAAATACGAACTGACTGCCGCGCCCGTGTTGTTCGAGCTCGAATTCGATGCACTGAAGGCGGTCGTCGTGCCGGCCTATGCCGAGGTTTCGAAGTTCCCGGCGGTGATTCGCGACCTGGCTGTGGTCGTTGATCGCGATCTTGCCTTGCAGGCCATGTTCGATGGTCTGAGAAGCGCACTTCCGGCTCTTGTCACCGATCTTCAGTTGTTTGATGTGTACGCCGGAAAGGGCGTTCCTGAAAACAAGAAAAGTCTTGCGTTACGGGTAGTTATGCAAGATACTCAACGCACTTTGCAAGATTCGGAAGTTGATGCGGCGATGCAGCAACTGATCGCCTGTCTGGAGAAGACCTTCGGCGCCCAACTGCGAGCCTGAGGAAAGATAAGATAACGATGACGCTCACCAAAGCCGAACTCGCCGACCTGCTTTTCGAGAAAGTCGGTCTCAACAAACGCGAGGCCAAAGACATGGTCGAGGCCTTCTTCGAAGAAATCCGCAATGCCCTGGAAACCGGCGACGGCGTCAAGCTGTCCGGCTTCGGCAACTTCCAGTTGCGCGACAAGCCGCAACGTCCGGGGCGCAATCCCAAGACCGGCGAAGAAATTCCGATCACCGCGCGGCGCGTGGTGACCTTCCACGCCAGCCAGAAACTGAAGTCCGATGTCGAGCTTGCCTTTGATGGAATCGCGGCCTAAGTCCCCCGGCAGCGAAGATCTGCCGCCCATTCCCGCCAAGCGCTACTTCACCATCGGTGAAGTCAGCGAGTTGTGTGGCGTCAAGCCGCACGTGCTGCGTTACTGGGAGCAGGAATTCAACCAGTTGAAGCCGGTCAAGCGGCGGGGTAACCGCCGTTACTATCAGCATCACGAAGTGTTGCTGGTGCGTCGGATTCGCGAGCTTCTTTATAATCAGGGGTTTACCATCAGTGGTGCGCGCAATCGTCTCGACGAGGGTGGTGCCGTTGAGCGCCCTGTTGCGGGCGCAGAAGCGGCGCAGAAAAAATCTGCCGGTCTGCGTGACGAATTGAAGTCAATTATCGAGATGTTGTCGGTTTGAATTTTCCGGATTTGCGCTATAATGCTCGGCTTGTCGGGGCGTAGCGCAGCCTGGTAGCGCACTTGCATGGGGTGCAAGGGGTCGCGAGTTCGAATCCCGCCGCCCCGACCAAAGATAAGAAAACCGGCTCAGGCCGGTTTTTTTATTTCCTGTTTCAATTTTTATATTGAAAAATATATCCGGCTAAATTAAATTAGGTCGCTGATTTAATATTAACCAGGAGATTATCATGGATTTGTCTGCACTTTCCCTTGCCGAATTGCGCGATCTGCAGCAGCAGATTCCCGCCGAATTGAAGCGCCGCGAGGCTGCCGAAAAGGCAAATGTCCTGAATGAAGTCCGCGCTTTTGCCAAAGCCCGTGGTTTTGCCATCGAGGATTTGCTGGGCAAGGAAGTCAAAGTAAAAACGTCTACCGGTGGCAAGGTCAAAGTCAAATACCGTCATCCGCAAAATGCCGAGCTCGAATGGACCGGCCGTGGTCGCAAGCCGAAATGGGTTGAGGCATGGCTGGCTCAGGGCGGCAATCTGGACGCACTGCTGGTTTGATTCATGCGCATTCTGCTCAGTAACGACGACGGTTATTTCGCGCCCGGCCTGGCGGCCTTGCATGAGGCGCTCAGCGGGCTCGGCGAGATCGTCGTCGTTGCGCCGGAGCAGAATCGCAGCGGGGCCAGCAATTCGCTGACGCTGGATCGGCCATTGATGTTGAAACAGGCGGCCAGTGGGTTTTATTTCGTTAATGGTACGCCGACCGATTGTGTTCATCTGGCGGTAACCGGCATGCTGGATTCCTTGCCGGATATTATTGTTTCCGGAATCAATTCGGGCGCCAATATGGGCGACGATACGATTTATTCCGGAACGGTTGCGGCGGCGACCGAGGGATATTTGTTCGGTATTCCATCGATTGCCGTTTCGATGACCAGTTTCGACGGTTTGAATTTTGCCACCGCCGGACGGGTTGCCCGCGAACTGGTCGAGCGCCAGATCCGGAATCCGGTTTCCGGGCCGGTATTGCTCAACGTCAATGTTCCGGATATTCCCTACGAGGCATTGACCGGGATGGAAGTGACCCGCCTCGGGCGCCGCCACAAGGCCGAACCGGTGGTGCGCATGACCTCGCCACGCAAGGAAACGGTGTACTGGATCGGCGCAGCCGGCACAGCCGCCGACGCCGGGCCCGGGACCGATTTTCATGCGATCGAACAGAACCGGGTGTCGATCACGCCGCTACAGATCGATCTGACTCATACGGGACAGTTGCCGGCAATCCGGCAATGGATGGCTTGATCATGCACGGCCTGCAGGGTATCGGTATGACCTCGCAGCGCACGCGTGTGCGCATGGTCGAGCGCCTGCGCGAAAAAGGCATCCGCAACGAGCAGGTGCTGGCGGCGATGGCTGCCGTGCCCCGCCATGTTTTTGTCGAGGAGGCGCTGGCCTCGCGGGCTTACGAGGATACGGCGCTGCCACTGGGCATGGGGCAGACGATTTCCCAGCCCTACATCGTTGCCCGCATGATCGAATTGTTGCTCAACGCCCGCCCCGGACTTGGCAAGACGCTGGAGGTCGGTGCCGGTTGCGGTTACCAGGCGGCGGTGCTCGGGCAACTGAGCAAGGAAGTCTATGCCGTCGAGCGCATTGCGCCCCTGCTCGAAAAAGCCAAAGCCAACATGCGTACGCTGCAGCAGTTCAATGTCCGTCTGAAACACGCCGACGGACATTGGGGGCTGCCTGAAGCTGCGCCATTCGATAGCATCATCGTCGCTGCCGCCGGCGCCTCCATCCCGCCCGAGTTGCTCAAGCAACTGGCGCCGGGGGGGCGCATGGTCTTGCCTGTCGGGGGGCAGGCGCAGTATCTTTGCCTTGTCGAACACACGCCGACCGGCTTCACGGAAACGCGGCTGGACCCCGTCCGCTTCGTTCCCCTGCTACCAGGAACCCAATGACCCGATTCCTCGCCCCCATTGCTGTCGTATTTTTTCTCACTGCCTGTACGCAGGCACCTGCGCCGACCGTCGATCGCACGCCGACCGCTCAAGCCAGGGTTGCCGGTGCGGGCGAGTATGCCGTCAAACGTGGCGATACCCTGTACCGAATTGCCCGTGAGAACGGCATGGATCACAATGAACTGGCGGCGATCAACAACATCTCCGATCCGACGACCTTGCGCGAGGGGCAGATTCTTCGTCTGACCCGTGCCGTCGGCCAGACAGCGGAAGTTGCTCCGGTGGCAACTCCGATCGGCGTCGGCAGCGGGGTCGAAGCCCGACCGCTTGATGTGCCTGTGCCGGTGAAGCAGGGCACTGTCCTGCGTGAGCCGCGCGGCGGCAAGGAAGCCTATTCCGACGAGGCGCATGCCCGCCTGAGTTCGACCCCTGCAAGTGCACCGGCGACGCCGCCTGCTTCGCCTGCCATGCCGCCCCAACCTGCGGCAACGGAGTCTGCGCCGACACCGGCTGCGTCGGCCCAGACAGCTCAGGTGGACGGCATTACCTGGGCTTGGCCGAGTTCGGCGAAGATCCAGTCGCCTTACAACGGCACCACCAACAAGGGCATCGATTTCGCCGGTCGCGTGGGTGATCCCGTGCTGGCTGCGGCCGACGGGCAGGTGCTGTATGTCGGCGAAGCGCTTGCCGGCTACGGCAAGCTGGTCATCGTCAAGCATGGCGCCAACCACCTGTCGGTGTACGCCCATAACAACCGCATCCTGGTCAAGGAAGGCCAGTCGGTAAAGCTGGGGCAGAAAATCGCTGAAATGGGCAGTACCGGCACCTCCGGTGTCAAACTGCATTTCGAGATCCGCAAACAGGGCAAGCCGGTCGATCCGGGGCCCTTCCTGCCCGGCCGATGAGTCTGGACGAGGGGGCGGGCGACGAACAGAACGGCGACGAGCTACCGCTCGCTGCCGAGGGCGATGCCCTGTTTCCGCTGGCGACCGAAGCGGCCCTGGCCGAGGCCAGTCTGCTTGAGGATGTCACCCAGATCTATCTCAACGAGATCGGTGCCCGCCCGCTGCTGACGCCGGAAGAGGAACTGGCGACGGCGCGGCTGGTGCGGGCCGGCGATTTTGCCGCCCGGCAGAAAATGATCGAGCACAACCTGCGGCTGGTGGTAAACATCGCCAAGCACTATCTCAATCGCGGGATACCCCTGCTTGATCTGATCGAGGAGGGGAACCTCGGCCTGATCCATGCGCTGGAAAAATTCGATCCGGAACGCGGTTTCCGTTTTTCGACCTATGCGACCTGGTGGATACGCCAGGGGATCGAGCGCAGCATCATGAATCACTCGCGGACCATCCGTCTGCCAGTTCATGTAGTCAAGGAAATCAACCTTGTCCTGCGCGCCATGCGTCACTTGGAATCGGCTGACAGTCGGGAGTCGACGGTGGAGAAGGTGGCCTTGCTGCTCGACCGGCCGGTCGAGGAGGTGCGTCGCATCCTGTCGCTGAACGAGCACATCGCCTCGCTCGACGCGCCGCTCGATATCGATCCCAACCACACCATGGCCGAGTTCATCCCGGATGATTCCGGCGACGATCCGGAAAGCCTGCTGCAGTCCAGCGAAGTCGGTTC
>OGCL01001822.1_pt1 | contig 16824 bp, 17 predicted proteins | sample 1570041 | NCBI WGS metagenome assembly OGCL01 (sample SAMN06266162, study PRJEB24511) | hot springs metagenome | isolation source: Hot spring water | place: South Africa: Limpopo | collected 2015-06-22
ATGGCCTTCTTGAGCGCGCCGCCCAGCGCGTCGTGGTCCACGCCCGTGGGGTCGATGAAGGCCACGTCGTTCTTGGCGAAGTCGCCCGGGGGCAGCGGGGCCAGCGTCACGCCGTACTCCTCGGGGTTCTTGCCCACGGGTGAATGCACGGTGCAGGCAAAGCGGTGAAAGAAGCCGCTCTGGATGCAGCCGTTGGCAAACAGCTGGCGCACGTATTCGAGCGCGTCCACGGTGTCCTGCACGGTCTGCGTGGGAAAGCCGTACATCAGGTACGCATGCACCAGGATGCCCGCGTCGGTGAAGGCCCGGGTCACGCGCGCCACCTGGTCCACCGACACGCCTTTTTTCATGAGGTTGAGCAGCCGGTCGGATGCGACCTCCAGCCCGCCGGAGATGGCAATGCAGCCGCTGTCGGCCAGCAGCTCGGCCAGTTCGGGCGTGAAGGTTTTTTCAAACCGCACATTGCCCCACCAGCTGATGCCCGCGTTGCGCGCAATCAGCTCGGTGGCCAGCGCCTTCAGTGCCTTGGGTGGCGCGGCTTCATCGACGAAGTGAAAACCGGTCTGCCCCGTCTCGCGCACGATCTGCTCGATGCGGTCGGCCAGCACGGCAGCACTCGCGCCCTCGTAGCGGCTGATGTAGTCCAGGCTCACGTCGCAGAAGCTGCACTTCTTCCAGTAGCAGCCGTGCGCCACGGTGAGCTTGTTCCAGCGCCCATCGCTCCACAGGCGGTGCATGGGGTTGAGCATGTCCAGCAGCGACAGGTAGCGGTCCAGCGGCAGGCCGTCCCAGGTGGGGGTGCCCACCTCGGCAAAGGCCACATCGGCTTCCATCATGTTGATGTACTGGACCGCGCCATCGTCACCGCGCACGAAGGTACGCACCAAGCGCTGGCGGCCGCGCTCGCCGCGCAGGTGTTCCAGCAGCGCCAGCAATGGGCGCTCGCCCGCGTCCAGGGTCACGTAGTCGAAGTGGTCGAACACGCGCGGGTCGGCCAGCTCGCGCAGTTCGGTGTTCACAAAGCCGCCGCCCAGCACGGTGGCGATGTGCGGGTGGCGCGCCTTGATGGCCTGCGCGATGCGGAACGCGGCGTACACCGAGCCGGGGAAGGGCACCGACAGCAGCACCACGGTGGGCTGGTGGCGGGCGACGGCCTCGTGCGTGAGCTGCTCCAGCAGCGCGTCCACCAGCGTGGGCGGTGCGGCCAAGGCATTCGCCAGCGGGTCGAACGTGGGCTGGCTGCCTGCCAGCGATTCGGCATAGCGCACAAACTCGAAACGCTCGTCCACCGCGTCGCGCAGCACGTCGGCCAGGTCGTTCAGGTACAGCGTGGCCAGGTGCTTGGCCTTGTCGTGCAGGCCCAGGGCGCCAAAGGCCCAGCCCAGCGGGTCGCCGCCCTCGTCGTCCACATACACGTCCAGTGACGCGAAGCGCGGCCCTTCGGGCAGGTAGTGGCGGCCCGCGATGCGGTGCGCCAGGGTGCTGTCGCGCCCTTGCAGGAAGGCAATGGCGGGGCCGATGGTGGCGAGGTAGCGGTCCTGCTGCGCGGCAAAGGACTGCACGGCAGGGCTGCGCTGCTTGGCGGGCAAGGCTTGTACGCGCGCCGCCACATCCTGCAGGCCCTCGGGGGACAGCAGCCGCAGCACCAGCGCCAGCGCCAGGTCTTCCTGGAACGCCGTGATCCCCCGCGAGCGCAGAAAGCCCGTGAGGTAGGCGGTGGAGGGGTAAGGCGTGTTCAGCTGCGTCATCGGCGGGATGACGGAGAGCACGCGGCACGGGGAAGAGGCCATGGAATCTCGGGGGTGGTATGCCCCGATTATCCCGGGCCCCCGGTTCTGCGCGGGGGGTGTGGCTACTGCCGCTTGCGCGCGGCGGTTGCCGGGGTCAGCCGTGGGGGGCGGTTCCGCTGCGCGCCTGGGCCAATGCGTCCAGGGCCTGGCGGCGTGCGTGTTTGACCTGGTACATGGTCTGGTCGGCTGTGCGCAGGGCATCCTCTGCCCGGTGGTACTGGCCGGGCGCGATGGTGGTCACGCCCACGCTGGCGCCAGCGTAGTCCAGGGCCACGCCTGGCAGCACAAAGTGGCCCTGGGTGGCCTGGGTGATGCGCTGGCTGAGCATATCCTGCGCAGACTGCGCGGCGTCGCCCGCATGGGCGCTCAGGCTGATCACTACAAACTCGTCGCCGCCCAGGCGTGCGGCCAGGTCCTCGGCGCGCAGCACGCCCCTCAGGCGCTGCGCAATGGCCACCAGGAACTGATCGCCGACCGCGTGGCCGTGGGTGTCGTTGATCGCCTTGAATCCATCCAGGTCGATGAACGCGATCTGCACGCCCATCTTGCGCCGCAGCCCCTGCGCCAGCATGCGCTCCAGCGCCTCCATGAGTGCGCGGCGGTTGGGCAGCCCGGTGAGCGGGTCGGTGGCGGCGGCTGTGGCCAGCTGCTCGTTGGCGAACAGCAGCTTCTGGATCAGCCGTTCGCGCTCCACCTGCTGGCCGATGAGGTAGGCGAACAGCGTGAGGATGCGTTCGGCCTCGGGCGTGCGCGGGCGGGCATGGGTGCTGGCCGCGCACAGCGTGCCGTACAGCGCGCCGTCGCCCATGCGCACAGGCTTGCTCACATAGGTGCGGATGCCCAGGTCGCGCGCGGCTCCCGAATCGCCCCAGCAGGCGGGCACATCGTCGGTGAAGGTGCGCCCCTCTTCCAGCGCGCGCTTGCACAGCGTGTCGTTCCACGGCACCACGAGTCCCTCGGGGATCTGCATGGCGCTGGTGTTGCGGGCGTACAGCACATGCTGCACCCCCTGGGCCTCGTCGATGGAGGTGAGGTAGGTGGACTCCAGCCCCGTCACCGCCTCCAGCATTTCCAGCAGCGGCCGCGTCAGCTCCTCGACGGAGCGGGCCACAGAGACGGATTCGGAGAGTTGCTCAAGAATTTCGCTCATACGCCGGAAATTATGGCCGGGGCCATGGTGCGCGCCGCAGGGCCGGGTTCAAAGACCGGGCGCGGGTGGGGCCAGGTAGTTGTTCTTGACGCGCACATAGTGCTCGGCCGAATACTTCAGGTAGGCGATCTCGGCCTCGGTGAGCGCGCGCTGGCGCACCGCAGGACGGCCGATGTAGAGGTAGCCGCTTTCCAGCACCTTGCCCGGCGACACCAGGCTGCCCGCTCCCAGCATCACGCGGTCTTCGATCACCGCGTCGTCCATCACGATGGAGCCCATGCCGATGAGGCATTCGTTGCCGATGCGGCAGCCGTGCAGGATCACCGAATGGCCGATGGTGACGTAGTCGCCGATGACCAGCGGCGAGCCATCGGGCTTGCTGGCGTTGCGGTGCGAGACATGGCCCATGGTGAGGTCCTGCACGTTGCTGCACATGCCCACGGTGATACGGTTCACGTCGCCGCGCAGCACGGCGTTGCACCAGACCGAGCTGTCGCGGCCCAGGGTGACGTCGCCGATGACCTGGGCGGAATCGTGGATAAAAACGCCGGTGTCCAGCGTGGGTTGGGTATCGAGGTAGGGAGCGATGGGCATGGGGTGTGGGGCTCGGGGCCCAGGAAGAGAAAACGAGAGGGTTCGGCGAGTGCAGTGCTGCTGCCCGGGGCGCGGGCGGTGCAGTCAGCGCCGCCGGGCCGCGCGCTTGGCGGGGGCGGCTGTGGTGCCGGTGGCATCCATGGCGGGTCGCACGGCGTAGAACCCCAGAAACATGTCCACCGCATCGCCCAGCACCTGCTGCTGCTCGGCGGTGGTGAGGGGGGCTTGCCCCATGGCCAGCTGGGGCCAGAAGGCGAACGACTTGACCATGCCGTGCAGCTGGTGTGCGGCGTACTGCGGGTCTACGCCCGCGCGCAGGGCGCCGTCCTGCTGGGCGGCGCGGATCCAGCGCGGCAGGCCCTCTTCCTTTTCGGACAGGCGCGCCACCATGGCCTGGGCGCGCTCGGGCGTGTGCATCATCTCGGCGATGGCCACGCGCGAGAGGTCGATGAAGCTCGTGTCGTTCAGCAGTTCCATCTTCTGCTCCAGCACCGCCAGCAGCTGCGCGCGCAGCGGGCGGGCGGCGTCGTAGGCCACATCGTCCAGCGAATGGCTGCGGTCCCACAGGTGGTCCAGGATGGCCTCGAACAGCTCGTCCTTGCTGGGGAAGTGGTTGTACACCGTGCGCTTGGACACATCTGCCGCAGCGGCCACGCGGTCCATGCTGGTGCCGCTGAAGCCATGCTCGCGGAACTCGGCAATGGCGGCCTGCACGATGGCGTCGCGCTTGCGGTCGGTCAGGCGGGTGGGGGGGGCGGTGGGGGCCTCGGTCATAGACAAAATTTTACACCGAGTAGTTTACTTTTCTAAAAAGTGAACTACACTGTGCAGTGTAATTTTCCAAGGGCATCTCCATGCTCCGAACCCTCGTCCTCCTCACTGTCCTGATCGCCATGGCCTACAGCATTCTTTCGTGCACCACCCTGCCGGCAAGCTCCTACGAGCAGTCGCCCCAGTACACCGAAGGCAAGTTCCGCAACGCCGCGCCGCGCCAGGCGCCAGGTTTTGCCAAGACCCTGGCCATCATGTGGCGCTTCATGACCGAGAAGCCTGCCGATGCCGTGCCTGCAGAGCCGCCCCAGGTGCTGCCGCTCACGCAGGCAGACCTGCTCAAGGCCCCCGACCTGAGCCTGTGGCGCCTGGGCCACTCGACCATGCTGCTCAAGCTGCAGGGCCAGTTCTGGCTGACCGACCCGGTGTTCTCCGAGCGCGCCTCGCCGTTTACCTTCATGGGCCCCAAGCGCTTCCACGCGCCGCCCATCGCCATCGACGAGCTGCCGCCCATCACCGGCGTGGTGCTGTCGCACGACCACTACGACCACCTGGACTACGACGCCATCCAGAAGCTCGCCCCCAAGGTGGCGCACTTTGTGACGCCGCTGGGCGTGGGCGACCGCCTGATTGGCTGGGGCGTGCCCGCCGCCAAGGTGCAGCAGTTCGACTGGTGGCAGGGCACCACCATCGCCGGGGTGAAGCTGGTGGCAACACCCGCACAGCATTTCTCGGGCCGCAGCCTGTCGGACGGCAACCGCACGCTGTGGGCCTCGTGGGTGATCCAGACCGATGACACGCGCATCTTCTTCAGCGGCGACACGGGCTATTTCGACGGATTCAAGGCCATTGGCGAGCGTTTTGGCCCGTTCGACCTGACCCTGATCGAAACCGGCGCCTACGACGCCCAGTGGCCCGACGTGCACATGCAGCCCGAGGAGAGCCTGCAGGCGCACCTGGACGTGAAGGGCCGCCACCTCATGCCCATCCACAACGGCACTTTCGATCTGGCGCTGCACGCCTGGACGGACCCGTTCGACCGCATCACGGCCCTGGCCGAAAAAGCCCATGTGCCCCTGGTCGCGCCGGTGATGGGCGAGCGCCTGGACATCCGCCAGCCTGCACTGTCAATGCAGTGGTGGAAGGGCCCGCAGCCGCAGGCGCGCCCCGCGGTGATGACCGAGGGCAACGGCGTTGCCGCCCGCGTGCCTGCGCGGTCCTGAGGCACCAGGGCCTTTGCTTCAAAGGCCTTGTTTCAAAGTTGCGCCAGCCGCGCCACTACACGCGCGGCGCCCACGATCTCGGCCTCGCTGTAACCCGCGTAGCCAAACAGCCACCCGCGCCGCTGTGACTGCATGGCGTAACGCGACAGCGGCGCCAGCATCACCCCGGCCGTGAGGGCTTTGCGGCTCAGGGTCTCGTCGTCGCTGCCCGTCGCACTTTCCAGCAGCAGGTGCATGCCCCGGTCGCTGGGGGTGAGCTGCAGGGCGCCATCGCTCGCGCCAGCCAGGGCATGGATCAGCACCTGCTGACGCACCTGGTACAGCTCGCGCATCTGCCGCAGGTGGCGCAGCAGGTGGCCGTCAGCAATGAAGCGCGCGAGCACGGCCTGCGCATCGCCCGGCGCATGCCGGTCGGTGATCGCGCGGGCCATGGCAAAGGCCTCCACCAGCGCGGGCGGCACCACCACGAAGCCCAGGCGCAGGCCGGGGTGCAAGGTCTTGCTGAAGGTGCCCACATACAGCACCCGTTCCGAGCCCGGCAGGCTGCACAAGGCGGGCACCCGCTGGGCTGCGTTGCCGTACTGGAATTCGCCGTCGTAGTCGTCCTCCACCACCCAGGCATCGTGGGCGCGCGCCCATTGCAGCAAAGCCTGCCGCCGCGCGAGGCCCATGCCCACGCCCGTGGGGAACTGGTGCGTGGGCGTGACCACGGCCATGCGCGCGCCGGGCCACAACGTGGCACCTTCGCCGATGCACAGGCCCTGTGCATCCAGCGCCACGGGCCGCGCCTGGGCGCCATGCGCCAGCAGGCTGGCGCGGATGCCGGGGTAGCCCGGGTCTTCCACCAGCACCTCGTCGCCCACGTCCAGAAGCAGCCGCGCGATCAGGTCGATGCCTTGCTGCGAGCCCGCGCACACCACCACCTGCGCCGCGTCGCAGCGGATGCCACGCGAGGCCCATAGCCACAGCGCAATGGCCTGTCGCAGGTCGGGGTCGCCCGCAGGGTCCAGGTACTGCGCGCGTGCGCTGCGCTGCGCCGCCGTGGCCTGGCGCGCCAGCCGGTCCCACAGCGCAAACGGGAAGGTGTCCACTTCGGGCGCGCCGATGCGAAATGCCCGCGCCGCCACATGCGGCGGCCGCCAGCGTGCGGCCGTCTCGGCAATCAGCTGCCCGCGCCGGGAGAGGCCGCGCGGCGGTGCCACCAGTCCCGGCGCGGGCGGCGCGGCTGTGGCCTGCGAGACATAGGTGCCGTCGCCCACACGCGCCTCCACATAGCCTTCGGCCTGCAGGCGCTGCACGGCCCACAGTACCGTGTTGCGCGCCACACCCAGGCTGGCCGCCTGCTCGCGCGAGGGTGGCAGGCGCGTGCCCGCAGGCAGGCGGCCCTGCTCGATGGCGCCGCGCAGCTGCTCGTACACCTGCTGGCGCAGCAGGCCGGTGGGGCCGCCGGGGGCATTGGCTCTGGCAACGGGCATGAATTGGCTCCTTCGAAGGCGCGGTGCAGTCATAAACTGAAGAACCATTGTAGAAAGACCTCCCACCATGGCCGAGCACCTCGCCACCATCATCTGGACCCGTGGCACCGACGATTTCCTGGACAAGCGCTACCACCGCGCCCACCGCTGGCAGTTCGATGGCGGGGCTACCGTGGCCGCGTCGTCGTCGCCCCACGTGGTGCCGTTGCCGTATTCCGATGCGGCGGCGGTGGACCCCGAAGAAGCCTATGTCGCCGCGCTGTCGAGCTGCCACATGCTGTGGTTCATGGACTTCGCCAGCCGCGCGGGCTATCGGCTCAACCGCTACACCGACGCGGCCGTGGGCACCATGGCCAGGAACGCAGAGGGCCAGCTGGTCGTCACCCACGTGCAGTTGCGCCCCGTCACATGCTTTGACGCGGCCCACGCGCCCAGCGCTGCCCAGCTGGACGACCTGCACCATCGCGCACATGCGTCGTGTTTTCTGGCCAACTCGGTCAAGACGCAGATCGACTGCGCGCCCGTGCTCGAAGTGGAAGGAGCCTGACCATGGCCAACCCCAACCGGCAATTTCAAGTCACCGAACCGGCCACCCTGCACGCGCTGGTGCAGGCGCAGCCCCTGGCCACGCTGGTGGCAACGCACGCAGGTGCGCACCATGTCAACCACATCCCGCTGTACCTGGACCCCGCGCGCGGCCCGTACGGCACGCTGATCGGCCATGTGGCCCGCGCCAACGGTGTGTGGCCGCTGCTGCCGCAAACGGCGGTGGCGGTGTTCCATGGGCCGCAGGCCTACGTGTCGCCCAGCTGGTATCCGTCCAAGGCGCTCGACGGCAAGCAGGTACCCACCTGGAACTACGCTGCAGTGCACGCACACGGCACCTTGAGCGCGGTGGACGACCCGGTGCGCCTGCGCGCCATCCTGCACACCCTGAGCGAGCGGCACGAAGCCCACCGCCCCGACCCCTGGCGCATTGACGATGCGCCGCCCGACTACATCGACAAGCTGCTGCGCGCCATCGTGGGCATCGAGCTGGCGGTGGAGCGCTGGGAGGGCGTCTGGAAGGTGAGCCAGAACCGCACCGACACCGACCGCGCAGGCGTGGTGCAGGGCCTGATGGCCGAGGGCACGCCTGCTGCGGAGGACATGGCGGCGCTGGTGCTCGGGCGGCTGATGGCCTAGCGGGCATGGTTTGCAATTAAATTGATAGCTATTTGCGCATGATGGACGCGCGCAAACAGCCATTTTTTTCATATTTTCCCCGCCACAAACACTCATCCTTCCAGCGTCTCCACCCGCAGCGCCGCCACGGGCCCGGCCACGGCGGGGTGTGCGGCCAGCGCGTGCACGGCCAGGTCCACGGTGCTTTGCGCCACCGCGTCCGTCAGCACCAGCACCTGCGGGCCCATGCCGTTGGGCGCGGCTTTTTCGCACGCTAGCTCCACACGCAGCACCGGCACCTGCTGCGCCGCCAGCCAGGCGCCCACGGCCTCGATCTGCTGGGCCTGGTGCACGGGCACACGCAGGTAGTGGCGCGTGTACACGGAGGCTCGGGGCAACACGGCCAGTTTGTCGTCGACCGCGTCGGCGTGGAACCCCAGGTGCGGCACCTGCTGCGCGGCATGGGTGCCCTGCAGCCGCGCGACATCCACCAAGTCGGCAATCACGGCCGACGCGGTCTGCTCCGACCCCGCACCAGCGCCGTAGTACATCGTCACGCCCGAGGCATCGCCCTTGACCATCACCGCGTTCATCGACCCGTTCACATGCGCCAGCAAATGCGTGGCGGGCACCAGCGCGGGCTGAACGCGCAGCTCCACCCCTTCGGTGTCACCTTCCTTGCGCCGCTTCGCCACGCCCAGCAGCTTGATGCGATAGCCCAGCTGCTCGGCGCAGGCCACGTCCAGGCCCTGCAGCGCGGTGATGCCCTCCACCTGCGCATCGGCAAACCGCACGGGCATGCCAAACGCATTGGCCGCCAGCAGCGAGATCTTGTGCGCCGCGTCCAGGCCCTCGATGTCGAACGTGGGGTCGGCCTCGGCATAGCCCAGCGCCTGGGCCTGGGCCAGCGCTTCGGCAAAGCCCACGCCTTCGTCGCGCATCTTGCTCAGGATGAAGTTGGTGGTGCCGTTGATGATGCCCGCCACCCAATCGATGCGGTTGGCCGTGAGGCCCTCGCGCAGCGCCTTTACGATGGGGATGCTCACGGCCACCGCGCCTTCGTAGGCCACGGCCACGCCGTGCTGGCGCGCGGCGGCAAAGATATCGTTGCCATGCTCGGCCAGCAGCGCCTTGTTGGCGGTGACCACATGCTTGCCCGCACGGATGGCGGCCAGCACCCAGTCGCGTGCGGGGCCAGTGCCGCCTGCGGCCTCCACCAGCACATCCACGTCAGGGTGCGTGGCGACCTGCATGGGGTCGTTGGTCAGAGCCACATCCTTGCCCACCACGCTCATCGCGCGGGCCAGGCTGCGGGCGCAGACCACCACCATCTTGATGCCCCGCCCCGCGCGGCCTGCAATCAGCACCTGGTTGCGCGCCAGCACGCGGAAGGTGCCTGCGCCCACGGTGCCAATGCCAATCATGCCCACGCGCAGGGGGCGCATGGCCGTGGCGGACGACGGCAACGACGGGGCTTCGAGGGACTGGACAGGATCGCGGTACATGGACTTCTCCGGCTAACGAACAAACAAAAAAACCCAGCTGCCAGAGCTGGGTTTCGTGCATTCGTCTTTGGGGAGAAGAGAGCGATCACCAGGTGGCTGCCGAAACGGCCACCTGCGCGTGCTCAGGTGGCCGCGGCGGTAATGGTGGTAATCATTCGTGCACCCATCGCCCGCGTGAACGCGCACAGCATCATGCCCATGCCTTGGAAGGCAGCGGCGTGTGCGGTGGAGGGGACGGTGGTGTACGACATGAAGCGCGCAGTGTAACCCAGGCGGTTTGTCAGGCCAATTGTTCCCGCATGCGGCTGGCGCGGTCCTTCGGTGCCGGGTGGGTGGACAGGAAGCTGCTGGAGCTATCGCCGGACAAAGAAGCCAGCTTCTCCAGTGCAGTCACGCAGGCCTGCGGGTTGTATTTTCGTGCCTTCATGAACTTCAGCGCATAGTCATCTGCCTCGCGCTCGTTGGCTTGGGAGTGCTGCGCATTGACCACTTTCTCGAACAGATTGCCCAGCTCTGTGCTGGCCAGCGCGCCTGCGCGCGTGTTGCTCGATTCCACACCTTTGCGCAGCGCGCTGGTGCGCAGCGCCGCCTGCATGCGCGATTTGGAGTGACCGCTCTTGACGTGACCGATTTCGTGACCGATGACATAGCGGACTTCATCGTCGGTGAACGCGTCCATCAGCCCCGAGTACACACGGATGGTGCCGTTGGCCATGGCAAACGCATTGATCTGGGGTGTGACATAGACCTTGAAGTTCAACCGCATTCCATCGTAAGTTTGCAGACCCGTCACCATCTTGGTCAGGCGCTTGGCATAGGCGTTGCTGCCGGGGGCCACGGAGCTTTGGCTGTCCATCTGCACGGTCACCTGGTCAAAGTACTTGTTGAGTTCTTCGTCGGTGATGGACTCGGCTTTCACCAAGTCCTGCCCGGCCTCCAGTGCCTTGCCAAAGTTGAACTGGGCCCACACGGGAGAAACGGCACTGATGCCGGAGGCGAGTGTTGCAAGAGTGATCAGGTCGCGGCGATTCATGGGTAAATGTCTTTTTTGAAATGGGTCGTACAAGCTGTCCCTTACAGCAGGCGAGCGAAATGTACATAAAGCCACTGCTGGCGTTGACACCTTGAATGCAACCAAAGTAACCATGTGTGAACTTTGTCATGCCCAGCTGCTGTTTTTCTCGTGGCCGCTTCGTGCCGCAGTGAATAGTCACGTCCTTCGGCGTCCATGGTTTGCCCGGCCAGCGGAAATCCATAACAATGCGCGCCGCAGAAAGTTGTGCGCGGACATCGCATCCGTGTGAGGCATCCAAGAGAGGGAGAAAAAATGGTGGGCTTACGCAGCAGCAGCCGTGCATTCACGGGCAGCCTGGTGCTTCTGGGGTTTTTGGGCATGGCCCAGGCTCAGGAAGAGGCAATGATCAAGCGTGCGACGCAGCTGCGCGCCGCACCGGGGGACACCAGTAGCGCGTTGGCAGAGCTGGCTGCAAGTGCCAAGGTCACGCGCACCGCACAGCGTCAGGGGGCCTGGGTACAGGTCCGTGCCGAGTCTGGAGCCACGGGCTGGATCCACATGTTCGACATCGGCACGCCAGCGCGTGACAACGCCGCAGCCAGCGCAATGCGCGCAGTGGGTAACCCGTTGGGTGGGGTTGGCTCTACCGCTGTGTCCACGTCCACCGTGGGGATCCGCGGTCTGGGTGAAGGCAATGTGTCGCAGTCTGTGGGTGCAAGCGGACGTGGTGCGCCGCAAAGTCAGGGCATGGGCCAGGCGGACCGCATGCGCGTGACGGCCAATGAGGCGCGCACCTTTGCTGCTGCGGCGGCGTTGCAGCCACGCCGGGTCGATGCGTTGCCTGTGACGCATTTCGCCGCTGCGGCAGAAGCAGCCTCCAGCGTGGCCTCGGCAGCTGCCCCAGCCGCAGCAGATACCCACAGTGCGATGAGTGCCTTGCTGCAGTCTGCGGACAGCCTGGCTGAGGCGCAAGAGATCGAACTGGGCCGCCAGATGTCTGTGCTATTGCTGCAAGGCAAGCCGCTGGACCCTGCGCCGGAGATGCAGCGTTACGTCAATCTTCTCGGCCGCTGGGTCAGTCTGCAGTCGAGCCGCCCACAACTTCCATGGACCTTCGTGGTGGTGGATGAATCGGACTTCAACGCCTACAGCACCCCTGGAGGCTACGTGTTTCTGACACGTGGCCTTGTGGACCGTTGCGCAGACGAGGCCGAGCTGGCCGGCATCCTGGCGCATGAGATTGCCCACGTCGCATCCAGGCACCACCTGCGCGCCATGCACAGCGCGGCACGCAGCGGCAAGGTGTCTCCCAGCCTCGCGGCACTGGCCCGCCATACCCACACACTGGGTCTGGGCGCTGAGGCCGAGCACGCTGCCGACCGCGAGGCCGTGGTGCTGGCTGCGCGTGCCGGGCTGGACCCGTTCGGCCTGGTGTCTGCGCTGGTGCAGCTGAACGCATTGGGTGACAGCGATCTGCAGTTTGCGGACGCGCATCCCCAAAGTCGCCTGCGGCTGGACCATCTGGAGCGCGCGATGGCGCAACCGATCCATCCTGCGGCAGGTGCCGCTGCGCCCGTCACCATCGACGAGCGGCTGGCATCGCATGCTGTGAAGTAAAAAAGAAGGGCTTGGTGCTTGGCTGACGCGCGCCGCGCTCGCCCCTGTGCGCACCATGCCTTCCTTGGATGGATCGCGGCGTGGCCATCATTCACCCACCCATTGCCCACTTTTCATCTTCTGCCCGCGTGAGTGCGTACAGCGTCATGCCCATGCCCTGGAAGGCGGCGACGAGTGTGCATTGGGCGCTGCAGCTGTACGACCTGAAAAAGGGAGTGCCCTGGATTCGAGCCCGTGTCCGTCAACCCGCCTCCGTCGGGCCGTCAGGCATGGCTTTACCAGCCTCCACCACACGCACCATGCGGATCGCATCGAACGGGCAGCGCACCGCACACAGCGCACATCCGGTGCAGCCCTGCGCATCGTGCAGGGTGGAGCACTTGGGGCCCCAGGGCTCCGGGCCCGGCACCTGCAGCGACAGCACATGGGGTGGGCACACCGCCACGCACCAGCCGCAGCCGGTGCAGCGCTGGGGGTCGATGGTGGGCAGGGCCTTGGGGGCGGTGGTGGTCATGGCGCGTCGTTTGGTGGGCAGTGTGCCGCTGGTGCGTGCACTGCACAAGGCACGCGCTACAGTGCCGCCATGAACGCAGAACTCCACTCCATCGTCACCCGCCATCTGTTGATCACCGGCCATGTGCAGGGCGTGGGCTACCGCTGGTCCCTGGTGCAGGCCGCCCAGCGCCTGGGCGTAACGGGCTGGGTGCGAAACCGCCTGGATGGCCGCGTCGAGGCCTGCGTATGGGGCCCGGAACCCGCCGTGCAGGCGCTCATCGACTGGGCACACCAGGGACCGGAGCAAGCGCGCGTGGAGCGCGTGGTGGTGGGCAATGTGCCCGATGGCGGCGAGGCGCCGCAGGGCTTCACACAGCGCGAGACGGTGTAGCGCTCAGCTGCCGCAGCAACTCCATGGCCCCTGCAGGCGCCCGCTCCTTGGCGCCGTTGATGAAGAACACGAACACATTGCGCGGCCGCTCGCCGCTGGTCCAGGTGCGCACGCCCTGCGCCCATTGCGCAATCGCATCGGGCGTGTAGCCCGTGGGCACATCGGCCTGGCTGCGCATCAGCCGCAGGTAGGCAAAGTCCGCCTCTGCATCCGCGATGGCGGGAAACTGGTCGGAGTCGGTGTACACAGGCACGCAGCCATAGCGGCGCGCCAGCGCCACAAACGCTGGCGTCACAAAACTCGGGTGGCGCACATCCAGCGCGTGGCGCAGCCTCAGGCCATCCACCTGCTGCGGCAGCAGGGCCAGAAAGGCCTCAAAGTCGCCCGGCTCAAACACCTTGGTCGGCATGAATTGCCACACGATGGGCCCGAGCTTGTCCTTCAGTTCCGAGATGCCACTGTCGACAAACCGTGCGATCGAATCGCCCGCCTCGGCCAGCACGCGCCGGTGCGTGGCAAAGCGGTTGGCCTTGAGTGAGAACACAAAGCCTTCGGGCGTTTCATCGCGCCACTTGGTAAAGGTGGGTGGTTTGAAGGTGCTGTAGTAGGTGCCGTTGACCTCGATCGCCGTGAGTTGTCGGCTGGCGTATTGCAGCTCCTTGCTGTGCGCCAGCCCTGCGGGGTAGAAGCTGCCGCGCCAGGGCTCGAAGGTCCAGCCGCCAATGCCAACGCAGATGCGTGGGTTGCTGTCGCTGGGCTCACGGTTGCTGGCAGAGATGTCCACGGTGTTGTCCTTCAGGAGTCCACGGAGCGGTCACTGTAGCAGCGGCGTGCCTGGCAGCTCTACCCGCGCCTCCAGCCCTTGCGCGCCGTCCGCGCGCGGCCCCAGCACCAGGCGGCCGCCCAGTGCCTGGGCCAGCTCGTTGGCAATCGCCAGGCCCAGGCCGGTGCCGCCCGTGCCCCGGTTGCGCGAATCCTCCAGCCGCACGTAGGGCTGCAGCACGGCCGACAGCGCTGCGGGCGGGATGCCCGGGCCGTGGTCCAGCACACGCACCAGCCACTGGCCCGGCGCGTCCGCCTCCAGCGTCAGCTCGGCGGCGCCTGCAAACTTGAGCGCGTTGTCCACCAGGTTGCACAGCAGGCGGCGCAGCGCCTGCGGGCGGGTGTCGCAGGTCACGTCCACGGCGTGCAGCAGCTGCACCGGCAGGCCCGCATCGGCGTAGTCGCGCGCAATGCTCTCCACCAGCGCGCGCAGGTCCACACGCTGCGGGGGCTCGCGCACGGCCTGGGATGAGCGTGCGTAGGCAATGCCCTCCTCCACCAGCGACTGCATCTCGGCCAGGTCGGCGTGCAGCTTGCCCTGCAGCACGGGGTCGTCCAGCAGGTCGGCGCGCAGGCGCAGCCGGGTGATGGGGGTCTGCAGGTCGTGCGAGACGGCGGCCAGGATCTGCATGCGCTCCTGAAGATGTGTCTGAATGCGCTGCTGCATGCGGTTGAATGCGGCGGCGGCGCGCACCACTTCGCGTGGGCCGTCTTCGGCCAGGGGCACGGTGGGGCGGTCGGCGCCGAGCGCATCGGCCGCATCTGCCAGCGTGTTCAGGGGCCGCGTGGCTGCACGCACGGCCCAGGCGCACAGGCCCACCAGCAGCGCCAGCTGCAGCGCCAGCGCGCCCAGCACCCAGGGCGATACCTGCAGCCGGGGCTCGTCCATGTCCACGGCCAGGGGTGTGCCATCGGCCAGGCGCAGCTGCAGCCGCAGCTCGGTGCCCGGCACATGGGGGTCGATCACCTGTACGGCCCGGTTGGCAGGCAGTGTGGCTGCTACGGCGCTGGCGACGAGGCGTGCGAGTTGGGATGTGTCTGCGGGGGCGTCCAGCGGTTCGGCCAGTGCAAAGCGGTAGTTGCGGCGCGCCAGCCGGTCCACCCACTGTGCGCGCTCGGTGGCAGGCAGCCGTTCCAGCATGGCGACCGAGCTGGCCACGTCGCTCGCGAAATACGACACCATGGCCCGCCGCATGGTCATGCTGCGCTCGGTGAACGCCAGCACAAACGTCAGCGCATGCGCCAACGCCAGGCCCAGCGCCAGCACCAGCAGAATGCGCCCGAACAGTGAGCGCGGCCACCAGCGCAGCGTCATGGCGCAGCTCCTGCGGCGGCTGCCGCAGTTTGCACATCGGCGCAGAACACATAGCCCTCGTTGCGCACGGTCTTGATGTAGCGCGAGCCGCGCGCACCATCGCCCAGCCGCTGGCGCACACGGCTCACCAGCAGGTCGATGGAGCGGTCGAACACATCGGCATCGCGCCCCTGCGTGAGCTGCAGCAACTGGTCGCGCGTGAGGATGCGCTGCGGGTGGTCCAGCAGCACGCGCAGCAGACGGTATTCGGCGCCCGACAGTGCCACCACTGCGCCCGTAGCATCGAGCAGGTGGCGTGCGGTGGTGTCCAGCCGCCAGTCGCCAAACGCAAGCTGGCGCGCGGGTTCGGCCTTTGCCAGATTGGGCGGCAGCATGCGCGTGCGCCGCAGCACGGCGTGGATGCGTGCCAGCAGCTCGCGCGCGGCGAAGGGTTTGGTCAGGTAGTCGTCCGCACCCAGCTCCAGGCCCAGGATGCGGTCCGCTTCGTCGCTGCGTGCGGTGAGCATGATGATGGGCAGTGGCGGCGCGCCAGGGCTGCGCAGCTCGCGGCACAGTGCGATGCCGTCGGTGCCTGGCAGCATCAGGTCCAGCACCAGCAGGTCGATGCGCTGCGTGGCCAGCACCTCGCGCATTTGCCGCCCGTCGGCGGCCACACTCACCTGCAGGCCCTGGCGCTGCAGGTACTCGGCAGCCAGTTCGCGGATGCCGGCGTCGTCATCGACGATCAGGATGTGGTCGGGAGCGGGCGTCGTCATGGCGGCCATTGTCCGGGCTTTGGTGGTGCAGCGGTATGGGCTGGGTGGGCAGATATGTATCTCAACTTGTCTGCCCGGTGCATCGACAAGCGCGCATACCAAAAGCCCCTGGTCAGACAAATCGCCGATACCTGCGCTGGCTTCAATGAGGTCTTCCTGAACTTCACGAGGACCTTGCCATGAAACCATCCATCGCCGTGACCGCCCTGCTGACCCTGGGCCTGGCGCAGGCAGTCAGCGCGCAAGAGGCTGCGGCAGCGCCGCCAGCCGCTGTGGCACCAGCGCCGGGCACCGCTCACCCCAAAGCCCCCCTGGGCCGCTGGATCACCGAGAGCGGCAATCTGGAAGTGAACATCGCTCCTTGCAATCCCGCTGGCGGCAACGCCCTGTGTGGCAAGGTGGTGCGCGTGCTGGCCAACCGCTCCATGAGCGCGCCGGGCGCCGACATGGCGGCGGCCGACGCGCGGCCTGCGCTGGGCATGACCCTGCTGTCAGGCCTGCGCGCAGCCGAAGGCGGCAACAGCGAATACCAGGGCGAGATCTACAACCGCGAGAACGCCAAGACCTACCGCGCCCACCTCACCCCGGCCGAGCCCGACCAGTTGCTGGTGCGCGCCTACGTGGGCATCCCGCTGTTTGGCAAGACACAGGTGTGGCGCCGCCCGGCCGCCGAGCACGGGGGCGCGCAATGACGATGGCCATCTCCACCACCTCACCCTGGCTGGCCGTGGCCGCCGGCATG
>OGCL01001825.1_pt1 | contig 16812 bp, 16 predicted proteins | sample 1570041 | NCBI WGS metagenome assembly OGCL01 (sample SAMN06266162, study PRJEB24511) | hot springs metagenome | isolation source: Hot spring water | place: South Africa: Limpopo | collected 2015-06-22
GAGGTCGAGAAGCTCTGGGGCAAGCTCGACTTCGTCGTCCACTGCATCGCCTTCTCCGACAAGGACGAGCTGACGGGCCGTTATGTCGAGACGACCGAAGCCAACTTCACCAAGTCGCTGCTGATCTCCTGCTACTCCTTCACCGCCGTCACCCAGCGCGCCGAGAAGCTGATGACCGATGGCGGCTCCATGCTGACGCTGACCTATTACGGCGCCGAGAAGTGGATGCCGCATTATAACGTGATGGGCGTGGCGAAGGCCGCGCTGGAATCGAGCGTGCAGTATCTCGCCGCCGATCTCGGCCCCTCGAAGATTCGCGTCAACGCGATCTCCGCCGGGCCGATCAAGACGCTCGCAGCCTCCGGCATCGGCGACTTCCGCTACATCCTGCGCTGGAACGAGTACAACTCGCCGCTCCGCCGCACCGTGACGATCGAGGAGGTCGGCGAGACCGCCGTGTTCCTCGTTTCCGACATGTCGCGCGGCATCACCGGCGAGATCCTGCATGTCGACGCCGGCTACCACGTCGTCGGCATGAAGGTGCCGACGGCGCCGGACATCACCCTCGACAAGGCCGAGTGAGGCGTCAGGTCTCGCCGCGAGAGAGCGGCAGCGATGCGCGTTAATACGCCGTAGTAACATACGTGTCGGCGCGCTATGATCGCTCTTGCTTTCGGAGCAGGCGATGCAAAGCTCGGTCAAGAAAATCGGTAACTCGGCGGGCGTCCTCATCCCGAAGCCCATGCTGGCCGCGATCGGCGCCAAGGCGGGAGACCGCGTCACGCTGCTGGTCGAAAGCGGGCGGATCGTCATCGAGCCCGTATCGACGTCGGCACGCTCGGGCTGGGCAGATGACTCCCGGCGGCTGGCAGCCGAGGGCGACGACGAACTCGTCTGGCCAGAATTCGCCAACGACGATGACGCCGCCCTGAAATGGTAAAGCGCGGCGAAGTCTGGCTGGCCACTCTCGATCCGACCATTGGCAGCGAGATTCGCAAGACGCGACCCTGCCTCATCGTGTCTCCTCCGGAGATCCACGATCATCTGAGAACGGTCATCGTCGCACCCATGACCTCCGCCAGCCGCCCGGCCGGGTTCCGTGTACCCATCAGCTTCGCGGGCACGGACGGTCTCGTCCTCGCCGAACAGGTCCGCGCGCTCGACAAGCGGCGCCTCGTCAAACGATTGGGTGAAGTGCCCCCTGCCGTGTTGAGCGGCGTGCTGGCGGTTCTAAGGGAAACCTTCGAAGACTGAGATCAGCGCGGCGCGCTTTGGAGAACAGCCGAAAGCCGCTCCGTCGCGGCCGGGTCCCGGCGGATGGTTTCGTCCATGACCGCTTCGAGCAGGTCGGCGACCGATCGTCCCCCGATCATCATCCCCGGCGCGATCTCCGCCAGCGGCGCCAGCACGAAGGCCCGCTCCGCGATCCGCGGATGCGGCACCTGCAGTCCCGGCTCGTCGATCGTCTCTCCGCCATAGGTCAGGATGTCGATGTCGAGCGTGCGCGGCCCCCAGCGTTCGCGCCGCTCACGGCCGCCCTCGCGCTCGAGCGACAGGCAGAGATCGAGCAGCGCGCGGGCCGACAGTGTCGTCTCGACCAGAACCGCCATGTTCAGGAATTCCGGCTGGTCGAGCTTGCCCCAGGGCGCGGTGCGATAAACGCTCGACGGGCGGATGCGCGAGACCGCCTCATGCGCCTCGAGCCGCCGCAGCACCGTGGCGAAAGCCACGACGGGATCGCCCAGATTGCCGCCGAGGCCGAGCGCGGCCTCAACCCTCACGCGGAAAACTCAGCTTGATGCCGACGCTCGCCAGCGTCGCATGGATCGGCGGGGTCGGCTTGCGCAGCGTGACCTCGACGCGGGTGACGGGCGGAAATCGCTCCAGCACCGCCTCGGCCACGGCCCGCGCGGCCGCCTCCAGCAGGTTGAAGCGGCGCGTGGTGAAAACCTCCGTCACCACGCCGACGACGGTGCCGTAATTCACCGTGTCGGCCAGCGCATCGCTGACCGAGGACGGGCGCAGATCGGTATCCAGCGCGAGATCGAGCACGAAACGCTGCCCGAGTCGCTCCTCCTCGGAAAAGAAGCCGTGATAGGCGTAGATATCGAGCTTCTCGATCAGGATGACGCCGGTTTCGCTCACGCGCTGGGCTCCAAAGGCAGGGACAGGGCGCGCCAGACCTTGAAGGCCTGGGCATGGGCGGCGACGTCGTGGACGCGGAGGATGGCCGCTCCCTGCGTCGCGCCGAAGAGATGGGCCGCGACGCTACCGGCGACGCGCTCGGCGGGAACGCTCTGGCCGGTCACGACGCCGATCACCGATTTGCGCGAGGCGCCGAGCAGGATCGGGCATCCCAGGCTCTCGAGCTTCGCCAGTTCGCGGATCAGCCGCAGCGACTGCTCCGGCGTCTTGCCGAACAGCCCGATGCCGGGGTCGACCACGATCTGCCCGCGTGGAACGCCCGCCTCCAGCGCGATGCCGATCGAGCGTTCGAGGAAGCGCAGCACGTCTGACAGGATGTCGAGCGCCGGGTCGGTCGTCTCGCGGTTGTGCATCAGGATGATCGGCGCGCCGTGGCGGGCCGCGACACCGGCGATGGCGGGGTCGCGCTGCGCGCCCCACACATCGTTGACGATCGAGGCCCCCGCCTTCAGCGCGGCGTCCGCGACCTCGGCCTTCCAGGTGTCGATCGACAGCGGCGTGCCGACCCGCTCGCGCAATCCGGCGATGACCGGCAGCACGCGTCCGAGCTCCGTGGCTGCGTCGAGCGGCGCATGGCCGGGCCGGGTCGATTCCCCGCCGACATCGACAATGTCCGCGCCCTCCTCCGCCAGCCTCTCACCATGCGCGATCGCTTGCTCGGCATTCTGCAGCATCCCGCCATCGGAGAAGGAATCGGGCGTGATGTTGACGATCCCCATCAGCAGGGGACGGTCGTCCAGGACGAGCCTGCGACCATCGGGCAATGTCAGGGCCGGCGGCATGAAGCGGGGTCCGAAAGAAGCGGAGGCCCGCCTATAGACCGGCGGCTGCGACAGGCCAAACGAAACGCTCGCCCGCCGCCATGGCTGCGACGCATGGCCCCGCGCCCGCCGGATGCTTTGACCTCGCGACCGGCCCGGTGCAGAAGCCCGGCATGGTCCCGATCACGCTCCCGCACCGGCTCATCCTCATCCGCCACGGCGAGACCGACTGGAATCGCGAAGGCCGTCTCCAGGGCGGCCAGGACATTCCGCTGAACGATCTCGGCCGGCGTCAGGCGGCGGAAGCGGCCGAGCGACTGCGGGCGCTGGCTCCCGGCTTCGCTGCGCTCGATTACATCGGCTCGCCGATGAAGCGGGCGCGCGAGACCATGGACATCCTGCGCGCCACGCTCGGGCTGGAGGCCGGCGCCTACCGCACCGACGACCGGCTGAAGGAACTCACCTTCGGCAGCTGGGAAGGCTACACCTGGCGCGACATCCGCAAGGCCGAGCGCGAGCAGGCGCAATTGCGCGAGCGCGACAAATGGAGCTTCGTCCCTCCGGGCGGCGAGAGCTACGCCATGCTCGCCGAACGCATCCGGCCGGTGCTGGAAGCCCTGCCCGGCGAGACCGTGGTGGTGAGCCATGGCGGCGTCGCGCGCGCCGTCCTCGCCCTCGTCGGGGCCGTGCCGCCGGCCAAGGCCTCGATGGTCGAGATCTGGCAGGGCAAGATCCTGGTCGTTACCGGCAACCGCGCCGACTGGGTCTGACGTCCCTCACGCCAGCGGGCGTGTCTCCACGATCTCGATGCCGAAGCCGCTGAGCCCGACGAAGGAGCGCGGCGACGAGGCGAGGTTCACGATCGAGCGCACACCGAGATCGCGCAGGATCTGCGCGCCGAGGCCGACCTCGCGCCATTGCTGGCTGCGTTGCGCATCCGCCCCCTCCTCCACCGGCTTGATCGGCACGCCAGCGGCACCATCGCGCAGATAGACCAGCACGCCACGGCCATCCTGCTCGAAGGCGCGCAGCGCGCATTGGATCGCGCTCGCTCCGCCGATCACATCGGCCACGACATCGGCGCGGTGCAGCCGCGAGGGTATCCGCTCGCCTTCGCCGATCTTGCCCATCACGAAGGCGAAATGCTGCGTGTCGTCGAAGGGGGTCACATAGACATGGCCGGTCATCTCGCCGAAGGCGCTCTTGACCGGAAAGGAATGAACCCGCTCGACCAGCTTCTCGCGCGACTGGCGATAGGCAATCAGATCCGCCACGGTGATCTGCTTCAGCCCGTGCTTCTCGGCGAAGGCGGCGATCTGCGGCCCCTTCATCACCGTGCCGTCGTCATTGGCGAGCTCGCAGATCACCCCGACCGGCGGCAGCTCGGCCAGTTTGCAGAGATCGACCGCCGCCTCTGTATGGCCCGAGCGCATCAGCACCCCGCCCTCTTTCGCAATGAGCGGGAAGACATGGCCCGGCCGCACGAAATCGCCCGCGCCCATATTGCCGTTCGCCAGCGCCCGCACCGTGTTGCAGCGCTGCTCGGCCGAGATGCCGGTCGTCAGCCCGTGTTTGACGTCGACCGTGACGGTGAAGGCCGTGCCCAGCGGCGCGTCGTTCGAGGACACCATCGGGTCGAGCCGCAGGCGCCGGGCTTCGGAGGCTGTGAGCGGCGCGCAGACGATGCCGCAGGTGTTGCGGATGATGAAGGCCATCTTCTCCGGCGTGCACAGCGAGGCAGCGACGATCAGGTCGCCCTCGTTCTCGCGATCGTCGTCATCGGTGACGATGACGATCTCGCCGCGGGCGAAGGCCTCGATGGTGGCGGTGACGTTGTTGGGCATGGCGGCCTCGCGCGGCCTGACCAGGCCGAGGAAATCATTGGGGGTGACGGCGCCGCCCGTCGCGGCGGCGATGCGCTCGGCGCTTTCGCGCGAGATCCAGGCACTCTGATCGTTGCAGAGGGCCGTCACGCTGGCCGGCGACAGGCCGACCAGCCGCGCGAAGGCGCTGCGGCCGATCTTGTTCTGCGTGAGCCAAGCGTCGAGCTTCATCCCCGCAAACTAGGGCAACCGCCCTTCATCCGCAATGAAGCAAGCGCGCAATTTCAGTATGACTGAAATGCAAAGGCGCCATCATCGGCGAGGTACGCGGGTTGGCCTCACTCCTGGAACGGCCACCGCGGCTCGACCACGCCGACCTGCGCCCGGTTTCGCAGGAAATGATCGGCCAGGACGCAGGCGACCATGGCCTCGCCGACCGGCACCGCGCGGATGCCGACGCAGGGGTCATGGCGGCCCTTGGTGAACATCTCGGCCTCGCCGCCGCTGCGCGTCACGGTCGCCCGCGTCGCCAGGATGGAAGAGGTCGGCTTCACCGCGAAGCGCGCCACGATCGGCTGCCCGGTCGAGATGCCGCCGAGGATGCCGCCGGCATGGTTGGACAGGAACAGCGGCCGCCCGTCATTGCCGGCGCGCATCTCGTCGGCGTTCTCCTCGCCGGAGAGCGCGGCCGCGTCGAAACCGTCGCCGATCTCGACGCCCTTGACGGCGTTGATGCTCATCAGCGCGGCCGCGATCTCGGCGTCGAGCTTGCCATAGATCGGCGCGCCCAGCCCGACCGGCACGCCCTCCGCCACGATCTCGAGCACCGCCCCGGTCGAGGAGCCGGACTTCCGGACGCCGTCAAGATAGCCCTCGAAGAAGGCCGCGGCCTTCGCGTCCGGGCAGAAAAAAGGATTGCGGCCGACCTCCTCCCAGTCCCAGTTGGCGCGGTCGATCTTGTGCGGCCCCATCTGGACCAAAGCCCCGCGCACGATCAGGCCCGGCACGACCTTGCGCGCGATGGCGCCTGCCGCCACCCGCATCGCCGTCTCGCGCGCAGAGGACCGCCCGCCGCCGCGATAGTCGCGGATGCCGTATTTCACGTCATAGGTGAAATCGGCGTGTCCCGGCCGGTACTTGTCCTTGATCTCGGAATAATCCTTCGAGCGCTGGTCGACATTGTCGATCATCAGCCCGATCGAGGTGCCGGTGGTGACCTGCAGACCGTCGCTCTCGCGCGCAAAGACGCCCGAGACGATGCGGACCTGATCGGGCTCCTGGCGCTGCGTGGTGAAGCGCGACTGGCCGGGCCGCCGCCGGTCGAGATCGCCCTGGATGTCGGCCTCGCTCAGCGGGATCAGCGGCGGGCAGCCATCGACCACGCAGCCGATGGCCGGCCCATGGCTCTCGCCGAAGGTCGTGACGCGGAAGAGATGGCCGAACGAGTTATGGGACATGGCAGAGCCTGACGGGGTGATGTGCAGGCTCATAAGCTGGAATGCAGGAACGTGAAAGGCCGGCCGGCTTCAGCATTGCCCTTGGCAAACGACAGTCACCGCCGTAAATTATGACCAATTATCTGGTCAGGAGGTCGGTATGAGATCGGTTGCCCTGGCGGAAGCAAAAGCCCAGTTGAGCGCTCTGATCGACGCCGTCGAAGCGGGAGAGAGCATCTGCATCACGCGGCATGGCAAGCCTGTCGCGCGATTGACGGCGATCGAGACTCCGCGGAAGCCCCTCGACGTCGAGAAGCTCAGAGCGTTCACCAGATCCCAGCCGATGCAGGACGAGGACGCTGGAACCTTCATGCGGCGCCTCCGCGACGACGCACGCTATTGAGCCTCTACCTCGACACATCCCTCGTTGTATCCGCGCTCGTACAGGAGGAGGCATCGGAGGCTGTCCATGACTGGCTCGCGAGTCGGAGCAGCTTCCGATTCGCCGTGAGCGATTGGGTCGCGACCGAGTTCTCGGCAGCCTTGTCTCGCAAGCGAGCACTTCACCAGATTTCGGCCGCCCTGCGAGAAGAGGCGCAACTCCAATTCGACAGCCTCTTGGCGGCGGAATTCGACGTCCTGCCGGTCTCGCGTGAGGAGTTCCGCCTCGCAGCCCATCTCGCTGGCCAGAGCCTCCAGGGTTTGCGAGCCGGAGACGCGCTTCACCTCGCGATAGCCAAAACCAATGCGGTGACGCTCTGCACCCGTGACATCAAGCTCGCGGCAGCGGGCATCGATCTGGGATGCTCGACGCAATTGGTCGGGCCGAACAGCTGAGCCGGCCCCTCAGTTTCAATGCCCCGCAGACACCGCCGCCGGCACGGCCGGCGCTCCCTCCCAGCGCGTATGCGCCGGCAGGTTCTCGCCCTTCATGATGACGGTGAGCAGACCGACCTGGGCATAGTCGCCGACATGGGTGTCGTAGAGCACGGTCGCCCCCGCCCCGACGCAGACGCCCTTGCCGAGCTTCACCCGGCCGACCTTCATTACCCGGTCCTCGTAGAGATGCGTCTGCAGCGCGGAATGCGCGTTGATCGTGCAGTAGTCCCCGACATTGATGCAGTCGAACTCGGTGATGTCGGTCGAGTCGAGCCAGACGCCCTTGCCGTACTTCGCGCCGAAGAGCTTCAGGAACCACGGCAGGAAGGGCGTGCCGCGCAGATGGTCGAACAGCACCTTGCCGCCCAGCCCCCAGTACAGCACGGCCACCGCCTCGGTTCGCATCGCCCACCAGGACCACATCGGCTTCATCACCGGCTTGTAGACGCCCATCATCAGCCACTTCATCGTGGCGCAGATGACGGCCTGCGTGATCGCGATCAGCACCGCGACGCCCATGAAGGCGAGCACCAGCCCGACCCAGTCCTGTTCGTTGATGCGCTGCTGCAGCACGAGATCGACCGCGATGGTTCCGAAGGTGATGAACAGCATCGCCGGAAAGGAGGTGTGCAGGGCCTCGAAGGTGCCGCGCGCTACCTGCTTGCGCAGCGAGGGCTTGTAGGTCCAGTCCGCCCCGAGATCGACCTTCTGCCGCGTCGGCAGCCGGATGGCCGGTGAACCGAACCAGGTGTCGCCGGGCTGCATCCGGTCATTGGCCGGCGGCTTCGACTTGATGCCGATCAGCACGCGATCCGGGATGACCGCGCCCGGCGGCACCACGGCGTCGTTGCCGACGAAGACCTGCTCGCCGGTGCGCGTCATGTCGAGCCGCATATAGCCGCGGCGCATGTCTTCGTCCCCGAAGACGACCTCGTCGGCGATGAAGTTTCCGGCACCGATGGCGGTCAGGTCGAAGCGCCCCGAGAGATTGGTCGAGATTTCGGCGCCGGAGCCGATGCGGGCGCCCATCAGCCGATACCAGGCGCGCATATAGATGGTCGCGAACAGCGAAGAGAGCGTCTCGAGCGTTACCTCCGTCGCCAGCGAGACGGTCCATTTCCGGGCATAGAAGCCGGAATGGATCGAATAGGAGCCCGAGGTCACCCGCGGCAGGATCGCCCAGCGCAGCCCGGCCATCAGGAAGACGGTGAAGGAGATCAGCCCGATCGCGGTCGGCCAGGTCAGCAGCGGCAGATACCAGAGATAGCTGATCTCCGACCAGGACGAGATCCAGTCGTCGATCTGGTCGAACAGCCAGAAGGCCGGGAAGATCGGCAGCAGGCTGATCGGCGGCACGACGACGAGCATCAGCACGCAGAAGGCGGTCATGGCCGCGCGGCGGCCCGGCCCGGCCTCGGCCTGCGGCGGCAGCGCCGCGAGATCGACCGTCCCGGTCTTGCGGGCGGGCGAGCCGTCCCAGATCTCGGCTTCGGCGATCTGCGCCCGCGGCGGGATCGCGGTCAAATCGCCGATCTCGACATGGTCGCCGATCACGCAATCATGACCGAAAACGACGGAGGCGCCGGCGCAGACATCGCGGCCGATGGTAATCCGTCCGATGATCAGCTTGTCGCCGATCGCCTCGCCATTGGCGAAGGTCGTCTTGGAGCCGAACGTGGTCCCATCGCCGATCTCGATCAGGTCGATGGCGCCGGCCTCGTAATCGGAGATGATGACGTCGCGCCCGACCTTGGCGCCCAGCAAACGCCAGTAGACCCGCATTACCGGAGAGCCCTGCAGCCACTTGATGTGGACGAGCCCGGCGACGCGCGCCGCGAACCACCAGCGGAAGTAATAGACGCCCCAGAGCGGATAGACCCCGGGCTTGGTCCGCCCCAGCACGATCCATTTCAGCGCGATCGCGATGAGGCCCGTGACGACCGTGATGGCGACATAGACGCCGAGCAGCGCGAAGATCTGGCCGACCAGCGGCAGATCCTCGCCGGAAAGCAGCATGTAGGTGACGAAGATGCCGAGCCATTGCGCCGTCGAGAGGCCGATGATCACCGGCAGCGCCACGGCCTGCGCCAGTCCGCACAGGAAGCGGCGCAGGAAGGGCGGCGGCGTAAATGAGAGGTCCTGCGCCTCGGCGATGCCGCGCCCGTCGAGCAACGCCGCCATGCCGCGCAGGGTGCGCGCGCCATAGACGTCCTGCAGCGTGATGCCGGCATAGGCCGGGTTCTCGCGGACGATCGAGATGAAGCGCGCCGCCAGCAGCGAATGCCCGCCGAGATCGACGAAGAAATCGGCCTCCAGCGGTAGGCTTGATGCCCCCAGCACGCGCTTGGCGGCGTCGAGGAGCGCCGCTTCCGTGGCGTTGCGCGGCGGCTCCTGCTCGCCTTGCGCGCTCGGCGCCGTCAGCGGGGCGGCCTTCAGCATCCGCCGGTCGACCTTGCCGGAGACCATGCGCGGCAGCGAGCCCACCGCCTCGAAATGCGCCGGCACCATATAGGGCGGCAGTTTCTCGCGCAGCGCCGCGCGCAGCACCGCGCCGTCGACCGCGACACCGGGCTCAGCCACGACGAAGGCGACGAGCCGCTCGATCTCGTCATCGGTCCGCATCACCACGGCGGCCTGGTGCACGCCGGGCTCGTCGGCGAGCTTGGATTCGATCTCGCCGAGCTCGACACGGAAACCGCGGATCTTGATCTGGTCGTCGATGCGCCCGTGGAAGACGATGTTGCCGGCCTCGTCGAGGCTGACCGCGTCGCCCGAACGATAGAGCACCGGATCGTCGGGTCCGAAGGGCTGCCCGAAGGGGTTGGGGATGAACTTCTCGGCGGTGAGCTCGGGGCGGCCGTGATAGCCCTGCGCCACGCCCGGCCCGCCGATCAGCAACTCGCCCTGCTCGCCGGGGCCGACCAGCGCCATCGCCTCGTTGACGACATAGGCGGTGTAGTTGGGAATGGGCCGGCCGATGGTCACCGTCTCGCCCGGATGGACCTCGGCCGCAGTGGCGACAACCGTCGCCTCGGTCGGGCCATAGGTGTTCAGGATGCGCCGGCCAGGTTTCGACCATTTCTGCACCGTTGCCGGCGGCAGCGCCTCGCCGCCGAGCAGGATCAGCTTCAGCGAGGGCACGTCGGCGGGCAGGATGCCGAGCAGCGTCGGCACGGTGTCGATGACCGTGACGCCGGCCTGGGTCAGGATCGCCGGCAGCTTCTCGGCATCGCCCATCATCTCCGGCGAGGCGACGAAGAGCGTCGCGCCCGCGAGATAGGGCGTCCAGATTTCTTCCATCGAGAGGTCGAAGGCGACCGAGGCGCCCTGGAACACGACGTCGTCCGGGCCGATTCCGTAGAGCGCGTTCCCCGACCGCAGGAAATGGCAGATGTTGCGGTGGCTGATGACGATCGCCTTCGGCGTACCCGTCGAGCCGGAGGTGTAGATCAGATAAGCGGGATGCTCGCGCGTCAGCCCGGTGGCACGGGCGGGCATCGCATGCCCGTCATCGCCCTCCGCGAGCCCATCCGGCGTCCAGACGATGCGCTCGGTCGAGGCGGCGCGACCGATCCAGGCCGGGCATGTGACGATGCCCTTGGCCTGCGCATCGGCCAGGCAGACGGCGATGCGCTCGACCGGCGCCTCGGCATCGAAAGGGATCCAGGCCGCGCCGGCGCGCGTGATCGCGATCTGCGCGACCAGCAGATCGATGCCCCGCGGCATCCAAAGACCGACGAGATCGCCCGGTCCGACGCCCTGCAGCGCGAGCCCGCGCGCCTGCCGGCCAGCCAGCGCCCAGATCTCGTCATAGCTCAGGCGGCGGCTGCCATCGACCAGCGCGGGATGCGCTCCCCGGTCCGCGACGGTGGCGGCTAGGATTTCGCCCAGGACCTCGTCGCGCAACAGTTCGGGGCGCTTGTCGCCCGCCATCATGGCGACGGGGGTCGGGCTCGCCTGGTCTGCCGTTCCCGGCAGCATGGTCATGTCGTTCATTGCGCCCCGCTGCGCGCAGCCGACCGGTTTCGCGGAGCGCGGCGCCCTCGCCCGCCTCCCGATCCGACGCCGCTGTCACGCACCTCTTGCCTGCTGGAAAACGCACGATCCCGCGCCTTTTCCGATCGATTCCCCCGGCCGGGCGAGTGCCGCAACGCCGCCTCGCTCTAGCACGCTTCTCCTGCCCACGCACCTCTGAACCCATGATGAACACCACACACGGGCCGATGTAACGATACGTTAGCCACGCATCAGGGCCATGACATGAGCGGCGGCGGAACGCGACAGACCCTCCAGGTCATAGCCGCCTTCCAGCACGGAAACGATGCGCCCGCCGCACTGGCGATCCGCGATCTCCATCAGCCTCTGCGTCGCCCAGGCGAAATCGGGCTCCTTCAGATTCAGGTTGGCGAGCGGATCGCGCCAATGTGCATCGAATCCCGCCGAAATAATGATCAGATCCGGCGAAAATCCGGCGATGCGCGGCAGCAGCACGCTTTCCATCGCCTCCCGGAAGGCGTCGGACCCATCGCCCGCACTCAGGGGCGCGTTGACGATGGTGTCGTGGGCGCCGCGCTCGGATGCAGCGCCGGTGCCCGGATAGAGCGGCATCTCATGGCTGGACGCGTAGAGCACGCTGGCATCGTCCCAGAAGATCTCCTGGGTCCCGTTGCCGTGATGGACGTCCCAATCGATGATCGCGACCCGTTCCGCCCCGTGGCGCCGCTGGGCATGACGGGCCGCGATCGCTGCTTGGTTGAAGAAGCAGAACCCCATCGCCTTGACGCTCTCGGCATGGTGGCCGGGGGGCCGCGTGGCGCTGAAGGCGTTGGCGACGCGGCCGGTCATCACCTCGTCCACCGCCTGCACCGCGCCGCCGACGCCGTGGAGCACGGCTTCGATCGTGCCGGGCGACATCGTCGTGTCGGCGTCGAAGGGCACCAGCCCCTCTGCGGGTGAAGCTGCCAGCACCGCCTCGACGAAGTCGTGCGGATGGCAGAGGCCAACCTGCTCCAGCGTGCCCCGCGGCGCAGCCTCGCGAATCAGCGGCGCAAAGCGCTCGGTCTCCAGGGCCGCCTCGAGCGCCCGGAGCCTGTCGGGGCGCTCGGGATGGCCGAGCGGCGTCTCATGGGCGAGGCTGGAGGGGTGAGTCAGCAGCAATGTCGTCACAGGCGGGTCCCCTCGGGACGGTCGGAGCGGAGAAGCGTGGCACGTTCGCCACGGTGCAGTGCGAAAAGCGGCTCTGGGCACGCCGGAGCGGAACCCAAATTGCGCGACATCCGTTTGCGCCCTAGACCGGCTTTTGACGCTTGGAAGCCACGCTGCGGCCGGCGGATACGAAGCGTTAACCCTGTATTCATCATAAAGATCGCCTTCGGGCCGTCTGGTGGGCGTTATGAAACAGACCGCGATCCTTGCCTTGGCGCTCTCGACGCTGCTCGGGGCCTGCCAGTACAAGAGCGTCAACGCGCCGGCCCTGTCTCAGAGGGACGCCGAGTACATCGCCCTGGTGCCGACATTCGAGCACCATCTCACCCATCTGCCCTACGAGATCGCCGACCCGACGGGCCAGCCCCCCGGCACCATCGTCGTCGATACGCGGGAGAAGTATCTCTATTACGTCCTGCCGAACAAGAAGGCGATCCGCTATGGCGTGGCCACCGGCGACGAGGCCTTCGGCTGGACCGGCGAGGCGGTCGTGCAGCGCAAGGCGGAGTGGCCGCGCTGGACACCGCCGGCCGAGATGATCGCGCGCTGGCCACATCTCGCGCCGCGTGCCGGCGGCATGGCGGGCGGCCCCGACAACCCGCTCGGCGCCCGCGCCCTCTATCTCTATCAGAACGGCCGGGACACGCTCTACCGCATCCACGGGACCAACGAGCCCGAGACCATCGGCCGCTCGGCCTCCTCGGGCTGCATCCGGATGAGAAACATCGACGTGATCGACCTGTTCAACCGCGTGCCCAACGGCACGAAGGTGATCGTCACCTGATCCCGCCGGCGCCGCGGCCGCGCGCTCAGCCCAGCTCGATCAGCACGATCTCGGGCGGAATGCCGAAGCGGATCGGCAACTGGCTGGTCCCGATCCCGCCCGAAACGACGAGATCGCGCCCGTTTTCGCGCACATGGCCATAGGCATAGCGATTGCCGTAGCGCGACGGCACGATCGGCGCCCAGCCCAGAAACCGCACCTGCCCGCCATGGGTGTGGCCCGAGAGCGTCAGAGTAACCCGGTCGGGCATCCGGGCGAAGACGTCGGGCTCGTGGGCCATCATGATCACCGGCGCATCGTCATCGGTGATCTGCGCCATCGTGCCTGCAAGATCGTCGATACCGCGCGGACGGCGCCCCCTCGACAGGAAAGCGATCTGATCTCCGAGCCCAGCCAGCCAGAGCGGCCCGCCTGCCGTCTCGAGCCTGACGGCCTTGTTCTCCAGAACCGGGATACCGGCGCGCTCCAGCGCCAGACCGACCTGCGTCGGCCCCTGCCGAAGCTGCTGTGTCGGCTCGTCATGCCACCAGTCGTGATTGCCCAGCACGGCGAAGACGCCGTCCCGCGCCTCGAGCCGGGCGAGTTCGGCGGCCAGTTCCGCGAGGCTGGGGTCGGAGGCGATGCGCGCACGGCTGGCAACGAAATCGCCGACAAGCAGCGTCAGATCGGGCTTGAGCGCATTGGTTGCGGCCACGAGGTCTGAAACGCGCGCCAGCGGCACGTGCAGCGACCCGACGTGAAGGTCGGAGAGGACCGCCAGCCGCAACCGCCGTCCCTCCGGCCAGCCGCGCGGGGTGAGCCGGTAGCGGGTCACGTTCTGCCGCCCGGGTTCCCAGACCGCAGCATAGGCGCCCGGTCCCGCCATCGCCAAAAAAAGACCGGCGATAGTCCGAAGAACTCTGCGCCGGTCAAGCATGGAGGGTCTCGAAGGGGTCTAGGAAGTCAATCGTCGAAGCCGTGGCGGAGGACACCGGCAAGCCGGGATGGTGCATCCTTCGCACGGTGATCCAACGCAGCCGGGGCGCACCTTGTTCCGGCGGCCAGTGCGGGAAGCGCGATGGGCTTGAACCAGGATGCGTAGGCCTCCCGGGCATGGGCATCGTGGAAACTCGCATTGGCGGGGATCGAGCGGCGGGGTTGAGACGGGGTCGTCATGGGTTCCGGTTGGGCTGGCGTCCGTTGCGGCGACGGGTTCGTCGCCGCAACGGAAACTGCCCCAGGATCGGGACTCCAAAACGGCATGATCGTGATCCGCTTCGGGCAAATTGTGTCACAGGTTTACCCTTTGCCACAATCATGAACGACCCGCACCCACCCCATGCCGTGAAGTGCCGCCGGCGCGTCAGGCTGCGAGAAGGCCTTCCGACTTGGCCCAGGCCAGGGTCTTGTCGAGAGCGCGCTCGTAGCGGTCGAACATCTCCTCGATCTCCGCCTCCTTCATGATCAACGGCGGGCAGAAGGCGACGCGGTCGCCCATCGCCCGCAGGATCAGGCCTTCCTGCTGCGCGAACAGCACCGACTTCGGCCCGACGCCCTTCTTGATCTCGAACGACGCCTTCGTCGCCTTGTCGCGGACCAGTTCCACGCCGCCGATCAGGCCGACGCCGCGCGCCTCACCGACGAGCGGATGCTCCTCGAGCTTGGTCAGGCGGCGCAGGAAGGTCGGCGAGACGCTGCGGACATGCTCGACGATCCTATCGCGCTGGTAGATCTCCAGCGTCTTGACCGCGACCGCGCAGCCGACCGGGTGGCCGGCATAGGTGTTGCCGTGGCCGAAGGTGCCGATCTTGCGGCTCTGGTCGACGAGCACCTCGTAGACCCGCTCGTTCATCATCACCGCGCTGAGGGGGAAATAGGCCGAGGTGATCTGCTTGGCGCAGGACAGCGTGTCGGCGGCGAGCCCGTAGGTCGTCGTGCCGAACATGTTGCCGGTGCGTCCGAAGCCGGTGATGACCTCGTCGGCGATGAAGAGAATGTCGTACTTCGCCAGGACGGCATTGATCTTCTCGAAATAGCCGGCCGGCGGCGTGATCGCCCCGCCCGCGCCCATCACGGGCTCGGCGATGAAGGCGGCGACGGTATCCGGCCCTTCGCGAAGGATCATCTCCTCCAGCTCGGCGGCCATGCGCGAGGAGAAATCCTGCTCGCTCTCGCCGGGCTCGGCGAAGCGGTAGTGATGCGGGCAGGAGGTATGCAGGATGCCGGGCAGCGGCAGGTCGAAATCGATGTGGTTGTTGGGCAGGCCGGTCAGGGAGGCGGAGGCGACGGTGACGCCGTGATAACCCTTCAGCCGCGAGATGATCTTCTTCTTCTGCGGCCGGCCCAGCGCATTGTTCATGTACCAGACGATCTTGATCTGGGTGTCGTTCGCATCCGAGCCGGAGGCGCCGTAGAACACCTTCGAGATCGGAACCGGCGCGATCTCCTTCAGCTTCTCCGCCAGCTCGATCGCGGGGTCGTGGCTGCGCCCGCCAAAGATGTGCTGGAAGGGCAGCTTCTTCATCTGCTCATAGGCGGTCTCGATCAGCTCCTGGTTGGAGTAGCCGAGCGCGGTGCACCAGAGGCCCGCCATACCCTCCAGATATTCCTTGCCGTTGCTGTCATAGACATAGACGCCCTTGCCGCTCTCCAGCACCAGCGGACCCGTCTCCCGATGCGCGGCGAGGTTCGTATAGGGGTGGACGAGAGTCTCGATGTCGCGGACGGCGAGGTTGGACAGCATCGTGCGGATCCCCTGATGCGAGTGGTGTCGTGTGCCAGCATAGACCGGCGCCCGCGCAAGCGCTGAGCGAATTTATCGCAACCCGAGGCAGACTCTGCCGCAGGGCCGGCGCCCATCGCCCCATCCATCGCCGCGACCGCTCCAGGCCGGCCGGGCTTGTCAGGCGCCTCCCGCCTCGGCATCGTCGGCGCCTGTTTGGAACGGTTCGGAAGAGGCCGCATGATCGACCCGGCAGCAATGGTGAACCGGCCCGCCCCGGGCCGGGACTGCGGCACCTGCACGCTCTGTTGCAAGGTCTATGAGGTGCCGGCAGTCGAGAGCAGGGCCGGCAGCTGGTGCCGCCATTGCCTGCCGGGCCGCGGCTGCGGCATCCACGAAACCCGCCCGCAGCATTGCCGCGCCTTCTTCTGCCTCTGGATGACGCAGGATTTCCTCGGCCCCGAGTGGAAGCCGGACCGCGCCCGCTTCGTCCTGACCATGGACCCGACGACGCGCTGGCTCTTCGTCCAGGTTGATCCCGGCGCCGCGCAGGCCTGGCGGAAGGATCCCTATCTCGGCCAACTCAGGCGCTGGGCCGCCGCGGGCGACCGCCCGGTGATCGTCTTCGTCAACAAGGTCGCGACCGCGATCATGGCCCAGGGGGAGATCCCGCTGGGCGAGATCGGCGCCGATGAGCGCCTTGTGATGCGCGAGCTGCCTGGCGGTCGCAAGACACTGGAGAAGGTGCAGGCCGTCGGCGCCTGAGCAGCGCTCAGCCCTCGTCAACCGCCCTGGCGAGATCGCGCCACGACAGCACGAGCCGGTCGAGCTCGGCCAGATCGTCCGCCGGCAGCTTGCCCAGCGTTTGCGCCACGAAATCGCGCTGCGCCGCGATGCCCGCCTCCGCCAGCCTGCGCCCCTCCGGCGTCAGATGCATCGCATAGGAGCGCCGGTCCCCGGCAATGGCGCGGCGCTCCACCAGCCCCGCCTGGACCAGGCGGTCGACGAGCCCGGAGAC
>OGCL01001826.1_pt1 | contig 16810 bp, 13 predicted proteins | sample 1570041 | NCBI WGS metagenome assembly OGCL01 (sample SAMN06266162, study PRJEB24511) | hot springs metagenome | isolation source: Hot spring water | place: South Africa: Limpopo | collected 2015-06-22
TACTGCGACGAGACTGGCGAACCCATCGGTGTGGGCCGCCTGATCGCCCGTCCCACGGCCACCCTGTCGCTGGAAGCGCAGCAGCGCCGCGAACTCAAGCAGAAGATGTTCGGAGACTGATCGGGCCCTACAGCCTGATGACGATCATCGCTGCGCACTCTCCCCTGTACCCTGAGCCATGAGCAAGGAAGAAACCACCCCCGGCGGCCTGCTATCGAAGGTGGTTCGGTTCGTGAAGAATCCCACGGTCAACTGGACGGAGCTGGACTCCATCCAGGATGACCGGGAGAGCCAGTACAGCAAGCAGATGCTCAAGGAGATGATCGAGCGCAAGCGCCGCAACGACTTTGTGCGGCGCCGCGAGTTCGATCAGCTGCGCAAGCTGCGCCAGCGTGAAGTGTTGCAAGGCCAGCGCGTGGAAGACGCTGCCGGTCGCCCCTCGTTTTTTCAAAGCAGCATGGCCTCGCCCGACGAGCGCGCCGTCACGCTCAAGAAGATCGACGAGATCGAGGCGCAGATGTCGCAGCAGTGGTGGAAGAGCAAGCAAGGGGCCGATGCGCCCACCCAACCTGGTGTGATGCCCGAATCCAGCGCGGAGCCCTCCGACTCCGCGCACGCCCGGGCCTATGCCCCCACGGCCCCCGGCAGCTTGCCTGCGCCGCTGGACAACAAGGCCGCAGTCCAGCCGCTGTTTGCCGACGACAGCATGGCCATTGGCAAGTTTGGCGGCACCGATGCACAGATGCTCGGGGGCAACCACCAGCCTGTCGAGGCGTCCTTCAGCCCTGCGGCCCCAGCGGCAGCGCCCGCGACCGCATTCGAACCGGAGGAATTCGTGCACGAACCCGATCTAGAAGAAGCCGCCATCCGGTTTGCCAACGGTGACCATGCGGGTGCAGAGTCTGGCCTGCTGGATGTGCTGGCCCAGCACCAGCAGGACGAGCCCGAGCAGCAGCTCGAAATCTGGATGACGCTGTTTGACCTGTACCGCGCCACCGGGCAACACGACCGTTTTGATGCGCTGGCCATCGACTTTGCGGCCCAGTACAGCCGCTCGGCCCCCCTGTGGTTCTCGATGCCGGAGATGCTCGGGATGGCGGCAGCGGCCGCGCCCGCTGCGGCAGCGGCCGCGCCAGCGCCCGGCATGCGCCGTGATTTCAGCTGGAATGCGCCCCCGACCCTGGCGGTGTCATCGGTAGCAGCCTTGCAGGCCTCGCTGGCGCGCGCTGCCTCCCCCTGGACGCTGTCCTGGTCGCGCCTCACCGGCATCGACGAGGCGGCGGTGCCCCTGCTGGCCGACCTTGTCTCGCAGTGGTCCGACCGCGAAGGCCAGCTGGTGTTTTCAGGGGTGGAAAAGCTCAATGCCCTGCTTGACGCCAAAACCCAGTCCGGCGACCGGTCCAACAGCCCTGAGTGGTGGCGTTTGCGCATGGCCATGATGCGGCTCATGGGCAAGCCCGACGAGTTCGAGCTGGTGGCGCTGGACTACTGCGTGACCTACGAGGTCTCGCCCCCATCCTGGGTGTCGCCGCGTTGCGGATATTCCGATAACGAAGGTGTGTCCTCCGGTGCAGCGCCCCTGGCGGCCGACAGCGACTTCATGGCCTCCGACCTGGGTGAGCTGTCCGCGCCCGCGCCGCTGGAGTCGGGGCCCGTGGCTCAGCTCAGTGGCCACATCGACGGCGATGCCACGCCGCTGCTGCAGCCCTTCGAGGCCTTCCTGCGGCCCGGCGTGCCGCTGACCATTGCCTGCGACAAGCTCATCCGCGTGGATTTTGCGGCGGCAGGCTCGGTGCTCAACTGGGCGGCCGAGCAACAAGGCCATGGCCATGTGGTGCAGTTCCACAACCTGCAGCGGCTGGTGGCGATTTTCTTCAACGTGATCGGCATCAACGAACACGCCTGGGTGGTTCCGCGGAAGAATTGACTCCCCCTGAGGGTGACGCCCCCAGTGCGGCGGGGCGGCCCTTGCACGGGGGCACTGACCTCGGCAGTGCCAGTTTGGCGGCTGCGTACAGTGGCGTGGGTTGGCTTGTAGCGTGTGGCGCCATCTTGGCTTGAAAGTGGCGTCCGCGCCCCCACCTGCGCCAGCTATGGACTCATCTCAAAACACCCCGGTGTTCCACGGCACCACCATCCTCAGTGTGCGCCGCCAGACGCCCACAGGCATCCAGGTCGCCATTGGCGGCGACGGCCAGGTCACCCTGGGCAACATCGTGGTCAAGGGCACGGCGCGCAAGGTGCGCAAGCTCTATCACGGCAAGGTGCTCGCGGGTTTTGCGGGGGCCACGGCCGATGCCTTCACGCTGTTCGAGCGGTTTGAAGCCAAGCTGGAAAAGCACCAGGGCCACCTGACGCGTGCGGCCATCGAACTCACCAAGGACTGGCGCACCGACCGTGTGCTGCGCCGTCTCGAAGCCATGCTGGCCGTGGCCGACGCGAGCGCCTCGCTCATCATCACCGGCAATGGCGACGTGCTGGAGCCCGAGCAGGGCATCGTGGCCATCGGCTCGGGCGGTGCCTACGCGCATTCGGCGGCCAAGGCGCTGCTGGTGAACACCGATCTGTCCGCGCAGGAGATCGTGAAGAAGTCGCTCGAAATCGCGGGCGAACTCTGCATCTACACCAACATGAACCACACCATCGAGACGCTGTAAGGCGGCGAGGTGCGTTTACTCACATTTTGATAGCTGCTTGCGCTTATCCATTGAGCGCAGACGGCTGATTTTGCTTTGAATTTGAAGGCAGGCACCGCATGTCCTCCATGACCCCCCAGGAAATCGTCTCCGAACTTGACCACCACATCGTGGGCCAGGCCAGCGCCAAGCGCGCCGTGGCCATTGCGCTGCGCAACCGTTGGCGCCGCCAGCAGGTCGAAGGCAGCCTGCGCCACGAGATCACGCCCAAGAACATTCTCATGATCGGCCCCACCGGCGTGGGCAAGACCGAGATCGCGCGGCGCCTGGCGCGGCTGGCCGATGCGCCCTTCATAAAGGTCGAGGCCACCAAGTTCACCGAGGTGGGCTATGTGGGCAAGGACGTGGATTCCATCATCCGCGACCTGGCCAAAATGGCCGTCAAGCAGACGCGCGAGGCGGAGATGAAGAAGGTGCGCATGCGCGCCGAAGACGCCGCCGAGGAGCGCATCCTGGACGTGCTCATCCCGCCCGCCCGCGCCGCCACCGGCACCGAGCCCGCGGCCGACAGCACTGCGCGACAGGTGTTCCGCAAGAAGCTGCGCGAGGGGGGGCTGAACGACAAGGAGATCGAGATCGACGTGGCCGAGGCCCGCGCGCCGCTGGAGATCATGGGTCCGCAGGGCATGGAAGAAATGACCGAGCAGCTGCGCGGCATGTTCAGCCAGCTGGGCCAGGACCGGCGCCGCGCGCGCAAGCTCAAGATCGCGGAAGCGCTGAAGCTGCTCACCGACGAAGAGGCTGCCAAGCTCGTGAATGAGGAAGAGATCAAGACCCGCGCGGTGGCAAACGCGGAGCAGAACGGGATTGTCTTCATCGACGAAATCGACAAGGTGGCCGCGCGGCAGGAAAGCAGCGGCGCGGACGTGTCCCGCCAGGGGGTGCAGCGCGACCTGCTGCCGCTGGTGGAGGGCACCACGGTCTCCACCAAGTACGGCATGATCAAGACGGACCACATCCTGTTCATCGCCTCGGGCGCGTTCCACCTGTCCAAGCCCAGCGACCTGATCCCGGAGCTGCAGGGGCGTTTCCCGATCCGTGTGGAGCTGGAGTCGTTGTCGGTCCAGGACTTCGAGGCCATCCTCACGCAGACCCATGCCTCGCTGGTCAAGCAGTACCAGGCGTTGCTGGCCACCGAGGGAGTCACGCTGGAGTTTGCGCCCGAAGGCATCACCCGCCTCGCACACATTGCCTTCGAGGTGAACGAGCGCACCGAAAACATCGGTGCGCGCCGGCTGTCCACCGTCATGGAGCGCTTGCTTGACGAGGTCAGTTTTGATGCGGCGCGCCTGTCGGGGCAGACGGTGACCGTGGATGCGGCTTACGTGGATGCCCGCCTGCAGACCCTGAGCCAGGACGAAGACCTGTCGCGCTACATCCTGTGACGATACGGCCCAGCCTTGAGAGGTCACTTTCATAGGCTTCCGTAAGTTCTTCTTTTTCAACAACTTTTGGCTCTTTTTGGGCTGCAAAGTCGCGCCTAAGTTGTTGATTTCATTACCAAAGTTTGGTGGACACCCTCTTGTTCGGTGTGCTTTTCCTGCTACAGTGCAAAAAAGTGCAATTAAGTGGTGAAAAGTGCCCTCAAAGTCCGCTCCCGGGCCTGCGAGGCGCAAAACCAAACTGGGAATCTGTCCGTGTTTCAAGGTGCCTCGTCGCTAAGTCTCGATGCGAAGGGTCGGCTGTCCGTGCCGACCCGGCATCGTGACGTGCTCGCGGCCACCGCAGCGGGCCAGCTCACGATCACCAAACACCCGCATGGCTGCCTGATGGTGTTCCCCCGCCCTGAGTGGGAGAAGTTCCGCGAGCGCATTGCCCAATTGCCCATGTCCGCCCAGTGGTGGAAGCGCATCTTTCTGGGCAATGCGATGGACGTGGAGATGGACGCCACCGGCCGCGTGCTGATTTCCCCCGAGCTGCGCGAGGCAGCTGGTATTTCCAAGGACACCATGCTGCTGGGCATGGGCAACCACTTCGAACTCTGGGACAAGGCCACCTACGACGAGCAGGAGGCCAAGGCCATGCAGGGCGAGATGCCGGATGTCTTCAAGGACTTCTCCTTCTGACCATGACATCCACTCCTTTGCAACACACCACCGTCCTGCTCGAAGAAGCCGTGGACGCCCTGCTGGGCGGCGCGGGCCCCGAGCCTGCGGGAACCTGGGTGGACGGCACCTTCGGGCGGGGAGGGCACTCGCGGCGCATCCTGCTGCGGCTGGGCCCCCAAGGGCGTCTTGTCGCGTTTGACAAGGACCCCGAAGCCATCGCCGAAGCAACGCGCATCACCGATGCGCGTTTTTCCATTCGGCACGAGGGTTTTCGCCATCTGGCCGATTTGCCGCCCGCCAGCGCCGCTGGCGTGCTGATGGACCTGGGCGTGAGTTCGCCCCAGATCGACAGCCCCGAGAGGGGCTTCAGTTTCCGTTTTGACGGCCCGCTGGACATGCGCATGGACACCACGCGCGGCGAAAGCGTGGCCGATTGGTTGGCCACGGCCGAAGTCGGTCAGATTGCGGAGGTGATACGTGACTACGGTGAAGAACGGTTTGCTGGCCCCATTGCAAAGGCGATTGTTGCTCGGCGCGAAGAGCGGGGCCCTCTTGCAACCACCGCCGAACTGGCCGATCTCGTGGCTGGCGCGGTCAAAACCCGCGAGCCGGGCCAGAACCCTGCAACGCGCACATTTCAAGCTCTTCGGATTTTCATCAACGCCGAGCTTGAAGAGCTGCAACAGGCGCTAGAGGCCAGCCTCTCGGTGCTGCAGCCCGGCGGGCGCCTAGTGGTGATCAGCTTTCACTCGCTCGAAGACCGCATCGTCAAGCAGTTCATCGCCAAACACTCCAAGGAGGTGTACGACCGCCGTGCGCCTTTTGCCAAGCCGCAGGCCATGAAGCTCGTGGCGCTGGACCGCATCAAGCCCTCTGCCGCCGAGGTTGAGGCGAACCCCCGCGCACGCAGCGCGATCATGCGCGTGGCCGAACGCACTGCCACCGTCTGATATGACCCGGCTCAACCTCGTCCTGCTGCTGGCCGTGCTGGCCAGTGCCATCTATCTGGTACACACCCAGTACGAGTCGCGCCGCCTGTTCACCGAGCTGGACCGCGCGATTGCCGAGGCGCGCCGCCTGGAAACCGAGCACCAGCGCCTGCAGGTGGAAAAACGTGCGCAGGCCACGCCGCTGCGCGTTGAGAAGATTGCCCGCGACCAGCTGAAAATGCGCACGGCCACTCCGGCCATCACGCAGTACGTGTCCGACCCGCAGGGTGCGGCGGTCGCGGCGGCCAGCGCGGCGGCGCAGCCCGGGAGCGCGCAGCCATGAGTCGCAGCGTGGTCTACACCGCAAGCCCCCTGCTGGCCAGCAAGACACCCGTCTGGCGCAGCAAGTTCATCGTGGCGATGATCGCGCTGGGCTTTGTGGGCCTGGGTGCGCGTGCGGCCTATGTGCAGGTGTTCGGCAATGCCTTCTTCCAGCGCCAGGGCGAGGTGCGGTTTGCCCGCACGCTGGAGCTGCCCGCCAACCGCGGCAAGATCCTGGACCGCAACGGCCTGATTCTGGCGTCCAGCGTACCGGCGGCCAGCATCTGGGCCATCCCCGAGGATGTGGATCAGGACAAGCCCGAGGTGCGCGCCAAGCTCAAGCAGCTGGCCAAGCTGCTCGACATGCCCCAGGCCGAGCTGATGAAAAAGCTGGCCGACGAGGACAAGACCTTCGTCTGGGTCAAGCGCCAGCTGGACTGGGACGTGGGCCAGCAGATCGCCAAGCTCGACATCAAGGGCATCTACCAGCGCAAGGAATACAAACGCCAGTACCCCGAGGGCGAGGCCGCTGCCCACGTGGTGGGTTTCACCAACGTGGAAGACCATGGCCAGGAAGGCATGGAGCTGGCCTTCAACAAGGATTTGGCGGGCAAGCCGGGCTCGCGCCGGGTGATCAAGGACCGCCTGGGCCGCGTGGTCGAGGGCGTGGGCGAGACCGTCCCGCCGGTGGACGGCAAGGACATGCAGCTGTCCATCGACAGCAAGGTGCAGTTCTTTGCGTACCAGAAGCTGCGCGACCAGGTCACGGCGCACAAGGCCAAGGCGGGCAGCGTGGTGGTGCTCGATGCCCACACGGGCGAGGTGCTGGCACTGGCCAACTACCCCAGCTATGTGCCCGACAAGCGCCAGAACCTGACCGGCGAGCAGCTGCGCAACCGCGCGCTCACCGACACCTTCGAGCCGGGCTCGACCATGAAGCCCATCACCATCGGCCTGGCGCTCGAAAGCGGCCGGGTGCGTCCCGAGACCGTGGTGGACACCACGCCCGGCCGCATCAACATCACGGGTTCCACCATTTCGGACACGCACAACTACGGCGTGCTCACGGTGGAAGGCGTGATCCAGAAATCCAGCAACGTGGGCACCACCAAGCTCGCCATGCAGATGCCCGCGCGCGAGATGTGGGAGACCTTCTCGGCCGCAGGTTTTGGCCAGAAGCCGCAGATCGACTTCCCCGGTGCGGTCAGCGGGCGCCTGCGCCCGTACAAGACCTGGCGCCCGGTGGAGCAGGCCACCATGTCCTATGGCTACGGCCTGTCGGCCAGCCTGTTCCAGATGGCGCGTTCGTACACCGTGTTCGCCAACAGTGGACGCGTGATCCCCGCGACCATGCTCAAGTCCGAGCAGCCTGCCGTGGGCGTGCCCGTGTTCTCCGAACGCACGGCCGACCAGGTGCGCAAGATGCTGCAGATGGCCGCAGGCCCGGGCGGCACAGGCCAGAAGGCGCAGACTGTGGGCTACTCCGTGGGCGGCAAGTCGGGCACGGCACGCAAGCAGGTCGGCAAGAACTACGCTGTGGGCAAGTACCGCGCCTGGTTCACCGGCATGGCGCCTATCGACAAGCCGCGCATCGTGGTGGCCGTGATGATCGACGAGCCCAGCAACGGCGTGTACTACGGCGGCGCCGTGGCCGCGCCGGTGTTCAGCGAAGTGGTGCAGCAGACGCTGCGCATGATGGGCGTGCAGCCCGACATGGCCGTCAAGCCGCAGATCGTGGCCAACGCGGTGGAGGAGTCGCTGTGACGGCCACACCACTGCCCCTGCTCACCTCGGTGCACGACGCCGTGGCCTGGCTGCGCGAGCGTGTCACGGGCACGCTGCAGACCGACAGCCGCCAGATCCGCCCGGGCGATGGTTTCATCGCCTGGCCCGGTGCCGCCACCGACGGCCGCGCGCACATTGGCGATGCGCTGGCACGCGGGGCCGTGGCCTGCCTGGTGGAGCACGAAGGTGCCGAAGCATTTGCGCTGGCGGGGTTGCCCGTTGCCGCACTGCACGGGCTGAAGGCCGCCACGGGCCTTATTGCCGCCGACTGGTTCGAGCACCCCACGCAGAGCCTGGACGTGCTCGCCGTGACGGGCACCAACGGCAAGACCAGCACCAGCTGGTGGTTGGCTGAAGCCCTCAATGTGCTATCGAAAATTGAGCTATTAGGACAAGGTGGCTGCGCGCTGGTAGGCACTTTGGGCATGGGAACGCCCCCTGCGCTCACCAGCACGGGCATGACCACGCCCGACCCGGTCCGCCTGCAGCGCGCGTTCCGCCAGTTTGCCGATGCGGGCCGTGGCGCCTGCGCCATCGAGGCCTCGTCCATTGGTCTCGCCGAACACCGGATGGTGGGCACCCGCATCCGGGTGGCGTTGTTCACCAACTTCACGCAGGACCACCTGGACTACCACGCGGGCATGGCCGCCTACTGGCAAGCCAAGAGCATGCTGTTCGACTGGCCGGGCCTGCAGGCCGCCGTGGTCAACATCGACGATGCGCGCGGGGCAGAGCTGCACACCGCGCTCGCCGGGCGCAACCTGGATCTGTGGAGCGTTTCCATCACCGGCCCTGCCCGGCTGGCGGCGCGCGACATCGGCATGGGCGATGGTGGCCTGCGCTTCACCGTGGCCGAAGGTGTGCAGGCGCATGTGCTGCAGACGCGCGTGATCGGGCTGTACAACGTTTCCAACCTGCTGGGCGTGCTGGCCGGGCTGCGCGCGCTGGGCGTGCCGCTGGAGCACGCGCTGTACGCCTGCGCCCAGCTCTCGCCTGTGCCGGGCCGCATGGAGCAGATCCACCAGAGCGGCCAGCCCCTGGTGGCTGTGGACTACGCCCACACGCCCGATGCCCTGGAAAAGGCCCTGCAAGCTTTGCGCCCCATCGCTGCCGAGCGTGGCGGGCAGCTGTGGTGCGTTTTTGGCTGTGGTGGCGACCGCGATGCGGGCAAGCGTCCGCTGATGGGCGCCGTGGCGCAGCAGCAGGCCGACCAGGTGGTCGTGACCAGCGACAACCCGCGCAGCGAAGACCCCGCCGCCATCCTGCACCAGATCCTGCAAGGCACCATTGCCAGCACCGCTGTGCAGGCCGAGCCCGACCGCGCTGCCGCCATCGCCCTGGCCGTGGCCGCTGCCGCGCCTGCCGATGTGGTGCTGATTGCCGGCAAGGGCCATGAAAACACCCAGGAGACGGCGGGTGTGCACCAGCCGTTCTCCGACATGGCCCATGCGCTTGGTGCGCTGCAGGCCCGAGGAGCCCGTCCATGAGCGCCACCCCCGGCACCATGCTCACCCTGCAACAGGCCTGGGCGCTGCTGCAGCCGCAGATCCCCGCCGCGCGCCTGGTGGGCGAGGGCGTCACGGCCCTGGCCCGCGTGCACACCGACACGCGCACCCTGCAGCCGGGCGATTTGTTCGTGGCGCTCAAGGGCGAGCGTTTTGACGCCAATGCCTTCCTGGCCGACGCACGCGCCGGGGGCGCTGCAGCGGCCATTGCCCATGGCGGCCTCGCGGCAGCGGGCCTGCCGGGCATTGAGGTGCCCGACAGCCTGGCCGCCCTGGGGGCGCTGGCCACGGGCTGGCGCGCGCAGTTCAACCTGCCACTGATCGGTGTGACGGGCAGCAACGGCAAGACCACGGTGACGCAGATGATTGCGTCCATCCTGCGCGCCTGGCAGGGCGAGGCAGCCTTTGCCACCCAGGGCAATTTCAATAACGACATTGGCGTGCCGCTGATGCTGCTGTGCCTCACGCCCGCACACCGCGCCGCCGTGATCGAGATGGGCATGAACCACCCGGGCGAAATTGCCCAGCTCGCTGCTATGGCGCGGCCCACGGTGGCGCTGGTCAACAACGCGCAGCGCGAGCACCTGGAGTTCATGCACACCGTCGAGGCCGTGGCACGCGAGAACGGCTCGGTGTTTGCCAGCCTGCCCGCCGATGGCGTGGCGGTGTTCCCGGCGGGCGATGCCTACACGGGCCTGTGGCAGTCGCTGGCATTGGCGCAGCCGGGCCGCCGCGCACTCACGTTTGGCGAGGGCGGCGATGTCCGCTGCGCGCGCGCTGCCTGGGAGCGTGGCGCCTGGGCGGTCGCCATTGCCACGCCCCGGGGTGAAGTCGCCACCCGCCTGCACATTGCCGGCCGCCACAACGTGACCAACGCCCTGGCCGCCACCGCCTGCGCGCTGGCCGCGGGCGCACCGCTGGCCGCCATTGCCCAGGGGCTGCGCGACTTCACGCCCGTCAAGGGCCGCTCGCGCGCGTTCAGCGTGGCGGTGGCGGGCCGCGAGGTCACGGTGGTGGACGACACCTACAACGCCAACCCCGACTCCATGCGCGCCGCCATCGAGGTGCTGGCCGAACTGCCCGGCCCGCAGTTGCTGGTGATGGGCGACATGGGTGAGGTGGGCGACCAGGGGCCGGAGTTCCACGCAGAGGCCGGGGCACTCGCCCACTCGGCGGGTATTCCTCTGCTGTTTGCGCTGGGTGCGCAGTCGGTGCACGCGGCTTCGGCCTACGGCAGCGGCGCCCGGCATTTCAACGAGATGGGCGCACTGCTGGATGCGGTGCGCCAGGCCCTGCCCACGGTGGGCAGCGTGCTGGTCAAGGGGTCGCGATTCATGAAGATGGAACAGGTGGTGGGGGCCATTGCCGCCGCTGCACCACCCACAGAACAACAACAAAAGACGATGGAATCACTGGAGGGACCCCATGGCGCAACACATTGACATTGCCTGCGTGGTGTCCGCCCTGGCCGGAGGTGCCCCATGCTGCTGATGCTGTCGCAATGGCTGCAAGGGCTGTCGCCCGAGTTCGGCTTTTTCCGCGTGTTCCAGTACCTCACCTTCCGTGCGGTGATGGCGGCCATGACGGCGCTGCTCATCGGCCTGGTGGCGGGCCCCAAGGTGATCCGCATCCTCACATCGCTCAAGATCGGCCAGCCCATCCGGGGCTACGCCATGCAGTCGCACCTGTCCAAGAGCGGCACGCCCACCATGGGCGGGGTGCTGATCCTGCTGTCGATCGCGATCTCGACCCTGCTGTGGTTTGACCTGTCCAACCGCTTCGTCTGGATCGTGCTCATCGTCACGCTCGGCTTCGGTGCCATTGGATGGGTGGATGACTGGCGCAAGGTGGTCAACAAGGACCCCGAGGGCATGCGCTCGCGCGAGAAGTATTTCTGGCAATCGGTGATCGGATTGATCGCTGCGCTGTACCTCGCATTCAGCATTTCTGAAAGCTCCAACGCCAAGGTGTGGGAGCTGTTCGTGGCCTGGGTGCAGTCCGGCTTCTCGCTCGACCTGCCCCCCAAGGCCGGGCTGCAGCTGCCGTTCTTCAAGGAGATCAGCTATCCGCTGGGCGTGCTGGGCTTCGTGGTCTTGACCTACCTCGTCATCGTGGGGTCGAGCAACGCGGTGAACCTGACCGACGGCCTGGACGGCCTGGCCATCATGCCCGTGGTGATGGTGGGTTCGGCCCTGGGCGTGTTCGCCTATGTCACCGGCAGCGCGGTGTACTCCAAATACCTGTTCTTCCCGCACATCCCGGGCTCGGGCGAGCTGCTGATCTTCTGCGCGGCCATGGCCGGTGCGGGCCTGGCGTTTTTGTGGTTCAACGCCCACCCTGCGCAGGTGTTCATGGGCGACGTGGGCGCGCTGGCGCTGGGCGGCGCGCTGGGCACCATCGCCGTGATCGTGCGGCAAGAGATTGTGCTGGCCATCATGGGCGGCATCTTTGTGGTCGAAGCCCTGTCGGTGATGCTGCAGGTGACCTGGTTCAAGTACACCAAGAAGCGCTACGGCGAAGGCCGCCGCCTGCTGAAGATGGCGCCGCTGCACCACCACTTTGAAAAGAGCGGCTGGAAGGAAACGCAGGTCGTTGTGCGCTTCTGGATCATCACCATGCTGCTGTGCCTGATTGGCCTGTCCACCCTGAAACTGCGATGAACCCGAACGATCCCTCCACCGTCCCTGGCACTCCGGATGTGCCTGAGGCCACGCCGACCGAGGCGGGGCTGGGGGTGGGCGCGCCCGGTGCTGCAAGCGCCGGGCCCACGCCCGATGGGATGGCGCCGCCCGAGTTGCCAACAGCTCCGGCCGCCGAAGCAGATGTAGATGCCAGTGCGGATACGGACATGGACTCGCCTGCAGAGACCGCCCCCGAGCTGACGGCTTCTCCCGATGCCGAGGCCCCAACGCTCGCCACCGAAGCCCCTGTCGCCACGGCCCCAGCCCCCAGCACCGCCTGGAACCCCGAGGCCGTGCCCGCCGTTTCGGCCGCCAAGGCCGCCGCCGATTTTGTGGCGCAGATTTTTGCCGAGGTGGCTGTCCCCGAAGGGCCCGCCGTTGCCGAACCCGACGCCGCGCAAGACGCGGACCTGCAGGAAGAATCTGCGCCCGCAGAACCCCAGGTCAGCCCCGTGGAGGCCATGGCCCAGCTGCTGCAGGGCCAGAACATCCTCATCCTGGGCCTGGGGGCCTCGGGCATGGCCATGGCACGCTGGTGTGTGCGCTGCGGGGCACAGGTCACCGTGGCCGACACCCGCGCCGCCCCACCCCAACTGCCTGCGCTGCAGCAGGAGATGCCCCAGGTCCGCTTTGTGGCAGGCGCCTTTGATGCCAGCCTGGTCGTGGGGCAGAACCTGCAGGCCGTCTACCGCTCGCCCGGGCTGAGTCCACAGCAGGTTGCTCCTGTTTTGGGAGCTGCTGAGGCAAATGGGGTGCGCGCAGGGGGCGAATTGAGCTTGTATGCCGATGCGCTGGCTGCGCTGCGCGCCTCGCATGCGTACGCGCCTGCGGTGCTGGCCATCACCGGCACCAACGGCAAGACCACCGTGACCTCGCTCACCGGGCAGCTGGTGGAGCGCGCCGGCAAAAGCGTGGCGGTGGCGGGCAACATCGGCCCCACGCTGCTGGACACGCTGGCCACGCACCTGGATGCGGGCACGCTGCCCGAGGTGTGGGTGCTGGAGCTGTCGAGCTTCCAGCTCGATGGCGTCACCGGTTTCGAGCCCACGGCCGCTACCGTGCTCAACATCACCCAGGATCACCTGGACTGGCACGGCAGCATCGAGGCCTATGCGGCCGCCAAGGCCCGCATCTTCGGCCAGACCGGGCTCATGGTGCTGAACCGCGAAGACAGCGCTGTGATGGGCATGCTGCCCCCGCCCGTCAAGGTCAAGCTGCAAAAGCCCCAGGTGCGTGCCCACATCACCTTTGGTGCCGACATGCCCCGGCGCCCGGGCGACTTCGGCATCGAGGTCGTGAGCGGCATGCCCTGGCTGGTGCGCGCCATGGACGCTGACGAAACCCGCAAGCGCGGCCGCAATGAGGTGGAGGAAGACCTGCACATCCAGCGGCTCATGCCCGCCGATGCGTTGCGCATTCGGGGGCGCCACAACGCCACCAATGCACTCGCTGCACTGGCCCTGGCCTCGGCCACCAGCTGCCCGCTGGCGCCCATGCTGTACGGCCTGCGCGAATACCGGGGCGAACCCCACCGTGTGGAGCCCGTGGCCATCATCCAGGGCGTCGAGTATTTCGACGACAGCAAGGGCACCAACGTGGGCGCCACGGCGGCCGCCCTGGTCGGGCTGGGCGCTGAGCGCCGCCTGGTGGTCATTCTGGGCGGCGAGGGCAAGGGGCAGGACTTTGCACCGCTGGCTGCCCCCGTGGCGCGCTATGCGCGCGCCGTGGTGCTGATCGGCCGCGATGCGCCCCTGATCCGCACCGCGCTGCAGGACACCGGCGTGGCGCTGCTGGACGCCGCCACGCTGCCCGAGGCCGTGGCACTGGCCACCCAGCGCGCCCATGCGGGCGACGCGGTGCTGATGTCGCCCGCCTGTGCCAGTTTTGACATGTTCAAGGACTACGAACACCGTGCCCAGGTTTTCTGCGACACGGTGCGGTCCATGGCCGACGATGCCGGCCAGTCGGCGGAGGGCATGGCATGACCGCACCCGCCAGCAACCTCTTGCAACGCCTGACCGGCTGGTTCGGCGGCCTGCCCGGCAAGGCGGCCGATGTGCTGCCCGTGCGTGTGGGCGGCACCGAATACCGCCAGTCGTCCAGCACGCCCGCGAGTGTGCTGGGCTTTGACCAGACCCTGCTGTGGGTGGTGGTGGCGCTGCTCGCCTGGGGGCTGGTGATGGTGTACTCGGCGTCGATTGCGATGCCGGACAACCCCCGGTTTGCCAACTACTCGCCCACCCATTTCCTCACGCGCCACATGATGTATCTGGTGGTGGGGTTTGTGGCGGCGCTGCTGGCGTTCCAGGTGCCCATGGCGCTGTGGGAGCGGGTCGCGCCCTGGCTGTTTGTGGTGGCGCTGCTGCTTTTGGTGGCGGTGCTGATCCCCGGTGTGGGCAAGGTGGTCAATGGGGCGCGGCGCTGGCTGTCCATCGGGCCCATTGGTTTCCAGCCGTCCGAGGTGGCCAAGTTTGCCGTGCTCATCTACGCCGCCGACTACATGGTGCGCAAGATGGAAGTGAAGGAACGCTTCTTCCGCGCCGTGCTCCCCATGGGCGCGGCCGTGGCCATCGTGGGGGTGCTGCTGCTGGCCGAGCCCGACATGGGCGCCTTCATGGTGGTGGCGGTGATCGCCATGGGCATCCTGTTCCTGGGCGGCGTCAATGCCCGCATGTTCTTCCTGATTGCGGGCGTGCTGGTGGGCGCTTTCGCCATCATGATCGCCAGCTCGCCCTGGCGGCGTGAGCGCGTGTTTGCCTACCTCGATCCGTTCAGCGAACAGCACGCGCTGGGCAAGGGCTACCAGCTGTCGCACTCGCTGATCGCCATCGGGCGGGGCGAGATTTTTGGCGTGGGCCTGGGCGGCAGTGTGGAAAAGCTGCACTGGCTGCCAGAGGCCCACACCGACTTCCTGCTGGCCGTGATCGGCGAGGAATTTGGTCTGGTGGGTGTGCTGGCCCTCATCGTGCTGTTCTTCTGGATGATCCGCCGCATCATGCACATCGGCCGCCAGGCCATCGCGCTGGACCGCGTGTTCTCAGGCCTCGTCGCGCAGGGCGTGGCGATCTGGATCGGCTTCCAGGCCTTCATCAACATGGGCGTGAACCTGGGCGCCTTGCCGACCAAGGGGCTCACGCTGCCGCTGATGAGTTTTGGCGGGTCGGCGATCCTGATGAATCTCGTGGCGCTGGCAGTGGTTCTCAGGGTGGACTATGAAAACAAGCTTCTCATGCGCGGAGGTCGCGTATGAGGAGTTTGTTTCATCAAAACAAGCTGCAGCAGCGTTTCAACGCTGCCGAATGCGGAGCATTCGATGCGCGGAGGCCGCGTATGAGAAGTTTGTTTCACAAAAACAAGCGGTGCATTGCGCAAGCAATGCCAGGCACGCAGTGCCTCATGAGGGGAGGTCGCGTATGAGCAAGCAGAAGACCGCCCTCATCATGGCTGGTGGCACCGGTGGCCACATCTTCCCCGGCCTTGCCGTGGCCGAAGAGCTGCGCGCACGCGGCTGGCGCGTGCACTGGCTGGGCGCGCCTGGCAGCATGGAGTCGCGCATCGTGCCGCAGCACGGTTTTGCGCTGGAACTCATCGATTTTTCGGGTGTGCGTGGCAAAGGCATTGTCACGCTGGCCCTGCTGCCGCTGCGCCTGCTGCGCGCGTTCTGGCAGGCGCTGCAGGTGGTGCGCCGCGTCAAGCCCGATGTGGTGGTGGGCCTGGGTGGCTACATCACCTTTCCGGGCGGGATGATGGGCGTGCTGGCGGGCAAGCCCCTGGTGCTGCACGAGCAGAACTCGGTGGCCGGCATGGCCAACAAGGTGCTGGCTGGAGTGGCCGACCGCGTGTTTACCGCCTTTCCCAATGTGTTCAAGCAGGGGCAGTGGGTGGGCAACCCCCTGCGCACCGCCTTCACGCAGCAGCCCGGCCCGGCCGAGCGGTTTGCGGGCCGCACCGGCCCGCTGCGCCTGCTGGTGGTGGGGGGCAGCCTGGGCGCACGCGCGCTCAACGAGATCGTGCCGCAGGCCGTGGCGTTGATGCCTGCCGAAAAACGGCCCACCGTGGTCCACCAGAGCGGCGCCACGCAGATCGACGCCTTGCGCGCCAACTATGCGGCGGCCGGGGTTGAGGCCGAATGCACGCCGTTCATCGACGACACGGCCAGCGCGTTTGCCACCGCCGACATCATCGTCTGCCGTGCCGGTGCCAGCACCGTCACCGAAATTGCCGCCGTGGGGGCCGCGTCCATCTTTGTGCCCTTCCCCTCGGCCGTGGACGACCACCAGACCACCAACGCACAGTTCCTCGTGGATGCGGGCGGCGGCTGGCTGGTGCAGCAGCGCGACCTCACGCCCGAAGGGCTGTCGCAGATGCTATTGAATTTAGAGCGCTCCACGTTGATGGATAGCGCGCAGAAGGCCAAAAACATGCAAAAAACCAACGCCACCCGCGAAGTGGTGACTGCCTGCGAGGAGTTGGCCCAACCATGAAACACGCCATTCGCCATATCCATTTTGTGGGCCTGGGCGGTGCGGGCATGAGCGGCATCGCCGAGGTGCTGTTCAACCTGGGCTACCGCATCTCGGGCTCGGACCTGGCCGACAGTGCCACGCTGCGCCGCCTGCAGGGCCTGGGCATCCAGACCTGCCTGGGCCATGCTGCGGCGCACATCGACGGAGCGGACGCCGTGGTCACGTCCACGGCGGTGACGCCCGACAACCCCGAAGTGCTGGCCGCACGAGAGAAGAAGATTCCCGTGGTGCCGCGCGCCCTCATGCTGGCCGAGCTGATGCGCCTCAAGCAGGGCATTGCCATTGCGGGCACACACGGCAAGACCACCACCACCAGCCT
>OGCL01001828.1_pt1 | contig 16802 bp, 16 predicted proteins | sample 1570041 | NCBI WGS metagenome assembly OGCL01 (sample SAMN06266162, study PRJEB24511) | hot springs metagenome | isolation source: Hot spring water | place: South Africa: Limpopo | collected 2015-06-22
CGTCAAGGCCAAGGAAGATCCGGAGAAACTGGGCCTCCCGGCTGCGGCCAGGGACCCCGAGTATGCCGTCATGCTGCGTCGGCTCAAACTGAGCTGGGGCGCCTCGATCCTGCGTCAGTCGCAGCGCCGGCGTCACCAGCGCGGCAAGGAGTTCGAGGTGGGTTTCGGTCTGCGTTCCGTCTACCAGCTCATCGGGCCGGTGGCCGGCGAACGCCATCTGGTCAGTGCGCCCGGCGATCCTCCGCCGATGGTGATGCGTTGCACGACCGTGGATGACAGCATGGGCGGCCTGGCCCTGCGCAAGAGCGGCACCATCAGCGCCCAGGTCAAGGTGGGGGATCTGGTGGGCGTGCACCAGGACAATGGATCCTGGAGCGTGGGCCTCGTGCGCTGGTTCCGGGTGCCGAAGGAAGGCGAGTTGTTTTTCGGCATCCAGCTGCTGGCGCCCAGGGCCCATTCGGTCCATGTGCGCCGCAATGACACCGGCAAGCAATACCCCAGCCTGCTGCTGCAGGCCTCACCGACCCTCAAGCAATCTGCCATGCTGCTCGCCCCGCCGGGCAGCATCGAACCCGATTCCCCCATCGATGTCCGATCCAACGCCGGCCAGGTGTCCATCCGCGTCGAGAAACGCCTCGAATACACCCCCAATGTGGAGGTGTTCCGCATCACGGTTGCCTGAGCCAACGGCGGCCCGGTCCGACGGCTATAGACCCTCCGGTGCCAGCTGGATCTCCCGAACCTCGCCCTGCCTCTCGTGCATGATGAGGATGTTGACCCGGCGGTTGCGCGCCCGGCCGTCCGGCGTGGCGTTGGTGTCCAGGGGGCGGTTGTCGGCATAGCCGATGGCCACCAGCCTGGCCGGCGGCACCCCCTGCTCGGTAAACAGTCGCACCACGCTCCCTGCCCGCGCTGAGGACAGCTCCCAGTTCGACGGGAACACGGGGCTCCTGATGGGCACGTTGTCGGTATGGCCCTCGACCTGGATGGGGTTGTCCACCTCCGCCAGCACCCTGGCCACGGCGGTCAGGGCCTCGGTCGAAGTAGGCTGCAGGATCGCCTCCCCGGTGGCGAACAGCACGCTGGCGTTGATCTCCAAGGTGATGCCGCGTGGCGACTGGGTGACCCGCACCTGGCCCTCCTTGACCAGGGGCGCCATCGCATCGAGTACGTTCTTGGCCACCTTCTTCATGCGTTCGGTTTCGACCTGAGTCTGGGCTCCGGGCTGTCTGGGCTGGGCTTGGCCGATGGGCAGGCCGCTGCCCTCCAGCAGTTCCGGATGGCGTGTCCGCATCTCGATCAGCCTGGCGCTGGTCGGGGGTTCGCGGAAGGCCTGCACCAGGGAGTCGGACAACACCCGGTACTTGCCCTCGTTGATGGAGGAGATGGCGTACATCACCACGAAGAAGGCGAACAGCAGGGTGATGAAGTCGGCATAGGAGACCAGCCAGCGCTCCAGATTCTCGTGTTCCTCGGCGGGTCGGCGGCGGGGCATGGGGCTCGGGGGTCAGGCTTCAGGTTACAGGTTTTAGGTTTCAGGTTTCAGGCGTCAAATGCAAGCCAGCAATCGCCCGCCGAAGCCCGATGGCAGCTTCGCCGCACGCCTTCATAAGAGATACCCCTGCAACTTGGCTTCGATCATCCTGGAGTTTTGGCTCCAGGCCGCCTGCCTTCGGCAGGCTTAACATGCGCTGCGCGCATGTTAGTCTACACCGAAACCCGATACTGGCTACGTCTAGCCTCCCTTCACAATAGGTACCCCTGAAGTTTCGCTTCGATCATCCTCGGGTTTTCCCCGTTGGCGATGGCGACCAGGCCTTCTACATACATCTCCTTGACCTTGACCTGTTTGTTCACCAGGGCCTTGAGCTTGTTGGCCATGGGCAGGAAGATCAGGTTCGCGCTGCCCACACCGTAGATGGTGGCGACGAAGGCCACGGCGATGCCGGCCCCCAGCTTGGAGGGGTCGGACAGGTTCTCCATGACGTGGATGAGCCCCATGACCGCGCCGATGATGCCTATGGTCGGGGCGTAACCGCCGGCCGCCTGCCAGACCCGGGCGGCCTCGTGGTGATGCTGCTCGAAGGAGGCGAGATCCAGCTCCAGGGTCTCCCGCAGCACCTCCGGCTCGGCGCCGTCGACCAGCATCTGCAGGCCGCGTCGCTGAAACAGGTCGGTCTGCTCCTCGATCTGGGGTTCCAGGGCGAGCAGGCCGCCGCGCCGGGCCTGATGACTCCACTCCAGGACATGGCGCATGACCTCTTCCGGGGCCAGCTTGGGCGGGTTGAACACCCAGCGGCTCATGGACAGGCCATCCAGGAACACCTTGAGGGGGCTTTGCAGCATCACCGCCCCCAGAGTGCCGCCGATGACGATGAAGAAGGCGGTGATCTGAAGCAGCGAGCCGATATGCCCCCCCTCCAGGACCTGCCCGACAACGATGGCCGCCAGCCCCAGGGTCAGGCCGATGATGCTGATGATGTCCAGGCCGCGGGGCATGGTCAGTTCCGCCCGGCCGTCCCGAAGGAACTGACATCCCCCTCGGGGGGCGACGAGCGTAGCGAGGCTGGGGGCCGTTTCATCCCGGATTGTCCATTAGGCTGTAGGTCGAGCTTCAGCCTGACTTGTCGGCCTGAAGGCCGACCTACAACCCATTGATTCATCGGGAGCCGAAAACCTAATGGACAATCCGGGTTCATCCTATTCCTGGGGCGAGGACGGCTGCACTAGTCTTCGCCCCCGCCCCATGCCCGCAGGCGGCTGCGCAAACGGGTGATGGCCTGGCTATGGAGCTGGCAGACCCTGGATTCGGACACACCCAGCACCGCGCCGATCTCCTTGAAGTTCATCTCCTGCTCGTAATACATGCCCATGAGTTGCTTCTCGCGCTCCGGCAGTACCGACACGGCCTGGGCCAGGGCCCGCTTGAAGTGGCGGCCGGCCAGGATGTCGAAGGGGCCGAGGGAGACATCGTCGGCAAAGCGTTCCAGGAAGTCGTCGCCGCCATCCTCGTGCAGGTCCTCGTAATAGAGCAGCTGAGCCCCGCGGGCGTCGTTGAGCAGATCGAAATAGGCGTTGATGTCCAGCCGCATCTCGGCGGCGATTTCCTGCTCGGAGGGCGGCCGCCCCAATCGCTGTTCCAGGGTGTGTATGGCCTGTTCGATCTGCCGGGCTGCCTTGCGCACGTTGCGCGAGGCCCAGTCCGCCTCGCGCAGCTCGTCCAGCATCGCCCCGCGGATGCGCTGGGTGGCATAGGTCTCGAAATGCGCGCCCTGACCGTCGTCGAAGCGTTCGACCGCATCCAGCAGGCCCATCAGACCGGCCTGGATGAGGTCATCCACCTCCACGCTGGCCGGGAGGCGCGTCATCAGGTGGTAGGCGATGCGTTTGACCAGCGGCAGGTATTCGCGTACCAGGCCGTCGGCGCTATCAGCTGAGCTGGACATTCTGTGCCTTCTCCGGGACCGCTTCTGCGGTCAAACGACTGAACATCCACATTTTCAGCCAGAATTCGTCCGGCTGGTACATGCCGGCGCCCGTGAGCACCGTTGCCAACGCCTCGGCCAGCCTGCGGAAGGCCTGAACGCCCGGTCTGTCCGCCGGGATCTCCTGTACCGTGAGCCTGCGTCGGCCGGCCTCCGTCAGGGTCGCGTCACGGGGCACACTGCCCAGCCACTGGGGGCGGATGTCGAGAAACCGCCGGGCGGTGGACTCCAGGGCGGCAAAGGTTTCCCGCGCCGCCATCTCGTCCCTGGCCTGCATCACCAGCACATGCCAGCGTTCGCTCGGATACAAGCGCTGCACCCCTTTCATCAGGGCGTAGGCCTGGGTCAGGGCAGACCTGCCCTGGGGCAGGACCAGCAGTCGGTCACGCGCGCACATGGCCAGGCTGCCTGCCTCCGCACCGGGTTGCGTGTGCAACAGCAGACATTGGGGTTGCTCGGGCAGGCCCTTCAAGGCATCCACGGTCAGCTGCCACCGCCCCTCCGGCATGCCGCCGAGCCAGGCCATGCCGCCGTCGATCGCCAGACAGCTCAGCCCTGGCGCCACACCGCTCACGGCGGCATCCGGAGTGCCCCCCTGCCGCAGGACCTGATCCAGGGTGCGCCGCAGCGGCAATCCGAAGCATGTGGCTACGTTGTGCGGGGCGGCGGCCTCATCCACCACCCAGATCGGCAGGCCGCGACCGCTCAGTGCATACGCGAGGTGGGCGGAGGCCAGCGCGGTCAGGGCGGGGTCGGTTCCGCATATCCCCAGGGGCAGGAAACGAGGGCGCTGTCCCATCATCCTGCGCAAGCCGGCGGCCTGATCCTGCATGGCCGGTCAGCGCAGGGCACCGACCATGCCGGGGTCGGTGGCATCCTCGGGCAGGCCGGTCCGGTCCATGGCGGCCATCAGGACCGGATAGTCGCCCTCCATGGGGGTGTAGGGCGACTCGGCCTGGGCGAGGCGGAAGGCGCGATCGGCCAGATAGAGGGCATTGGCCGGGTGCAGGTCCTCGGGCACGCGCTGGCCGTTGGTCACATAGTGCACCTGCAGCTGATGGCGGATGACCACATCCAGACAGGGGCCGAAGGAGAGGGCCTCGTCGATCTTGGTCAGGATGCAGCCGATCAGGCCGGGTCCGCTGTAAGCGCGCACCACCTCCTCCAGGGTCATGCCCTGGGCGGGCGCACCCAGCAGCAGGAGGCGTTTGACGCCCCTCGATTCGCCGCACAGCAGCGCCACCTGCTCGGCCACGCGTTTGTCCCGCTGCGACATGCCGACGGTGTCGATCAGCACCAGATGCTTGCGCGCCAGGTCGGACAGGGTCAGCTCCAGGTCGTTGTCGTCCTGCACGGCGAACACCGGCGTGCCCAGGATGCGCCCGTAGATACGCAACTGGTCCTGGGCACCGATACGATAGGTGTCGGTGGTGACCAGGGCGACCTTGGCCGCGCCATGCTTGAGCACGGCGCGGGCCGCCAGCTTGGCCACGGTGGTGGTCTTGCCCACGCCGGTGGGGCCGACCAGGGCATAGACGCCACCCCGGTTGAGGATGTCCTCGCCTTCCGGTGGGGTGCTCACGTTGTGGGCGATGACCGATTTGAGCCATTTGAGGGCCCGCTCCACATCCGTGTCGCGGGGCTGATTGGCCAGCAGCTGCCGCGAAAGGGCCGTGCTGAAGCCGGCAGCCAGCAGGCGCTTCATGACCTCGGCGCGCACCGGTTCCCGGCCGGCGATCTCGCCCCAGGCGAAGCCGGCCAGCTGGCCTTCCACCAGATTGCGCAGTGCGCGGATTTCGCGCGCCAGCTCCTCCGTGGCCGGCGTTGGTTCGGCGGGCTGCGCCGGCGGGGCAGCGGGGGCTGAGCGGTATGCTGGCGCTCGGCTTCCGCCGCCAGCGGCGGGGCGCTCCTCTGCCGCGGTCCGGTGCGCGCCGAGCGGATGACGCTGGCCTCACGCTGGGCGAGGTATTCCGTCAGCGGTGTGATGGCCGGTCTTTCCGGTGCCGGCTGCGGGGCAGGCGTGCTGTGGCGATGCGACACCACGGCCGGCTCGGCCTGGCCGGACAGGGCGGCCATGTCCAGGTCGGCCACGGCGATGATCTCGACCCCGCCGTCGACCTGACGGTTGGACAGGATGATGGCATTGGCCCCCAGGGCATCGCGCACCATGCGCAGGGCCTCGCGGGTCGTGGGGGCGTGGAATTTCTTGACCATGGTCTCAGGCGCCGATCATGGCGGTGACGCGCACACTGCGTCCGTCGGGCACTTCGGCATGGGAGATGACCTTGAGCTCCGGCGCCACCCGGCGCAGGAAGCGGGAGAGTACGGAACGGATGGGTTGGCCGACGAGCAGCACGCTGGGCAGGCCGCTCTTGGACATGGTTTCCACGGCGGCCTGGGTGTCGCGCACGAGCCGCTCGGCCAGTCCGGGTTCGAGGCCCATGGCATCGGGTCCCCGACCGGCCAGGGCCTGTGTGAGGATCTGCTCCAGGCTCGGCTCCAGGGCCATGACCTGCAATTCGTGCGCTCCTCCGAAGATTTCGGCGATGATAGCACGGCCCAGCGCGGCCCTGACCGCGGTGGCAAGTTCATCCGGCTCCTGGGTGCGGGCGGCGTGCTCGGCCAGGGTCTCCAGGATGGTGCGCATGTCGCGCACATGCACCCGTTCCTCGAGCAGGCTCTGCAGCACCTTTTGCACGGTGGATACGGCCAGCAGCTTGGGCACGAGGTCTTCCACCAGTTTCGCATGCTGCTTCGCCACGTGGTCGAGCAGCTGTTGGGTTTCCTCGCGACCCAGCAGTTCCGGCGCATGGTCGTTGATCACCTTGGACAGGTGGGTGGCCACCACGGTCCCGGCGTCCACCACCGTGTAGCCGTAGGTCTGCGCCTGCTCGCGCAGATTGGCGTCTATCCACATCGCGGGCAGCCCGTAGGCGGGCTCCACGGCGCTTTGGCCCTGTACCGTGCCCAACACCCGGCCGGGGTTGATGGCCAGGTATTTGCCCACCAGCACTTCTCCCTCGCCGGCGGCCACGCCCTTCAGGGTGATGCGATACGCACCCGGCTTGAGCTGCAGGTTGTCGCGGATGTGTACCGGCGGCACCAGGAAGCCCAGGTCCTGGGCGATCTTCTTGCGGATGCCGCGTACACGCCGCAGCAATTCGCCGTCCTGGGCCCGGTCCACCAGCGGCACCAGGCGATAGCCCACCTCCAGCCCCAGGCGGTCGACTGCCGTCACGTCCTGCCAGCCGACCTCCATGGGCTCCTCCGCTGCCGGCGGGGCTTGCGCCTCGGCTGGCGCGGCGGCGGCCGCCTGGCGCTGCATGAGCCAGAATCCCAGGCCGGTGAGCACGGCCGCCATAAGCAGGAAGGCCACATGGGGCATGCCGGGGATGACGCCCAGCAGGGCCAGGATGCCGGCGGTGAGGAAGACGGCCTGGGGTTTCGCGAAGACCTGACCCAACATCTGCTGGTTGAGATCCTGCTCGCTCGACACCCGCGAGACGACGATGCCCGCCGCGGTGGAGATGATGAGCGCCGGGATCTGGGCCACCAGGCCGTCGCCGATGGTCAACAGCGTGTAGGTGCTGGCCGCGTCGGCAAAGGCCATGTCGTGCTGGACCACGCCTATGGTCAGCCCGCCGAAGATGTTGAGCAGCATGATGATGATGCCGGCCACCGCGTCGCCGCGCACGAACTTCGAGGCACCGTCCATGGAGCCGTAGAAATCCGCTTCCTGGGCGATCTCGGCGCGGCGGCGGCGGGCCTCGTCCTCGCCGATCAGCCCCGCGTTCAAGTCGGCGTCGATGGCCATCTGCTTGCCGGGCATGGCATCCAGGGTGAAGCGGGCGGACACCTCGGCGATACGCCCGGCACCCTTGGTGATGACCACGAAGTTGATCACCACCAGGATGATGAACACGATGAGCCCGACCGCGTAGTTGCCCCCGACCAGGAAGTGGCCGAAGGCCTCGATCACCTTGCCGGCGGCGTCCGGGCCGGTGTGGCCCTCCATGAGCACGATGCGGGTGGAGGCGACGTTGAGCGACAGGCGCAGCAGCGTGGTCACCAACAGCACGGTGGGAAAGACCGAGAACTCGAGCGGCTTGAGCGTATATAGGCCGATGAGCAGGACGATCATCGCCAGGGCGATGTTGAAGGTGAACAGGATGTCGAGCAGGAAGGGCGGCAGCGGCAGGATCATCATCGCCAGGACGACGATGACCAGCGCCGGCGCCGCCAGCTTCTGCCAGGTCGTCCCGTTCCAGGCGAGGGCCTGGGCCATCAGGCGTTGCCCCCGCTGACCGCCGTCCCGCCATGGGCGGGATCCAGCTCCGCGGGCACCTGCCAGTCCTCAGGCAATTCGGGTCGGGGGCCCGGCTGTTGCAGACGATAGACATAGGCCAGGACCTGGGCCACCGCGGTGAACAGGGCCGCCGGGATGGTGTCACCCACCTCGGCGTGGCGATGCAGCGCGCGTGCCAGCGGCGGGGCCTCGACGATGGGCACCCGGTGTTCGCGGGCGATCTCCTTGATGCGCTCGGCCACGAGCCCTGAACCCTTGGCCACCACGACTGGGGCGCTCATGCGCCGCTCCTTGTATTCCAGGGCCACGGCGTAATGCAACGGGTTGGTCACCACCACGTCCGCCTTGGGCACCGCCGCCATCATCCGCCGGCGGGCCTGTTCCCGCATCACCGCCCGGATGCGGGCCTTGATCTGGGGGTCGCCCTCCGTCTCCTTCTGCTCCTGACGCACCTCCTCCTTGGTCATGCGCATCTGGCGCTGGAAATTCCAGAGCTGGAAGGGTACGTCCAGCGCCACCACCAGGGCGAAGGCGGCGGTGGCGGCGAGGAAGGTGTAGAGGGTGATCTGGGAGAAGTGGGCGACGGCCGTTTCCAGGGGCTCGGCCGCCAGCGTGAACAGCCCGTCACGCTGCAGCCAGATGGTGAAACCGGCCACGCCCGCGATGAGGCCTGCCTTGAGCAGGGCCTTGAACAACTCGACCAGCGACTGCCAGGAGAACATGCGGGCCAGCCCCTTGATCGGGTCAATCTTCGCCAGGTTCGCCGACAGGGCCTGGACCGAGAACACCCAGCCCGAAATCACCACGTTGGAGACCACGGCCGCCAGCACCACCGCCGCGGCCACCGGCAGCAGCACCCACATCGCCTCCCAGCCCGCCAGTGCGAGAACCTCGAGCATGCGGGCGGGGTCGGCGGCCTCGGTGCGTCCGAAGGTCATGCCGTTCATCATGACCCGCTGCATGCCGTCGTACATGAACAGGCCAAGAAAGGCCAGGGAGGCGGCAGTGGCCAGCAGGACGGCGAAGGTGGACAGCTCCCGTGAACGGGGCACCTGGCCCTCGGCGCGCGCCTTTTCCAGCTTCCGCGCCGATGCCGGTTCTGTGCGTTCGAGACCGCTGTCTTCCGCCATCCTCGTATCCGGTCGGAACCGAGATCAAGGTCAGTTATGAATGCCCGGAAGTGTAGCATGGCCGACAGGCTTGGCCGTGCGGTGCGGCGCACGGCGACCGTGCCCCATACCTGATTTTGACCGTGTGACGGCAGCCATGCCGCAAAGGTCATTCGGGCTGCGCCCGGCGGCCCGAAGATCCAGGGGGCGGGATGGAATCTCGACTAGTCTAGTCGCAGCACGGTCACCGGCGGTGCGTGCAGTGCCGCCCGCGCCCCTATCCAGGCATGGATCACCACGCACAGCAGCCCCAGGGCGGGACCCGCGGCCCAGATCCAGGGGTCGGGACTATAGCGTTCGAACTGGAATACCCGGCCGGCCAGCACGGCGCCGATGGACACTGCCCCGACGGCAGCGAGCCCGCCGGCCAGCAGCCCGATGGCCAGGTACTCCGTGCGCTGCGCCGCCGCCACCTGGGCCCGGCTCGCGCCTAGGGTCCGCATCAGGGCGGCCTCCCGGATGCGCTCATCCTGGCTGGTCAGCAACGCGGTGTAGAGGACGAGGACACCCGCGCCGAGGGCGAACAGGAAGACCAGCTGCACGGCGGCGATCATTCGCTGCATGAGGGTGAGGGCCTGTTGCAGGATGGCCGAGGTATCGATGACGGTGAGGTTGGGAAAGGCCCGGACCAGGCCGGTCATGGCCGCGGCCCGGCCTTCGTCGAGGTGGAAGCTGGTGATGTAGCTGGTCGGCAGGCCGTCGAGCAGGGCGGGCGTGGTGATGACGAAGAAGTTCACCTGCATGGAGTCCCAGTCGAGCTGGCGCACGTTGGTGACGGGGGCGCTGAAGGTCTCGCCCGCGACCGACCAGGTCAGGCGATCGCCCAGCTCGACGTTCAGGGTCTTGGCGATGCCCGCCTCGATGGACAGGGCACCCCGGTCCAGATCGTCGGGGCCGAACCACCGGCCGCCGATGATCGCGTTGTGGCGTGGCGGCATGGCCATGTGGGAGAGGTTGAACTCGCGTTCCACCAGGGCGCGGGTTCGTTCCTCGGCATAGTCCTCGGCCCGGACCGGCCGGTCGTTGATGGCCATCAGGCGGCCGCGCACCATGGGGTAGAGCTCGGGGGACGGCAGCCCCTGGCTGCGGAAGAAGGCGAGCACGTCCTGGCGCTGTTCGGGCTGGATGTTCAGGACGAAGCGGTTGGGGGCATCCGGCGGCGTTCTGGCCTGCCAGGCCGCGAGCAGGTCACCGCGGGTGAAGGCGAGCAGCAGGATGGCGGTGAGCCCCAGGGCAAGGGAGACGATCTGCACCGTGTTGGCGCGGCTGCGGCGGCGCAGGTTGGCCAGGCCGTAGCGCCAGGCGAAACCGGCATGCCGGCCGAACCGCGACGCCAGATGCAGTACGCCCAGACCGGCCAGGGCGAAAAGGAGAAAGGCGATGCCGAAGCCCCCCAGGGCATAGGCGGCCAGCCTGCCATCCCCGGTCTGCCAGACCAGCAGGGCGGCCAGGGCCGTGAGGCCGGCGGCATAGACCAGCAGGGGACGTGCGCGTGGCGTGCCCGCCTCGCGGCGCAGAACCCGCAAGGCCGGCACGGCCTTGAGCTGCAGCAGGGGGGGAAGGGCAAAGCCCAGCAGCAGTACGTAACCGGTGACGTATCCCTGCAGGGCGGGCAGCGGGGAAGGGGCGGGCAGGTCGGTCCCCAGCAGGTCACCCAGCATGAGGCCGATGACGGCCTGGGCGCCGTAGCCGAGGATGCAGCCGAGCCCCCCCGCCACGGCACCCAGCAGCAGGAACTGGCCCCCGAACAGGCTGGCAAGCCTCGCCTGGCCGGCACCCAGGCAGCGCATGACGGCATAGCCGTCATAGTGGCGCTCGACATAGCGCCGGGTCGCCAGATGCACCGAGACCGCTGCCAGGATCACGGCCAGCAGGGCAGTCAGACCGAGGAAGGTCTGCGCCCGCTCCAGTCCCTCGCGCACCTCCGGCCGCGCATCCTCCAGCCCCTGCACCTGTTGCCCGCGGCCGAGCCGCTGGGTGAGCCAGGCCCGGTAGGCCTGCACGGCGGCTGCATCGCCGGCGATAAGGAGCTGGTAGCGGATGCGGCTGCCGGGTTGCACCAGGCCGGTGGCGGGCACGTCGTCCAGGTGCATCATGACGCGGGGGGCCAGGTTCAGGAAGGACATGCCCCGATCCGGTTCATGGGTGAGGATGGCGGCCACGGCCAGGTTTGCATCCCCCAGGTCGAGACGGTCGCCGACACCGCTGCCGGTGAGGCTGACGAAGCGCGGGTCCACCCACACGCTGCCGCGCGGCGGGCCCTGGTCCGTCTCCGCATCCGCAGCGTCCGCGGCACTGGCGATGCGCAGTCGGCCGCGCAGGGGGTAACCGGCCCCCACCGCCTTGACGGCCGACAACTGGGCGCCCGAGGGGCCGCTGGCCATGCTGATGAAGGCCATGGCCTGTGCCGTGCGCAGCCCGCGGGCGACGGCCTCGTCGCGATAACGTTCGGGCAGCGGCTGATCGGCGCTGATCAGCAGGTCAGCGCCCAGCAGCTGATGGGCGTTGAGGGTGAGGGCCTGGCGCACCCGGTCGGCGAAGAAGCCCACGCTGGTGATGCTGGCCACCGCCACCAGCAGGGCCAGGGTGAGGGCGGTGAGCTCGCCGGCGCGCCAGTCGCGCAGGAAGAAGCGCAATACCAGGTTCATCGGGTCATCCGCATGGCCGAGCCGCTGTCGGACTTCAATCGGAGACGATGCGGCCGGCGGCCAGGCGCGCATGACGGCCGCAACGCCGGGCCAGGTTCTCGTCGTGGGTCACCAGGATCAGGGTGGTGCCGGCTGCCGCATTCAACTCGAACATCAGGTCGATGACCTCGCCACCGGTGGCGGCATCCAGATTGCCGGTGGGCTCGTCCGCCAGCAGGAGGCGGGGCCGCATCACGAAGGCGCGGGCCAGGGCCACCCTCTGCTGCTCGCCGCCGGAGAGGTGCTTGGGATAATGGTGCAGACGCGCGCCCAGACCGACCCGGCCGAGCATCTGCTTTGCCTGGGCCTCGGCATCGGCCGCGCCCGCCAGTTCCAGGGGGAGCATGACGTTCTCCAGGGCGGTGAAGGCGGGCAGGAGCTGGAAGGACTGGAAGACGAAGCCCAGCAGACGGGCCCGCAGGCTGGCGCGACCGTCCTCGTCCAGTTCGGTGATGTCGATGCCGTCGAGCCAGACCCGCCCGGAACTGGGCGTGTCCAGTCCGGCCATGAGCCCGAGCAGGGTGGACTTGCCGGAGCCGGACGCGCCCAGGATGGCCACCGCCTCTCCCGCGCGGGCGCTGAAGTCGATATCCTCGAGGATGGTCAGGCTGCCGTCGCCGCTGGGAACCACCTTGCCCAGGCCACGGGTCTGAACGATCACATCGTCATGCGCTCCTGCTGCCATGCACATCCTCTTCGTCTGGCTGTTCTCGCTGTTGTTGGTGCCCGCAGCCCTTGCCTCCGGGGGCACCATCCTGGTCCTCGGCGACAGCCTATCGGCCGCCTATGGACTGCCCCGGCAGTCGGGCTGGGTCACGCTTCTGGAGGAGCGCCTGGGCGAGCGAAAGTTCAACTACCGTGTGGTCAATGCCAGCATCAGCGGCGAGACCAGCGCCGGCGGCGCCAGCCGCATCGAGGCCCTGCTGCGTCAGCACAGACCGACGGTGTTGATCCTGGCCCTGGGCGGCAATGACGGTCTGCGCGGACTGCCCGCGGCCCAGTTGCAGTCCAACCTGGAGACCATGATCCGGGCGGCCCGGCAACACAACGCCAGGGTCCTGCTGGCGGGCATGCGCATGCCGCCCAACTTCGGGCCCGCCTACACGCGTCAATTCACGGCGGTCTACGCCGATCTGGCGCGCCGGCACCGCACCGCCTTCGTCCCTTTTCTGCTGGAAGGGTTTGCCGATCGGCCGGAGTACTTTCTCGCCGACGGCATCCATCCCAATGCCGCTGCCCAGCCGCTGATCCTCGAGCGGGTCTGGGCGGCACTGGCGCCCATGCTTTGATGGGGTGAGGGGTGAGGGGGAGCACGGTTTTAACGTTCACCGTTTCCCGCTCACCGCTCCCCCTCTTGCATCAGCTCGCCTTGTCCTTGGTGGCGCTGAGTTTTTCCTTGATGCGCGCCGATTTGCCGGAGCGGTTGCGCAGGTAATAGAGCTTGGCCCGGCGCACGTCACCGCGGCGCTTGACCTCGATGGCGGCCACGAGCGGAGAGTAGGTCTGGAAGGTCCGTTCGACCCCCTCGCCGGCAGAGACCTTGCGCACGATGAACGAGGAGTTCAGCCCCCGGTTGCGCTTGGCGATCACCACGCCTTCATAGGCCTGCAGCCGCTCGCGGTTGCCTTCCTTCACCTTGACCTGAACCACCACGGTATCGCCGGGGGAGAATTCCGGCACGGTCTTGCCCAGACGGGCGATCTCTTCCTGTTCGAGCTGCTGTATCAGGTTCATCGCGTTTCCTTTCACGTTGTGGGTGACAGAGGTCTGCGCGGAGACATGACACCGTTTCTCACTGTGATCCGGTTCGACCCGGATCGGCTTCTGAACGAATCTCGTCCAGCAATTCCTGCTCCAGACGACTCGGGACCCGCTGCGCCAGCAGTTCCGGCCGCCTCTGCAATGTCCGCCGCAAGGACGCCTTCAGACGCCAGCGGCTCACCGCGGCGTGGTCGCCCGAGCGCAGCACGCCGGGGACCTTCAGCCCGAGGTAATCCTCGGGCCGGGTGTAATGCGGGCAGTCCAGCAGGCCGTCGGCGAAGGAGTCCTCCGCCGCCGAGTCTGCGTGCCCCAGGGCCCCGGGGACATGGCGGATCACCGCGTCCAGCAGCACCATGGCCGGCAGTTCGCCGCCGGAGAGGACGTAGTCGCCGATGGAGATCTCCTCCATGCGATGGCGCTCGTACAGTCGCTCGTCGATGCCCTCGTAGCGGCCCGCCAACAGCACCAGCGCCGGCTCGCGCGACAGTTCCTCGACCAGCGCATGGTTCAGCACCCGCCCCTGGGGCGAGAGATGCACCATGCGCGGCCGTATCAGACCCTGCCGCCCCAATTCGGCCTTCACCGCAGTGAGGGCCAGGTCCAACGGCTCCACCAGCATCACCATGCCCGGACCGCCGCCGAAGGGCCGGTCGTCCACGGTGCGGTAGCCATCGGTGGTGAAGTCGCGCGGATCCCAGCACTTCAACCGCACCAGACCCTGCTTGACCGCCCGGCCGCTGACCCCGAACTCCGTGAGGGCGGCGAACATGCCCGGAAACAGGGTGACGACGTGATAGCATGGCGTCACCTCGGGCGGTCCTCAGTAGTCCGCTTCCCAGTCCACCCGGATGCAGCCGGCGGACGCATCGACCTCCAGCACGATGGGGGCGGTGAAGGGGATCAGGCGCTCCCGGTCACCGACCACCCGCAACACGTCATGGGCCCCCGTCTCCAGCAGACCCTCGACCCGCCCCAGGCTCACACCGGAGGCATTGACCACGTCCAGGCCGATCAGATCGTCCCAGTAATACTCGTCCTCGTCCGGCTCGGGGAGTTCATCCCGCGCCACGGCGACTTCCATGCCCCGCAGGCGCTCCGCCGCGTCCCGGTCGACCACGCCCTCCAGTTCGGCGAGGAGGAATCTGCTGTGCGGACGCCCCTCCAGCACGCGATAGGACCGCCAGACACCCCCCTTGCCCAGTCGCCAGAGGGGATAATCCAGCAGACTGTCCAGATACTCGGTGTAGGCATGCACCTTGACCCAGCCCTTGACACCGTAGGGGGCGGCGATCCGCCCCATGACCACCAGTTCGTCGGGGACGTCCGTTGCGTTACCGTGAAAGTCGCGCAGCCGACTCACGACGCGCCCCTCCCCCTCGGGGGGAGGGGCTTGGGGAGAGGGAGCGTTCATGGCCGTCAACGACGTCTTTCATAGTCTGGGGCGGCCATCGGGCCCTGAACGGTCAGGCCGCCGACCGGGCACGCACCAGCCTGGCCACGGTATCGCTGACCTGGGCGCCTACGCCCTCCCAGTAGGCCAGGCGCTCGCGGTTGACCCGCAGCCCTTCCTCGTTCTGGGCGGCAACGGGGTTGTAGAAGCCGATGCGCTCGATGAAACGGCCATCACGGCGGCAGCGCGAGTCGGCCACGACGATGTTGTAGAACGGGCGTTTCTTGGCGCCGCCACGGGCAAGACGTATGGTCACCATGTCTGTAACATTCCGGTTGGTTGTCCCGTGCAACTTATCGCTGCACTGAAAACTTGGAATTTTATTGAACCGCCAGGGCCTGCGCAAGCCGCCGCGACGTCTCGGCGCACAGGACGGACAGCGTGTAGTCTTGACTGCTGCCCCTCGCGTGGGCGGACCGTCTGCGGTCGACGCGGTCAAATACCGGGCAGCATGCCCTTCATGCCGCGCATCATCTTGGCCAGGCCACCCTTGCCCATGGATTTCATCATCTTCTGGGCCTGTTCGAACTGGTTGAGCAGGCGGTTGACCTCCTGCACCGTGACCCCTGCCCCGGCGGCGATGCGCCGCTTGCGCGAGGCCTTGAGGATGCCGGGATTGCGCCGCTCCTGGGGGGTCATGGAGTTGATGATGCCTTCGATGCGTCGCATCTGCCGCTCGCCCTGGGCGAGGTCCGTGGCGCCGAGCTGGCCGACGCCCGGCAGCTTGTCCATGAGGCTGGACAGTCCTCCCAGCTTCTTCATCTGCTGGATCTGGGCCTTGAAGTCCTCCAGATCGAAGCCCTTGCCCTTCTTGAGCTTTTCGACCGCCTTCAGGGCCTCCTGCTGATCGACCGCCCGGTGGGCCTCCTCGATCAGCGAGAGCACATCGCCCATGCCCAGGATGCGCGAGGCCATGCGCTCGGGGTGAAAGACCTCGATGCCGGTGAGCTTTTCGCCCACGCCGGCGAACTTGATCGGCTTGCCGGTGACATGCCGCACAGACAGGGCCGCGCCGCCGCGCGCGTCGCCGTCCAGCTTGGTCAGCACCACGCCGGTCAGCGGCAGCGCCTCGTTGAAGGCGCGGGCGGTGTTGACCGCGTCCTGGCCCTGCATGGCGTCGACCACGAACAGGGTCTCCACCGGTTTGAGGGTGGCATGCAGCGCCTGGATCTCCTGCATCATGTCCGCATCGACATGCAGGCGCCCGGCGGTGTCGACGATGAGGACCTCGTGGAAGTGCCTGCGGGCATGGTCGAGGGCGGCGCGGGCGATGTCCACCGGTTTCTGGTCCGGGTTGGAGGGGAAGAATTCGGCCTCGGCCTGGGCGGCCACCGTTTTCAGCTGGTCGATGGCGGCGGGGCGATAGACGTCGCAACTGACGAGCAGGATCTTCTTCTTGCCCTGCTGGCGGATGATGCGTACCAGCTTGCCGCAGGTGGTGGTCTTGCCGGAACCCTGCAGCCCCGCCATCAGGATGACGGCCGGGGGTTGGCTGGCGAAGTTCAGCGCTACGGCCTGCTCGCCCATGAGGGCGGTGAGTTCCCTGTGCACCACGCCGATCAGGGCCTGCCCCGGCGTGAGAGAGCGCAACACCTCCTGGCCCAGGGCCTTCTCCTTCACGCGGGCGATGAACTCGCGTACCACGGGCAGGGCGACGTCGGCCTCCAACAGGGCGACGCGCACCTCGCGCAAGGCATCCTGGATGTTTTCTTCGGTCAGCCGGCCCTGGCCGCGCAGCTTCTTGACCACGCCGGCCAGGCGCCGGGTCAGGTTGTCGAACATGGGATAAGTCGGTGACGATGCGATAAACCCGGATAAACCATTAGGTGTCACATCCCGGACGATCATAAGGCCTTCGATGGAACAGCTCGGGGTTGGATTTGAACCATTCCTTCATGGCCTGAAGCGGGGTTTTGCCGCCCAGCGCAGCTTGCGGCAGTTGAT
>OGCL01001830.1_pt1 | contig 16800 bp, 15 predicted proteins | sample 1570041 | NCBI WGS metagenome assembly OGCL01 (sample SAMN06266162, study PRJEB24511) | hot springs metagenome | isolation source: Hot spring water | place: South Africa: Limpopo | collected 2015-06-22
TAGTTCTTCGCGATCATCATCTTTTATGCCTTTAAGAAAATCAGCAAAGGTTTGCGGATTTTTAACGTTCTTTAACCGCGCTGTTAAAGAATCATGTTTTGCCGTTGCTTGTGGAGACTTAAAAATTTGTCCACCAGAATCAGTTTCCATATTCGGCGGTGGCGTGATTAATTGAACATCTTTAAAATATCCATATCCCACATTAGTCTTACCGCCGGCACCGAGTTCGGTCAGTCCACCAATAAGCCATTCCTTTGCTTTTGCAAGAAGATTCGCATCTTTTGAATAAACGGCAAATGAGAATTTCTGCCCTGCTGCTACTGCAAGGAATGTGACAGGCACAGGATTGAGATAATCGGCAGGGGGTTTTTCGCCTCTGTAATATTCTCCATAATGCGGATTCATAATGTCTAATTCAAGTTGTGGGAATTGGTTCGGCAGCCCGTCCATGAAAAAGACTTTGCCTTGACGGTTATTTGCAACATTGTGTGGATTTTTGTCCTCTGAGCCAAAAACATCTCGCAGTTCTTTGCCAGATGGTTTGGGTTCAACAGCAATCTCTGCATATGCCCTTGCAATCCCTTTCAGTCCACTGCCAGGCAGATATGGAAAGCCATAAAGTGGATGCAATGTCATACCTGTTTCTATTACGCTTGTTCCGCCAAGCCCGATGATAAGGCGGCTATCGGTAGTGGCGGTAAAAGACTCAACATGCCACCCGGAGGATTGCAAACTGTGTGCCATTGCCTGTTGACGCTTTATTGTGTTGACAATATATTCCTTTGCAAAAGTCATTTTAGAAATAGCTTCACGGAATTCTTTTGAATTTTTTTCTTCCATTTGCCAACCGTTTTGCCAAGAGTAAACATACTTATTGAAAAGCAAGGCAAGATTGCTCATCTTCAACACAGTGTTCTTATCATTTCCAAAATACTCTCTCGTCTCTTTAGGCAAAGGCAATCTCATTTGTTTACCTCCTTCGGCAATACGGCGTCGGCAAAACGCCTCATCCATGACAGAAAAGATAGAGTCTCAGCAGTGGCATATCTAAATTTGTCATTAGGCAAAGAAATAACTTTTTCCATGAGTTCGCCCCTTGCAGTCCACTGAACTCGTTTATCAAGCCAGCCCGCAATATCACGGTATAATTTTTCTTCAGGCTTACTTTTATCATTCTTGCCCTTTGATTTCAAAAATGCGAGTGTTTGTCCAAGACCGTTTGTGATTATCATGGTTGGAGATTTCATTACTATACTGCGATATTCCTTCTTAAATTTATCTTCTTCCTCACTATTAACATAGTTAATACAACTCCACGCTTCTATTGCTCTCTCATGCTCTATATTTTCAATCATACTCATATCTATGCCCCCTTTTTATAGAAATTGACATTTACAATCCCCTTACCGATAGTGGCATCTCCGCCGAACTGAAGGCGTTTGCCGTCAAGCTCGGTTAAAAACTCCAGTATCTTCTTTGCCTCAAAAGTCTTGTTTGCAGCATCATGCACCATTACCACTGAATAAAGTAGGGAATCGGTTGGTAACGCCTCTTCGTAAAATAGAGCGCCTTCGTCAACTGTCTTGGTTTCATTGTTAATCCTAATCCTTGCCTGAACTTCAGTTGAAAACTTCACAAAATCCCTAAAGGCATTCTCTGGAAGGATAAGCAGGTCTGTCTTAACTTTATTAAGCCAGAAATCGTATTCATTGCTTTTTGAAATAGCATTATCAGCAATCCATCCGGCGATTGCATTAACTTTGTCATCAGCCTGAAAATCAAAGGTATATTCCTCAAGCACGACTTTGTTATTGTTATCCTTTATCCTGCAATCCGATACGCCAACAATTCTATCGCCTACATCATCAGGAACATCCCAATCAACCGTTATCCCAACCATTTGCAAATCCCTTTTTAATCTATTCAGGGCAAAACGAGAGGTTGTGTAGGCAAACACGCCATTTAATGAACGGACAGGAAATAACAAAAGCCGCGCGTCGGTGAAGGTTGCTGCGCCTGCAAAGGCATCGCTTTCACCTCTTCCAAAATCAGGGCCAAAGGTACATTTGATTCTCTCGTGATCTCCATTCCCATTTTTATTATTCTCAAACCATTCCCTCACTACACCCTTTACTCCTGATGCTTGACAGACAGGGTAATCGGTGTATTTCTCACGCTGTATCGGCAGGTCAACAACGCTGAGACTTGAGCCGCTGCCGCAGTGAAGCGACGATTCCGTATAGATAAACATCACATCTGCGCTTTTAAACATAATTAAAACCCTCCTATTAAAGTTATTCCAAAACCTTCTTTACTTCTTTCATTGCCTATTGCCTTTAGCCACAGCCTTTCAAAAAGATCGTCAACATTGCCGTCCTTCAACTCAAAATAATAGACGCTTCCAGCAGGCACAGCCTTTTTCATAGTCTTGGGCATTCCTTTTACCAAATCAAAACCGCCTATGCCGATTGGCTTGCCTATACTTGAGCCTGTCATCTTCAATTTAACGCCGTTGATTATGCCCTCGCCTGTGTTGCCGTCAATTCCGTCAGGCAGCCAGCCTTGACCAAAAATTGCCGGTGTTAAAAGAATAAGCTTAAAGCGTTTATCTTTTGCAATCGTATCTTTAATTGGTTTAGTGTCAATACCTTTCCATGAGGATTTAAAATACCTCGCTGAACGATGGTCTCCGCCAAACCGCATAATGCCTGATTCCGGCAGGAGCGCCGTTCCCTCAAGTTCAAGGGCAAAGCCAAAGCCCTCTTTCATCCTGAAATATTCCACGCTGTAAAGCCCACCTGTCTCAACGCTTCGCCGCGACCTGTTCTTTCTGATGCCTGTCCGTTCGTCAGTTTGATAAATATCTTTTGCATCAACTCCATTTTTAGGGGCATTGACCATCAAATACCTCGCCATATCTGCTTCTGATAAAAAGCCGGATGTAGCCTCAAGGGCGTCTTCTGTTTCATGCCATACATGATGTAGTCCCGGCGGCAAGTCAGTCAGCGCAATATCATTAACGCCCCTATTAGGCTTGAGGATATAAAATCTGTTGTCGTCTTTGCCTTTAGCTTTGGCTATATCTTTTGGCATCGGGAAATACTGCTGAATATGGGTTCCATTGTTTTTTGCAATGCTATATTGCGTGATTGCCAATGTTCCGAGGCTATCCTTAGTACCTATTTCATCGGTGATTGTTTTTGAAATTTTTGCAGGGTCATTCTTAAATGTATCAAATTCTCCGCTTTTGATGCTCAATATATGAGAGCGCAATGCCCCATAAATTGTTGATGGAGGCGGAGGGAAGGAACCTCTTGCGAAATGGTCGTCTCCGCCTGCAAAGGGTTTGCCATCCCTAAACATTAGGACATCATTAGGTTCAATAAATAGTTTCATCTGTTGCCCTCCCTTCCGAGAAATGCGGCTAATGCCAGGAACTTGCCGATGTCGTCAAGTGAAACACCGCTTTGATGTAGATTCATAATGCCGTCAACCAATGCAGTCATTTGTTCTTTGCCAAAATCCTTTGCCTTCTTATTTCTTTGCCTGTCCGCTATCCTTATCAGTTCAAGTTTTATAGGTTCTGGCGGCAGACCCTCAAGTCCTTTCGTCTCCATTCTAAATATATAAACAATCTTAGGTGAAATCCAATCATTGTAAAAAGCATCCGCCCATTGTTGGAGCAAAGGGATTGATTCAAGATGACAATCTTTGTAATACCATTGCGCTTTTATATGCTCTGTGCCACCTGCACGCTTTGCAAGGGCAATACAGAAGGCATTTTTGTCTTTTATTTTTTTTGCTTCTTTTTCACATTTTCTCGCCTCATCCAACACTTGCGATAGATTTGAATTATGATGAGCTATTACCACACCCATGCTTGCTGTTGCATTTGTCCCCATAGAGAGCATAAAGCCCTTTATTTTCTTTTCATTGTTTCCTACATTGAGTGGAATATCTTCCTCATCAATCGGAATAAATCCAGAACCTTCTTTAAAATTAACATCAACCTTGTTCGTTTCTTCATTAACAAGCAGACTGCCTGAGAAATAAGCCCTTAACTTTCTCATTACCTCGGGCAAGTCTTTGAGGTTCACAAATGCCATCACATCATCGCCGCCTGCATAAACAAGCTTGCCAAGATGGTCTTTTTCAACTATCTCACGCGCAACATGCAGAGAGAAATCTCTAAGCGCTTTGCTGGTGGCAAGATGCAGAGATGGATTAAGCGGCCTTTTTTGTTTCAGAAGCCCCTGCCAGTTACTGTCAAGTTTAAGAGTGTTTTTAACAATAGGATGCAACACATCTTCAATATTTGGAGCATATTCGCCTGACAGCCACTTACCCATATTGTCGCCATCCATGAGCATGATAGCGTAATAAGTAGATGGAGAACCTATCTGTTTTTCCTTAGGCAATGTTTTATCTATTTCCTTAATTGCATCAAATAAGGCTTTTTGTCTTTCTTTAGCAGTTTTAAAAAGATGTTTAAAATCAGTGTCGGACAACCTATATTTGTTTTCCTCTGATAAAGCCTTTTCATCATCAAAGGCTTCCTTGTAAAGCCAGTCGCCTTCAAGTCTTGCAAAGTCTTCGCTTGTTTTATCTCTACAGGCACGGATAACCATCGGCATCGGAATACCCATCCACCGTTCGCCTGCAAGAAATTTAACCGCCTCAACATAATTGCCTACTTTAACAGAGAGATTGTTATTGCTGATATTTTCAATCAGTCTCAATTTAAACGATGCTGTGGCGATCATGCTTACGGAAGAAAAATTGTCATTTATATCAAACTTTAAAGTATCTCTGAAATAGTGCTTTGATGATAGTCTTTTTGTTATACATACTGCACATAGCCTTTCTGATTTTCTAATCTGCGTAAATGCGGGCAAGACTGCTTCCTGCCAGAAACCACGCAATGCCCCAAAGTCATTTGAACAACTCTTATCTTTATGTATTCCCGGATGCACAGGCTCGCGCACACCGCACAAAGTGCATTTATGGTTAGGCTCATCAGCCTGTTTGAAGTCTCTGACAGTTTTTCTGCTGCCGAGCGTTTTTTCTACCAAACGGTATATCTGTCCATAGACTGTGCCGATATTAGGCGCAAAACCCTTTGCCTCATATTCTTTGAGCAGCTTGTCAAAATCGGTATCAGTTGTCACGCCCATTAGCTGTTTATAAGCCTTCAGAAAATCATTGTAGTTATCCACCGGCACAGCAGCCCAGTAAGTTTCAATAAAATCATCTGTCTGACGATTCCATATGGCATCCCATTCAGAAGAATTTATCTTTAAAGTCTCTGCTATCTTTGCTTTTACTGCACCGCAGACATCTTTAAATGTGTTTTTCACTGTTTCTTTAGCCTTCTCCGCAATATCTTTGACCGAATCTTTAGGAACTATTGCAAGAAAACGATTGGGCAGTGTAGGAGATGAAAGCTCTTCGCTATTCGGTTTTTCTATCTGTAATCCCTTATCAATAAGCCATTTATCCACAAACGGCTGTCCGCATAAATCAGGGAATATAAGACTGTCAGATCCAAATTCCTCGGCAACAACTTTCATTGCACTCCATGACAAATAAGATAAAAGATAACTACCAGCCCATAAGTCTTGAGTTTTCCGCGCAGTGGCGATAAAATCCTGCACAGGTCCAATCGCAAATAGCAGAAATGCAGGTTTTGGCAATGCCCCTGCTATTGCTGAGGTTATTTTTTTGTGCTCCCAAATGGAGTGGTCTGGTATCCGTGTGTCAGCAGGCAGGAGTTCCCACAACTGCCCTAACTTTGCCGCATCATTTTCTTTATTCTTTAGGCTGTCAAACAACTCCCGCCACAATGCAAGATAAAGCTTTTCCTTATCACCTGAATATTTGCTTTCAAGATTGACAATCGCCCTATCAACTGAGGCTGTAATGCTTGCTACATCATCTGGCAATTTCTTTAGGTCAAATTCCTTTGCAGATAAAGGATGTTTGATTACAGGGTTATTGCAAAAATCGGCAATAAAGTTTTCATTTAAAGGATAATTGATGCGGTCTGCAGCAGAGGCGATATGGTCTGCTGTCTTCACATCAGGCGGTATCGTTGCCTTGTCAAGAAGTCCGAGTTCAGCCATAAGCTCTTTTGCCCTGCCTTCGTGCCCTATCTTGCCGAGGATTATCGCCTTCTCCGGAGGATCGTGCAGAAGGGCTTGAATCTTCTTTATGAGAAGTTTATTGTTCATTGGTCACCTCAGTCGCTCTGTTGCTTTATAGTTTCAAAAAGGTAATTAAATGAAGAGACATAAGAGTCTTTTATGCGTTCAAAAATAATTCGGGATTCCTCAAAAGTATAAGTATGAACCAAGTAATTACGGTCTTCGATCATCTTAAGCCATTTTTCTTCATTATCGATTAAGTTGTTTGCAAAGGCATTTTTAAATGTGTCTCTCGGATTATGAGCAACTATGCCCTTGTCAGTAAGATATTCTCTTATAAGCTTCCATGAAAGCTCATAACAAAGCTCAAAACGCTTTATGGCTCCATCAATATCAAGGTCATCTACTGATTGTTCTGTCGCAATCTTAAGATTTTTAAATGCCTTTTCAAAATCATTTAAAAATCTCTTAACTTTTTCTCTCATATATCACTACTCCTTCTTTCTGTATTTTTGCCTTCAACCGTTCATCAGCTCTTTTTAAATCAACGATATCTATTGCCCCTGATATTGATGACAATTTATCCAATTGTTTCTCTGTTTGAATGGCAATGTCGGTGTCAGACCTGCGATGAAAATCCCCTCTTGCTTTTGAGCCAAAGAGGATAATCTTCTGAGGGTCAGTCTGTTTGACAATCTCATTTTTTATATGACCAAGCGTATCAGGCATTGAAAGGATATGCTCTTTGCCTTTGTTTTTAAGTTCAATCCAGAATTCATCAATAATGCCGTAATCCGGTTTTTGAGTATTTGTGCCTGCTTTTATGACGCCGCCCTCCGGCAGAAATTCGCCTGCAAGCCTGATGACAATCCAGTAAAAACTATTATCAGCCTTAATAACTTTAAAAATAAGAGGTGAGCTTCTTCTGGCAAAAGGATCATTCCCAGCCCTTCCTGTTACGGTTGTCCTATTCGTTCTATGAATTATCGGAAAACCAAAAGAGGCCGTTTCAAAGATTTTTGCTTTATTGCTGTCTCTAAATGTTTTAAACCCTGTAGATCCTAATGCATCTCTCCATGTTGAAAAATGGTTATTGCTGATTATAAATCGTGAAAAACTCAGATTAGAATATTCAGATGCAAAATCAGTTTTATCAATTATCTGTTGTTTGACTGATTTCAAATTATCTATTAGCCATTTTGCGATATCCTCAGAGTTATTACCTTTTGGTATAAAATCTAACCTGTTGTCAGAAAGGATTTCATTTGTATTCTTTACATTCGTTACGACAATATTACCTGCTCCACGCCTTGTTCTGGTTCCTAAACCGCCAAGATAAATCAATGCCCACAAAGATGCAGAGGCGATCTTTAAGATGTTTTCATCTCTTGAGGTCAGAGTTATTTTAAACTTGCTTCCTTCGGGGAAATATTGTCGTTCCCGTCCTTGCTGCATAAAGGTTGAGTAAAACATATATCCTACAGGATCTTGCCTTCCTTGACTATTGAAGCGGGGCAACGGTTTTTTATCCGGCTGAGTAACTCTAATAAAAAACTTTGAACCGCCTATTTTCTCATCTGGAGCGCCAAAAATACTTGATTCTTCATCTAATAATTTTTTTGTGTTATTTTCTGCCCTTATTGCCCGCCACCAAAAGCGCAGTAGCCCCTTGATGCTTGCAGCGCGCAATTCTGGTTTGCTCTGATTTGCGCCAGATAAAAACATCGGCGTGATTGTCTCAATTTCAAATGTTATTTTTTTAATCATCACCCCTCCTATCATGCAGCAATGCCCCTAATATCACAGTTTGGTATTCTCTCTGATTAAAGTTTGCCATTTTTACCCCTCTGCCTGTTTGATATTCATAATTATGCTATTTTTTATCAGATACTTCAACAAAAGAAATGTTTCTGAAATGTTTCTATCTCAGCACTTTATCTTTATGAATAAGCAAGATGCCGTCTTTTTTTGCAATCTCTATCATCCTTAGCGTAAAACCGCTTTTGCTAAAAAGTATGAATCTGTCCTTCCTTTCTGCCTTATGCCAATCAAATTGCTGAGACTTCCTCAATAGGTCTTTATAAATGTTTTCTCCGACCTTTTTATTGCTCCATTTGCATTCTCCAAGGTATGCTGTCTTTGTTTCCTCATCAAGGGCGACAATATCTATCTCATCCTCTCTTGACCACCACTTGCCGATAGTAGTGTATTGCATAAACCCATCCGCCATCAGGTTTCTGCACAGGTCAAGACAAACGTCTTCATAAACTGTTGATACATAGTGTTCAAAGGAGTCTTTTACGATTTTCAGGACATGATCCCGTCTGCCTATTTCCAGTTTGCTCCTGTTCGGAAACACATATCTAAACCAGAAGCCAAAGAATTTGTCATGCAGCCGGTAAAGCCCGTGTTTGCTTTTTTCAGGAATCTTTTCTGTGATAGGTATGTCTTTTTCCACAAACCTGAGCCCCTTTAATATATCAAGGTATCTTGAAACAAGGCTCTTTTCAAATCCAGTATCATTGATGATTTCCGAAAGTTTCCGCTTGCCCTGAGCAATAGCCCTTAGAATAACAAAATAGTTTCTCGGCTCTCTCAGTTCTTCCCTCAAGATGTATTCAATTTCATTATATAGAAAGGTCCCTTTATCAAGCACAAGCTCTGCTATATTTGTGAATATATCATGTTTGGGATTGAGTTTCTCAATGTATGCAGGCACAGCTCCAAAAACAGCGTATATTTTTACGAGTTCGTCAAAAGTCCTGCCAGGGAAAAAATCTTTCAAGGCATTAAAGGGCATCTCTTTAATTTCCATTGATGCAGTCCTTCTGCCGTAAAGAGGCGCCTTATGAAAAAGGACTTCCTTTTCCATCATTCCAATGCTTGACCCCATAAGTATTAAAAAAATTGTTGTTTTCTTCAGATACTCGTCTATCCCTTTCTGGAACATCGAGGATATGGCAGGCTTTGCATTGACAAGATACGGGAATTCGTCAATAACTATCACCAATCGTTCGTGTTTGTCTCTTATATAGGAGAAGAATTGATACCAGTCTTTAAAGCCGGCATCAGTAAGTATGGGGTCTTTAAAGTATTCTCCAACAATACGGCCAATGTTTTTGAGTTGTTCCATTTCAGAAACACTGTCTGCAAGAAAATATATCGCCTTTTTGTCTTTGATAAATTCCTGCACCAACCTCGTCTTACCGATGCGCCGCCTGCCATAGATAGGCACAAATTGAAATTTAGGGATCTTATAGAGTTTTTTGAGAAAAGAGAGTTCGTTCTGCCTGTTTACGAATTTCACAATTTCTCCTGCATTTTAGTATAATTATGATTAGTATAATCTAAATTATACTTTTAGGCAATATCGACTTCCCCACATCATGCAGCAGCGCAGCGAGGATTACTGCCTGATATTCTCTTTGATTAAAGTCCTTTGTTTCTAATCCTATATCCACTCTATCTCCACCTCTTTTTCGAGTTGTTTAAACTCAGGATCGCCTGTAATTATTACTGCTCTTTCTCTGATTGCGGTTGCGGCTGCGAAACAATCAGCATAAGACATCGAAAATCTGCTTTTAATTCTTGAAGCTTCAAGAACTTCATTCAGCGAGTTTGACAATGATGTTATCGGCAAAGACGGAAGGATGACATTTATAAAATAATCTGCTGCCTGCATTCCCCTCTCCTTTGCTACAATATAATAAGTTTCTCCAATATTTATGTCATTCATAATAAACCCGGAAGCATCCGATAAAAAATTTTTTTTTACTGCTTCATATCCTTTTTCTTTTTTGAGATACGCCAGCAGTGCGAATGAGTCGAGAAGTTTTTTCTTCTTCATGCTTCAATTCCTCCTTCCTTTCTCTAAGCAGCGCCTCTGTGAGAGATGAACCTTCACTAAAAATGCCGCAAAAATGCTCTACCGGGTTATCAGGCAGGGGATGGATCTCTATATGATCGTTTATGACTTCAACCAGTACTTTTGAACCGGGTTTAATGCCGACTTTTTCCCTTGCTTTTTTGGGTATGACTACCTGCCCTTTTGACGAAGTCGTAAGTATAGACATTTGTAAAACCTCCATTAAACTGTAAAACCAATATTTATAAGTTTAACTATAAATATATTATTAGTCAAATTTATTTTTGTAGTATCTATATTTAGACTTTCTTGCTATCTGTTATCTTTATTCTCCCCTTTTCCACTCTCACTCCGTATCTGCTTCCACCATAGCGCCTCTGGGTTGTAATCATAAAATATGGGAGTAATATCTCGTCATTAAGATGGTCTTTAATGGCATTGTTAATTTTGCTTATATTCTGTCTGATAATCTCTGGTTTTATGCCTTCTTTCCATTTATCTAATAATTCTTGTTCTTTAAATGGCTTTCTTCCGCAAATCACGGAGTAGTCTTTGGCTGCCCTTTCGAGAAATGGTTTAGTAGTCATTTCAACTAATGGTATAAAACACTCTTTACAGTCAGTGCAGTAAACTCTCTGTGGATAAAAGCAATTTTCTAACTTGCGCCTTACAATCGATGTATAAAGCATCATGTGCACAGGAATCATTTCTACAAGTGTATCGCCAATATAGATGGAGGCTTCATGTAATTTAATGTATAAGTTGGGCTGAATTGTTGCTATATCGATTTCTTTTTGTCCCTCTTCAACAAGCTCTTTAAAACCTTTTTCGTGTAAAGATATCTTATTCCTCAATCTTATATAAGGAAGTTCTGCGAGGTAGATATTTGCATTTTTAGTGTTTAGCTGCCTTATAGACCCATCAGGCAATCTGCACTCGATGTTTTTGTCCTTAACAGGTTTATAAAAAAAATTGGGATTTGATTCAAACTCAGGGGTCACAAGAACGTGATACAATTTATCCCATGGGCGCGCAAAAAGCTGCATGGCAGCGCCAAGATAAAATGACATGGTCTTGCGGCCTCCTGCCAAAGAGCAGTGAAGTCTCGATGCCGAATCCGATGTTTTATCTTTTATCAAGTTTGTAATCGCATCGCCTATAATTTGATTTTCGATTTCGTTCTTGATATCTTCAAGGGGGGTCCCGCTGCTATCTTCCGGGATTATGAAGGAGTCTTTGGTCAATGGTATAGTCGGGATTTTGTATTCCTTACAGAGACTCTCTAAGATGCCCCCTTCAATCAATGCCTTTTCAGCTATCTCTTTGCCCTTTGTGGTGGTTACAATGTAAACCTCCGAGGGGTAGATAGGGGGTTCCTTTTTGGCAAGCACACTGATGGTTTCGGTAATTATATGAGGCGTTGAGCCAATGATGAAAATTAGTATTTCCTTAAACATAAGTTAAGTATACAAGAAAAAAATCTCCAAGGGAAGAAAAGAAATATTTCCGAAATGTTTCATTTTTAACTATCTTTAAGCATTAGCTTATGAATAATGAAAATTCTAATTAGTATTGTTTTAATAGGTGTTTTTCCTTTATCCCTGCATACGCACAGATGAAGGTTTTAAAAAAATAATCGGACTTTTTAACAAAATATTGTTAGCCTTGAAACGCGGCTATTAACGAGATAAAAACCTATTTTGAAAGTATGTGAAAAAACATAGTTATTTTATCCACAAAACACTCCTGCACACGTAGTTTGCTAAGTATTTGACCGAAAGCCTGAAAATCCTTTAAAATCAGTTGAGCGAGAGTGGCGGAACTGGCAGACGCGCTGGACTTAGGATCCAGTGGGGAAACCTGTAGGGGTTCAACTCCCCTCTCTCGCACCAAATCTAAAGCTTGCCTGTTGTCATAGTTGATAAAACTGTTTCGAGTCTCTTGGATTCCTCTATTATCTGCTGGACATAAGACCACTCTTTTGAGGTGGGAGCAAGTATTTTCTCAAGCCTGCGTGCAAAACCGCCTAGAATTGTAAGGGGGTTTCTTATTTCATGAGCTACCGCCTGAAGCGTTTCAGTGATTAAAGGTTCTGCAGCTTCTGTTTTAATGGTGCTGAAGGTAGGAAGGCTTTTGTGATTTATGGATTCTATTTGGCACGTAAGTTTTCTGAGTGAGTCATGTGCCTTTCCGACAAGAAATTCAATATCACTCTGTCTGTTTATATTTATTTTCATGCTCTCTGCGATTGACTCAACGGTATTGAATGACTCAACCATAATCTCTGTAAGAATTTCCTGATTTAGGTTATATTCATTTTGAGTTTTATGATAGAAGGTGTTCCAATCAATTTCTTTGTATATCATGAAATTTGAACATTGACGGGCAATCTCAGAAACAAAACTCAAAGGCGTAAAACCACTGTATGGTGAATTGGGGTAAAATCTCTGGCATTCGACAATGGGCTCGGGAAGTTTCCAGAACCTGAGTGCAGCCTCTCCTGCCTTTCTGTGATTTATTCCATACCTTTGCTCTTCATGAGCAAGCAAATCTTCAAGCGGATAAAGTTTTACTTTAAAATCTCTGTCCTTGTCTTTAATAAAAAGATCAAAAAGTATCAGGATGCCTATTTCAGAGACAAGCCCGGCAACAAATGCTTCGTCAGGGTGGCAACTCTTGAAGTTTTGAGCTATAACACGAGCCAGAAGAGCTTGGTAAAGAGAAGTCTTCCAGAATTGTTCATAGTCCATCTGTTCATGTTTTTCAAAGGGGAATGTGTCTCTAATAGAGATGGACAACGCCATCAGGCGGACGTGATTGCAGCCGATTCTCATAACCGCCTCTTCTATCGTGGAAACGGCAGTTGGTATTCTATAAAAGGGGCTGTTGGCAAGTTTGAGCAGCCGCACTGTTAGCGCTGGATCTTCTTTTATAAGCATTGACATGTCATACAAAGATGCCTTTTCATCGGAAGCCATTTCTATGAGCTTAAGGGCTATTGATGACAACGGCGGCAGGTTGTAGCCCGAGCTTATTTTACGGATTATTTCATTTTCTGCTGTGTTCATAATTAAAATCTAACAGAATAGATATGCCATGTCAATAAAAAGACCAAAAACCTAAAATGGTGATAGAACCTTTTTCTGACAATGGGAATAGTTTTTCGCTCATTCTATTTTTTCAAGAATTGTTGAAATCGGTATTTCCAGAAGACATTTTTTATCGAGGCAGTTAGTTGAAATTGCCTCGCTGCAAGGCGAACACATTAGCCCGGATGAAATTACTTCAACATTGTCGCCAACAGGTCTCCATAAGATAGGGTTTGTCGGTCCGAATATCACAATCACTTTCCTGCAAAATAATGATGCAAGGTGAGATATCCCGGAATCATTGCCAATATAGATGTGTGAGATATTTAAAAAGGCAGCGATACCAATTAGTTCGTTATCGGAGATATGAATCATATCCTTTTTGCCGTTAATGAAGTTGTTAATTTCTGTCTTGGTTGTCTCGCTCTCAACATGACCGGTAAATATAATTACAAAGGCTTTATAATCTCTCACGAGTATTTCCGCAAGTTCGAGATAGTATTCGAGCTTCCAGCATTTTCTTGCCCCTCCGCTGCCGGGATGGATACATATTAAGGGGCGTGCATCGGAATATCCAGCATTGTAAAGTGCTTTGCGAGCCTCTTCGAGATAGACTTGCGGGATATGTGGAGAAGTTTGTGGATGCTCGTTGTCTATCTCATTATCTGTCATACCTATCATGGTTTTAAGCTGTCTCAATCGATATTCAGCAATATGCATAATTGAATTCTCTGACGGTATGGTCTTTATAACCTTAGTATCCGGCAGTAAGGTCTTCAGACTGTTTGCGATAACCGAATTCTCTTGTGAAGTAAAGACGAAAGCCTTTTTAAACCCACTTAAAAACTTTTTTAAAGCGCCATTCGGTTGTGCGGTGTATAAAGGCAGATACATAGCCCTGTCAGTCCCAGACATATCTTGGACAATACCAAGTTGTTTTAAAAAGATGCCGATTTCAGATTTTGCTGCGAGATGAAGGAATTTTGAAGTCTTATGTATTAAATTAATGGCAGGTAAAGACAGCAAGACATCTCCAAGCGCGCCATCGTGATGAATGAATATATTAAATTTCATTGATGATAATTTTGTGCCGCATTGCTAAAAATCGGAGCGTTTTCTTGGAATCCATAATTTTATAGTTATAAGTCCTATAAGAAATCCCCCGATATGGGCAAACCATGCTACTCCTCCCTGCTCGTCAAACCCAATGGTTACGAAACCAGAAATGAACTGGATCACCGCCCAGAAACCGATAACAAAGAAAGCTGGCAGCTTTATTATCTGCCAAAAAAAACCGAAAAATATTATCGTGAAAACCTTTGCCTTAGGAAATAAAAGTAGATAAGCCCCGAGCACTCCCGACACAGCCCCGCTTGCGCCTATCATGGGTATTATGGATTCAGTATTAGTTATGGCATGGGCATATGCAGCGAAAACTCCCGAGAAGAGATAGAAAATTAAAAATCTCAGGTGCCCGAGCGCATCTTCAATATTATTTCCGAATATCCACAGATAGAGCATATTGCCGCCGATATGAAAGAACCCGCCGTGCAAAAACATTGATGTAAATATAGTTATAACAGGATGAACAGGCTGTGTTGTTTGAAAGGATATCAGATTTTCTGGAATAGCGCCGAAATAGTAAGCTATTTTCTGAATACCTAATGGTGAGGTTAGTTCCCAGATAAAGGCAACACAATTAAGAACGATTAAGCTGATGGTCACATATGGAAAGATGCTCGTAGGGTTATCATCCTTAAATGGAATCATCTTTTTACTCTTATCCTTGGATCAAGAAGAGCATAAGAAATATCCGCAATGAGGTTGCCAATAAGCGTAAGGACAGAGCCGATCACGAGTATTCCCATGATAGTGGGGTAATCCCTCGACATTGCAGATGAGTAAAAAAGCTGCCCCATACCGGGTATAGAGAAGATAGTCTCAAATATGACGCTGCCACCGATAAGCCCGGGGATAGAAAGCCCAAGAATTGTAACGACAGGCAGTAGTGCGTTTCTTAAAGCGTGGCGTATTATCACATCTTTCTCACTGAGTCCTTTTGCCCTTGCGGTTCTGATGTAGTCCTGCCGTATAACCTCTAACATGCTTGAACGGCAGTATCTGCTCAGACCAGCTATGCCGCCAAAGGCGCTGATGCCCACAGGCAATATCAGGTGTTTTATCCAGTCAATTAGACGTTCAAAATAGGTCATCTCTGATACATCAATGCTTTGTATTCCGGAGATGGGAAGCCATCCAAGAGTAACGCCAAAAATTATCATTAATAAAAGGGCAAGCCAGAAGGTAGGCGTTGAAAATCCTACAAAAACAAATACAGTTGTAAGTTTATCAAACAAAGAATATTGTTTTGTTGCCGACAAAACACCGATAGGTATCGCAACCATGAGAATCAATATCAGTGACAGCAGGTTGATTGTAAGTGTAACAGGTATCCGTTCCTTGATTTTATCTATAACCTTTTTGCCGTCAGTAAAAGATTTGCCAAAATCAAGGGTTACAAATCTCTCAAGCCAATTAAAATATTGTTCATGCAATGGCTTATCAAGTCCATAGAGTTTTTTGAGGTTTTCCCTTGCCTGTGCTGACGCCTTGAGTGCCATCTCTGTCTCGACCTCCACTGGACCTCCAGGGGCGAGATGAATAACAAGAAACGAGATGATTGTTATCCCCAGAATGAGGGGGATCATCAGAAAAAGCCGTTTTAAAGTATAGGCAATTATATCCAAATTTTTAACCTTTCAATGTAACTATTCTGAATGATATTCATTAACTGGCTTCATATATAGCGTCCATCTCGGCTGTATAACTTCCGTCGTTTTCATAAATAAAAAAGGGCTTTTCCACTTTCATATCGGGTCTTCCGCCTTTTACCGCCTCGATTAATACCATCTTTGCCTCAGAATATAAATTTGAATGGACAAATCTCAGCCGTCTTGGTTCGATATTATGCTGTCTCATGAATGTTATTATCTCGCTAAGCCTCTCAGGCAGGTGTATGATGCATAGCCTGCCGTGATGCTTCAGAAAATAGGCGGAAGCCTTTATCAGGTCTTTCAAAGAGAGCATAATCTCGTGTCTTGCTATAGCCTTTTCGTCGCCGCAGTTGAGTAAGCCTGACTTTAATTTTCTGAAAGGTGGATTTGATACTGCAAGGTCATATTTTGAATCCAGATATTTTGAAGATGCGCCATCATCTATCTGATTATTCATATTCACAAAATCCCTGACATCAGCCTTGATTATTTTTATCCTTTCTCCAAGCCCATTAAGCTCAATATTTCTTTGAGCAAGTTTTGCAAGGCTTTCCTGAAGTTCTACAAGCAGCACATTGCTTTTGGGATATTTTTGAGCAAGCAGAATGCCTATAATTCCAGTTCCAGCTCCTAAATCTATAATCTCGCCAGCCCTCTGCAAATTTATAAAAGAAAAAAGCAGCAAGGAATCTACAGAAAAGCGGTAGCCATCCTTATATTGGCAAATCTTGATATCCCTTATCGTATCTAATGTAACCATTTAATTAGCAACTTCCTTGAATACCGAGATATTCGACTAAAAATGAAGATTGTTTATAATCGACAAATTTTATTTGGATTTTGCTTTATCTTTTTAGTGTTAAGGGCTTTTGCCGAAATTTCATTAAGCTTTTTTTATAAGGTGTCTTATAAAAACCCTTCAGCAACCC
>OGCL01001831.1_pt1 | contig 16799 bp, 12 predicted proteins | sample 1570041 | NCBI WGS metagenome assembly OGCL01 (sample SAMN06266162, study PRJEB24511) | hot springs metagenome | isolation source: Hot spring water | place: South Africa: Limpopo | collected 2015-06-22
ACGCCGGCCTTGGCCAGTTCTTCCGGCGACAGTTGGCGGTGCGTGGTCGACGCCGGGTGGCAGGCGAGCGTCTTGCAGTCGCCGATGTTGACCAGGCGGGTGACCAGTTGCAGTGCATCCTGGAACTTGCCGCCACCTTCGCGGCCACCCTTGACGCCGAAGTTGAGGATGCCGGAAGCGCGGCCGCCCATGTACTTCTGCACCAGCGCATGGTCCTTGTGGTCGGACAGGCCGGCGTAATTGACCCAGCTGACCTTCGGATGATTCTGCAGGAACTGGGCGATCTTCAGCGCGTTGTCGCAGATGCGGTCCATGCGCAGCGCCAGCGTTTCGATACCCTGCAGGATCAGGAAGGCGTTGAACGGACTGATCGCGGCGCCCATGTTGCGCAGCGGCACGACGCGGGCGCGGCCGATGTAGGCGGCGGCACCGAGGGCTTCGGTATAGACGACGCCGTGGTAGGACACGTCCGGCTCGTTGAGGCGCTTGAACTTCGCCTTGTGCTCGGCCCACGGGAACTTGCCGCTATCGACGATGATGCCGCCGATCGAGTTGCCGTGGCCGCCCAGGTACTTGGTCAGCGCGTGGACGACGATGTCGGCGCCGTGCTCGAACGGGCGGCACAGGTAGGGCGAGGGCACGGTGTTGTCGACGATGACCGGCACGCCATGTTTGTGGGCGACTTCGGCGAGTTTTTCGAAATCGGTGACGTTGCCGAGCGGGTTGCCGACTGATTCGCAGAAGACGGCCTTGGTCCTGGCGTCGATCAGTTTCTCGAAGGCGTCCGGGTCGCGGTAGTCGGCGAAGCGCACTTCGATGCCGTACTGCGGCAGGGTGTGCGCGAACAGGTTGTAGGTGCCGCCGTACAGCGTGGACGAGGTGACGATGTTGTCACCGGCCTCGGCAATCGTCTGGATCGACGCGGTGATCGCCGCCATGCCGGAGGCCATCGCCAGCGCGGCAACGCCGCCTTCCATCGCGGCGACACGCTTTTCCAGCACGTCCTGGGTCGGATTCATGATCCGCGTGTAGATGTTGCCGGCGACCTTGAGGTCGAACAGGTCGGCACCGTGCTGGGTGCTGTCGAAGGCGTAGGAGGTGGTCTGGTAGATGGGGACGGCGACGGCCTTGGTCGTCGGGTCCGGGCTGTAGCCGCCATGAACGGCGAGGGTTTCGATCTTCATGCGTGTGTCTCTCTTGCTTTTGTGGTGAAAGGAAAAAGTCTACAGGAGCCTGCGCAGATTAACCATGACCGGCGGATTCCGCCAATCACTTCTGCAGCTAAGCTTATTCACGTGCGGTCGTCGAAGGCATCGTCGTCTTGTGGCCGGGCGCGCGATTTGAGCAGGAAGCGGCCGGGATCGACGGCATCGACAAGGTCGATTTCCAGCGGCAGCGGGTCGCCTTCCAGGCGGCTGACCAGCAGATCGGCCATCAGCGCCGACCAGACGATGCCACGCGCGCCGAAGCCCTGCACGCACCACAGGCCGGGGTGGCGCGGCAGAGCCGGCAGGCGCGGCTGGCCCCGGATCGCGGCCGGATCGGGAAGGGGGCCGACGATCGGCAGGCGGTCCGGCGACATCGGCCGGAAGCCGGTACGGCCGGCTAGCGGCACCGGATCTTCCGGGCCGAGGTAGCCGGGCAGGCTCAGGCGCAGCCGGGCCAGGTTCTCGGCGTGGTCGTCGGCGCGTACGGAAGGATCGGGATCGTTCGGCTGCAGCGTGGCGCCGGTCAGGCGGATGCCGTCGACCTCGGGCATCGCGTAACCGTGGCGACAGACGACGTGCGCCAGCGTACGCATGGGGTCGGGCGGCAGGTGGGTGACCTGGCCGCGGGCGCTTTTCTGCGGCAGCCAGGCAAACTCCGCGAAGGCCGGGGCGCCGACGCCTGCGGCCATGACCACGACCGGCGCGCTGGCGATCTCGCCGCCGTCGGCGGCGAGCAGGCGCCAGCCATTTGTTGTTCGTTCCAGACGGTCGACCGTGACCTCATAGCGTTCGCGGATGCGCCCGGGAAAAGCCGCCAGCGCGGCGCGGCAGACCGAGGCCGGATTGACCCAGCCACCCTGCGGGAACCACCAGCCGCCGGCCTCGACCGGCAGGCCGAGCATCTCGCCGGCGCGCTCGCGGTCGACAAACTGCAGCAGTTCGGCGGGCAGTTGCAGGCGGTCGACGACGCGCCGCTGGGTCGCCTCGTGCAGCGGCTCGCGGCCGAGGTGGAGGACGCCGCAGGGCGACCAGCGGGCGTCGGGCAACGATTGCAGCAGGGCGCGGGTGGCCAGGTAGCCGGCGCGGGTCAGGCGCGACAGACGGTTGTCGTCGGCGCTGGGCAAGGGGCGCAGCACGCCGGCGACATTGCACGAGGCGCCGGTGGCCGGTGTCGGCGCACGCTCGATGATGTCGATCTGCCAGCCGGCGCCGGCCAGGGCGCTGGCCGCCGTGCAGCCGGCGATGCCGGCACCGATGACGAGGGCGCGGCGGTCGGTCGGCGGGCGGTGGCGGTCGGGTCGGCGCGAGCGGAAACGGCCGTGCAGCATCTGCCGTTTGCCGGCGAAACCGGGGCGTTTTTCCAGGTCGAACTCGGCGGCTTCCAGTGCCGCCCGGACGTGGCCGGCAACCGACCAGGTGGCCAGCGTGGCGCCCGGCGCCGCGAGGCGCGACAGCGCGCGGCACAGTTCCGGCGTCCACAGTTCGGGGTTCTTCGCCGGCGAGAAACCGTCGAGGAAAAAGGCGTCGACCGAGGCGTCGAGCTGGCGTAACTGCGTCGTCGCGTCGCCGAAGAACAGGGTCAGGATGACCTGCCGGTCGTCGAGGAACAGGCGATGCACGCCCGGCGTCAGCAGCGGCCAGCGGGCCTGCAGTCGCGCCGCCAGTTCGGCGAACTCCGGCCAGGCGCGCTGGGCGACGGCGAGGTCGGCGGCGGAAAAGGGGTGCTTTTCGAAGGAGACGAAATGCAGTCGCCGGCAGCGTTGCGGGTCGGCACGCCAGGCCTGCCAGGCGGCGAGGAAGTTCAGGCCGAGGCCGAAGCCGGTTTCGAGGATGACGAAGCGGTCGCGCCCCTGCCAGCGCTGCGACAGTTCGTTGCCGCCGAGGAAAACGTGGCGCGCCTGCGCCGGGCCGCCGTGGGCCGAGTGATAGACATCGCCGTAGGCGCTCGAGTACGGTGTTCCGTCGTCGGCGAATTCGAGCCGGGCGGGGCGCAGCGGTTCCACTAGTGGAGCAGGCCGGGTTTCTGGTCTTCGGCCGGCAGGGTCGGTGATTCGGCCGCGGCGCTCGGCGCGTAATCGAGCGCCAGCGCCCAGCCGGACTGCTCGGCCGATTTGCGCAGCATGGCGCACAGCGCCTGCATCAGTTCGCTGTTGAGATTCAGCGTGAAACTACGCTCGCGTCCCTCGCGGAAGATCAGCCGGGCGACGCCGTCGCCGGCGGCGGTCAGCGTCGCTTCGCTGGCCAGCAGCGGTGTCGATCCGAGCGGAAAGCTGGGGTTGTCTTCCTTGAATGGCTGGTCAAAGCTCGACTGCGGCGCGGCGGACGCCGCCGGTTTTTCGGCCACGGCCTGCGGTCGCGCCGCCAGATGCCCGGCAAGCATGACCACCAGATGCGGCCACAATTCGCGCAGGTAACGCCGGGTAATCCATACCCGGAACTCCTCGTTGGCTTGTGTCGCGACGCGCAGGGTCAGCCGATCCTGAACCGCGTCGCAAGCCACCTGGAGCTGACGGATTTGCATTATTCCGGGCGCATGGAGGGGAAGAGGATCACGTCGCGGATCGCCGGGCTGTCGGTTAGCAGCATGATCAAGCGATCAATCCCGATGCCACAGCCACCGGTCGGGGGCAGACCGTATTCCAGCGCGCGGATGTAGTCGGCGTCGTAATACATCGCTTCCTCGTCGCCGGCGTCCTTGGCCTTCATCTGCTCCTGGAAGCGGGCAGCCTGGTCTTCGGCGTCGTTCAACTCCGAGAAGCCGTTGGCGATTTCGCGGCCGACGATGAACAGCTCGAAGCGTTCGGTGATTTCCGGGTTGCTGTCGGAGGCGCGGGCCAGCGGGCTGACTTCGACCGGGTAATCGATGATGAAGGTCGGTTCCCAGCACTGGGCTTCGGCGCAGGCTTCGAACAGTTGCAGTTGCAGGCTGCCGAGGCCGCCCGGCTTGACCTTCTCGCCGAAGGCGACGATCTTGGCCTTGAGGAATTCGGCGTCGGCGAGTTGCGCGTCGGTAAACGACGGCTGCTCGCGCTGGATCGCCTGGGTGATGGTCAGGCGGTGGAAGGGCTTGGACAGGTCAAGTTCGCGGCCCTGGTACTGGAACACTTCCTTGCCCAGCGCTTCGCGTGCCGCGTGGCGGATCAGGCCTTCGGTGAAGTCCATCAGCGTGTGGTAGTTCGCATACGCCTCGTAGAACTCCATCATCGTGAATTCGGGGTTGTGGCGGGGCGAGAGGCCTTCGTTGCGGAAGTTGCGGTTGATCTCGAAGACCTTCTCGAAGCCGCCGACGACCAGGCGCTTGAGGTAGAGTTCGGGCGCGATGCGCAGGAACTGCTGCATGTCGAGCGCGTTGTGGTGGGTGATGAAGGGCTTGGCCGCAGCGCCGCCGGGGATCGGGTGCATCATCGGCGTTTCGACTTCCATGAAGCCGTGGCCGCACATGTAGTTGCGGATCGACTGGACAATGGCCGAACGGGCGCGGAAGGTGAAGCGCGTTTCCTCGTTCATGATCAGGTCGACGTAGCGCTGGCGGTACTTCATCTCCTGATCGGCCAGGCCGTGGAACTTGTCCGGCAGCGGGCGCAGCGACTTGGTCAGCAGGCGGATCTGGCTGGCCTGGATGGTCAGTTCGCCGGTCTTGGTCTTCATCAGCGTGCCGACGACACCAAGGATGTCGCCGAGGTCCCAGCCCTTGAAGGCGGCGTAGACGTCCTCACCGACCTTGTCGCGGGCGACATAGACCTGGATGCGGCCGGAAACGTCCTGCAGCGTGGCGAACGAAGCCTTGCCCATGACCCGCTTCAACATCATGCGGCCGGCGACCTTGACCTCGACCGGCAGGCCTTCGAGTTCTTCCGCCGATTTCTCGCCGTAGCCGTCGTGCAGCTTCTGCGCGGTGTTCTCGCGCTGGAAGTCGTTCGGGAAGGCGACCCCACCCTGGCGCAGCTCGGCCAGCTTGGCGCGGCGCTCGGCGATGATGTGGTTCTCGTCTTGTTGCTGTTCGGCGTTGGACATCGGGGAATCCTTGGGTAAATCGGGGTTTGGCGCTGGCTGGCGCGGAAGGGGGAGATTTTCGCCGATTCGGGGGGGCGGAACAAGGGAAAGGGGGCAATTCTTCCCGCCAATGCCATAATCCCGCCCCATGGAAATCCTGATTGAAATACTCCTCAAGGCCGGCCGTTCGGCGGTCGAGCTTTCCCTGTTCATCCTGCTGCCGGTGATGGTGGTGATGCTGTCGCTGATGCGCCTGCTCGAAGCGCGCGGCGCGCTCGACTGGGTGGTGGCGAAACTGGCGCCGGTGCTGAAGCCCTTCGGCCTGACCGGGCTGGGCGTGTTCGCGGCCTTGCAGATCAATTTCGTCAGCTTCGCGGCGCCGATGGCAACGCTGACCATGATGGACCAGCGCGGGGCGTCGGATCGCCACATCGCGGCGACGCTGGCGATGGTCTTCGCGATGTCGCAGGCCAATGCGGCGCTGCCGATGATGACCATGGGCCTCGACATCGGCCTGACCCTGCTGTGGTCGCTGCTCGGCGGCCTGACTGCGGCGGCGGCGACCTACTACCTGTTCGGGCGTTCGCTGTCGGCGGCCGAGGGCGTGGTCGACGAACACCTTTCGCATCCGGTGGCCGAGAGCGCCAAGGGCGTGCTCGACGTGATCAACCGGGCCGGCGCCGAGGCCTTCAAGCTGGCGGTCGGGGCGATCCCGATGCTGGTGCTGTCGCTGGTGGTGGTCACCGCCTTGCGCACTTTCGGCGCGATCGACCTGCTGACGACCTTGCTGGCGCCGCTGCTCGATGCGCTGGCGATCGACCGGGCGCTGGTGCTGCCGGCGCTGACCAAGTACCTGGCCGGCGGCACGGCGATGATGGGGGTGATGGACGAAATGCGCCGCGCCGGTCAGATCAGCGTCGAACTGCTCAACAGCAGCGCCGGTTTCCTGATCTCGCCCTTCGATCTGCCTGGTGTTGCCGTGCTGATCGCGGCCGGGCCGCGTGTTGCCAAGGTGTGGAAACCGGCGGCGCTCGGTGCCTGCATCGGCATCGCGCTGCGCACCGTCGGCCACATCGTCTTTGCCTGATCAGGCGGCGTAGAAAACGGCCAGCCAGACGGTGGCCTGATCCGGCGCCGTCCAGTCGACACGGTGCCGGCGGTGTGGGGCAATGTCGATGAAATCGCCGGCGCGCAGGTGGCGGGCGTCGGCTTCGTCGGCGAAGCGTAGTTTCGCTTCGCCCTGCAGCAGCACCACCCATTCGCCTTCGTCCTGGTCGTACCAAAAATCCGGCGGGCTGGCCTGCCCGGTGGAAACGATGCGCTCGATGCGCAGTCCCTGGCGCTGCAGAATCGTCGCGAATTGCTCGTCGGCCAGCGCGGCCGACGGCAATCCGGCGAACAGGTTGGGCGTCACACGCCCTGTTTCAGGCTGGCCTCGATGAAGTCGTCGAGGTCGCCGTCGAGTACGGCCTGCGTGTTGCCGGTCTCGAAGTTGGTGCGCAGGTCCTTGATCCGGCTCTGGTCGAGCACGTAGGAGCGGATCTGGTGGCCCCAGCCGATGTCGGACTTGGCATCCTCCAGCTTTTGCTGCTCGGCCTGCTGCTTGCGCAGTTCGAACTCGTAGAGGCGGGCGCGCAGCATCTGCCAGGCTTCGTCGCGGTTGCGGTGCTGCGAACGGTCGTTCTGGCACTGGACGACGATGCCGGTCGGGACGTGGGTCAGACGCACGGCGGAGTCGGTCTTGTTGATGTGCTGACCGCCGGCGCCGGAAGCGCGGTAGGTGTCGGTGCGCACGTCGGCCGGGTTGATCTCGATTTCGATCGAGTCATCGACTTCCGGATACACGAAGACCGAGGTGAAGCTGGTGTGGCGGCGGGCGTTCGAGTCGAACGGCGACTTGCGGACCAGGCGGTGGATGCCGGTTTCGGTGCGCAGCGTGCCGTAGGCGTGGTCGCCGGTGAACTTGACGGTGGCGCTCTTGATGCCGGCGACGTCGCCTTCCGACTCCTCCATGACCTCGACGGAAAAGCCCTTCTTTTCACCGAACTTCAGGTACATGCGCAGGAGCATCGACGCCCAGTCCTGGGCTTCGGTACCGCCGGCACCGGCCTGGATTTCCAGGAAGCAGGGCATCGGGTCGGAGGGGTTGTTGAACATGCGGCGGAATTCAAGCTTGCCGACTTTTTCCTCGATGCCGGCATTGTCGGCTTCGACCGACAGCAGCGTGTCGTCGTCGCCTTCTTCCTTGCCCATGGCAAAGAGTTCGCGGCCGTCGTTGATCGCGCCATCGACTTCCTCGAGGACGAGAACGATGTCTTCCAGGGCTTTCTTCTCACGACCGAGTTCCTGGGCACGCTTGGGGTCGTCCCAGATCTTCGGGTCTTCCATCTCCTGGTTGAGGAGGGTCAGACGCTCACGTTTGTGATCGTAGTCAAAGATACCTCCGTAGCTCGTCGGCGCGCTGCGCCAGGTCGTCGAGCTTGTTGGAGATGCTGTTCAGCCGTTCTGCTTCCATGAGACAAATTCCAATGCTTTGAAAAGACGCAATTATAGCTGCCGGGCACGGCGATGCCGACCGGATTGTGTATTGCCGGGGAGGGCACCACGCCGGTGCGCGCCTTGCGGCGATGCGCATCCGCGATGCCCCGATTTTGGGATTTTTGCTGTATCAGCGAATGGCGTTTTTATTTATCTCGTTGATTCCAATAGTGATGATTTTCGGATTCCAGATGGCAAGGCTCTTGCATATTGCACTGCACAACAGTCAATCAATGACGAGGGCCCCATGACAGAGAGCGATGTGCCTGTTTCACGACCTTTGCTGGTCAATTTACGTCGTCCCCAGCTTGCCTGCTGGTTGCTGGCGGTGGCCGCCGGCGCCGCCATTGCGCTGGGATTTGCCGGCGGCTGGCCGGTTTACCTCGGCTGGCTGGGCGGTGCTGTGCTGCTGTTGTCGGCCTGGTTGTCGCTGCGTCTGGTTCGTGGCCTGGAGCAGGGACTGGTGGAGATCGACCGCTTCGCGCTGGAGTTGGCCGGCGGCAAGCTGGTGGCCCGTCTCGACGGCCGCGATTGCGGCGTTCTGGCGCCGCTGGCCGAGCGCCTGAACGGCATGGCCCGCTCGCTGGCCGGGCTGTTCCTGGTTTTCGCCCGGATGGCGCAGGAGATTTCCAGCGTCGCCAGTGAGAGCAAGCAGAACGCCAGTGGCGGCGATGCCGGCGTGCGCCGGCAGCGCGACATCACTTTTTCCTCGTCGGCCACGCTGGAGCAATTGACCGTCAGTCTCGGCGTCACCAGCGACAGTGCGCAGGGTGCTGCCGGCGTGGCCGAAGCATCGCGGCAGATGGCGCTGGCCGGCGCCAGTCGGGTCGGCAGCCTGTCCGACAGCCTGTCCGGGCTGGCCGCGACGGTGGAGCGCACGGCGGCTGGTGCGGCACGGCTCGGCGAGCGCTCGCGCGAAATCGACACCATCGTCGGACTGATTTCCGATATCGCCACCCAGACCAATCTGCTGGCGCTCAATGCTGCCATCGAGGCAGCGCGCGCCGGCGAGCAGGGACGCGGCTTTGCCGTGGTCGCCGACGAGGTGCGCAAGCTGGCCGAACGGACCAGCGTTGCCACCCGCGAGATCGGCGAGCGTATCGAGGGCGTCAGGCACGAGGTCGACGGGATGATTGCCGCCATGGCGCAGACCCGTGACGAGGCGACGGCCAGCCTGAGCGATGCCGGCGAGGCAGTTGGCGAATTGCGCCGGGTCGAGGAAAACGCCCAGCGCACGCTGGAACTGATCCGCGATATCGCGGCTGCCAGCCGCGAACAGAGCGAGGCCGGGCAGAACATCGCCCGCGACATCGAGCAGGTGGCGCAACTGGCCGATGCCAACGAGCATCTGGTCAGCGAGAACAGCGAACTGTCGCGTTACCTGAGCGAGCTGGCCGGGCAGTTGAACGGCGCCCTGAACCAATATCAATACGAGTGAGGCAGCCATGGATTGGGTCATTTATTCGCTCCTGGGCGCAGCCGTGCTGATCGCGCTGCTGACGCTGGCGCAGCATCACCGGCACAGTCGGCGCGACGCCGGCCAGTCGCTCGAACTCAACCTCGACGCCTGCCGGACCTTGCTGGCGCTGACGGCGCATTTCCAGCAGCACCGCGGCATGAGCTCAGCCTGGCTGGCCGGCGACAAGGGATTCGGCAGCAAGCTGGAGAGCAAGGCACGGGAAATCGAGGGCCTGTTCCAGGCACTGCGGCCGCTGGCCGACAGCGAGTCCGGCAAACCTCATCCCTGCCTGACGGCCAACGAGCTGAGCCTGTTCCGGCATCACTGGGGCGGATTGCGCGAACGCCTGGGGCAGTTGTCGGTCGAGCAGAGCATCGTCGAGCACAGCCAGTTGATCGAGCAGTTGCTGCGCTGGCTGGCCGCGCTTGGCGAAGCCCGCCTTGAGCCCTTGGTCGCCGGGCGCGGCGAACGCAATCTGGTGCGCAACTACGCCACCCGCCTGCCGGCGCTGACCGAATGCCTGGGCCAGGCGCGTGCTGTCGGCCTGAGCGTGACGACGCGCGGTAGCTGCTCGGCGGTTGCCCGGGTGCGGCTGCTGTTCCTGATCGGCCGGGCCGAATCCATCCTCAAGCAGGCCGGCGAGGGCGGGGCGATGAACCGCAAGGCCGAGCATGCCGTTCAGCACATGGTGCGCTTGCTGCGCCAGCGGGTGCTCGGCACCGGCGGGGTGACGGTCGGCGCTCAGGAATATTTCGACGACGCAACGCGTGCGGTCGATGCGGTTTTTGCGTGGATTGCCGACAACGGCCGGGTGTTGTCCGATGCCGGGATCGGTGCATCGGCCGGGCGCCCGGGGGGGAGTTATGCGCTTTCCTGAATTGATTGCACCGTATTGGTGCGCCGCTGTTTGGAAACTGACGAATTGTTATGGTTTTCCCGGAAATATTGCGAAAAGTGCTTGAATTTGAGCAGGCAAGGTTTTTGCTAATGATTCATCGTAATGACTCAATGTATCTGCATCGTGAACGATATTGCATCACCCAACGGTTTTCTTCCTGTCCTGCGCAAGCGTCGTGAATCAGCCTGGAATGGCATCGACACCGACCGCGTGCTGCAGGTACTTGTGCACAACCTGGAGGGGATGGTCTTTCGCTGCGCCATCGACGAGCAGTGGACGATGCACTTCGTCAGCGACGGCAGTCGCGAGCTGACCGGTTATTGCCCGGACGAACTCGAACACAACAAGGTCACGTCGCTGGAGGTGATCACCCATCCCGAAGACCGGGCCCAGGTGCGGCGGGTGATTTCCGCAGCGATGGCCGGCAGCGGCCGCTATCGCGCCCAGTACCGGATCGTGCATCGGCGCGGGGCGGTCAAGTGGGTGCTCGAGCGCGGTGCTGTGGTGTTCGACGAGAAAGGACAGCGGGTACTCGAAGGCTTCATCGAAGATATCACCGAGCAGGTCGAGAGCCAGCGTCAACTGGCCGATGCCGAGCTGCGCTACCGCAGCATTTTCGAGGATTCCGTGGTCGGCATGTTCCAGACCTCGATCGACGGTCATTACCTTGCCGCCAACCGGGCGCTCGCCGAACTCTATGGCTACGAGAATCCGGCGGCGCTGATCGCCGGCCTGTCCGACATCGCCGGCCGACTCTACGTCGAGGCCGGGCGACGCGAGGAATTCAAGACCCTGATCCGCGAGCACGGACGGGTGACCGATTTCGAATCCGAGGTCTATCGCCGCGACGGCAGCCGCATCTGGATTTCCGAACATGCCCACGTGGTGTACAGCCCCGAGGGTGAGGCGCTGTATTACGAAGGGACGGTCGAGGATGTGACCGCCCAGCACAATTACCGGCAACAACTCGAATACCAGGCGACGCACGATCCGCTGACCGGGCTGCCCAACCGCAACCTGCTCCAGGACCGCCTGCAGCAATTGCTCAACCTGGCCCAGCGTCGAGGGACCAAGGGCTCGCTGGCTTTCGTCGATCTCGACAACTTCAAGCTGATCAACGACAGCCTGGGGCATGGTGCCGGCGACAAACTGCTGGTCGAAGTGGCCCGCCGACTCAAATCCTGCCTGCGCGATACCGATACCGTCGCCCGTTACGGCGGCGACGAATTCGTGCTCATCCTTGGCGACGATGGCGGCCTCAGCGACACCTTGCACATCCTGCGCCGGGTTCGCAACGCGATTGGCGAACCGGTCATGCTCGACGGCCAGGAAGTCCGCGTCGATTGCAGCATCGGTGTCAGCGTCTTCCCCGACGACGGTGCCGACCTCGGTGTCCTGCTCCGCCATGCAGACGCGGCCATGCATCATGCCAAGAAACTGGGCAAAGGGCAGTTCCAGTTCTACACCGAGTCGCTGAATGCCGAGGCGCGCGACCGTCTGGCGCTCGACTCGGCGCTGCGTCGGGCAGTCGAGCAGGAGGAGTTGCACGTCGTCTATCAACCCAAGGTCGATGCCCGGGGCCGTCCCTTCGGTTTCGAGGCCCTGGTCCGCTGGGAGAGCGCCGAATTCGGCAGCGTGTCGCCGGTGCGTTTCATTCCGCTGGCCGAAGAGAATGGCCTGATCGGCCAACTGACGGTTTTCGTGCTGCGCACCGCCTGTCGGGAAGCGGCCAGGTGGCGGGCTGCCGGCCACGGGCATCTACGCGTGGCGGTCAATATTTCGCCCAGCCTGTTCCGGGAAAAGGACCTGGCTGCGCTGGTCCGCACCGTCCTCGCAGAAGCCGGACTGCCGCCGGAAAACCTCGAACTCGAGATCACCGAGGGTGTGCTGATGGGCGACGTCCAGCGCACGCTGGCCGTGCTCAATGAACTGAAGGCGATGGGCGTCTACATCGCGGTCGACGACTTCGGCACCGGTTACTCCTCGCTTGCCTACCTCAAGCGTTTCCCGATCGACATCCTCAAGGTCGACCGCTCCTTCGTGCTCGAATGCGATCAAGGCAATGGCGGACTGGCCATCACCCGCGCCATCGTCTCGCTGGCGCACAGCCTGAATCTGCGGGTGGTCGCCGAAGGCGTGGAAAAGCAGACTCAACTGGCGGTGCTCAACGCGCTCGGCTGCCAGGAGTTTCAAGGCTACCTGTTTGCCCGGCCGATGCCGGCAGTGCAACTGGCGGGCTATCTCGACGAAGCCGGATCACGGTGAATTTCCCACATGGCACTTTTGCCGTCCGGAACTTTCGGAAAAGCTTGATATCCGTCACTACCGTGAACACCGGCTTCTGCTAACCTGCCGAACTATTCAAACAATAGTTTTGGCAAGGGAGCGCAGCACATGCCATTCACGCAAATCGTATATGAGAGCCTGGCCAGCGATAAGTTGACCGAAGCGGATGTTCTGGACATCCTCCGCCTGTCACAAACGCGCAATAACCAGGCGGGAGTTTCCGGCATCCTGCTTTTCCGGGGGCGTCGTTTCCTGCAGTTCCTCGAAGGGCCCAAGGCTGAGGTCGAAGCGCTGTATGCTCGCATCGAGCGCGATCCACGCCACCGTGAATTGCGCATCCTGTCGCACACAAACGGGGAGCAGTTGCTGATGCCGACCTGGGCGATGGCTTATGTTTCGCCGACTTTCGAGCGCCGCCAAGAGGATCCCTTCGTGCTTGGCCGTCAGCAGGCGCTCAATGTCTGCGAGTTGTTGCCGGAAGAGATTGCCCGGCCTTTTCTCGACTTGCTCAATGATGAATCGGAGGCCGTGTGAGTGGACGACTGAGGATTTTTTGTGTCGATGATGACGTGATGTCCGATGTCATCCTCGAATCAGTATTTGCCGACGAGTACGAAGTCGAGTTTTTCACCTCGGCGGAAGGCTGCATGCGGCGACTGGCTGCCCAGCGACCGGATATCCTGTTGCTCAATGTCATGCTGCCCGATCATGATGGTTTTGCCTTGTGTCGCGAACTCAAATTGCGTGCCGATACGGCGGCTATCCCGGTGGTTTTCATCGCACACAATGCATTGCCGGAATTTCGCCTGACCGGTTATGAAGCAGGCGGTGAGGATTTCATCGTCAAGCCGTATGTGATTGATGAAGTTCGCTACCAGATCCGTTGCATCAGGGATCGTATCGAGCAGCGCGAACTGATGACGCAGCAACTGGCCAGTTCTGAGGAATTGAGTTCGTTGTTGCTGTCGAACATGGATGAATATGCCGCGCTGATCAAGTTCATGCGGGCGCTGAACGAGAGTCCGGACGCCGAAGCCGTTGCGCAGGCGGTACTCGGCATGCTGCACAGTTTCCGGCTGCAGGGGGCGGTCCAGGTCCGCATGCCCAGCCTGACTTTTACCCTGGGCGATGCGGGTCGCGATCATCCGATGGAAACCGGAACCATCGCGCATGTAGCGAAACTGGACCGGATTTTCCAGTTCAAGCGTTGCAGTGCCTACAATTTCGATCACCTGACCGTGCTCGTTAACAACATGCCAATCGCCGATGCCGATCTTTGCGGTCGTTTGCGTGACCATCTGGCGATTGGTGCCGAAATGGCCGATGCACGTATTCAGGCGATGGTCGCGGATCAGCGCTTCCGCCTGACGCAGAACGGTATCGTCGAACTATTGCCGGATATTCAACAAACCATTCACGATTGCGTGACACATGCCGAACTGGCTCGTCGTGAGGCCGTTACCCAGGTTCGTGAATTGATGGATCAGCTGGTGATTTCCTTCACGCCGCTCGGGCTGAGTTCGGAACTGGAGGAGGAAATTTCGGCGATGGTGATGGAAAAGGCACAGGGGCTGATCAAGATTTTCGATAATACGGGCGAGACAACGGCGACGCTGGGCAGCCTTGAGGAACGTCTGCGCGCCATGCTCAAAGGCTGAGCTTTTTTTTCCTTACTCCAGGTACTCGATCATCAACTGCGGGTTCTCGACGCCCATGTATTCGTTGACCGACAGCCGGTAGGCGGCGCGGGTGTTGTGGCCGGGCTGGGTGGAGAAGTTGAACTGGATTGCCTCGATCCGGCTGCTGCCCTTGCGTAGCCGAAGTTTCAGGTGTTTTTCCTTGAGCACGCGCTGTTGTTCGACTTCGAACTCATCGACGAACAGCGGCGCCGGGAAGCCCTGGCCCCAGATTTCGTTTTCCAGGAGCTTGGCAGTTTCCAGGCTGATATAGCCGCCTTCGAGCGGACCGTCGGTTTCCAGCGTGCGGGTGAGGTCGGCGGGGGCGAGGAGCTCGCCGGCGACTTCGGCAAAGATGGCCTGGAAGCGTTCGAAATCGCCGGCCCGGAGGGTCGCGCCGGCGGCCATCGCGTGGCCGCCGAAGCGGACGAGCAGGCCGGGGGCGCGCTTGGCGACGAGGTCGAGCGCGTCGCGCAAATGCAGGCCGGGGATCGAACGGCCGGAACCCTTGACGATGTCGCCTTCGCCCTGGGCGAAGGCAAACACCGGCCGATGCAACTTGTCCTTGATGCGCGAGGCGAGGATGCCGACGACGCCTTCGTGCCAGCCCGGGTCGAAGAGGGCGACGCCGGGCGCGGCGGCATCGACGTCCATCGATTCGAGCAGGGCGAGCGCCTGTTCCTGCATGCCGGCCTCGATTTCGCGACGCTCGCGGTTGAAGTTGTCGAGTTCCTGAGCAATGTTGAGCGCCCGCGCCGGGTCGTCGGTGAGCAGGCATTCGACGCCCAGGCGCATGTCGGCCAGGCGGCCGGCGGCGTTCAGGCGCGGCCCGATCAAAAAGCCGAGGTCGAAGGCGGTGGCCTTGCGCGGATCGCGCCCGGCGGCCTTGAACAACGCCGCGATGCCCGGTTGTAGGCGGCCGGCGCGCATGCGCTTCAAGCCCTGGCTGACCAGGATGCGGTTGTTGCGGTCGAGCTTGACGACATCGGCGACGGTGCCGAGCGCAACGAGGTCGAGCAGGTCGGCGAAGTTCGGTTCCGGGCGCTCGGCGAAAAAGCCGCGCTCGCGCAGTTCGGCGCGCAGCGCCAGCATCACGTAGAACATCACGCCGACACCGGCGATGCATTTCGACGGGAAGTCGCAGCCGGGCTGGTTCGGATTGACGATGCAGTCGGCGTCGGGGAGGGATGCTCCGGGCAGGTGGTGATCGGTGATCAACGTGGCAATGCCGTGCTGCTGCGCGCGGGCGACGCCTTCTAGGCTGGCGATGCCGTTGTCGACGGTGATGATCAGGTCCGGCGATTGCTGCGCGGCGACGTCGACGATCTCCGGTGACAGCCCGTAGCCGAGTTTGAAGCGGTCGGGCAGCAGGAAATCGACATCGGCACCAAGCGCCTTCAAGGCGCGCATGCCGACGGCGGTGGCGGTGGCGCCGTCGCAGTCGTAGTCGCCGATGATCAGCATTTTTGCCTCGGCCTCGATGGCGTCGGCGAGCAGGCTGGCGGCGTCGCTGGCGTGGGTCAGCGCGGTGGGCGGCAGCAGCGACTTGAGTTCGTAGTCGAGTTCGGCCTTGTCGGTGACGCCGCGCGCGGCGTAGAGCCGGGCGAGCAGGGGATGCAGTCCCTGTTGTTCCAGTTGCCAGACGGTGCGCTGCGGCGCGCTGCGGGTGACGATGCGGGTCAAGAGGATTTTCCTTCAGGCGCTGTGGCGGCCAGCGCGTTGGCAATGACGGCCGGCGAGCGGCCCTTTTTCCAGAATTTCCAGCGTTCGCCGCCGGTGATTGTCCACTGCAGCCGGCCGTAGATGGTCGGGGCGACGATGTCGAGCTGGTGCACGGCCTTGCCCAGTTGCGTGCGCAGCGGGGCGAACCAGTGGTTTTCCAGATCGGTAAACGCCTGCCGCCAGCCTTCCGGGTTTTCGTAGAGGATGGTCGGCAGCAACTGATCGAGCACGACCAGCGGCGCCAGCACCTTGGCGGCGAGCACTTTGCCCAGATTTTCCGGCCGGCCATGCACGGCCAAGCCGGCAGCGCGGCCCAGGCCGATGGCCAGTGTATCGTCGGCGAACAGCGCATCGAACGCCGCCACCGGCTGCCCGGCAGTCCCGGCGCCCCACAACCACAGGCTGTTGATCGCCGGTTTGCCGGCGCCGGCCCGCGCCGCGTTGACCGGGTGCAGATGCAGGAACATCTGCACCTCGTTCAGCCAGCGGTGCAGCGGCGAGGTCTTGTCGCTCAGGTCGCTGTCCATGCGCCGGCCGGCGACGGCGGAAAGCGGCGCGGCAAGATGCTCGGCCGGCTGGTGCAGACGCAGATACCAGCGCCGCGCCGTCGCCGCGTGGAACACGCCGATGTCGGCAAACTCCGCATTCAGCGCCGCCACCAGCGCCTGTGCTTCGCCGTCGTCCACATCGAAGGCCCCGGCATCGGCAAGCACGATGCGCTCGTGATGAAAACGCAGATGCACCGGGTCGGCGCACAGCCAGTGGCCGTCCTCGGCAACCGCACCCGCTTCGCCCAGCCGCCGGAACGCCGCCGGTCCGCCCGCCGGCAAACCGAACAGGTCGAGCAGTGATTCCTCGACCGAAACCGGCGCCGAACGCCGGAACGCCGCATGCCCGTCCAGCCACTCGAAACCCGGTGCCGGCAACTTGTCCAGCGTCAACTGGTCGCCCGGTTCGGGCCAGATCAATTCGGGAACAAGCAGGGTCAGGCGCACGGTGCAGCACTCATCGGGGGAAGG
>OGCL01001832.1_pt1 | contig 16798 bp, 13 predicted proteins | sample 1570041 | NCBI WGS metagenome assembly OGCL01 (sample SAMN06266162, study PRJEB24511) | hot springs metagenome | isolation source: Hot spring water | place: South Africa: Limpopo | collected 2015-06-22
ACCTCCACCGAAGGCAGAAATTGTAGTGTTCTCCTCATGTTACGAATCCAATATAGCGGTCAACTGCGGTTTTTAGGGTTATTGGTAATCGAAGCGTTTCGCGATCAGCATCAGTGTCTGCTCGAGCAGCAGGCCGACGATACCGACGATGAAGATGGCGATGAGGATGTGCTCGACATTGAGGTTGTTCCATTCGTCCCACACCCAGAAACCCAGGCCGGTGCCGCCGGTGAGCATCTCCGCCGCTACGATCACCAGCCAGGCCACGCCGATGGAGAGCCGGATCCCCGTCATCATGTGGGGCAGCACGGAGGGGAACAGGATGCGGGTGAAGATCTTCCATTCCGAGAGGTTGAGCACCCGTGCCACGTTGAGATAGTCCTGCGGCACGCGCGCCACACCGGCGGCGGTGTTGAGGATGATGGGCCAGATGCTGGAGATGAAGATCACCCACAGCGAGGCGGGCTCGGTCTCCTTGAACACATACAGCCCGATGGGCAGCCAGGCCAGCGGCGAGACCGGCCGCAGCAGGCTGATGATGGGCGCCATCATGCCGGAGAGAAAGGCGAAGCGCCCGATCATGAAGCCGAGCGGGATGCCCACCAGGGCGGCCAGACCGAAGCCTGCGCCCACCCGGTAGAGCGAGTGCAGGATGTTCCAGCCGATGCCCACATCGTTGGGCCCGTTGTCATAGAACGGCTCGGCGAACAGGGCGCGCGCCGCCTCCCAGGTCTTGACCGGGCCGGGCAGTCCATGATCGCCGCTGCTGACCGACAGCAGCTGCCAGAGCAGCAGGAACAGGGCGATGCCGATGGCCGGCGGCAGGCCGGCACGGGCGAGTCGCCCCAGGGCGGCGCTGAAGGCCCGCCCCTGCTCGGTCTGCAGCCAGGGCGTGGCGTGGGCCCGCGCCGGTTCGGGCACCGGCTTCGCCGCCGGCAGGGGCTGGGTGTCGGGTGCCGTCATGATGTCCTGCAATGGACGTTCGTCCAGGGTCACTGCGCTCATGTCTTCCTCCTTGCGTCAGGCCTTGACTTTGAAACCGTCGGCATAGGCCCTCGGGTTGCTGCCGTCCCAGACCACACCGTCGATGAGGCGGGAGCTGCGCATGTCGGACTTGGGCAGGGGGGTCTTGGTCATGGCCGCGGCCTGTCTGTAAAGCCCGATCTGGTTGACCGCGCGGGCCACCGCCATGTAGTCCGGGTGCTCCTTGAGCAGGCCCCAGCGCTTGTGCTGGGTGAGGAACCAGATGCCGTCGGACAGGTAGGGATAATTCACCATGCCGTCGTTGTAGAACTTCATGTAGTTCTTGTCCTGCCACTTGCGTCCAAGGCCGTTGTCGTACTGGCCGAGCATGCGGTCCTCGATGACGTCGAATTCCGTGTTGACATAGGCCTTGCCGGAGATGATGCGCGCCACCTCGGAGCGGTTGGCCATGGCGTCGATGTATTTCGAGGCATCGAGTAGGGCGGCGATCATGGCGCGTGCCGTGTTCGGATATTTCTGCACGAACTCCAGGGTGGTGCCCAGCACCTTCTCCGGATGATCCGCCCAGATGTCCTGGGTGGTCAGTGCGGTGAAACCGATCTTGTCGTGGATGGCGCGGGCGTTCCAGGGCTCGCCGACGCAGTAGCCGTCCATCTTGTCGACACGCATGTTGGCCACCATCTGCGGCGGCGGCACGGTGATGACTTTCACCTCCTTGAACGGGTCTATACCGTGAGCACCCATCCAGTAGTACAGCCACATGGCGTGGGTGCCGGTGGGGAAGGTCTGGGCGAAGGTCCATTCCTTGGGTTCCGCCTTGACCAGTTTGGACAGGCCTTCGCCGTCGGTGACGCCCTTGGCCTTGAGCTGGTTGTTCAGCGTGATGGCCTGGCCGTTGTTGTTGATGCTCATGAGCACAGCCATGTCTTTCTTGGGGCCCGAGACGCCGAGCTGCAGGCCGTAGATCAGGCCATAGAGCACGTGCGAGGCATCCAGCTCGCCGTTGACCAGCTTGTCGCGCACACCGGCCCAGGAAGCCTCCTTGGAGGGGATGATCTTGATGCCGTACTTCTTGTCGAAGCCCTTCTCGGCGGCGATCACCACGCTGGCGCAGTCGGTGAGCGGGATGAAGCCGATCTTCACCTCGGTCTTCTCGGGCGCGTCGGAACCCGACGCCCAGGCCGCGCTGCGCACGCCCGGGGCAATGAGGGTCATGATGGCGGCGGCGGCCGACAGCGCGGATGACTTCTTGAGGAAATCACGCCGGGACTCGGTGTTCGCGTCGGCCGGCATGGGCTGGGTCAGGGGATTGTTCTCGTCCTGGGACATCGCACGACTCCAAAAAAATGGCGTCCGACCGTCGCGGCTTAAGCCGCGGGGAGGGACGCCGTTGTCCAAAAGCACCACCATCGGTGCGAAGCTGGCTGTGAACCCCGATCGAGGAACGGGTTTCAGTCCTCATGTAGCAGGTAGTGTGCCAACTCTACACGTGGCGCGTAAAACCAATGAATACAGGGGCTTGTGCGGAGCCATCGCGGGTTGGGGGTGGATCGCCGGCGGCGCAGTGCGCACGCCGGTGGTGCGGCATGCACCCGTTTGGGGAGGCAGGCGAGCGTTGATCCGGGATTGTCCACTAGATCTTCGGCTCCTGATAAATCAACGGGTTGTAGGTCGGCCTTCAGCCCGACTTGTCGGCCTGAAGGCCGACCTACGGCCTAATGGACAATCCGGGTTGATCAGAGCAGATGCGCGGCGGCGAGCAGGGTCTCGGCCACCTCGGCCAGGCGCTTGCCGGTCTGCATGGCGAGTTGGCGCAGCTCCCGGTGGGCCTCGTCCTCGGTGAGCCCGCGCCGCTGCATCAGTAGGCCCTTGGCCTTCTCCACCGTCTTGCGCTCGGCGAGCTGGCGCTCGGTGTCGGCGAGACGCTCGGCCAGGGCCTGGTGCGCCTCGAAGCGGGCGCAGGCGACCTCGAGGATGGGACGGATGCGCTCGGGGCTGAGGCCGTCCACCACATAGGCCGACACACCGGCCTGGACTGCCGCGCGTATGGTCTCGCTGGCGCGCTCCTGGGTGAACATGACCACCGGACGCGGGGCGTTGCGCTGCGTCAAGGCGATGTGTTCCAGGGTGTCGCGGTCGGGGGAATCGGCGGCGACGATGACGATGTGCGGCTTGAGCCCCTGCACGGCGTCAGGCAGGTCGATGGATTCACGCAGTTCGGCCACCACGCGATAACCGGCCAGGGTCAGCGCACCGCGCAGGTTGCGGCTGCGCTCGGTGTCGTCGTCGATGATCATCACCCGCAATTCCTCGGGTGCGGCGGTCTCGGATCGCTTCCTGGGCATGGCGAATACCACTAAGCAAGCCGCGTGCCGGCTCTATGAGGTGACTGCACCCGCCAGACATGCCCTGCCCAGCAGGGCCCTGAGTTCCGGTACGCATGAGCCGCAGTGGGTGCCGGCCTTGAGCGCCAGACCGAGGGCCTCGACACTGTCCGCGCCGCGGGCGATGGCGGCGGTGATGGTCCGCTCGCCCACGCCATGGCAGGCACACACGACGCGGCCGGTCTCTGCCGCCGCCTGGCCGGGACGGCCGAGCAGCAGGCTGGCGCGCTCGGCATCGCTCAACCGTTCGCGCTCGAACAGCGACTCCAGCCACTGCCTGGGCGGCAGGGCGTAGGGCTGGCGATCGAGAAAGACCACCGCCTGCAGGCGGCCGTCGCGAAGCATGGCAGCACGGTAGCGCCCGGCTGCGGGGTCGTGCAGCTCGATGCGGTCCTGACGCCCGCCCAACCAGCGCTCAAGCTGAGCCTCTTGCGGCCATTGCGCCAGCCCGCCGGCCAGTTCGAAGCGCCAGCAGGCACGAGCGCGGATGCGGGTCCAGTAAGGTGTGTCGACCGCCTCCGGCGCGTGCCGCGACAGTACGAAACCCTGCCAGTCGGCGCGATAGGGCCTCACCTCGACCGGCGCGTGCTTGAACTCCGGCTGACCGGAGATGGGGTCGGTGACGGCGTCGATCAGCGTGCCGATGCGTCCGCGGGCGGTGTATTGGCCGTTCCAGTGGATGGGGACGAACACCGAGCCGGGGCGCTGGCCTGCATGCTCCGAGACGCGCACCACGACCTCGCCATGGGCATTGACGAGCCTGGCCAGCCCGCCCGGAGCCAGACCCCGTGCCAGCATGTCTTGAGGGTGCATCTCGACATAGGGTTCATCGATGTGGGCGAGCAGGCGGGCGGTCTTGCCCGTCCGGGTCATGCTGTGCCACTGGTCGCGGACGCGGCCGGTATTGAGGATGAGCGGCTGCTCGGCATGTACGCTGCGCTCGGGCGGGCGCGGATGGATCGTCAGCATGCGTGCCTTGGCCGTCGGCGTCGGATAGCGCCCGTCGGCGAACAGGCGTGCCTGGCCGTCTGCGGACGCCGCCAGCGGCCACTGCACCGGTTCGAGCCGGTCGTAGTCGGCATCCTCCAGACTGGCCAGCGGGCCCAGGTCGAACAGGCGCGTACCCTCGTTTTCGTATGCGGACAGGGCCGCGTGCTCACGGAAGATGCCAGCAGGGCCGCGGTACTGAAAGCCGGCCGAGTAACCCATGCGGTGCGCCACTTCGCTGACGATCCACCAATCGGGACGTGCCTCGCCGGGCAAGGGCAGGAAGGCCCGCTGGCGCGAGATGCGCCGCTCCGAGTTGGTGACCGTGCCGTCCTTCTCCCCCCAGGCGGCGGCCGGCAGCAGGACATGGGCAAGGCGGGCGGTGTCGGTGCGGCGGGTGACGTCGGAGACGACGACGAAGGGACAGCCCGCCATGGCCTCGGCCACGGCGTCCGCCTCGGGCAGGCTGACCACCGGATTGGTCGCCATCACCCACAGGGCCTTGACCTGCCCCGTGCGCACCGCTTGAAACAGCTCCACCGCCTTGAGTCCGGGGGCCTGCGCCATGCGCGGCGCCTGCCAGAAGCGGCCCACACGCTCGATGTGCTCCGGTGCGAAATCCATGTGCGCGGCCAGTTGGTTGGCCAGCCCCCCGACCTCGCGTCCGCCCATGGCGTTGGGCTGGCCGGTCAGCGAAAAGGGGCTGGCGCCGGGCCGACCCACCCGCCCGGTGGCCAGATGCACGTTGAGGATGGCGTTGACCTTGTCCACCCCGGACGAAGATTGGTTGATGCCCTGCGAGAACAGGGTCACGGTCCTCTGCGTCTGGGCAAACCAGCGGTAGAAGGTGGCCACGTCCGCCTCGGGCAGGTCGCAGGCGGCCGCGACGGCGGGCAGGGTCAACCCCTCCACCGCCGAGAGGGCCTCGCCGAAACCTTCCACATGGGCCTCCAGATAGCCCCAGTCCACGCCGCCCTCGCGGCGCAAGTAGTCGAGCAGGCCGTTGAACAACCAGGCATCCGTGCCCGGCGCCAGGGGCAGATGCAGGTCGGCCAGTTCGGCAGTGGCGCTGCGGCGCGGATCGATCACCACCACGCGGGTCTGCTGCCGCGCCTGCCTCGCCGCGGTCAGGCGCTGCTGAAGCACCGGATGGGTCCAGGCCGCGTTGGAGCCGACGAGCACCACCAGGTCGGCGAGTTCGATGTCCTCATAGCAGCCCGGCACGGCATCGGCGCCGAAGGCGCGCTGATGGCCGGCCACTGCGGAGGCCATGCACAACCGCGAGTTGGTGTCGATGTTGCCGGAACCGAGGTAGCCCTTCATCAGCTTGTTGGCGACGTAATAGTCCTCGGTGAGCAGCTGGCCGGAGACATAGAAGGCGACCGCGTCGGGGCCGTGCTCGGCGATGGTGGCGCTGAAACGGCGCGCCACGGTGTCCAGCGCCGTGTCCCAGTCGACGCGCCGGCCCTCGATCTCGGGATAGAGCAGGCGCTCTTCCAGGCCCAGGGTTTCGCCCAGGGCCGCACCCTTGGAACAGAGGCGGCCCAGGTTGGCGGGGTGCGCGGGGTCGCCGCGCACGTTCCAGCCTTCACCCGCCCGGCTGACCAATACGCCGCACCCGACGCCGCAATAGGGACAGGTCGTGCGGATGGTGGCCGTATTCATGGCTGCAGGCTCAGGTGTTGGGGCAGCCCTCGTCCGGGGTCAGGCGCAGGCGCACCAGGCCGTTTTCCACCCGGACTGGATAGCGCGCGGCGCAGCCCTCGTCCGGCGCCACGGCATGACCGGTGTCCAGGCTGATCTTCCAGTCGTGCAAGGGGCAGGCCACCCGCCGGCCGTGGACGATGCCCTGCGACAGGGGGCCACCCCTGTGCGGGCAGCGGTCGGCGAGGGCGAAGACCTCGTCGTCCACCGTGCGGAACACGGCGATGTTGCCGCCGGGGGCGGCGATCAGTCGCGCGCCCTGGCGGGGGATGTCGGTGATGCGGCCGATATCGAGCCAGCCGTCGTGCAGTGCATTCATGTTCGGTATCCTTTCTCTCCCGCCCGCCGGCGGGAGGACGCAGGGGTGGGGGGGATCAGACCAGTATGGCCAGGGGGACGAATTCGTGCTGCTCGGCCCCGTCGGCTCGCGTCTTCCAGGGGTCGACCTGGGCCGTCTCCTGAGCGCGGCGGAAGCGCTCGGCGAGCTGCCGGCGGCTTTCCGCGTCCTCCACCACCTTCGCCTTGATGTGGGCGAGCCCGACCCGCTCCACCCAGGGCGCGGTGCGCTCCAGGTAGTGCGCCTCCTCGCGGTAGAGCTGGATGAAGGCGCAGGCGTGCTCGAGGACCTCGGCCTCCGTCTTCACATGGCAGAGCAGGTCGGTCACGCGCACCTTGATGCCGCCGTTGCCGCCGACGTGCAGCTCATAGCCGGATTCCACACAGACCACGCCCAGGTCCTTGATGGTGGCCTCGGCACAGTTTCTGGGACAGCCGGACACCGCCATCTTGAACTTGTGCGGCATCCAGGAGCCCCAGGTGGCCTGCTCCAGCTTCACCCCGAGGCCCGTCGAGTCCTGGGTACCGAAGCGGCACCACTGCGAACCCACGCAGGTCTTCACCGTGCGCAGGGCCTTGCCGTAGGCGTGGCCGGAGACGAAGCCGGCGGCCGAGAGATCGCGCCACACGGCAGGCAGATCCTCCTTCCTGACGCCGAACAGGTCGATGCGCTGGCCGCCGGTGATCTTCACCTCCGGCACCTTGAACTTCTCCGCCACATCGGCGATGGCCCTCAGTTCCCTGGGATTGGTGAGTCCGCCCCACATGCGCGGTACCACCGAGAAGCTGCCGTCCTTCTGGATGTTGCCGTGCGCCCGTTCGTTGATGAAGCGGGACTGGGCGTCATCCCGGTATTCACCGGGCCAGGCGCACAGCAGATAATAGTTGAGTGCCGGGCGGCACTTGGGGCAGCCGTCCGGGGTCTTCCAGTCGAGGAAACGCATGGCCTCGGGCATGTCCTTGAGGGCATGCTGGACGATCGCGCTGCGCACCTCGTCGTGGGTGTGCTCGGTGCAGCCGCACATCGGCTTTCTCGACGGTGCGGTGGAGTAGTCGCCGCCAGCGGTGGCGGCGAGCAGGGTCTCGACCAGGCCGGTGCAGGAGCCGCAGGAGCTCGACGCCTTGGTGTGTGCGCGCACCTCGTCCAGGGTGAACAGCTTCTTGTCGCGGATGGCGGCGACGATCTGCCCCTTGCACACGCCATTGCAGCCGCAGATCTCGGCCGTGTCGGGCAAGGACATGACCCGCGTCTTCTCGTCGCCGTGACCGCTGTCACCCAGGTGCTGGCGGCCGAACATGAGCCGGTCGCGAAAGGCGGAGACGTCCGTGCCGTCGCGCATCAGTTCGAAATACCAGGCGCCGTCCAGGGTGTCGCCGTAGAGCACCGCCCCGGCCAGCCGGTTGTCCTTGAGCACCAGCTTCTTGTAGCTGCCGCGCCCGGCGTCCCGGAACACGATCTCCTCGTAGCCCTCGCCGCCCATGTAATGGCCGGCGGAGAACAGGTCGATACCGGTCACCTTGAGCTTGGTGGAGGTCATGGAGCCTTGGTAACGGCCGATGCCGTATTCCGCCAGGTGATTGGCGGCGACCCTGGCCTGTTCGAACAGCGGGGCGACCAGACCGTAGGCGACCCCCCGGTGGTTGACGCACTCGCCCACCGCATAGATGCGCGGGTCGGTGACCGTCTGCAGGGTGTCGTCGACGACGATGCCGCGGTTGCAGTGCAGGCCGGCCGATTCGGCCAGGGCGGTGTTGGGGCGGATGCCCACCGCCATCACCACCAGGTCGGCGGGCACTGCACTACCGTCCTTGAAGCGCACGGCGCACACACGACCCGACTCTGCGCCGACCAGGGCCTCGGTCTGCGTTTGCAGCAGGAACTTCAGCCCCTTGGCCTCCAGGCTTTGCTGCAGCAGCCGCGCGGCGGGCTCGTCGAGCTGGCGTTCCATGAGCCAGGGACCGATGTGCACCACCGTCACGTCCATGCCGCGCAATTTCAAGCCGTTGGCCGCTTCCAGACCGAGCAGGCCGCCGCCTATGACCACGGCCTGCCTGTAGCGTCCCGAGGCGGCGATCATGGCCTCGACATCGGCGATGTCCCGGAAACCGATCACGCCCTCGAGGCCAGCCCCGGGGATGGGCAGCATGAAGGGCCGCGAGCCGGTGGCGATGAGCAGGCGGTCGTAGCCGGCGCAGGTGCCGTCGGCCGTCCGCACCTGGCGTAGCCTGCGGTCGATCTCGACCACCGGACTGCCGGTATGCAGGGCTATGCCGCGCTCGGCATACCATTGGCGCGGATTGAGCACGATGCTCTCCACCGTCTGCTCGCCGGCCAGCACGGGGGAGAGCAGGATGCGGTTGTAGTTGGGGTGGGGTTCCTCGCCGAAGACGGTGATGTCGTAAAGGTCGGGCGCCAGCTTCAGCAGCTCCTCCACGGTGCGCATCCCCGCCATGCCGTTGCCTACGACCACGAGTTTGGGTTTGCTCATGCCTACACTCCAAAAAAACGGCGTCCGGGCGGTATCGACCGCCGGACGCCGTTGTCCCTGACCGCATTGCAGCCTCTGCAAGCGTATCCGTCTACTTCTAAGCAAAAGCTGTGCCATTGTCTATCAAATTGATTCGATGAGGATTTGTTCAGCGCGGCGGGCTGGGTTACGCTTTCGGCTGGTGCGTGGCGCACCGTCGTGGTGCGTGAGGACGAGGGGGGCTGAACCATGGCAGCCATAGAGGCAGGCATCACCTGGGAAGGCGGCGGCGCGGTGCACCGTGACCGGCTGGTCATGCCGGAGGCGGCCCTGCAGGCCGACGCTGCCCTCATCCGGGCACGGACCGAGCTGGAGGACTCGGGCGAGGCCGAGGTCGACCCCGGCCGCTGGATTGCACCCGCAGGGCTGGAACCTCGCCAGCTGTCGGCGGGGGACTTCATGTTCAGGGTGCAACCCGTGGTCGGACGCTACTATCCGCGCCTGGCCTTCGCGGGACTGGCCGAGGGCAGCCGGGACCTGCGCCCGGCCCGCTTGTTGGCCAGCGACGGCGAGCGCCTGCGCGTAGACCTCAATCATCCCCTGGCCGGCCGCGCGCCGAAACTCTCCCTGCGCCGTGTCGCGCCGGAGGCAGCGCGCAGCCGCTTCGTGCACCTGTTCGACGGACCGGGCATGCAGGTGCCGCCCGCGCATGCGGCCGCCTGCTACCTGCCGGAGGGGGCGCTCACGCGCCAGGACGAGACGACGGATAACGTCTTTTATGCCAACCCACGCCTGGTCCACCATCTGGATGCCGTCTGCCGGTCCGAGATCGCGCGCCTGTACGGCCGCTTCCTGCAACCGGGCATGCGCGTGCTGGACCTGATGTCGAGCTGGGTGAGCCATCTGCCGGATACGCCCGCAGCGCTCGCGGTCAGCGGTCTCGGCATGAATGCGGCGGAGCTGGCGGCCAACGCCAGGCTCGATGCACGCATCGTGCACGACCTCAACGCCGATGCCCGCCTGCCCTTTGCCGACGCGGCCTTCGATCTGGTGCTCTGTACCGCCTCGGTGGAATACCTGACCCGGCCGCAGACCGTGTTCGCAGAGGTCAGGCGCATCCTCAGGCCCGGTGGGCACTTCGCGCTGACCTTCTCCGACCGCTGGTTTCCGCCCAAGGCGATCCGCGTGTGGTCGGAGCTGCATCCCTACGAGCGTCTGGGCATGGTGCTGTGGCTGCTGCGGGAAGCCGGCTATGCCGACCTGCATACCGAGACCCTGCGCGGCCTGAAACGTCCGGAGGATGACCCGCACATCGGCGAGCGCGATTACAGCGACCCGCTGTTCGCGGTTTGGGGCAAGGCTTGATCCACTCGTCCCCATGGGCGCGTGAGCCGAGGCGGCTCTGTCTGCTGCTTCGCGCGGCGGTCTGCCTGCTCTGGGCCGTCGCTGCCCCGGCCACCTGGGCAGTCGCCGCCCCGGCCGCACCGCTCATCCTGGTGGTGGAGGGGGTGAACCCCTATCGCATGCTCCTGCCGGTATTGGGCGCGGCGGCCGTGCCTGCCGCCGAATGGGAGGACGGCTATCTCGCGCACTCGACCCTGACCGCCGCCCTGGTCCGCTCCAGCGGCGGGGAGGTGCGTCGGATCGCCTGGAGCGGGGTGCCCACCGATCAGTCCGGCGTGCGCGCCGCCATCGACCTGCTCAAGGTCGAGCTCACCGCCGCGCAGGCTCAGGGGCGTGCGGTGTGGCTGCTCACCCATTCCCTCGGTTCGGTGATCGCCTACCTCGCCCTGGCCGAAGGCGGCGGCAGGGCGCCGGTTCACACCTTCGTCAGCCTGGCCTCCCCGTTCGGACGCCCGCCCATCCTGCAGTGGCTGGCCCAGGTCCATCCCGGCCTGTTCTCGGTGACCCTGACGGCAGGCGTGCAAGGTCCGGCAGCTTTGGGCATCGGCCGCTGGCTCAATGTCTATACCGCCTGGGATCCGCTGGGCGGACCGATATGGGCGGAGGGGGTGGAAAACCATGCACTCCGGCTGCTGCCGGTCGGGCCGCTGCCCGGCCTGGCCGACCTGATCCGGGCCCACACCCTGCCGTTTCGGGACGTCGCGGTGGCCGGTCTGGTCGTCGGGTCCGGTCCCGGCCCACCGCCTCCGACCGGGCCGTGAGCCTGCGGGTCGGTCGCCAGCCGCTGCGCCCTCGTGCGAGCGGCTTCAGGGCCGCCGGCTTCGGGCGCAGCGCAGACCCTACTTGCCGAGGTAGGCGGCCAGGGCCTCGATGTCCGCGTCGGTCAGATCCCGGGCGCTGGCGGCCATGATGGCGGTGAGCGGCCCCATCTGCTTGCCGGCGCGGTAGTCCAGGAGCTTGTTGCGGACCTCGTCGCGCGTGAGCCCGGCCAGACGCGGGTAGTTGCCCATGCCCTCGGCATTCTGGCCGTGACATACGGCGCAGACGGTCCTGTATTTGCTCTCGCCGGCCGCTGCAGCCGGGGAGGATGCGGCGCCGCCCGGCTCGGACACCGGCGCCGGTTGTGCCGGCGCGGCAGCGGGGGCGGCAGACTCCTCCTTCTTGCCACAGGCCGTCAGGCTGAAGGTCAGCAGGAGGGCGGCGATCAGGGCGGGGATGGGCATGGTGGACCTCCGCTTGGACATAACAAATCATTATAAACCCGGTCCGGAGCGCGACGGCTCGCAGACCGGATCGACACCAGCCTGCACCGGGACGATCAATAGCCCCGGAAGCCGCGCACCAGCCAGGCCTCGTAGTCCAGGGCATGGTTGCGGTGTATGCGGACATGGATCTGTTCCAGGGCCTGCACCTCGGTGAACCACCGCTTAAGTTCCGCACTTGTCCTGCCCTTGCTGACCAGGATGTAACTGCCCGCGGGCCGCAGCGCCACATCGGCGGTGAGGGCAAAGTGGTCGCCGATATGGCGGCCGGGGTTGAGGTAGGCCGCCTCCCGGCTCAGCGGGCGCGTGTAGTAGAGCAGGCTGGCGAAGCTCTTGCGATCATCGCCCAGCAGGCGCGCCTCGGGGTGGGCGGCGAGCAGCCGCTGCACCTCGCGGCCGAGCGCCCGGTAGCCGGTGATGCGGGCATAGGGGTCGGTCTTGCGCGTGAGTTCGATGTCGATGGCGCGGGCGAGGTCGTGGTAGTGGTAGAGCACCCCGCCCAGGGCCACGTTCAGGCCCAGGGCCCAGGCGAGCCATCGGTGCCGGTCGCGCGCGATCCAGGTGACGACCACCAGGACGGTGCCGGCCGTATAGGCGAAGGCCGCCCAATTGGCGAAGGCGCGCGAGAGCAGAGACAGGCCCAGGAATGCCGCCAGCGGCACCAGGCTGAAGGCGGCGAGGAAGGCGAGCCGGCGGTCCATGAGCAAGGCCTTGGGGCGCAGGGCGAGCAGCAGGAGCCCCAGGGCCATGACCGGCCCGAACACCCCGAATTGCGCACCGGCGAAGGCGAGAAAGGCGTCGGGGTTGAGCCAGGCGCGGTCCAGTTGCGAGATCTCCGCGGTGTGCTGGAAGCTGACGAAGTCGTGGCGGGCGTTCCAGAGCAGGTTGGGCGACAGGACAGCCAGGGCGACGCCCGCCGCGGCGTAGGGCTTGGCCGACATGAGCAGCCGGCGGTGCTCGGGCGTGGTGAGGAGGTAGACCAGGAAGGCCGGGGCCAGGAAGACCATGCTGTACTTGGACAGGAGACCCAGCCCCGCCGCGGCGCCGACGAGCAGCCAGTCGCGCCAGCGGTTGCGTGCGAGTGCCCCGGCCAGGAAGTACAGCGTCAGGGTCCAGAACAGCAGCAGCGGGCCGTCCGTGGTGATCAGCACGCCGCCGAGAAAGGTCATGGGCAGGCAGGCGAAGGCCACGGCGGACCAGAAGGCGGCCCGCTCGGCCCAGGGCTCGCCGTCGAACAGGCGGCGGGTGAGCAGATACAGGCCCAGGGCCGTGAGCGGCCAGATCAGGAAGGTGGCGGCGCGCACGCCCAGCTCGGCGTCGCCGAAGATGCCCGTCGTGAGTGCGATCAACCACGCCACCATGGGCGGCTTGGAGTAATAGCCCCAGTCCGGTGTCAGCGACCAGCTCCAGTACTGGGCCTCGTCGGCGTAGAGCTCCAGGTCAAGATGCCAGACGGCGAGCAGCCGCCATGCGGTGAGGCCGGCCAGGATCGGCAGCAACCCCGCGATGCCGGCCGGCAGGCGCCAGCCACCGCGCGCGAGGCTGCTCACGGCGTTGCGTCTCCCGTCGAGCCCATCCTGGCGAGGATGTAGCTGCGCTCCCGATAGATCACCTCCGCCCCCCGCAGGTCCGCCAGGCGGCTTTCCCGGGTCAGGACCAGATCGCCCGGTCGGGGTGGGCGTCTGTGCACCTGCCGGCCGGCATAGGTCTGGAAGCTGGGGGTGTTGACCCCGTACATCACCAGGGCCCCGTCCAGACCGGCGGCGAGCTTGCCGGCCTGCCGGATGGGGGCCTGCTGCACCTCGCCTACGGCGGGGATGAGGATCATGACCAGTCCCAGGGCGGCCAGTACGCCGTTGGTGTACAGACCCAGCCGCAGATGCTGTCGCGGCAGGGCGAACAGGGCGAGACTCAGGGCGAGCGCGCCGCCGAACCACAACCAGTAGGCGTTGCCGAAGACGCCGCCGAGGCCCGCCGCCAGCAGCCGGTCATCCGGCTTCAGGCGCGGCAGCTGGCTGGCGAGCAGCTCGGGCAGCGCCAGCAGCAGGACGAACAGCAGCGTGCCGGGCAGCAGGAGCAGCCAGCGGCTGGCGGCCGGACCCGCCTGGCGGGCAAGGAGGAGCGTGAGGCCGCCGTAGCCGTAATAGACGTAGTGCGGCAGCTTGGTACCGGACAGGGAGAACAGCAGCAAGACCAGGCCGAACCAGAGCAGGCCATAGCGCAGCAGGTCGTCGCGCCACACCGCCCGAATCCGCCAGGCCGCGGCCAGCAACAGCCCCGTGTGCGGCAATAGCGAAATGAGCACCACCGGCAGGTAGTAAAGCGGGTTGCCGCCATGGCCCTCCATGGCAGAGCCGAAGCGTTGCACGTTGTGCTCGAGGAAGAACCCGGCGAGGAAGCCCGGACCCTCCAGCCAGGTCTGCACGGCGAACCAGGGCGCGGCGATGGCCAGCAACAGGGCGAAGGCCCTCGGTTCAAAGGCCCACTGGAAAAAACGCCTGGGTTCACGACGGCTCGCGCACCACAGAAACACCGCGCCGGCCGGCACCAGGATCGCGATCGGTCCCTTGGTCAGAAAACCGAGCGCCATGGCGGCATGGCCCGCATAACGCCAGGCCGGCTTGCCTTCCTTCAGCCAGAGCCAGGCGGCATAGCCGGCTGCGGCCAGCCAGAGGTTGAGCAAGGCATCGGCGGTGGCCGCGCGCTGGATGACGACGAGCCCCGCCGCCGTGGCGATGACGAAGGCGGCGGTGAGGGCGGTCTCCCGGTCCGCCACGCGGGCGACGAAGGCATGGGTCAGCCCGATCCACGCGGCGGCGGCGAGCGCGGAAGGGAAACGCCAGCCCCACTCGTCGAAGCCGAAGACCGACACCGACAGGGCCTGCAGCCAGTAGATGAGGATGGGCTTGTCATGGCGGGGCTCGCCCAGGAGATAGCTGGAGAGGAAGTCGCCGCGCAGAAACATCTCCAGGGTGGAGGCGGTGAAGGCGCCCTCGTCCAGGTCGAAGAGGGGGGGCACACCCAGGGCCAGGAAGGGCAGCAGCAGCAGGGGCAGGAGGCGCCAGTCCCATCTGGTCTGGGGGACGAGGGGGGGAAGGGGGTGGGGCATGTGTGCTTCAGCGTGTCGTAGCGGTTGCCGGCTGGGCAGTGTCGGAAGGCGTTTGCCAGCCTTCTGGACAGGTTCGTTGCCCATCCAGGCAGAATGGTGAATCACGCCCTCACGCCCCACCCTTCTGCCGCGGCGCCCCGCGCAGGATGTACTGCTTGCCGCCGCCGGGCTCGTGGTAGATGCGGGTGAGCATCTCGCCGATCACCCCCAGCCCCAGGAACTGCACCCCCATGAGCGTCAGCATCACGCCGAGCAGCAGCAGGGGACGGCCGCCGATGTTCTCGCCCAGGAACAGCTTCTCGAAACTGAGCACGACCAGGATCAGGAAGCCCGCCAGCAGCATCGCCGCCCCCGCGCCGCCGAAGGCATGCATGGGCCGGTGCAGGAACCTGAGCATGAACTTCACCCACAGCAGGTCGAGCAGCACGCGCACGGTGCGGTCGATGCCGTATTTGGACTGGCCGCGGGTGCGGGCGCGGTGGTTGACCGGCAGCTCCATCACCCGCGCGCCGAACTGACCGGCCAGCGCAGGGATGAAGCGGTGCAGCTCGCCGTAGATCTTCACATGCTCCAGGGCCTCGCGCCGGTAGAGCTTGAGCGAGCAGCCGTAGTCGTGCAGTTTGACGCCGGTGACCCTGGAGATGAGCCGGTTTGCGATCTGCGACGGGATCTTGCGCGACCAGGTCTTGTCCTGGCGGTCCTTGCGCCAGCCGGAGAGGATGTCGATCTCGGGGTGGGCGTCCAGCTCCTTGAGCAGCCGGGGGATGTCGGCGGGGTCGTTCTGCAGGTCGCCGTCCAAGGTGATGAGCGTCGCCCCGCGGGCGGCGTCGAAGCCGGCCTGCATGGCGGTGGACTGGCCGTAGTTGCGGTTGAGGTACAGGGGTTTCAGCCAGGGCCGGGTCTCGGCGAGCCCGGCCAGCAGGCGGTCCGAACCGTCGCGCGAACCGTCGTCGACGCAGATCAGCTCCCAGGTCACCCCGGCCGGCGCCATGGCCCGCTCGACCTGCTCGACCAGGTCGGGCAGGTTGTCGTACTCGTTGTAGATCGGGATGACGATGGAGACGTCGAGGGACGCTGTGTGTTCAGAGACGGTGGTCGCGGCTGACATGGGCAGGCATCCGAGAAGATGCCGGTATTGTAGCCGCCTCAACTCACCGCGACGTTATCGTGAAAGTCGCGCAGCCGACTCACGACGCTCCCCTCCCCCTTGGGGGGAGGGGCTGGGGGAGAGGGACCGTTCATGGCCGTCAACGTTATCTTTCGGGGCGGCCAACAGGCCCTGAACGGTTAGCGTTATACAGGATGTCCAGCACGACGCGCGTACGGATCTTTATGATCACGATGTCGACGTCGACGATCACCCGCATGTAACCATCGGGCAGGCGGGTGAGCCGAAGCTCCAGCTCGATGGGCAGAAAGCGGTAGGCCTGGCCTGGCGGCAGAATGTCACCCCGCTTCAAGCGCTTGGCATTCCCAGGCGGCGGCTCGCCCCGCATGGCCTGGCCGGCCGGCAGCGCGCTCAGCACGGCCTGGCCGGCCGGCAGCATGCTCGGCACGGCTTGGTCGGGCGGAAGCGACCTGCGGCGATCGTCGTACCAGTCGCGGATGATCACGCGGTCACAGTCGCTGAAGACCACGCGCACGTCGAGATCCCGCTCGCGCACTTCCACCTCGCCGTGACGCGGTGCAGGGGTCTCGCAACCGCCAAGCAGGAGTGCGGCGAGGACGAGGGCCAGGGCAGGGTGTGGGTCATGTCGTACTCCTCAGTGCATGGCTCGACGGATTGACGCACCCGAGCAGGTCAGTCGGCATGGATGCAGACGTGCAGGATGACGCCATTGTGAGCTGCTTCATAGACAGACGCCACGGATGTGCATAGGTGTTGCGTACCGGACGATTGCATAGAACCTAAACGTCGTGCATTGTTTGTCAGCCGCGCGGTCATGCGTGGCCTGATAGAGCAACTCCGGAGCGAGGCGACATGAACATCCGCCTGCACAAGAACGCCACGACCACCCCTGCCAAACGGCGTTACATTCAAACCTCGCCGTTGTCGGTGGCGAAGCTGGCGGCCGAGTTGGGCGTCTCGGAAGACACGATCCGGCGCTGGAAAGGGCGCGACAGCGTGGAAGACCGTCCCCACACTGCCCATCGCCTGCA
>OGCL01001834.1_pt1 | contig 16787 bp, 9 predicted proteins | sample 1570041 | NCBI WGS metagenome assembly OGCL01 (sample SAMN06266162, study PRJEB24511) | hot springs metagenome | isolation source: Hot spring water | place: South Africa: Limpopo | collected 2015-06-22
TGATTGGCCTTGCCCTTCAAGCGCATCACGAGATCGGCCTCGATCTGCTGCGGGGTCTTGCCCGCCACCGGCACCGTACCGGCGAAGGGCACATTAATCACGCCATCGACATTCACGATCTGTTCGGGAAAAGTCGTCTGGCGCGTACTGGTCAGACCGGCGCGCGCATCGACCACCGCCGCCCCGAACAAGGCCGCCGGCGGCGCCTCCCACACCGAAACCTCCAGCACATCCCCCGGCCCCACCACATAAGCGGGCGGCGCCTTGGCAGCGAGCGATTCGGCGAAAGAATCCGCCCGCTGCGCGGCCAGCACACGGCGGGCCACCGCATCGGTCACCTCGACCACGGGAATCGGCGAATCGACCTTCTCCTGTTCGATCACTTGGGCCACGCTAGGGCCAGCCGAGGGGAGCCAGGCGGGGAAGCTGGAGCAACCGGAGAGCGTCCCCAATATCAGGAGTATGGGAAAAGAAGGCAAGGGTGAATACAAAGGTGCGTTCATTTTTTACTTTTTTCATTGTTTTTAACGCGGGGATCAGGTGCAATGACCTCCTCAGATTTCGAGTTGTATTGAGCATCCTGAATTACCAGATTTATAATTGAATCGACTTTTGTTCGCCAATCTGGCACGAGCGCAGTGCCGCAAGCCAAAATAAAAATAAAACCTGTCAGGCCATAAGCAAATGCCGTAAAAACATTCAAAATTCCTAGCACAAGAGGCACCAGACTAAATATTATCGCACCCTGCTTGAATCCAAGATATCGCAGGCTGAAAAACATCATGATCGCCAAAACCACGGCTTTTAAAATGTGCCAAATTGTTCCCATTATTTAACTCCATTAGGGAAACGCTGAATAAATTGCTGCGCGGGCGAATCGCTGCGTTGCGCGGTGCTCGCTTCCTCGCTTAACTCATTGTTATGTCTCGGTCGCTGCGCTCCGTGCGCATTGCGCTTCATCCCGCTCGCTGCTTTCTTCAGCGTTTCCCCAGGAATAAACATTAATTCTGACAATGCCAACCCGCGTGTAGTGTAGTCATTTGAGTTACTATCTATATCTGTAAATCTAGCCATCTTTGTTACCCTGAAAGTAATATTCAATATCTGGCTATTATCTAGGCCCTCAATGGAAACCACGTAACGCATCGTTCCATCGCTATTGCCCATTAGCTTGACTGGTGCAACATTAATGCCATTGCATAAAATGGTAAATGTTTGCTCTTGGAAACCTGTGCAAAACCTCAATATCGATACGATTAGAGTGCCACTTCTACATTCCGGAATTTTGAGAATAATGGAAGCAGATGGCTTTACACTCCAACTATGTGGCACTTCTGACATAGTTGGGTTCTCCCAACCGCATCCCCAATATGGCATTCCTGCTTTCCAGAAAAGTATTCCCCTTTCATCGGCTTGGATAGGGTTGGTGTAATCAGAATTTGCCCATTCACTTTGCCTTTCGCATTTACTTTTAACATAATCGTAAAGCTGATAGTCCAGCAGGTTCAATTCACGTATGCGATCAATAGTCCCCTCGGCTATGTCCATGGCCTCCGTGTAGGGGCGCTCCCTCCCAATATCGCCATCAATAAAAAATCCAAATTTAACACTTAAGTCCCGCTTAAAAGCCGGCATATCCTCGGTCAAACCAACGACATGACATTTATCGATAAAGGATTTGGCTATTTCGATATCTATGCGATGGACCAGCCTCTCATGTTCAACTGGGCCAAAATTCGCGAACTCATCGCCGAGAGGGACAGAATAATTGGCTGTCTGATAATTTGTTGCAAGCCTTAATGTGTCCGGATGTGTCAAGAAGTCCTCTATACTGAAACTTTTTTCCTTAACAAAACTAAAAATCGGGTTAGCGTCGGGCGCCTTTTTGTAATGCCAATAATGAGAAATCACACGAGCTACCGGATCGCGTACCAATGCGATTGAGGCAAATCCATTTTGCTCACCAAAGATATTTAGAATACCAGAACCAAAATGACCACGTACAAAACGTTTTTTTGCCAGCAAATCAGACGGAAGGCTATATAACTCAGGCCACGTCGAAGCTTCAGTTAGCACCGTTTCAATAAAATAATGCCTTTGAAGCCAAGCTATCAGCGATGTCCCACCCGTTTTCATGATGTGCGGAAAAACAATCTTGGGTGGATTGAATTCATTATTCATGACAGTTTAGAAAGTCAAATGTTATTGCTATAGACTGTATTTAGACGGGTTTGGTACAACTTTTCTGAAAAAAGTTGCGCCTGCCGAACGCCCATTACAGCCAGTTCAGAGCGCAGGCCTTCATCAGAGTCTAGCCTCAGTATTGCCGACGCAATGGCGCGTGTGTCATATGGATCAACCTGTATAGCGGCATCGCCAGCAACCTCCGGAATAGATGCAGTGTTGGATGTAATCACTGGTGTACCTAGCAACATGGACTCCAGCACAGGAAGACCAAACCCTTCATACAAGGATGGAAATACAGTCGCCTTCGCACCCTTGATTAACGAAACCAGCAAAGGAAAAGGCACATAACTCAGTTGAATAACCTTTTTCTTGACACGGGTCTCATTGCCGACATGCACCAAGGCACGGATATTGTCGTCATACAACAACTTGAGTTCTTCCTCCGATTTCCACGCCTGCGCGCCAACAATCACGAGAGGTGTCTTGACATTGCTTGCTAAATATCCCTCAATAATTCGGCCAATATTTTTTTTGGGTTCTATGGAGCCCCAGAAAAGAAAGTAGCCCTTGTACTCCAAGCCAAAAGTGCCTTCCACCTCTTGCTGCACAATCTCCGGGGGTTTTGCGGCATATTTCTCCGGAATACTGACTGACTGATATGTGTTTGTGATCCGTTCGGGGTGGACATTTAACAAATTGACGATATCCGCCTTTGCCGATTCTGATACCGTAACAATGTGATCAGCCGTTTTCGCAATTTTCGACACGAGCTTGAAATAACGACGCTTATTGTCGAGTGTTGTATAAGGAAGTCGTAGCGGGACCAAATCGTGCAATGTGTATATGTTGGGTATTCCTTTTATGCGCAAAGGCAGTGGGTAGGTCCAATGCATAAGATCAGGCTTCGGCGAAATATGTACCCTATGCAATCTATTAAAAATCCCGGACAATCTATGCGCCTTGCGAAACAGATCTGGACTGTTGTAGATAGCATCGTAATATGGCAGGCGGCTCTTGAATGTATCTTTAATGATGGTACCTGTGATCGGCACCCGGGTTGCTTCATAGCCTAACGGTGCAGTCATTGCCTCCTTCATTGACCTTAGGATTTGCAGCCATTTTGGAATATCCCCTGCATTCGTATCGAAGAATGCAATCTCTTTCATCAAATCAGTGTGATCTGGTGCTGCGCGGCTGCCATAAAGCACCTCGACCTGATAACCCATATCATGCAAACAGTAACTCAGATTCCGCGCATAAGTCGCAACACCTGTACCTTTTTCAAGGCTCAGGTTGCGCCCGTCTATCATTATTCGTTTCAAGGTCTACCTTCTTTCAACTGAGCTCGTTGTAATAAGCATAGGCTGCATCAATGTTGGAGAATTGATGCAGCAACCCTTCATGCAGCACCAAGGCCGAAGCACAATGCTCCCGAATATTGTGCACCTCATGCGACACCATCACCATCGCCCGATCCTTGCGCTTCTCGAATAGCTCGGTCTGGCACTTGGCATGGAAACGCGCGTCGCCGACCGAGATCACCTCATCGATCAGGAAGCAATCGAATTCCACGGCCATGGAAATGGCGAAGGCCAGCCGCGAGCGCATGCCTGACGAATAGCTCTTGACCGGTTCGCGAAAATACTTGCCCAGTTCGGCGAAGTCCTGCACGTAATCGATCTTGTCGCGGTAATCCACGTCATAAACACGGCAGATGAATTTGAGGTTGTCCAAGCCCGTCAGACTGCCTTGAAAGGCGCCACCAAAGGCGAGCGGCCAGGAAAGTTTCATTTCACGGCGAATAGTTCCAGACGTAGGCCGCTCCGCGCCGGAGAGGATGCGGATGAGCGTGGACTTGCCAGCACCGTTGCGCCCAAGTATGCCGATCTTTTCGCCCGGGCGGATGGCGAGATCGATGCTGTCCAGCACGGTATGCCATCCGCTGCGTGTCTGATAGCGTTTTGTAATGCCGTTCAAGGTGATCATTCGGGCTGCACCCTTCGCCCGGTTTCACGCACGAGCGCCAAACCGATCAGCATGAGCACCAGATTAGCGGTAGCGAAGTAGGCAGGGTTTTCATAGGTCTTGACCACGTCGCCGAAGTAACCGTGGCGGATCATTTCCACCCCATGCACCATGGGCAGCCAGAGAACGGCTTCCTGCGCCGCCTTGGGCAGCCAATGGACCATGAACATCGCACCGGAAAGGGGAAACAACAGATAGGTGACAATATGCCATGTGCGCTCGAATGCCTCGGATCGCTCCGAGAGCGCGCCGACGATCAGCCCGAGCGCCAGGGAGAACCACGCCAGCAGCAGCCAGCCGCCGATGACGGGCCAAACATCTCCGGGCAAATCCATGGCGCCGATGCTGGCGAAAAACACAGTCAACAGCGTGATCGATGCCGTCGCGCCTACCCACTCCAGAACGATGCGCGAAAGGAAGATGTCGATGACCTTCACGTTCCGGTGATACATCAGCGCCAGATTGGGCTCGATGGCCTTGGAGCAGCGACTGGCCGCATTGCGCCACATCAACACCGAGGAATAACCGGTAATGGCAAAGGCGACGATGGGGATGTTGGAGACCGTATGAAGCTTCGCCATATACCAGAGCGCCGTTACGCCCAGCGTGAAGAGCATGGGTTCGAGAATGACCCAGAGCACGCCCAGGCCATGCCGACCATAGCGCGTGATGACCTCGCGCAACAGTAGGGCGTGAATGACGCGCAGCTGGATGGCCAGCGAGCGACCGAGAGATGTTTCTGCAATTGCGCTCAATCCTGATGCTCCTTGATGCCGGCAATGAGCATGGAGAGCACGCCCCAGGCGATCAAGCCCAGCACGAAGACGGCGAGGATGGCGCGTAGGCGGCGCGGCTCCATCGCGGCGTCCGGCAGGTTGGGCTGGGCGATGCGTTCGAGGTAGAGCTGTTGGCGCTGAGCTTCATTGCGCGCCTGCTCCAGCGAGGCGAGCGCGCTGGCGAGTTGCTTGTCGGCGAACTCTTTTTCGAGCGCCAGGCGCTGGAATTCGGCCGCCTTGCTGGCAAGGGAACGTCCGCCGCCGGCCACCCGACCGGATTCGAGCTCGATCTCGGTTTCGAGCATCTGGATGCGTTTCTTGAGCACCGGGATTTGCGGGTTCTCCCTGGTCAGCAGTTGCAGTTGCGCCAGTTGTGATTTGGTGGCGATCAGCTCGTCCTGCAGCTTGGCGATCTGTTGCAGGGGGATGGCGGATTGCTTTTCGGGGTCGATTACGCCTTTTTCGTTGCGGTAGCGAGCCAAGGCCAGCGCCGCGTGCTTGGCCTTGTTTTCGGCCAAGGCCACTTCGTTGGCCGCGAAGCGGATCATGTCCTGACGACCGCGTTCATTGAGTTGATTGACCAGGGCTTCGCTCATTTCGAGCAGGTTCTGATTGATTTTCTGCGCTTCATCGGCGCTGAAGGCGCGCACTGTCACTGTGGCGATGGAGGATACCGGGTCCAGTTGCACGCTGACCATTTTCTGGTAGTAGCGGTGCATGTTCTCGAAGCTGTCGTCCCAGTCGAGGCCGGGGAAACGGCTGAAGACATCCCCTTTGCCGAACGCTTCGCGCACCTTCAGATTTTCATCCAGCGCACGCAAGGCATCGCGCGAGAGCATGAAATCCTGCACGGTGTAGCTATCGTCCTGCGAGCGGGTAAAACCCGTGCCCTTGAGCAGCATGCCCAGCGGAGACGCTGTCTGGCGCTCCGGGCTGCGCACGACGAAGCGGGATTCGCTGATGTAGACATCGGCGGCGATGAAGCCGAAATAGACGATGGCTGCCAGTGTCGGCAGGACGACGGTGGACCAGAAAAGTCGGTGCGTCTGCCAGGACCGACGAAGGGCGGATGGGCGCAGCTGATTCATGAAGGATCGCTTTGGGTCAAATTATCGGTGTCCAGGTTGGTCGATTCTGGTTGTACACGGCCATAGACATCCTCGAAACGCACGATATCGTCCTCACCCAGATATTCGCCGCTTTGCACTTCGATCATCACCAGCGGCAGCACGCCCGGGTTGGCGACGCGGTGCCGGTGGCCGGCGGGAATGTAGGTGGATTCGTTGGCGGCGACAAATACCTCTGTTTCGCCATTCACGACTTTGGCCATGCCTTGCACGACGATCCAGTGTTCGCTGCGGTGGTGGTGCATTTGCAGGCTCAGGCTGGCGCCGGGCTTGACGACGATGCGCTTGATCTTGTAGCGCTCGCCTTCTTCGAGCACGGTGTAGTCGCCCCAGGGCCGGTGCACGGTGCGGTGCAGCTTGTGGACTTCGTGACCGCTCGTTTTGAGTTGGTTGTAGAGGTGTTTGACGTCCTGGGCGCGCGCCCTGTCCGCCACCAGCAGGGCATCAGGCGTATCGACGATGACGAGGTCGCGCACGCCGACGGCGCCCACCAGGCGCTCGTCACAGCGGATGTAGCAGTTCTCGACGTCGTGCAGCAGGGCTTCGCCTTCCACCCGGTTGCCCTTTGCGTCGGCGGACGACAGATCGCCCAGCGCTGACCAGGAACCGATGTCGCTCCAGCCGATGTCGCAGGGCACGACCGCCACGCGGTCGGATTTTTCCATGACGGCGTAGTCGATGGAGTCCTCGGGAACCTTCTCGAAGAATTCGGGAGCCAGCTCGCATTGGGTGAAGCCTTTGCCCTCCGCACAGCGGGATCGGGCGAGGCAGACTTGCACGGCGTCGAGGATGCTTGCGCAGTGCCGACGCATTGCTTCGAGCATGACCGAAGCCTTGAAGCAGAACATGCCCGAGTTCCAGTAAAAGCGACCGGTTTCGATGTAAGCGGCGGCCGTGGCGGCATCGGGCTTTTCGACGAAGCGCAGCACTTTATTGCCGTCGGCCTCGATGTAGCCATAGCCGGTTTCGGGCGCATCGGGCTTGATGCCGAAAGTAACGAGACTACCCTGCTCTGCCAGTCGCCTTGCCTCGCCTACGGCCTTGGCAAAAGCTACTTGGTCTGCGATCAGATGATCGGCAGGCAACACGAGTAGATGGGTATCGGGCTGCCTTGCCGCAACATGCAATGTCGCCGCCGCAACCGCCGCCGCCGTGTTGCGCCCAAAGGGTTCAAGCAGGAAGGAGGTTGGCAGGCGCTTCGCGTTGACTTCGCGATACTCGTCTTCTGTCTTGAAGAAAAGCTCACGGTTGGTGACCGTGAGGATTTCCGACACGCCTTGGATCTGCGCGCCGCGCAGGAAGGCCTTTTGCAACAGGCTTTGGCCGTCGCCCAGACGGATGAAGGGTTTGGGATGCATCTCGCGCGACACGGGCCACAAGCGCGAGCCGGCGCCGCCGCACAGGATGACGGGAATGAGAGGGTGTTGCTGCACTACACCAGTCCTTTGATCGTTTCGAGAGTCTGCCTAATTTGAACTTCGGTATGCAAGCTGCTCAGGAAGAACCGCAGCCGCGCCGCCTTTTCCTCCACCGCCGGATGGACGATGGGCTGGACGTTGATGCCGTGCTCGAAAAACCAATTGGAAAGCTTGGCGGCTTTGAGCGAGCTGCCGGTAATCGCAGGCACGATGGCGAAGCCCTGCGAAGCGCCGACATCGAGCCCGCTTTCTTTCGCCATCTTGAGGAACATCTGCCCGTTTTCCTGCAAGCGGGCAACACGCTCGGGTTCTTTGAGCATGAGTTGCAATGCGGCCAGCGATGCGGCGGCCAGGGGCGGGGCGATGCCGACGCTGTAGACAAAGCCGGGCGCCGCGTATTTGAGGTGCTCGACCAGCGCGCGCTCTCCGGCGATGTAGCCGCCGCAGCCGGCGAGGGTCTTGGAAAGCGTACCCATCCAGATGTCCACCGCCTTGCCGGCGACACCGTGTTGTTCGCGACTGCCCTTGCCCTTTGCCCCCAGCACCCCCAGGGCATGCGCTTCGTCCACCATCAGAAAACAGCCGTGGCGGCGCTTGATGTCGATGAGCGCAGGCAGGTCGGGGATGTCGCCATCCATGCTGTAGTGCCCTTCGACGACGATGAGCACGCGCTCGAACTGGTGGCGGATTTCGGCGAGGATCGCATCGAGCGCTTGGGTATCGTTGTGCGGGAAATTGCGTCGCGCGCTGCCGGCGAGCTTGATGCCTTCGAGCACGCTGTTGTGGATGAGCGCATCGTGGATGACGAGGTCCTTGGGGCCGAACAGGGTGGCGATGGTCGAGACATTGGTCGCGTGGCCGCTGACGAAGACGATGCAGTCCTCGACCTCGTAAAGCTCCGCCAGGGCTTCTTCCAGTTCGCGCTGGACGGGACGTTCGCCCGCGACCAGACGGCTGGCGGAAGCGGACGTGCCATAGCGGTCGATGGCGTTCTTTGCGGCCTTGTTGACGGCAGGATGTCCAGCCAGCCCCAGGTAGTTGTAACTCGAAAAATTGACGAATTCACGCCCATCGATGCGGGTGACCGCGCCAGCCACGCCGTCGTGCGCGATGAAGAAGGGGTTGCGCAACCCCAGACGGTCCGCCGCCGCCTTGGGCACCAGCATTTTTTCGTAGCCGGGATGACGGTCGAAGCGGGTGAAGGCTTCCGGCACCTTGGCGCGATGCATCGACCGGCCGACAGCGGCCTGAGGCGCCGTCCTGCCAGCGTCGGCCTTTTTGCCGAGGAAACGCTCGATGAGCTGTTGCTTGGCCTTCAGGCCGAGCGACGACTGGGTCATGCGGTGAGCCTCGTACCTTGTTTTTGTAGCACGCGGGTATCCTGGGTGATCTGCTGCAATTCTTCGGCAGTCACGGCTTCGCTATGTTGTTGGGCCATGCCACGAACCACGGCATCGACCGGGTTGGGGGTTGAATCGTCCTCGTCAGCGCCGCCGAGCAGGCGTTCGACGATGCGCTGGGCGACCTTTTCAGCGGTAGGCGATTCGTTGAGCATCATGGCCGGCAATTGTATGCCGAAACGCCGTTCCAGACCGAGCGCCAGTTCGACGGCCATGAGGGAATCCATCCCCAGGTCGTGCAGGCTGCGCGCGGGGTCGACTCGGTCGGCGCCGATGGCGAGAATTTGCGCGACTTCCTGCACCACCAGTTGCTGGACGATGACGGCGATTTCTTCCGCCGATTTGCCGGCAATGAGCGTTTGAAAATCCGCTTCGTTTTCCGCCAGGCTGGCGCTTTTGAGGCTGCGGTTGAGGATGGCGAAACGGCTGCTAGCGGCGGAAGGCAGCAGACGGGCCAGCGTGTTCCAGTCGAAATCGGCAACGGCCTGCGAGCGACCTTGAGGCAGCAAATGGTCGAGCTCGTTCAACGCCCGCAGCGTCCGCAACGGCGGTTTGCCGAGGCGCTGGGCGAGGCTATCGCGCACCGCTTCGTTGCGGGTGAGGAAACCGGCATCGCCAATCGGGCCCCAGCCGACGCAAACGGCGGGCAGGCCCATGTGCCGACGCATCGCGGCCAGTCCTTCCAGCCCGGCATTGGCGGCGACATAGCTGGCCTGGCCGGGGTTGCCGATGGCGGTGGTGATCGAGGAGTAGAGCACGAAGTATTCGAGCGGCACATCGAGCGTGGCCTGATGCAGGTTCCAGGCGCCCAGGAGCTTGGGCGCGATGACGGCCTCCATACGGGACGCGTCCAGATTTTGCGTCAGGGCGTCGTCGAAGACGGCTGCGGCGTGCAACACCCCCTGGATGGGCGGACAGGTCTTGCGCACCTGCCCGATCATGCGCGCCACCGCTTCGAAATCGCTGATGTCGCAAGCCAGCGCCTGCACCTGGACACCCTTGGCCGTGAAATCTTCGACCGCCTCCCTGGCGCCTGGGGTGTCCAGACCCCGACGCCCCACCAGAACGAGATGCCCTACGCCATGCGCGGCGAGCCAGCGCGCCGATTCCAGGCCAAATCCGGAGAGACCGCCGGTCACGATCCAGGTCGAGTCCTGGGCCAGACGCAGCGGCGCTGGGTCCGTCGACGGCCGTTCGACTACCGGCCGCGCGTCGGCAAGCGAGACGATCACCTTGCCGATGTGCCGTGCCTGCTGCATGGTGCGGAAGGCATCGACCACGCGCTCGGCCGGAAAAACCCGGCAGGGCAAGGGGGTCAGCGCCCCTTCGCGGAACAGGGCCATGACCTCGCGGAACAGGCGCGCCGCCAGTTGCGGCCGACCGGTGAGCAGCTGGTCGGCGTCGATGCCGAAGTAGCTGATGTTGTCCTTGAAGGGCCGCAGGCCGATGGGCGTGTTCTCGAAGAAGTCGCGCTTGCCCAGTTCGAGGAAGCGGCCGAAGGGCTTGAGCACGGCAAGACTGCGGCGGATGGCCTCGCCCGCCAGCGAGTTGAGCACGACATCGACGCCTTCGCCGGCTGTCGCAGCGAGGATGTCGTCGGCAAAGGCGAGCGAGCGCGAGTCGAAGACATGATCGGCGCCCAGAAGCCGCACGAAATCGCGTTTTTCGTCGCTGCCGGCGGTGGCGAAGACTTCCGCCCCGAGATGTTTGGCGAGCTGGATGGCGGCAATGCCCACCCCGCCTGCGCCGCCGTGGATGAGCACGCGCTCGCCGGCTTGCAGCTCGGCCAGATGGTTGAGGGCGTAATAGACCGTAAAAAACACGGTGGGCACGGTGGCGGCAGCTTCGAACGACCATTCTTCCGGCATCGGTGCAACCGCATTGGCACGGGTGACGACATGACTCGCAAAGCAGGTCGAACCAAAGCCCATGACCTTGTCGCCCGGCCTGAAATCGCGCACCCGTGGCCCGACGCGGCTGACGATGCCGGCGAATTCCAGCCCAAGACTTGCGCCGGCGAAGCCTGTTTCCACCGCCTCGTCCGGCAACAGGCCCATGAGGTACATCACATCGCGGAAGTTGAGGCCGGTGGCCTTGACCTCGACTTCGACAGCCTCATCCGCCAGTGCCGCTTCTTCCTGCGGCAGCCAGACGAGGTTGCGCAACTGCCCGGGCAGATGAAAGTCGAGACGGAAGCGCTCCCCTGGTGCTGCGCGACGGGTCTGAGAGTCAGAGGCTTCTTGCATGACCAGCGTGTAGCGACCGGTATCGGCAAGCAGGATCTCGGATGCGCCGTCGGGGAAGAGCAGCTCGTTTTCCAGCCGGTCGAGGCCGTCTTCACAGCCCAAGTCGATCAGCGTGGTTTCGAGCGCCGGGTATTCGTTCATGACCACGCGCGCGAAACCCCAGAGCGCGGCTTGCTGCGGATTGGGGGCGACCGTGGCCGACAGGTCCGAGGCCAGTGCGCCACCGCGGGTGACGAACCACAGACGCGGCGATTTTGCGGCATGCGCAGCAATGGCTTGCACGCTCGCAAGGGCTTCGCTGAGCAATTCGGTAGCGGTTTCCGGCGCGTCGTTCCAGCCCCACAGATGAACAACATGGTCAAAGCAGGCGGGGTTTTGCGGCAAATGTCGCACCGTTTCGACTCGCTGTCCCTGCGATTCGAAGCGTATGGAGAGACGCTCGGCCAGTTCCAGGGAAGCCGCATCGGCGAGGAATAGCCACGAGGCTGGTTCAGGCACAGGCAACGCGTGTTTCCAATGGGTCGGCGTGCGCGCCAAGAGGAGGTAAGCGCCTTCGGCAAGCCCCTCGGCAGCCGGCTCGCAGTAGTCGAGCACGTCCTCGAAACCTTCCGCCCGCAGGAGCTCTACCCAGGCGGCTGCCGGCGCCAGCGAGGAATGCGGCGCTTCGTCTTGCTTGGCCTCATGCCACCAGTCGCTATCCAGACCGGCGAGAAAATCGGCGCTCCAATCCGGGTGACGCTCGGCAACGATGAGTCCTCCGCCAGCGGCCAGCCAGCGCCGCACCTGGTTGAGCGCGGCTTTCGGACTCGCGACCCGGTGGAGGGTATGACGCAGGAGTACGACGTCGAACTTGTCCGGCAGCTTGCTATCGGCCGTCAACTGCCAGTTTGCGGCATCCAGCGTCGCGATGAAGAGATTCGGCGCGTCGGCGTATTCCGCCCGCTGCCGTTCGGCCATGGTTGCGGGCACGACAAGCACATAGTCGAGTCGCTCTTCGGGTAGCGCAGCCAGCAGGGCACGCGGGACTTCGCTCGGGCCAGCGGCGATTTCCAGAACACGCAAGCGGCGGTGCGCCGGCCAGTCGCTTGCCAGATGGATAAGGAGGCGCTCGACCGCCTGACGCAGGCCGACATAGGCAGGATCGTCCTGATAGAGCGTTTCCGCAACGGGCGAACGGCGAAGTGTCTCGACGAAGGAGATTCTTTCGGAGGGGCGCTGAAGAAGATGCGGCAGATGACGGCCCACCCGGCCCAGCAACACGAGCTGCGGCAAGGCTGCGGCGTGCTCGCGCGCCAGCGTGCGCCAGATCTCCCCGGCGGCGGGCAAGTCGCTGCCGTCGGCCAGTTGCCAGTAGCCTTCCTGGAGGGAAAGCAAGCCTTCCTGCTGCAACAGGCTGCCAAGCCAGCGGGCATAGGGGTCGGAGGGGTTGATCAGCCTTTGCAGGGCTTCGCTGTCTTTCTCGGCAATCGCCCGGAAGGCCTCGAAGGCGAAGGAGACGACGAGCGCTTCGAAGAGCGGTAGGGCCTCCTTGAACCAGCGGTCGCGGGGCTCCGCCTGCTCAGTTATCTCCAGCCTAAGGGTTTCAACAAGCGCCTGCGGGGTGGGCAGTTGCGTCACCAAGCCCTCGGCAGGATGCGGGCTTAACCAGGCATCGATGCGCCAGTGCGAGACCTTTTGGCTGGCGCCGAAACCCGCAAGCTCGTTTTCCTGCGCCTTGTGCGCAAGCGGCGCGGCGCGGAAACGGCAGCCGCTCACGCTGGCCAGCAGGGTATCTTCGGCATCGAACAGCTCGAAGTCCGCCAACACTGAGCGTGCGCTGCGGCGTGTGAGCCGGGCGCGGAACCGGCTCGGTTTGCCAGCACGGTGGTATTCGAGTCGGCCGGTCTTGACGGGCAACAAGGCAACACCCCGCCCGGCATCGATGTCGGCACGGAAGAAATCGACCAGCGACTGGTAGCAGACATCGAGCCAGGCCGGATGGAGGAGGTAGCCGTCTTGCGCCAAGTCGGCGGGAGGCGCCAGCTCGGCTTGCAGGCAGTTGTCGGCAACGACGGCTTCGCGCAGGCCCTGAAAGCTCGGGCCGTAATCGAGACCCAGTGCGGCGGCCAGGCGGTAGTGGGTTTCCCGGTCTATCCTGTCAGCGCCCCCAGACAGAGCGGAAATCCGCGCATTCCGGGAACCGGCGCCCGGCTCCAAAATCCGCCCGGCGGCATGGAGCGTCCACGCATCCTGGCTCAAGCGCTGCCGACTCTTGATCTGGAAGCTGCCGTCCCGCTCGTTGAGCTCGAAACGGAGCAGTCGCGCGTGTTCGCCGTCGAAGACCATGGGGGAGACGATGTCCATCTCCTCGAACGCCAGCGCTTCCCCGCCCAGCCACTCACGTGCCGCCGCGAGGGCCATCTCGGCATAGGCCGCGCCGGGGAAGACGATGGCGCCACCCACCTGATGGTCGGCAAGCCAGGGCAGTACCGTCGGATCGAGGGTATTGTCCCAAGCGTGCGCAGCCTCGGGAATCCGCCAACCCAACAGCGGATGCACACGCCGCCGTTCGATGGACAAAAGGCTTTCGCTGGTGCGCGGGTGCCAATGCCGTTCCCGTTGCCAGGGGTAGTTGGGCAGCCGGACACGACGCCCGGGCTGCGGGAAATAGGCGCCTAAATCCGGTTGTTCGGCCAGCAGGTGGGCTCGCAAGGCGGTCTCGACGACGTGGTTCCAGCCATCGGCCTCCTTGCGCAGGGTGGGCAGCACCCGCCCTTTCGTGCCAGTCGATGTGAGGCATTCGCCGATATAGCGCTGCAAGATGGCATGCGGGCCGATTTCGATGAAGCTGCGACAACCAAGGTCACCGAGCGTGGCGATAGCCTCGGAGAACCGCACGGGTTCGCGCACATTGCGCCACCAGTACTCTGCACCTAGCTGATTACTGTCGAGTACGCAGCCTGTGACTGTCGAGACGAAGGCAGTCCCCGCCGCAGTGCGGCTTTCCAACCCGGCCAAGCTGGCGAGCAGCGACTCTCGGATCGGGTCCATCTGGCGGCTGTGGAAAGCATAGTCGAGATCGAGCAGGCGGAAGAAGACACTGGGCGTCAGATGAGACTGGACACGTTCCAGATCAGCCAGGCTGCCGGAAAGGGTCAGGTTCTTCGGGCTGTTGATGCCGGCAATCGTGATATCGAGCTCTCCCAGCCCCGCCAGGACAGCCTGCATTGCGTCCACCGAGAGCCCGACGGCGGCCATGCGACCTGTGCCGCGCGTTTCGCCCTGTGCGCGACTGCGGGCGACAATCACCCGGATGGCCGCGTCGAGATCGAGCGCACCACAGGCCCAGGCCGCCGCCACTTCGCCCACGCTATGGCCTGCCACAGCCTGCGGCTCGATACCCTGCGCTTTCAGCAGGCGGGTGATGGCAACCTGTATGGCAAACAGCAAGGGCTGGGCGACAACCGTATCGTCGAGGCGGGATGCTTCCCCGGTGGCCGATAACTCGGCCAACAGCGAGAAGCCGGCGATAGGCTGCATGCGTGCGTCAAGATCGGCCAGCATGTCTGCAAATGCCGGCGATTCGGCCATAAGGCGCAAGCCCATGCCGACCCACTGGGCGCCGTTGCCGGAATAGACGAAGGCAACGCCGCCCGGCACGGGCAATCGATCTTCGAGCACCAAGCCGTCCGGCGCGCCGCCTTGGGCGTATGCAGCCAGTTTTTCAACCGCCTCTTCCGGTGCGTCAGCGTGCAGCGCCAAGCGCTTTTCCAGTCGGTCGCGTCGATGAGTTGCGGCATAAGCGATGTCGTAATAGTCCGTTGGCGAGCTGTTCTTGAGCCGTTCCGCATATTGGGAAGCCAATGCCCGCAGCGCCGCGTCGGTCCGCGCGGAGAGGAAAAGCGGCGGCAACGCCTCTGGCGTGTACGCTTTTTCCTCATCGTGACGGTGTTCGCGCAGCAGGACGTGCGCGTTTGCGCCGCCAAAGCCGAACGAGTTGACGCCGGCCACCAGAGGAGCTTCTTTTTCCAGCGGCTGATATTCGGTGACCGGCTGGATGTTGAGACCAGAAAAATCGATGTTGGGATTAGGCGTATCCAGATGGATCTGCGCCGGCAGCGCACGATTCTTGAGCGCAAGGATCGCCTTCACCAGCCCCGCCATACCAGAGGCGGCCTCCATGTGACCGAGATTGGCCTTGACCGAGCCGATGGGCAGGGGCTTATCGCGCCCTTGGCCATACACCGCCCCGATGGCGGCGGCTTCGATGGGGTCGCCCACCATGGTGCCTGTACCGTGCGCCTCGACAAAATCGATGTCCCGTGCAGACAAATTGGTTTTTGCCAGGACGTTTCTCATCAGTTCGGCCTGACCGTCTCGGCTGGGGATGGTGATGCCCGTCTTGCGCGCGCCGTCGGCATTGATGCCCGTCGCAAGGATGACCGCCTGGATATCGTCGCCATCGATCATCGCCTGCGCCAGCGGCTTGAGCAGGAGCACCGCCCCACCCTCGGCGCGCACATAACCATTGCCAGAAGCATCGAAGGCCTTGCAACGCCCTTCGGCGGACAGCATCGAGGCCTTGGTGAAGCCGACGAAGGGATAAGGATGCAAGAGCAGGTTGATGCCGCCGACGAGCGCGGCGCTGGCCTCGCCAGTCTGCAACGCACGGCAGGCGTGATGCAACGCGACCAGGGAGGACGAGCAGGCGGTATCGACGGCGAGCGAGGGCCCTCGCAGATCGAAAACGTAGGAAAGACGGTTGGCGGCAATACTGAGCGTGTTGCCGGTCATCGAGTGCGGCGACATGGCCGCCAAATCGTCGAGCCCGCGTGTGCCGTAATCGAGGCCGGAAATACCGACATAGACAGCACAATCCGTACCGGACAGCGTAGAGGGTGGCGCCCCCGCATTCTCCATGGCCTCCCAGGACAACTCCAGCAGCAGTCGTTGCTGAGGATCGAGCGAGGCCGCCTCGCGCGGCGAGATGCCAAAAAATCCGGCATCGAACTCGTCGATGCGCGAGAGCACGCCCGCTGAGAAGGTGATGCTGCGGCCGGGTTCGGGGCGCTTATTGTGCTGAAGCTCGGCGACAGCCCAACGATCATCGGGTATCTGGGTTACCAGATCGCGCTTGCTCTTGAGCGCATCCCAGAAACCAGTCTCTTCGCCCAGGTCGCCAGGAAAGCGGAAGGCAAGACCAACGATGGCGACTGGCGATGAAGACGCATGTGCTAGACCGTTACCCTCTGAAACATCGCCCAGGGGTTTGCGTTTGTCATTGTTGCGAAGCCGCCCTTTTTTATTCTGGATAAGTTGATTCACCAACCCGCCTCTCCGCTAAAAAGCCCCCCGTCAACACGCCTGCAATTGCCCTGAAGGCGTAAATTTCGGGGGGGGGGTAGCTGCCAGCCTCCCTGTAAGGCCACAAACACCCTTTCCTAAAGTGGAAATCATATCACCGACCAGCCCATCTCATCAACCGAAAACCTGCACCGGAATATGCGTATGCAATAAGTCATAGACGCTGCTGGCGCTCCCAATGAGCCCGGCTTGGGTTTCATGCGCCAGCGCCTTTTCCATCCAATCGGCGGCAAACTCTGACTACGCCGCCCGGTGCAGTTGGGTC
>OGCL01001836.1_pt1 | contig 16772 bp, 18 predicted proteins | sample 1570041 | NCBI WGS metagenome assembly OGCL01 (sample SAMN06266162, study PRJEB24511) | hot springs metagenome | isolation source: Hot spring water | place: South Africa: Limpopo | collected 2015-06-22
CAGGACCTGCTCAACGACACCGCCTACATCGAGGGCGGGGTGAGCATCCACTACCTGGAAAAGAAGCTGGGCATGGGCAAGCATTGAAAAGGGTCGGCGGCAGGGGGTAAGCGACAAGACACCAGGAAATGGCAGAGCCAGTCGGTAGTTTCCCCTCACCCCTCACCCTTCACCCCAATGTGGCTGTCCCTGAAGATCGCCGCTGACCAGGATCAGGCCGAGGCCCTGACCGACGCCCTGCTGCTGGCAGGGGCGCTCGCGGTCTCGACGGAGGATCGGGATGCGGGGACCGCGGCCGAGGAGGCCCAGTTCGGCGAACCCGGTCACGACACGCCGCGCGCCTGGCGGCGCAACTGGGTGGAGGCGCTGCTGCCGGGCGACACCGATGTGCCCGCCCTGCTCGACCGCCTGAGTCTTGCGACCGAGGCTGAACACACGGTGGAGGCAGTGCCTGAACAGGACTGGGTGCGGCTGACACAGGCCCAGTTCGATCCCATCCGCATCACCGAGCGGCTGTGGATCGTCCCTTCCTGGCATGCGGCGCCGTGCCCGGATGCGGTGAACATCGAGCTGGATCCCGGCCTCGCCTTCGGCACCGGCAGCCACCCCACCACAAGGCTTTGCCTGCTCTGGCTGGCCGAACACCTGCAGGTCGGCGAGTCGGTGCTGGACTACGGCTGCGGCTCGGGCATCCTGGCCATTGCCGCGGCCAAGCTGGGTGCCGCCCGTGTCCTCGGCGTCGACATCGATCCCCAAGCGGTGACGGCCGCGCGGGACAATGCCCTGCGCAACCGGGTCCAGGCCGAGTTTTGCCTGCCCGATGACGCGCCGACTATGCGGGCGGACATCCTGGTCGCCAACATCCTCACCAATCCCCTGCGGGCGCTGGCGCCCCTCCTGGCTGGACGTGTGCGGCCCGGCGGTCGGATCATCCTCTCCGGCATCCTGGAGACTCAGGCCGATGAGGTCATCGCCGCCTACCGCCCCTGGTTCGACATGTCGCCTTCCGACTCGCAGGAAGGCTGGGCCCTGCTGGAGGGTGTGCGTACACGCTGACTTGCACACCCCATCGCATTCCGGGTTAGTCTGATGCCCGTCCCTGACCTCTGCGAACCGATGCGATGCTGACCACCTGTCCCGAATGCCACACCAGTTTCCGGGTCAGCCAGACCCAGCTGGACCAACGGCGCGGCTTGGTGCGTTGCGGTCGCTGCAGCGCCATTTTCAACGCCTATGACACCCTGCTGACCGAGCTGGCGTCACCGGCGGTCATCGCGCCAGCGGAAGCGCTGTCGCCCCCCGCGCCGGAGTATGGCCGAACGGCAGAGGCCTATCGTTCTGACGGTGATCGGTTTCTCGCGTCTAGGCTGAACACCCCGCCGGATTCCGGGACGTCCCTGCCCGAACCCGCGCAGGCGCCGACCGAAGCGGCGGCGGGGGTGCCGTATGGCACTCCCTCGCCGTCGGAGACATCGGATGCCATCCTGCTCTCCCCCCTGCCCACGGCGCGCGAACGCGCCCTGCCTGGCTGGCGCAGCGTCCTGTGGACGCTGGCCAGCATCGCCCTGGCAGCGACCTTCCTGCTGCAGACCACCTATTTCTTCCGCGCCGAGATCGCCGCCGGCTGGCCCGAGACCCGCCCCGTCCTCGAACACGCCTGCCAGCGGCTCGGCTGCAGCCTGCCGCTGCCCCGGGATCCCCTGGCGCTGCGTTTCGACGCCTCCTCGCTGGAGACCGACCCCGAGGACGCCTCCCATGCCATCCTGCGCGTCTCCCTCAGCAACCGCTCCGACCGCAGCATCGCCTGGCCTCATCTGATCCTCATCCTGACCGATGTGCGCGACCTCCCCGTCGCACAACGCCCTTTCAGCCCCTCGGACTACCTGACGGACAGCGGTCTCGAGGCACAGGGCATGGCACCGGGGGAGGAGCGGGAGATCCGCCTGGACCTGGAACTCAAGGGCCTGTCGGCCTACGGCTACAAGCTCGACAAGCGATACCCTTAAGCCACCGCGCACTGCAGGGCGCGGGAAGGGCATGCAGGCGCCTGGGACGGAGGCGCTTGTTCGAACGCCTCGGGCTCGGTTATATTGCCCACAGCAACCGACCCGTGGGAGAGAGCCGGACACGGCCGCCGAAGGCGCAACCCACCCAGCAACCGCTCAGGCAAAAGGACCGCGGGCACTGACAACTCTGGAGAGCGTGGCGCGGTCCACCACCGAAGGGGCAAATCTCTCAGGTACCAGGACAGAGCGGGTGGAATGCAATGCAAAGCCTTTGGTGCCGACCCGAATGCAAACCACCCCCCTGAACGCCAAACACCGCGAACTGAACGCCAAGCTGGTGGACTTCTCCGGCTGGGAGATGCCGCTTGCCTACGGCTCCCAGATCGAGGAACACCACGCCGTGCGGCGCGAGGCCGGCATGTTCGACGTCTCGCACATGCTGCCGCTCGACCTGCGGGGGGAGGCCGCACGCCCCTTTCTGCGCCGGCTGCTGGCCAACGACGTGGACAAGCTCAAGACCACCGGCCAGGCGCTCTATAGCTGCATGCTGCACGAGGGCGGCGGCGTCATCGACGATCTGATCGTCTATTTTCTGCGCGAGGACTGGTTCCGTCTGGTGGTCAACGCCGGCTGTGCCGGCAAAGACCTGGCCTGGATCGAGACCCACCGCGACGCTCGCGCCCCCGGCCTTGAGGTCGTCCCCCGCCGTGACCTGGCGATGATCGCCATCCAGGGCCCCAAGGCGGCGCAAAGGCTGTGGACCGCCATGCCCGGCACGCGCGAGCTGACCGAGCCCATGCGGCCTTTCACCGCCGTCACCCTAGGCGACATGTTCATCGCCCGTACCGGCTACACCGGCGAGGATGGTTTCGAGGTCATGCTGCCGGCCCGCGCCGCCCCCTATTTCTGGCAGGCCCTGATCGATGCCGGGGTGCGGCCCTGCGGCCTGGGTGCGCGCGACACCCTGCGCCTGGAGGCGGGCATGAACCTCTATGGCCAGGACATGGACGAGCGGGTGACCCCGTTCGAATCCGGTCTCGCCTGGACCGTCGACCTCAAAGATGCGGGGCGCGACTTCATCGGTCGCGATGCCCTGCTGCGCCTGCCGCGCCAGCGCCAGCTCATCGGGCTTCTGCTGCTGGACAAGGGGGTGCTGCGCGCGCACCAGCGGGTCCACTGTGCCCGGGGCGAGGGGGAGATCACCAGTGGCGGCTACTCCCCCACCCTCGATGCCTCCATCGCGCTGGCGCGCCTGCCCGCGGGGGTTGCCATCGGCGAGGAGGTGGAGGTGGAGGTCCGCGACCGGCGCTTGCGGGCGCGGGTGGTGAAATATCCCTTCGTACGTTTTGGCAAGGCGCTCGTGTCCACCAACTGAGCGCACAGATCTATTGCCCATCGAGGAGTCCAGCATGAACATCCCAGCCGAACTGAAATACACCCGATCCCACGAGTGGGTCCGCCAGGAGGCCGACGGCACGCTGAGCGTGGGCATCACCCACCATGCCCAGGATCTCCTGGGCGACATGGTGTTCGTGGAGAATCCGACCGTCGGCCGCCAGCTCGCTCAGAACGAGGAATGCGCCGTGGTGGAGTCGGTCAAGGCCGCCTCCGACGTCTACGCCCCCGTCGCCGGCGAGGTGGTGGCGGTGAACGATGCGGTCGAAGCCTCGCCCGAAAGCCTCAACAAGGACCCCTACGGCACCTGGATGTTCCGCATCAAACCCGCCAACCCAGCCGAGCTGGAAGGACTCCTGGACGCCGACGGCTACCGGGCGCTGCTCGAGTCCGAGACCCACTGAACGGCTCACCCCTCACGCCCCGCCCAGCCATGCCCTTCATCCCCCATACCGAGCGGGACGTCGCCGAGATGCTCGCCAGCATCGGCGCGGCGTCCATCGAGGCGCTCTTCGACGAGATCCCCGCGGGACTTCGCTGCGGCGGCCTGGAGGGCGTGCCCGAGGGCCTGTCGGAGATGGCCATCACGCGGCTGGCGCACGCGCGCGCCACGCAGGACGGCTTCTGGACGAACTTCATCGGCGCCGGGGCCTACGAGCACCACATCCCGGCCGCCATCTGGCAGATCGTCACCCGCGGCGAGTTCTATTCCGCCTATACGCCCTATCAGGCCGAGGCGAGCCAGGGCACGCTGCAACTGTTGTACGAATACCAGAGCATGATGGCGGGACTCACCGGCATGGAGGTCTCCAACGCCTCCCTGTACGACGGCGCCAGCGCCCTGGGCGAGGCCGTCCTCATGGCCGTGCGCGCGAACAAGGCGGGTGTGAAGCGGGTGTTGATCCCGGCGACCGTCCACCCCCGTTACCGGGCGGTGGCACGCACCGTGGTCGGAAACCAGGGCATCGAGCTGGTGGAACTCCCCTACTGTATGGAGTGCGGCCACACCCTGCCAGAGGCCCTGGGAGTGCACGCGGCGAAGCCGGCAGCGGCGCTGGTCATCCCACAGCCCAACTTCTTCGGCGTGCTGGAGCCGGTGGACGCGCTCACCGACTGGGCGCATGGCCGCGGCATGCTCGCCATCGCCGTGGTCAACCCCACGGCTCTCGCCCTGCTCAAACCGCCCGGACAATGGGGTAGCCGGGGTGCCGACATCTGCGTCGGCGACGGCCAGCCGCTGGGCATTCCGCTCGCCTCCGGCGGCCCCTATTTCGGCTTCATGACCGCGCGCCAGTCGCTGGTGCGCCAGATGCCCGGCCGCATCGTCGGACGCACCTTGGACATGGAGGGCAAGCCCGGCTTCACCCTCACCCTGCAGGCGCGCGAGCAACACATCCGCCGCTCCAAGGCCACCTCCAACATCTGCACCAACCAGGGCCTGCTGGTGACCGCCGCCACAATCTACCTCGCCTTGCTGGGCCCCCAGGGACTCCGTGAGGTGGCCCTGGCCAGCCACGCCCGCACCCGCGATCTCGCGGCGCGGCTCACGGCCATCCCCGGTGTGCGGACGGCCTTCAAGGCCCCCTTCTTCCACGAGGTCGTGCTGCGGCTGCCGGCCGACACCCGCGAGGTGCTGCGGGCGCTGCGCGCCCAGGGCATCCTGGGCGGCCATCCGCTCGCCGGCGACTATGCGGAACTGGCCGACGGCATCCTGGTCTGCGCCACAGAGACGAAAACGGATGACGATTTGGCGGACTATGCGCAAAAATTGGCGCGCATCCTGAGCCGGCGCCGCGAGGCGCCGCCTTGTGCCTACAAATCCTGACATTTCAACGAGAGGAGTTGGACCATGGCAACCGTGACCCTGGGCGGCGAGCCCATCTCCGTCGGCGGCACCTTCCCGCGCGTGGGCGATACCGCGCATTCCTTCATGCTGGTGGACAAGGACCTGAAGGACGTCTCCCTGTCCCAGTTCTGGGGCAAGAAGAAGATCCTCAACATCGTCCCCAGCCTGGACACGCCGGTGTGCGCCGAGTCCACGCGCAAGTTCAACGAGGCCGCCGCGAGCCTGCCCAACACCGTGGTGCTGGTGATCTCCGCCGACCTGCCCTTCGCCCAGAACCGCTTCTGCGGCGCGGAGGGCCTCGAGCATGTCATCACCTTGTCCTCCCTGCGCGGACGCGATTTCCACAAGGACTATGGCGTCATGATCATGGACCCGCCGCTAGCCGGCCTGTGCGCGCGGGCGGTAATCGTCCTGGACGAACGCGACCGGGTGATCCACGCCGAGCTGGTGCCCGAGATCAAGCAGGAACCCAATTACGAGGCGGCCCTGGCTGCAGCCAGGGGTGAAAATACCTAGGTATAGAGAGCCAGTGAGGCAGGGGCAGGACCCGCCTCACGCCTCACCCCTCACCCCTACCCCCCCATGCTGATCTTCGACCTCTCCCGTCCCGGCCGCCGGGCTCACGCGCAGTCCCCCGGGCCTGCCCCGTCCGCGGACGACCTCCCGGCCGAATTCCTGCGCCCAGTGCCGCCCCCCCTGCCGGAGGTCTCCGAACTCGATGTCGTGCGGCACTACACGCGGCTGTCGCAGAAGAACTTCTCCATCGACACACAGTTCTACCCGCTGGGCTCCTGCACCATGAAGTACAACCCGCGCGCCTGCAACGCGCTGGCCATGCTGCCGCAGTTCCTGGCGCGCCACCCTCTGGCCGAAGCCGAGACCGGTCAGGGCTTTCTCGCCTGTCTGTACGAGCTGCAGGAGATGCTCAAGGCCGTCACCGGCATGGCCGCGGTGTCGCTGGCGCCCATGGCCGGCGCCCAGGGCGAGTTCGCCGGCGTGGCCATGATCCGCGCCTATCATGAATCCCGCGGTGATGCCGCCCGGCGCGAAATCATCGTGCCCGACGCCGCGCACGGCACCAACCCTGCCACGGCCATCATGTGCGGCTTTCAGGTGCGCGAGATCCCCACCGACCGGAACGGCAACGTCGACCTCGCTGCCCTGCGCGCGGCGGTAGGCCCGCACACGGCCGGTCTCATGCTCACCAACCCCTCCACCCTGGGGGTGTTCGAGCAGACCATCGTCGAGATCCAGACGCTGGTGCACGACGCCGGGGGGCTCACCTACTACGACGGCGCCAATCTGAACGCCATCCTCGGCCGCGTACGCCCGGGCGACATGGGCTTCGACGCGATCCACATGAACCTGCACAAGACCTTCTCCACCCCGCATGGCGGCGGCGGCCCCGGCGCCGGGCCGGTGGGGGTGTCGCAGAGGCTCGAGCCCTTCCTGCCCATCCCCCTGGTGGTGGAGGAGGGCGGGTTCTACCGTTTACTCGAGGAGGCCGAGCGGCCGCAGTCGATCGGGCGGCTCAGCGCCTTCGGCGGCAACATGGGGGTGCTGCTGCGGGCCTGGGTCTATGCCCGCATGCTCGGGCGCGCCGGCATGCAGCGGGTGGCGGACTATGCCGCCCTCAACGCCAACTACCTGGCGGCGGAGCTCGCACGCGCCGGTTTCGACCTGGCCTTCCCGGAGCGGCGGGCGAGTCACGAGTTCATCGTCACCCTGAAGCGGCTCAAGGAGGCCACCGGCGTGACCGCCATGGACTTCGCCAAGCGCCTGCTGGACTACGGCTTCCACGCCCCGACCACCTACTTCCCCCTGCTGGTGCCAGAGTGCCTGTTGATCGAGCCCACCGAGACCGAGAGCAAGGCCACCCTGGACGCCTTCGTGGCGGCCATGGTGCGGGTGAAGGAGGAGGCCGAGACCGATCCCGAGCAGGTCAGGAGCGCGCCCCACAACCTGCCGGTACGCCGGCTGGATGACGTGCGGGCGGCGCGGGAACTGGACCTGGCCTGGAGGGCCTGAGCATGGCGCGCGGATCCGTCGACCCACCCCGGGCCCACGCCCCCCGGGCCGCCGGCGACCCCTACCCTGCCTCGGCGGAGCCGCAGATGGAGCACGAGGAAAGCCCGCACAAGGGCAAGACCGGCCTTGCCCGGGTCTGGAACGCCTTGTTCTACTCCCTGGCCGGCCTCAAGGCCGCCTACCGGCACGAGGACGCCTTCCGCCAGGAGGCCCTGCTCGCCGCCGTCCTCATCCCGCTCGCCTTCGTCCTCACCCCGGACAACCTTGCCCGCGCCCTCATGGTGGGCAGCGTGCTGCTGGTGCTGATCGTGGAACTCATCAACTCGGCCATCGAGGCGACGGTCGATCGCATCTCGCTCAAGGACCACGTGCTCGCCAAGCGCGCCAAGGACATCGGCAGCGCCTCCGTCTTCGTCGCCCTCATCAACGTGATCGTGATGTGGACCCTCGCCCTGACGGGCTGAGCCGCGCTGCCGGGCAGCGCGCCGGCTACACGCCAATCCAGCGTAGTCCCTCATCTGGCGGCCCCCGTCTCTGCAAGTCGGCTCGGCGCGGCACAGGATGCCGCGTGCAAACGGCTGCCAGCCACGGCGCGCAGAACCGGGTTACCCGATAACCCACGTTCGGCGGTCTTGCAGGATTCGCCCTTGTCCGCGGTGGGTGGCGACCATAGCAGGCATGGTCCACGCCTGACAACTCAAAGCGGATTCAGCCGGAGGATGAACGTCTTGACCGCCGCAAAGCCGCCGGCCATGGCCAACTCCGAACGTGGGCATACAAAACCCGGCACGGGAGATCGCAGGGGACCCGGCCAAGGCGGCTGGCAACCTCACCAAGCAAGACGTCCGCATGGAGGCAGTCCCTTCAGTCGAAAGATTGTGTTATTGATCCGAAACGATCCAACTAGAACCTTTCCCTCGGGGAGAGGGTGGCGGAGCCGGGAGAGGGCGATGCGGTTTTCCGCTACGACGGGACTTCCCTCTCCCCTGCCCCTCCCCCCAAGGGGGAGGGGTTCATGCGCCCGTGTTTCGGATCACTAATACAGGCTTATTTATCGTGAAAGTCGCGCAGCCGACTCACGACACTCCCCTCCCCCTCGGGGGGAGGGGCGGGGGGAGAGGGACCGTTCATGGCCGCCAACGACGCCTTTCATCGTCAGGGGTGGCCATTGGGCCATGAACGGTTAGTTCCGTTAATTACGAAGCCGTACACTAGATCCTGCTGCCCCGCTCCATGATGATGCCCAGGTCCTTCACACCACGCAGGATGGCCAGCTTGCGCACCGTCACCCGCACCCAGGGGGCGCCGAATTCGCCACGCACGATCTCGGCGATGTGCTCCCCCAGGGCCTCGACCAGGTGAAAGGGGCGCTGGGCCGTGCTCAGTCGGATGCGCTCCGCCACCCGCCCGTAATCGATCGTGTCACGCACATCGTCGCTGTGGCCCGCCTTGTGGTCGTAGAGTCCGATCTCCAGGTCGATCAGCACCGGCTGCGGCGCTTTGCGCTCCCATTCGTATAAGCCGATAATCAGATCGAGGCGAAAATCCCTTAGAAACAGTATGTCCATGACGCTCGCCGCCGGGAAAAGCCCGACATTCTAAGCCGATGCTGCCCATCCTGCTGACCCTGATCGCCGCCTATCTGATCGGCTCCGTGTCCTTTGCCGTGGTGGTCAGCCGTCTGTATGGTCTGCCCGACCCGCGCAGCTTCGGCTCCGGCAATCCGGGCGCCACCAATGTCCTGCGCACCGGCCGCAAGACCGCAGCCGCCCTCACCCTCGCCGGTGATGCCGCGAAGGGGGCGCTGGCCGTGCTGTTGGCGGCCTGGGCGAGCCGGGCCTACGGCCTGCCGGAGTGGACGCCCGCGCTGGCCGCCCTGGCGGTGTTCGCCGGTCACATCTGGCCCGTGTTCTTCAACTTCCAGGGCGGCAAGGGTGTGGCCACCGCGCTGGGCGTGCTGCTGGCGCTCGATCCCTGGCTGGGCCTGGCCTGTCTGGTGACCTGGCTCGGGGTGTTCGGCGTCACGCGCATCTCCTCGCTGTCCGCCCTCGCCGCCGCCGGTCTCGCCCCCGTTTATGCCTGGCTGCTGCGTCAGGATGTGGCGCTGAGCGGCGCGGTGCTGGCCCTGGCCGCCCTCATCGTCTGGCGGCATCGGGCCAATATCCGCAAGCTCCTGCGCGGAGAGGAAGCCGGCTTCGGCAAGAAGGTCTGAAGGCCCCGCCCATGGCCTGGTTCCAGAAAGAAATGGACTACGCCAGGGATAGCCTGGCCGCGGCCTCCCATGCCGCCATCGACCGTGCCGGGGAGCGCCTGTCCGAGGTCATGAGCGAAGGGGTGCGCCTGGCGGGGAAGGAACTGCGTGAGGTCGTCGAGAGCGCCAGCCGCGAGATCGACGCCAAGCTGGACAAGATCTCCGACGAACTGCACAGCCAGCGCCAGTTCACCAAGGACGACGTGCGCGAGCTGGTGGACTACGCCGCCGACCGGCTGTCGCAGGTCCTGGATGAACGCATCGCGGTGATGAAGCGGGAGATCTCGGACCTGGCCAAGGAGAAGACGGAGTATTTCAAGGCCGAGGTGGATGCCTTCTTCATCCAGCGTCAGCAGGACCTGGCGCGTGAACGGCGGCGCATGGTGCTCAACATCGCCCTGGCGCTCGCCGCCTCGCTGGGCGTGGCGCTCGTGGGGCTGTGGTACAAGGGCTACATCGGCGGCGCCGAGGTGGACATGTTCACCGTGTTCCGCATCGTGCTTGCGGCGCTCACCGGAGGTTACGGCGTCTATCTGGTGGTCAACCTGCTGACCCGCTGGCTGCGGCTGGCCGAGCACCGCAAGGACATGCTGTTCCTGGCCGCGCGCTACTGGGGCGTGTTGCGGCCGGCCAGCGTGTTCGGCACCTTCATCCTGCTCCTGTTGTCAGCCCTGGTCCTGCTGTTGCTCGCCTTTCCCGAGCAGGTGGCCGACCTGCTCGGCATTGCCTGGCCGCTGATCAAATGACCTTCAACCTAAAAACCGCAGTTGACCGCTTAGATGGCTTCGCAGCATGTTGGATGCATTGAGTTTTCTGCCTTCGCTCGACTTCACCGATGGGGTGAGATCGCTACACGCCCGCTTGGCGGCCCAAACGGGCGCCTGGCTTTGTCGCTCCTCCTTGCAGGGGGCGACCCTGCGGCGTCGTCGCTTCGCGCCATACACCCGTTTGGTCCGCCCTTCGGTCGTGTTCAACTGCGGTTTTTAGGGTTATTTCGCGGCAGGGGCCTGGGGCATGAAGCCGGCGAAGGGGTTGGGGATGGCGCCATAGGTGGCGGGGTTCATGAACGCGCCCCAAGTGCCATAGGTGGCGGGATTGGCAGCCGCGGCCGCCCACTGGCTGTAGAGGTTGGGATTGAACGGGGCCATGGCCATCTGCAGCATGCGCGGATCGAGGGGCGCGGTCAGCCACTTCATGTACATGGTGGGGTTGAGGAAATGGGCCATGGCCGCGGTGTAGAAGTTGGGGTCCATGGCGGCGGACATCCAGCGGGTATACATGGCCGGGTCCAGGAAACCGGCGTAGGCGCGCATGATGTCGGGGGACATGCCGGACTGCAGCATGCGGGTGTAGGCAGCCGGGTCTATGCCACGCTGCATCATGATCATCGGGGTGGCAGGATCCATCAGGTTGGCCATGGTCTGCACGGCGACCTTGGGGTCCTGCATGGGTTGTACCACCTTGGCGGGATCCATCAACTGGGCGGCGGTCTGCTCGGGACCGCTTTGGGCCAGGGCGGCCTGGGAGAGGGCGAGCAGGCCGATGGCGCTGGCGATAGGGGCAAGTTTCATGGGTGACTCCTGGTATGGTTGGTTGGAGAGGGTTCGATCGGGTGTCGCTTGCAACACATCGACCTTTGTAATTTTATTCTTAGAATATTAGCAATTTCTATTTAACGCGAACGGTCGGCCCCCGAACCCGATTTTGTGTTGCACGGAAACGACATTAGTGCCCAGATAGGCGGCCTGGATGGAGGGGTCACGCCCCTATTCACTGCTGACACCCGTCAGGGTGATGCTGCCGCTCTCCATGACATAGGCCCGGGCGCTCACCTGCAGGGCCAGATGGGCGCTCTGTTCGACCAGCAGGATGGTGACACCCTGTTGCGCGATGGCCTGAATGGTGTCGTGGCTCTCGCGCACCATGGGGGGCCAGGCCCATGCTGGGCTCGTCCCTCAGCAGCAGGCGCGTACGGCTCATGAGGGCGCGACCGATGGCCAGCATCTGCTGTTCGCCGCCCGACAGCGTGCCGGCGATCTGCCGCCGTTTTTTTCGCCCGACTCGGAAACAGTTAATTCTATTGATCCGGAACGATCCAACCAGACCCTCTCCCTCGGGGAGAGGGTGGCGAAGCCGGGAGAGGGCTAGGCGGCTTCCCGCTGAGGCGGGAATTCCCTCTCCCCTGCCCCTACCCCCGAGGGGGAGGGGAGCTTCGAGAGTCGCTTCGTGACTTTCACGATAAGCTATACCACAGCAATAAAAAAGGCCGGTCGTGCCGGCCTTCTGTACGCAGTGAAGCCGCGCTTACAGGGACAGGATCCACTGCACGATCGCCTTGGCGTCGGCGTCGGAGAGGTTGGGGTACGGCGGCATGGGGATGTTGCCCCAGACGCCCTTGCCGCCCTTCTTGACCGCCTCGATCAAGTGGGCCTCGGCCTTGGCGTCGCCCTTATACTTGTTGGCTATGTCCTTGTAGGACGGTCCGACGACCTTGCGGCCTTCCTGATGGCAGCTCATGCAGCCGTTCTTCTGAGCCAGGTCCTTGCTGGCGAAGGCGGCGTTCGCGGACAGGGCCAGCATGGCGGCAGCGGCGAGTGTGACAGCAGCTTTCATTTGCTCCTCCTAGTCAGGTGGTTGCGATATCGCGGTGCAGATGATAGTGGACAGCTTAGTCGCTGAGAACAGTCCGCAAATCGTCAAATCGGACTATTTCAGGTAGGCAATTAACGCCAGTACAGACATGCGCGCTAACGGACATGGCGACGGCCACCCCAGAGCATGAATATCGCCGTGTCCGTTCCCTCTCCTAAAGCCCCTCCCCCCGAGGGGGGTGGGGAGCGTCGTGAGCCGGCTGCGCGACTTTCACGATAACGCACGTTCGTACCGGTTTGTCCAGAACAACCGGCAGTCCGGTGACATCGGCGGGGATGGCGAGACACAGGGCGGCACAGCCACGCCCATCGGCTACCAGACCAATCCGATGGTCAGGGGGGGCCGGGCGGCTACCGCTTCGCCGATTACCTGCGCATGGGCGTACCGCTATCCCTCCTCACCGGCCTGCTGACGATGCTCATCGTGCCCTGGGTCTGGCCGTTCTGATCGAGCAACACCCGGTCGCGCCCGGCCGGTCTATCCCACGTGGGCCTGATTGCCTGCCCGTGCGGGTTCACAGCGCCTCCAACAGCTTCAGCGCGGTATCGGCCAGCAGACGCATCTCCGCCTCGCCGAGGACATAGGGTGGCATGAAATAGACCGTGCTGCCGATGGGCCGGATGAACACGCCCAGGTCGAGCGCGCGCCGATGGAATTCACGGGCAAAGCCGGGCGGGGCGTCGGCGACCTCGAAGGCCCAGATCATGCCCGTGTGTCGAAAGTGGCGAACGCGCGCATGCGCCGCCACGTCCGCCAGCAACTGCGTGAAGCGCTCGGCCCTGGCCCGGTTGGCGGCCAGCACCTGGTCGCGTTCGAAGATGTCGAGCACGGTCAGCGCGGCCCGGCACGCCAGGGGGTTGCCGGTGTAGGAGTGCGAATGGAGGAAGCCGCGGGCGGTCTCGTCGGCGTAGAAGGCGGCATAGATCTCGTCGCGCGTGAGCACGGCGGACAGGGGAAGGTAGCCGCCGGTGAGGCCCTTGGACAGGCAGACGAAATCGGCGATGTCGGCCACACGCGCCGCGCCCGGTGCCTGTTCGCAGGCGAACAGCGTGCCGGTGCGACCGAAGCCGACCGCGATCTCGTCGGCGATGAGGTGGACCGCGTAGCGGTCGCAGAGCTGACGGGCCAGGCTGAGGTAGAGGGGGTGGTACATGACCATGCCGGCCGCGCCTTGCACCAGGGGTTCCAGGATCAGGGCAGCGGTGGTGTCGGCATGGGCTTGCAGATGGACCTCCAGCTCGGCGGCGGCGCGCCGTGCCACGTCCTCGGCGGTCTCGCCGCTGCCGGCCTGACGCCAGTCCGGACTCATGACCTGATGGGTCAATCGCAGCAAGGGGGCGTAAGTGTCCTTGAACAGGGCCACGTCGGTGACCGAGAGCGCGCCCAGGGTCTCGCCGTGGTAGCCGTTGCTGAGGCTCAGGAACCCCGTCTTCCCAGGCCGGCCGCTGTTCTTCCAGTAATGGAAGCTCATCTTCAGCGCGATCTCGGTGGCGCTTGCCCCGTCCGAGCCGTAAAAGGCGTGGGAAAGGCCGGTGAGCCGCGCCAGGCGTTCGGACAACTCCACCACCGGTGCGTGCGTGCAACCGGCCAGGATCACGTGCTCGATGCGATCGAGCTGGTCCACGAGCGCGGCGTTGATGCGCGGCTCGGCATGTCCGAACAGGTTCACCCACCAGGAGGAGATGGCGTCGAGGTAGCGGCGGCCCTCGTAATCGATCAGCCAGGGGCCCTGCCCCCTGGCGACGGGCAGGGGCGGGAAACGCTCCAGGTGCTTCATCTGCGTGCAGGGGTGCCAGAGGGCGCCGCGGCTGCGGGCGATCCAGTCCTGGTTGTTCATGGCGTGGCGGTATGGCCTGGTGTCGGTAAAGGCAGGGGCCAAGGATAGCAGCCAGCGGCCGGTGAGGGGCGCTCAGGACAGCCCCCTGCCCATGCGTCGGGTACGGGCGGTCGCTGGTCAGCCGGGTGGGCGATACGGCAGACTGCGGCAATCGAGTCGGGGTGGACCCAGATCCGGCGTCGGGCCCGGCTGTCGCGGCCGTGCTGCTGGCGCAAGACCCACACCTTATCGTGAAAGTCGCGCAGCCGACTCACGACGCTCCCCTCCCCCTCGGGGGGAGGGGCTTAAGGAGAGGGAACGGACACGGCGACATTCATGCTCTGGGGTGGCCGTCGCCATGTCCGTTAGGCCGGCACCAGGCGCCCATCGTCCAGATGCAGACTGCGCCCCATGCGGCCGGCCAGGTCCGGGTCGTGGGTCACCACCAGAAAGCTCACGCCGTGCCGTCGGCTCAGGTCGAGCAGCAGATCCTGGACACGGGCGGCGGTGTGGCGGTCCAGATTGCCCGTGGGCTCGTCCATCAGCACGCAGGCAGGTCGGGTGACCAGGGCACGGGCGATGGCGGCGCGTTGACGCTCGCCGCCCGACAGTTCCCCCGGCCTGTGCGCCAGACGGTGAGCCAGGCCGACCTCGGCCAATCCCTCGGCAGCGGCCGCCAGGGCCTCCTTTTTGGCCACGCGCCGGATGAGCAAGGGCATGGCCACGTTCTCCACGGCGCTGAATTCGGGCAGCAGGTGATGGAACTGGTAGACGAAGCCCAGGGTGCGGTTGCGCAAGCGACCGCGCGCCAGTTCCGACAGTGCCCACAGATCCTCGCCGGCCAGGCTCACGCTGCCGGCGCTGGGGCGGTCCAGTCCGCCCAGGATGTGCAGCAGGGTGCTCTTGCCGGAGCCGGACGCGCCCATGATGGCGACCTGCTCACCGGCACGTATGGCCAGGTCGACGCCGGTCAGTACCGGCACCTCGGTCCGTCCCTGCCAGTAGCTCTTCTGCAGGCCCCTGCAGGCCAGTACCGTCGTCGTGTCGGGCTGCTCACTCATACCGGAGGGCCTCCGCCGGTTGCACGCGGGCGGCCCGCCAACTGGGGTACAGCGTGGCCAGGAAAGACAGCAGCAGGGCCACGCCGCCCGTCCAGGCGACATCGGACCAAACCAGCTTCGAGGGCAGCTCGGAGATGAAGTAGACGTCGGCCGGGAAGAGATCCATGCCCAGTGCGCGTTCGATCATGGGGACGACGGTCTCCACGTTGAGCGCCAGGACGATGCCCCCCGCCACGCCCAAGACGGTGCCCACCACCCCGATCAGGCTGCCCTGCACCATGAACACCTGCATGATGCTCGCCGGGCTCGACCCTAGGGTGCGCAGGATGGCGATGTCCGCCTGCTTGTCGGTGACCACCATGACCAGGGTGGAGATGATGTTGAAGGCGGCCACCGCCACGATCAGGGTGAGGATCAGCGCCATCATGCGCTTCTCGATGGCCACCGCCCGGAAGAAGTTGGCGTGGCTCATGGTCCAGTCGGAGATGAAATAATCCCCCTGCAGGCTGCGTGCCAGCTCGCGTGTGACGAATGGCGCCCTATCCATGTCCGCGAGTTTCACCCGCAAGCCCGACACCCCGTCGCCCAGACGGTAGAGCTTCTGCGCGTCGGCCAGGTGGATGAGGGCCAGACCGGAGTCATACTCGTACATGCCGGCCTCGAATACACCCACCACGTTGAACTGCTTCAGACGCGGCACCAGACCGGCAGGGGTGAAGGTGCCCTGGGGGGTGATCAGCGCCACCTTGTCCCCAGGCGCGAGCCCGAGGCTACGGGCCAGTTCCAGGCCCAGCACGATGTTGAACTCGCCCGGTTTGAGGTCCGCCAGGCGGCCGGACTTCATGGCCGCGGTCAGATCAGAGACCCGATCCTCACGCTCCGGCAACACCCCCCGGATCAGCGCCCCGCGGGGGTTGGAGCCGTTGGCGAGCAACCCCTGTCCGCGCACATAGGGCGCGGAGCCCCGCACCTCGGGATGCCGGCTCACCTGTGCATCCAGGGCCGGCCAGTCCTGTAGTACCTCCTGCGGGCCGGTGATCTCCATGTGGGAGGCCACGCCGAGGATGCGACTGCGCAGCTCCTCCTGAAACCCGTTCATCACCGACAGCACGACGATCAGCGCCGTGACCCCCAAGGCGATGCCGGCCATGGAGATCAAGGAAATGAAGGAGATGAAGTGGTTGCGGCGTTTGGCGCGGGTATAGCGCAGGCCGATCCAGAGTTCGTAAGGCAGCACGGCCGGCAGTCTGCCACATCGACCCGTCCCGGGCCAGCGTCACGCAGTAGCCGGAGTCGTCGGCCTGAAGCCGACCTACAACCCTTGATCGGTCCGCAGCCGATGTATCAATGCGTCAGCGAGACGAGGTAGTGGGGTCGCTTGTCCGCAGGCACGCCGCAGGCAGCCCGGCGCTCGTCGATCAGCTGGGCGTGCATGGCCTGGTAGGCGGCTCGTTCCCGCGGATCGCTGAGAAAGGTCAGGATGCGCTGATGGGCCTGGCACTCAGTCTCGGTCAGATACGGCGAACATGCTGCCAGGGTGTTCGGTTGCAAGTGTGGCGGCGGGCGGTCGTTCGCCTGGGCCGTCGCCATCAGGCCCACCGCCGTCAGGAAGAGCAGTCCTCTGATCATCATCATCCCCTCAGTAGTGTCCCAACGTTAATCGAACAGAATCAACTGGTTGGGATTTTTTGGTTGATCTGACGAAGGAGGAATGCGC
>OGCL01001837.1_pt1 | contig 16763 bp, 13 predicted proteins | sample 1570041 | NCBI WGS metagenome assembly OGCL01 (sample SAMN06266162, study PRJEB24511) | hot springs metagenome | isolation source: Hot spring water | place: South Africa: Limpopo | collected 2015-06-22
CCGGCGCGGGGGGAGTTGTAGTGGATGGCGTTGGCAATCAGCTCCTTGCCAGTGCCGGATTCGCCCCGAATCAGCACGGTGGTGTTCCACTTGGCCACTTGGCGCACCTGTTCGAAGATGGTGCGCATGGCGCGGGTGTGACCGATAATGCTCGCGAAGCCGTGTTCGCCGCGCACCTCCCGGCGCAGGGTGTCGCGCTCTTCGCGCAGGTTCTCCTGCTCCGCCTCCACCCGACGAGATAGCAGCACCACGCGGGCGATCAGGTTGGCGGTCATTTGCAGAAAACGGGCGCGCGCCTCCAGCAGTTCGTCATGGCGTTCGGGCTGGGCCGCCAGCACTCCAAGGGGCGGGTTTTCGCCGCTCTGGATGGGTACGCCGATGAAGGGGAGGCGCGGGTCGTACATGCGCAGGCGGTCGAGGAAGCGCCGTTCGTCGGCGATGCGGTGAACGATCACCGGCCGTTCCTCGGCCAGGATCAGCCCAACGATGCCTTCCCCGGCGGCGTAGCGCACGTCGGTGTCCCAGCGGGGGGTGTCGTTGTAGAGTACGCTCACCGACAGTTCGCCGCTCTCTTCGGTGAGGGCCACCATGCCGCGGGACATGCCGGCGGAGCGATGCAGGATGGACAGCACCTCCACCAGGGTCTCGCGCACGTTCAGCGAGCGACTGAGTACGCGGCTGACCTCATACAGCGCTTCGAGCTGCTGTTCGAGAAATTGGCTGCGATTGGACGATGTGACCACGAATGACTCCGGTTACTGCGGGAAGAGGATTGGGTCCGTAAAGGCAACCTGAATGCGGCAAGCAGTCCGCATAATGAACGCCAGTGAACGCAAATGATTCAGAGGATGGCTTGGTCCGTCACGCACCGAAACCGTGCCCGAGAGTGCCTGGGTCATAGTTCCGGCCAGTCGTGCGGCTGGAGTGCAAAAGCGCAGCGCGAAGCGCGGAGCTTTTGCCTTGCGCGCAAATCTGCTCCTGGCAGATTTGTGCTCGGCGCATCCCTGCGCCGAGCCCCTGCGGGGCTTGCGCGCAAATCTGCTCCTGGCAGATTTGTGCTCGGCGCATCCCTGCGCCGAGCCCCTGCGGGGCTTACGCGCAAATCTGCTCCAGACAGATTTATGCAGTGTCCAAAAGCTTTGCTTTTGGACTCCAGGCCCCCAGGTCGCAAGGATGATCAAGGCCAGGATTGGCCTTGATCATCCTTGCAACCACTTGGCGAAAATATAGAGAATCTCGCGCAGGGACGCAGGGAAAGTAAAGAGGAAGAGCGCGCATTTCCCGGTTCCTCATGGTTTTCTCTGCGCCTCTGCGCGAGATCCTCTTTAGACTGAACCCATCCGCTCTTGACCATCCTTAGGTCCAGTAGGCTTGCCTGGGTGGCTGAAACCATGATCGAGGCCGCCGGCCGTCTCAGGGGTTTACGATGGCCGCCTGAATGCCGTCAAACCGCCGCACCCAGGGCTCCTTTTTGAGAACGCCCTGCAAACGCTTGGCCTCCAGCTTGGCCTGGGCCGGCGAGCTGTAGCTGCCGAGGATCACCGAATACCAAATGGCCCCGTCCTTGCGGAAGGGAAACACCGCGGTGGCCCCCTGTTCGCTCAACTTGGCCGCCAACGCCTTGGCCTCGACCTCGTCGGTCATGCTGGCCGCCTGCAAAGTGTGATTGCCCGGCGGCTGCGCCTTGATCCAATCGATAGCGCCCCCCGCCGCCGGGGTGGCGAGGGAGCCGCCCTCCGCCGGCCGCGCCGACGGGACCGGCTCCGCCGCGACGGATCGTTCCTTGGCCGCCGGGGTGGGCGCTTCCGCCTTGGCTGCGGCAACCGGGGCCTTGCCGCCGGCCTTCTTCTCCTGCAACCGCTGCACCGCCTCCTTGGCGGGTTCGGAACCGTTCTCCCCCGCCTTTTGATACCAGTGGAGGGCCTTATCCAGATCCTGCTTCACCCCCAGGCCTTCCTGATAGGCCATGGCGAGGTTGTACTGGGCCGGGAAGAAGCCCTGGTCCGCCGCCTTGGTCCACCAGGCCACCGCCCCCTTGTAGCCCGCCTCGGTCTTGGCGGCGAACAGGGTGTTGGCGTAATTGAACTGCGCCAGCGAAAGCCCCCCTTCCGCCGACTTGCGCAGCCATTCCAGCGACCGCTTCTCATCGCGCTCCACCCCCAGGCCCCGTTCGTACTGACCGGCGAGATAGAACTGCGCCTTGGGGTCGCCAGCCTCCGCCAGCGGCTTCCAAAGTTCGTGGGCCTTTTTCCAGTCCTTCTCTTTGGCGGCCTGCAAGCCCTCCTCCAACGGCCCGGCCAGGGCCGGCGTGGCCAGGCACAGGGCAAGCGACAGGGCGGCCAGACGCCGCCCGCAACAGACAATGTACCGCACAGGGACTCCTACAGACGATAAACAGTGGTGGTCATGATCTTGGCGGTGAACTTCATCCCCAGCCGGATGGGCAGCGGCAGCTTGGCGCCGCCCCCCTCCAAGGCCAGGCTAGCGTGCCGCAGCTCGTCCTCGCGCATCTGCGTCAGGATCGCCCGGGTGCGCTGATCCCGCATGGGCACCTCCTTGAGATGGCCGCGCAGGTGGGCGTCCACCTGATGCTCGGTCTCCGCCACGAAGCCCAGGCTCCACTTATCCCCGGCCAGGCCCGCCAGGGCGCCGATGGCGAAGGAACCGGCATACCAAAAGGGATTCAGCAGGCTCTTGCGCCCCCCCAGGTCGTGGATGCGCTGCGCGCACCACTCCAGGTGATCGTTCTCCTCCTGGGCGGCGCGCTCCATGCTCTGGCGCACCTCCGGCAGCCTGGCGGTGAGGGCCTGGCCCTGATAGAGGGCCTGGGCGCACACCTCGCCGGTGTGGTTGATGCGCATCAGCCGGCCGATGTGGTCGCGCTCCTGCTCCGAAAGCTCCGCGTCCGGGATCCCGCTGGCCGGGTTTGGCCGCTCGGTGACGCGGGGGCGGCCGAACAGGGTGCGCACCGCGTCGTCCACGCCGAGCAACAGGCGGTCCACCGGGGAATACTCGCGATTGGGCATGGGCTGTGCCTCCAGGGCAGGGTCGAAAGGGTGGCTTTATTATAGCAAGAGGCGACCGGGGAGGGCTTGCTGTGAACCCCGAACCAGTAGATTTCCAAGGCGACCGAAGAAATTCGAATCGCGCCAAGGTGAAAGGCGCACCTATGGCACATCGCCAGAAATAACGGGGGGGCATATCAACCGCAGGATGTACGGGAGTTACAGGGATGGGCCATGCCAGAGGGAGGGCGCGGGTCCGCTCCCAGGGGTGGGAGCGTGCCCCGGTAGCCAGGGCGGGGGGGTTTTTGGCGCTGTGCCGGAAGCGTGCCGCGCCGATGAAAAAAAGGTCAGCTTTTTAGGTTAACCCATTGACTTTATTGGAGCCGGCGACAGGAATCGAACCCGCGACCAACTGATTACAAATCAGTTGCTCTACCTGCTGAGCTACGCCGGCTTGGTGTGGAAGGTGGGCGAATTTTACGGGGGTTGGGCCAAGGCTTGCAATGCCTTGCGCAGAAAAGACGGCCATTTGCCCCATTTCAGCGCGCTATAGGGATCGCACTTGAGATTACGCCGGCAGACCTGACAGGTCTTTAAGATCTGTCAGGTCTCACCCGGCGGCAGGTGGTGAAATCTCAAGTACGTTCAAGATAAGCGATCTAACTCCCTTTCGAGTGCTGCGGTTTGGACAAATTGGCGCGGCCCCTGTTGCTTTTTGCGGTCCATCCCTTACCATGCCGTTTGTTGCAGGCCGTGACAGCGAGTACCCGACGATGCCCCCTTTCCGCCCCGTGAAATTTTCCTTGGCCACCCTGCTGGCGATGCTTGCGCTGGCCGGCTGCGGCTTTCATCTGCGCGGCGTCGCCGAGATTCCTCCCTCCCTAAGCCCCATGCTGGTGCAGGGATTGCCGGCCCATGACGCCCTGCGGGTGGAGCTAGAGAATCTGCTGGCGGAGAGCGGCGTGGTGTTTACGCCACAGCGGGAGCAGGCCAGGGCAATCCTGACCCTGCGGGATCGCAAGTCGGACAAGCGTGTGCTCTCGGTGGACCGGCACGGCAAGGTGGCGGAGTACGAATTGCGCGAGTCGCTGCGCTTTCAGGTGACGCGGCCGGACGGTGGCGAGCTTTTGCCCTTGCAACAGGCCGCCATCACCCGCGGCTATGTGAACACCGGCGGCGATCAGGTGCTGGGCAAGCAGGCCGAGGAGTTGCTGCTGCGCGCCGACATGCGGCGCGATCTGCTGTCCCAGATCCTGTACCGGCTGGAGGCGCAGCTGCGCATCAATGCCCCCGCCGAGCCGGTGCGTTGATCCCATGCGCCTTAACGCCAGCGATTTGGAGGCCCACCTCAAGCGGCAACTGCTGCCCCTCTACCTGCTCACCGGCGACGAGCCGTTGCAGTTGGGCGAGGCGGCGGATCGGCTGCGGCGGCATGCCCGCGACCAGGGCTATGCCAGCCGCGAGGTGTTCGAGGTGGACAACCGCTTCGATTGGGGCGATTTCCTCACCGCCGCCAACAGTCTCTCCCTGTTTGCCGAGCGGCGGGTGCTCGACCTGCGCATCCCCGCGGGGACGCCGGGCCAGGAGGGGAGCAAGGCCCTGGTGGCCTATGCCGAGCGGCCGGCGGAGGATACCCTGTTGTTGATCACCCTGCCCAAGCTGGACAAGCCGCAGCAGGGGAGCAAGTGGCTCAAGGCCCTGGAAACGGTGGGGGCGATGGTGCAGGTCTGGCCGGTGGAGCCGGCCCAGTTGCCCGCCTGGATCGACCGGCGGATGCGCGCCAAGGGATTGCAGCCCACGCGGGAGGCGGTGCTGCTGCTGGCGGATCGGGTGGAGGGCAACCTGCTGGCGGCGGCGCAGGAGATCGACAAGCTGGTGCTGCTGCACAGCGGCGATCCGCTGGATGCGACGGCGCTGGAGCAGGCGGTGGCGGACAGCGCCCGCTACGATGTCTTCAAGCTGGTGGACGCGGCGCTGGAGGGCAAGACCGCGCGGGTGCTGCGCATCCTCGGCGGACTGAAGGGCGAAGGGGCGGCGGAGCCCATTGTGCTGTGGGCGCTGGTGCGGGAGATCCGCACCCTGGCCGCCATCGCCGGCGACCTGGAACGCGGTGTGCCCTTGCAGCGCGCCCTCAACCGGCCCGGTCTGTGGGAGAAGCGCAAGCCACTGCTGGGGCAGGGGGCGCGCCGTCTGTCCTTGCGGCGCTGGCAGCGTCTGCTGCAACTCTGCGCCCGCGCGGATCGCGCCATCAAGGGGCGCGAAAACGCCGATCCCTGGCTGCTGTTTCAGGACATCGCTACCCAAATGGCCGGCGCGCCGGCGATTGGCTGATCCCCGCGTTGGCGGTGGCGCCACCCGCGCGGGGACGCAAATAGTCTTATACTTCAATTTGTTCGCCTGACCGAATATTAAGGAGTCCTCTGATGACCTCCCCCATGACCGCCGAAGATGTGTGGAAGCTCTTCGCCGAGAGCGACCGTCGATTTCAGGAAACCGAGCGTCTCCTCAAGGAGTCCAGGCGGGAGACCGAGCGGTTATTCCAGGAGGTCGCCCTTCAGTTCAAGGAGACCGATCACCAATTCAAGGAGACTGACCGCAAGATCCAGGAATTGGGGCGGCAGATCGGCGGCCTGGGCAATAAGTTCGGTAGCTTTACCGAGGGCCTGGTCTTACCTTCGATGGAGCGCCTGCTGCGCCAGCGTTTCGGCATGACCTCCTTCGCCCCGCGCATGCGGGTGCGGCAGGGGGAAGAGGAGATCGAGCTGGATCTGTTGGCATACGCCAATGGCGAGTTGAACAGCGCCTATGTGGTGGAGATCAAAAGTCACTTAGAAAAGCGCGCCATCGGCCAGACGTTGGCCTTGCTGGAGCGCTTCCCGCGCTTCTTCCCGGAACACCGGGGCAAGGCCCTGTATGGCATCTTGGCATATATCCAGGGCAGCAAGGAGGTGCGGCAAAAGGTCTTGGAGGCCGGACTCTATCTGGCCTCCATTCACGACGAACACTTCCGCCTGGAGATCCCCAAGGGCTTCGTGCCCCGGCGTTTCGAGACCCAATAGCAAGCGGGGGCGCAAGCCTTTGCGGACCACCGGATGATCACCCCGGACTACCAAGGCGGCGGCATCACCAACCTGATGGCCTCCATAAGCGAAGCCCTGGGGGGCGGTCCCACCGGCTATGCACCGGCCCGACTGCTGCCGCCGGAGCGCCTGGCACGCGGTGAAAAGCAGGTGTTGCTGATCCTGGACGGCCTGGGCTACGACCGGCTGCGGACCACCCCTCAGGCCAGGCTACTCAACCATGCACTGCTAGGCCCACTCACCTCGGTCTGCCCGCCCACCACCGCCAGCGCCATCCCTACCTTTCTCACCGGCCGGCCGCCGCAGCAGCATGGCTTCACCGGCTGGTTCAACTGGTTCGGCGAACTGGGCAGCTTGGCGGCGGTGCTCCCTTTCAAGCACCGCTGCGGCGGGGCGAGCCTGGCCAATGCGGTCTCCCCCAGTCAACTCTGCGGGCTGCCACCCTTGACCGACCGACTCCGCTGCCCCAGCCATCTGGTGCTGCCGGAGTGGATCGCCGATACCCCCTTTAACCGCGCCTTCGCCGGCAAGGCCACCCATTGGCCCTATCGGGGGCTCGCTGACTTCGTCGGCCGCATCGAGGCGGCGCTGCGCGCCGAGGCGGGGGCGGCCTATCTCTATGCCTACTGGCCCGGCTACGACACCATCGCCCATGAATATGGTCCCTCCAGCCGGCAGGCCCGCCATCACCTGCTGGAGCTGGATCGGGCCATCGAACAACTGCTGCCGGTGCTGAAGCAGACGCGCGCCACCCTCATCGTTACCGCCGATCACGGCTTCATCGACTCGTCGCCGGAGCGCACCCTCCTGCTGGCGGATCACCCGCAACTGGCGGAAACCCTGCTGATGCCCCTCAGCGGCGAGCCGCGCTTGGCCTATGGCTACGTCCGGCCGGAGCGGCGGGGGGCCTTCGAGAGCTATGTGCGGGGGCCTCTGGCGCCCTACTGCGACCTGTTGCCAGGACAGGAACTGATCGAACGGGGCTGGTTCGGCCTGGGGCCGCCCCACCCGCGGCTTGCGGAGCGGGTGGGTCACTATGCCCTGGTGATGCGGGAGAATTACACGATCAAGGACTGGATCCCCGGCGAGGAACCTTATGTCCACCTAGGGGTGCATGGAGGCATGAGTCGGGAGGAGATGCTGACGCCCTTGATCCTGTTCGAGACCGCGTAGGTTGGGGGGAACTTGCGAACCCCAACAAAGGTTGCTCCGCACCCCTGCCGTTGACGTTAGATCTTCAAGTCACTGCCCAAACCGCCAGGGGGCATCGTCAAAACAAGGACAACTGCTCCGGCGGCGGCCCAGTCTCTTTTTTCACCTCCGGCGGCGACGCCTTCAACAGTTTGCCTGGAATCTCCGCCAGGAAGGGCGACGGCGCCTGCTTGCGGTCCTGACCAAAGATCGTGCGCCGCTCCGCACGGGTGAGGATAAGCCGCTCCTTGGCCCGAGTCATGCCCACATACAGCAGCCGCCGCTCTTCGTCGAGGGGGCGGCGCAGGCCGGGGAGGTTGCAGGGGAACAGGCCGTCCTCCAGTCCGGCGATGATGACCACGGGGAACTCCAGCCCCTTGGCGGCGTGCAGGGTCATGAGGGCGATGGCCTCGGCACGCGGGTCATAGACACTGGCCTTGGCGTGCCGCTCCAGGTGGCCGACCAAGGCCGGGAGATCGCGGCCGAAGGCGCCGGCCAATTCCAGCAGCCGACGCGCTTCCGCGGCCTTGGCGTCCAGCCCTAGATATTCCATGGCCTCTTGCAATGCCGGTGCGAGACCGTCTTCCGTCGCCCGGACGCGGAAGCGTTGCAGGTTCTTCGCCAGGCTGGCCAGCTTGGGCGGCAGGCGTCCCTCCCGTCGTTCCACCTCGGCGAAGAAGTCCTGAAACTCCAGCGGCAAGGCCTCTTCCAATCGGCGCTGGGTGGCCTCGCCGATGCCAGGCAGGCAGCCGGCCAGGGCGAGGTGTTCCAGGGCCGCGGGGTCGGCGGCGGCGCGCAGCCACAGCCAGGCGGGCCGCAAGGCGGGCTTGGCGAAGAAGGGGGTGATGCCCAGCTGCTGCACCGGCAGGCCGTGGCGTTCCAGGGCGTTGCGCAGGGGTTCGGACTGGCTGTTGAGGCGATAGAGCAGGGCGAGGTCGCGCAGGCCGTAGCCGCTCCCCTCGGGTTCCGGAGCGGCCAGGTTGCGGTGACTGGCGCCGCCCAGCAGGGCCTCGATGCGGGCGGCGATCCACGCCGCCTCGGCCTCCGGGGTGGCGGCGATGTGGTGCTCAATGGCCGCGCCCATCTTGCCGCTGGGCTTGAGGCGGGGTCCATTGCGGTCGTTGTGGGCGATGAGGGCCGTGGCCGCGGCGACGATGCGGCCGCTGGAGCGGTAGTTGCGGGTAAGGGCTAGGGTGGTGGCATTGAACTCCGCGGCGAATTGCGGGAAGTAGCGCCAATCGGCGCCGCGGAAGCCGTAGATGGCCTGGTCCGGATCGCCGATGGCGAATACCCGGGCCCGTTCGGCGAGGTGTTGCACCAAGCGGTATTGGGCGGCGTTGAGATCCTGGAATTCGTCCACGAAGAGGTGGCCCACCGCGGCCTGGAGCTGCGCCCGCAGCCGGTCGTCCGTGCTCAGCCGCTCCACCAGGGCCGGGATCACGCCGTCGAGATCTACTGCCGACTGGCGCGCCAATTCCTCCAGGTAGCGCCGAACCTGGATTTCCGGGACCGCCGGCGCAGCATGGCTCAGGGACTCCAGATGGGCGGCGATCTCCCCCTCCAGGCCGGAACGCTGGCCGGGGGAGAGTTCGGGAAAGAGCTTGCGCAGCAGGATGGCGCGCCCCTCGTCGCCGATCACCGTCAAGGGGGTGCGCAGGGCGCGCCGCAGCCAGTGCAGGGCGAAGGCGTGGAAGGTGCCGACGAACACGACCCCCGCCCTCTCCCCCAAGGCGTGCTGTAACCGCTCCCGCAACTCCTCGGCGGCGCGGTGGGTGAAGGTGATGACCACCATGCGCGCCGGCTCCGCCCCCTCTTGCTCGATCAACCACAGCAACCGCGCCACCAGGGTGAAGGTCTTGCCGGCGCCGGGGCCGCCGACCACCCGCAGGTGGCCGCCATCCGGGTGGCGGATGACGATCCGTTGTTCCCGCTTCGGCCGGTGCGCCAAGGGGTCGGCCGCCGTCGGCCTCTCCTCCCCCTTGGCCAAGGACTGTACCCGCCGCCCTGCCCCTTGCGCCAGCATGGCGGCCCCGGCCTGCCCCAGCCGTTCGTGACGTTCCTCCGGGGTGAAGACGCGGATGCGGCCATATTCGCCGTCATAGCCCCCCTGACGGGACACCCGACCCTCCCGCACCCGCGTCACCGCCTCGGCCAGGATGTCGGAATGGCGGGCGCGAATCTCCTCCGGCGGGGCGCGCAACAATAGATTGAATTCCGAACCGAACCGGCGGATCGCCTTGGCGTATTCGGCGATTACTCTCTTGCTCGCCGGCCCGCAGTGGAGGATCTCCCCCAGCAGTTCCGGCAGCGGCACCAGGCGATGCACCGCCGGGGCCTGTTCGGGGAACCTTGGTTGCTCCCGGTCCGCCAATTCCATCACCCGATGCAGCACCCCCAGGGTGAGGGGCTTGCCGCAGGCGGGACAGAGGCCGCGCAGGGCGCGGGTCTGCGCCGGTTCCAGGCAGACCGCGCACTTGCGGTGGCCGTCCAGGTGGTACTTGCCCTCCTCGGGGTAGAATTCGATGGTGCCGGCAAAGCCCTCCGCCGGCTTCTGCATCGCCCGGCGCATGGCAAAGTAGTCCAGCGGGGTGGCGAACAGGTTGGCCTCGCGGCCGAGCTTGGCGGGGGAGTGGCAATCGGAGTTGGAGATCAGGGTGTAGCGGTCCAGGGCGGACACCCGGCGGTTCATCTGCGGGTCCGAGGAGAGGCCGGTCTCCAGTGCATGGATGTGGCCGGACAGGTCGCAAAAGCACGCCTCCAGGGTATCAAAGCCGGACTTGGCGCCGAACAGAGAGAACCAGGGGGTCCAGATGTGGGCCGGGATCAATAGGGCCTGGGGGGCCTTTTCCAGCACAATCTCCAGCAGGTCGCGGGCATCCAGGCCGAGGATGGGGCGGCCGTCGGATTCGAGGTTGCCGATGCCCGCCAGGGTGGCGTTGATGCGGCTCACCGAGTCGAAATCCGGCGCCAGGATCAGATTATGGATCTTGCGGACCTTGCCGGCCTTCTTATAGATGCAACTGATTTCGCCACTCAGCAGGAAGCGCACCGGGATGGCCTCCGGCTCGGTATCGGCCAGGGCCGGCGGAACCCGCTCGCCCTTCAGCCGGAACAGCCCCGGCTCGGCGGGGACCAGGTATTCCCGCAGGTGCGCCAGCCAGCGGGGGTGGGTGAAGTCGCCGCTGCCCACCACCGAGATCCCCTTGACGCGCGCCCAGGCAAACAGGGCCGCCAGATCCCCCCCGCGGCTGGTGGCGCGGGAGTAGGGCGAATGGATGTGCAGGTCGGCGATGAAGGACATGGGGGCAGCCCGGTGGCGCGGCGAGAGGGATCGCCGCCAATGATAACCCTGGAAAATGGAGAATTGCCGATTGTTGGTCGCGCGTCAATGTATGTGCCATACTTTGACCGTATAATTCGCCGATCAATCCAACTCTGAGGAGAAAGCAACACCATGAAACTGGACGACATTCGCGAAAAGGCCAAGGCGATGGGCATCAAGACCGGCAAGCTGCGCAAGGCGAAGTTGATCCACGCCATCCAGGAGGCGGAGGGCAACACCCCCTGTTTCGGCAAGGCGGTCAACGGGGAGTGCGACCAGACCGAGTGCCTGTGGCGGGAAGATTGCCTGCCGCAGCAGGAGTAACCTCTCCGTCGCCCGCCCCGGCCTCACCGCCGCCCGATCACCGGGAGGGGCCGGCATGGTGCTGAAACTGTGACGCGGGTGGCGTCCCCGCGACGCGGCTAGGCTGCCCCAGCGACGCTTGCTCCTAGAGGGACGGGCCCACGGCAGTTACCACCCCGACTGTTGGAGCACAGGCCTTAGCCTGTCCGGGCCTTGATCATCGCCTCGACCACCGGATCGAAGTATAGACCTGACAGGTCTTGCAGACCTGTCAGGTCTGCGGCCGAAACGCCGCCCATCCGTTCCGATCCGGACAGGCTAAGGCCTGTACTCCACCCCCCTGCGCCCCTGCTACGCAACTGCGCCGCCCCCTTGATCGGAACGGCGCGCTATTGCAAGCTGGCGCCCATCCCCATCGCCCATTCCAGGAGAAGCCTCGAACCATGCAATCCCTGACCTGTCTGGTCTCCATGCGCGACGATGTCGAAAACCCGGAGACCTGGTATTCCAACGGCTATTCGCAAAATATCAAGTTCTTCTACGAACTGCTGGAGCTGATGGGGCACTATCCCATCTTCCTGTTCGGCAAGGACTATCTCCCCTGCCGGTTTCCGTTGATGGGGCGCGAATACCGCGGCATGTCCATCAATCAGGTGCTGGAAGAGAAGATCCATGTGGACATCGCCTTCGAGGTGGGGGTCACCATCAACGAAGACGTGCGCCAGGTGCTGCGCCAGCGCTATGGCAGCAAGATCGTGGCGGTGCGCTACGGCATCGCGCTCGTGATGGACATGGAGCAGTTGGTTCACAACGAGACCATGACGCCGGGGATTCACGTCGCCGGGGCGGACGCGGTGTGGACCAGCCCGCATATCGGTTACGGCATCCAGTATCTGCAAACCATCCTGCGCTGCCCCGGCCGCATCGCCCCCTACCTCTGGGAGCCCCATTTCATCACCCGCAGCTTCAAGGATACGGACATCCCGGAGCGCATGGACATCTATGTGATGGAGCCCAACCTGAGCGTGATCAAGAACGCCCTCATCCCCATCGCCGTGATCGAGGAGGTGTGGCGTCAGGCCCCGGAGGCCTTCGGCAAGGCCTGCGTGCTGAACGGCCTCAACTTCTACAACCGCACCTACTTCCTGGAGAACATCGTGCGCTACATGGAGAGCGTGCGGGCGGAGACCAACAAGGTGTTCTTCCTCGCTCGCTACCGCTTCGACGACGTGTTCCAGCGGCCGGACGTGCTGCTCGGCCACCAGTGGGGCTGCGACCTCAACTATCTCTACCTGGAGGCGCTGCACATCGGCCTGCCCTTCGTACACAACTCGGAGGCCTTGCAGGAGGTGGGCTACTACTATCCGGGCTTTGATGTGCAGGCCGGACGCGACCGCTGCCTGGAGGCCCTGAGCGGCCACAGCATTGAGCGATCCGCGGAGGCGAACCGCAAGCTCCTGTTCCGCTACTCCATCCACAACCCGGAGGTGCAGGCGGAATATGCCCGGCTGATCGCCGAGGTGATGGAAGGATGAAGAAAGGGTTAAGGGTTAAAGGGTAAGGAAGGAGGCGATAAACAGGGCAACCCTTGGAAAACCTCCCGCGATTTTGGAACCCGTGGGAGGTTGCATCGTACCGAAAAATGGTGAGTTACAGCGCAAAAAGACACGCCTAATGCACCCTACCCGGCTGCCCGGCCGCGGTCGGGCCGATGGGCGTTGTCAGCCGCCGGCGCTGGCGCCTTCCTGGGCCGTCTCCGCGCTGGCGGCGCCTTCGTTGGCGCTCTCCGGCGCGGGGGCCACCGCCTGCGCCGCCGCGCTGTAGCGGCTGCTCCAACGGCTGCCCCAGGAACGCGGCGCTACGGGGTTGTCGGGATCATTGCCTTCGCGCTGCACCGAGTGATCCGACCGCTGTTCGCCGCGGCGCGGCGAATAGACCATGCGCACGTTCTGCGCCACCAGGCCGTTGTCCTTCTGCTCGCTCTCGGTGAGGTAGAACTCCACCACGGTGTCGCGCTGAATCAGGTCGTCCGCGGTGACCCCGTCCGCCAGCTCGTTGGCGTGGCAGAATACACTCTCGTAGGGGGAGCCGAAGTCGCGCGGGTCGGTGACCCAGAGATCCGGAGAGATCTCCTTGACGAAGCGCAGGAAGCCATAGCCCTTGTCCGGGAACCACTTGCTGCAAGTGCCGCGCACGCAGGAGCCAGGTTTGCCCCACTCGTTGCGCGGCTCGTAGGAGAAGGGCAGCAGGTCGGGGATCAGATAGCCGCGATAGAAGGCGTCCACCTGCCGTTGCAGGGCCATGGAGACGTTCTTGAACGCCAGCAGTTCCACCCGGCAGCCGTGGTTTTGCAGCGCAGTGACCACTTGCAGGAAATCGCCGTCGCCGGTCACCAGCAGCACCAGGTCCAGGTTCTCCGCCTGCAACATGGCGTCCACCGCCATGTCCAGGTCGGCGTTGGCCTTGGTGGTGACGTTGCCATCCTCGTCCACATAGCGGCGCACCGGTTTGACGATAATCTTCCAGCCGAACTCGCGCACCATCTGTTGATAGATGTTCGACTTGCGGGCGTAGTCGGAGTCCTCCCGCGCCCGCTCCTGGTCGTAGGCGATATAGGTGTTCAATCGCAGCAGGGTGCCGCCGTAACGGGCGGCGAAGCGTCGCAGCACATCGTAGCGAAGTTGGTAGCCGCCATTGAACTTGATATTCTCGGCATCGACGAAGACGCCTACCTTGAGCGAATTATTCAAAAAAACCTCCGCGAATTTGAAGGAACCCGTGTAACCAGTTGAAACGGAACCTTAATAGGGCCGCCTATTGTACCCCAAGGGGCCTCCCAGGGACACCGCAAGGGCGCCGGATTGTGCATGCCGTTCCGACCCATCGCGCCGGGGCAGGGATTTCCCCGCTTTTATCGGACGCGGGGAGCGGGGATAATGGGCCTCCACATCCTCTCTGGCGCAGGTGGCGGCCATGTCCCAGTACCGTTGTTCCCTGATCTCCTACCTCAAAACCCTCTCCCCGGAGGCCCGGCGGGCGCTCTACTCGTTGCGGGCGGAGTACCAGCGCGGGGTCGGCGGCGACGACTACGAGGTGATCCTGGTGCTGGACGACGCCGCCGGGGAGACCGCGGACCTCCGCGAGCTGGGGCCGAACTTCCGGCTGATCCGCTTCGCCCACGAATACGCCCCGCCCTGGGAGGCGGTCAACCTGGCGGTGGGCGAGGCCCGCTCCACCTCGGTGATCTGCTGCACCGACGGCGAGCGCATCCTCTCCCCCGGCGTGGTGCAATACTCCCTGGCGGCCCTCAACTCCTGCTCCCATCCGCTGGTCTATGCCCTCGACCTGGATGCCGACCTGTCGGCCGGCGACGCCGACGGCCCCTGGCGGGGGAACGGCTACCTGCTGTTCGGGGCGGTGGACGCGGGCTCCCGGATGCCACGCGGCTTCTTCTCGCGGGTGCAGGAGAGCAGCTGTTTCGCCATGAAGAAACGCCACTATATCGAATTCGGCGGCATCGACGAACGCTTCCGCCTCCCCTGCGGCGGGCTCGGGGTGGCCGACCTGTTCGACCGGGTGGAACAGGACAAGCGCTTCTCCCCCATCCTGCTGCTCGGCGAGGCGGCCTTCCGCCAGCGGCCGGCCAAGAAGCGCGGTCTGGACGAGTCCTGCCGGCAGGAGTACCAGAGCATCCGCGGCCGCCCCTTCGACCCCGTCTATCGCCGCCCCTCCTACTACGGCTGGGTATGCAGCGACTATCATGCCGACCTGCTGAGCGATCCGGAGACCGTCGCCGACTGAGCCCCCGCCCCCCATGCAAATCAGCCCGCAGCAACGCGCCGCCTTTCGCCGCCTGGCCGCCGATCTCCCCGGCATCGACCGGGCGGCCTATGCGGAATACGGCCGCGACCCCCTGGAGCCCATCCTCGGCCTGGGCGAGGCCACCGCCCGCATCGCCTTGTTCGGCCGCGACCCCGGCCGCGACGAGGTGCAGCATGGCCTGCCCTTCATCGGCGCCGGCGGGCAGAAGGTGCGCGCCGCCCTGTACGAGCACCGCCACGGCGCCCCGCTGCCCGACTTCGCCGCCTCCTTGGAGATTGGGCGTCATTACTTCTGGATCAATACCGTCCCCTACAAACCGGTGGGTAACAAGGCCTGGTCCATGAAGGTGAAAAAGGCCTTCCAGCCGCTGGTGGCGGAACTGCTACTGGCCTGGCCGGGGCGCGATCTGATCACCCTGGGGCGCGAGGCCTTCCTGTGGTTCGCCATCCAGCAGCCAAGGGAGACCGCGGAACGGCTGGCCGCCTTCTGGGCCTCGCCGGGGCGTTTCGAGACCCACTGCGAGGTGGAACTGCGACGGCCGGAAGGCGGGGTGCGCAGCTTCCGCCTCTCGCCCCTGCCCCATCCGTCGCCCCTCAACGCCACCTGGTACCGGCGCTTTCCGGAACTTTTGCGGGCGCGTCTGCGGCAACTGGACGACGCCTGATCCCGAAGGTCAACCGCAGGAAGGTCTTGATCATGGTTCCTACCAGTTGTACGGCCGGAGTGCAAAAGCGCAGCGCGAAGCGCGTAGCTTTTGCCCAGTCCAGAAGCGCGTAGCTTTTGCACAGTCCAAAAGCTACGCTTTTGGACTCCAGGCTACCTCCGGCCGGAACTAGACCCAAGGCCGGGCCGGCTAATGGGTGACCCCATTGATCCTGACCCCATTGAGCCAAAAAACCACCTTCGTCCCCTTTATCTCCATGCAAAAATGATGCACATTATTCCTTCATCGTTCCGCAGAGGAGTCCCTATGAAAATGCAGCTGTCCCCCCTGAGTCTCGGCCTGCTGGCCGCCACCCTGCTCGCCGGCGCCGCCGCCGCCGCCCCCTGGGGACCGCCCGGCTATTCGACCTTCGACCGCAACGGCGATGGCTGGGTGAGCGAGGAGGAGTTCCAGGCCATGCGCGCCGAGCGCATGGCGGAGCGCGCGGCGATGGGCTATCCCATGCGCGGCGCCCGTTACGCCCCCACCTTCAGCGAGTTCGACAAGAACGGCGACGGCAACCTGACCCCGGAAGAGATCCGCGACGGCATCGCCGCCCAGCGCGCGAAGATGACGGAGCAGCGTGGCCGCCGCGGCGGCTACTGCCGTTTCGGCGACTGTCAGCCGGAGGGCGCACCGCCAGCCCCCGCCGCCGAGGCCGCGGAAAAGCCGGCCACGCCGGCGGCTGAGGCCCCGGCCAGCGCCGCCCCGCGGGGCCCGAAGCGCGGTCCCGGCCGCATAGGCATGGGACGTCCCGGCTTCGAGACGTTCGACCAGAACGGCGACGGCCGCATCAGCCGTGAGGAGTTCGACGCGACGCGGGCGGCCCGCCATGCCGCCATGACCGAGCGCGGCTTCTCCATGCCCCCGCTGGCGCCGCCCCCCTTCGGCTTCGACCGTCCGGGCGACGCCGGTCCCGCCCCGGAGGACTTTCCGCCCATGATGGGTACTCCCGGTTGGGGGCCCCCGGCCAGCTATGGCCCCTATTCCGGCTTCCCCGGGTATCGGGGCTATCCCGGCCGCTGGTAAGGCGGCGAGGGACTTGATCATTGTTCCGACCAAAGTGCGGAGTACAGACCTGACAGGTCTTAAAGACCTGTCAGGTCTTTTGTCGTTACCAGGCCTCTGTGTCTTCGGATCGAGGTTCCGGCCTACTATTTTGCCTGCAAGGATTGCAGCACCTTGTTCTCGCTGGCGGCAAAGGCGGCCTGTTGCGCCACTGGCACGGCGAAGCGGAGCTGTATCCCGCAGTTGCCGCTCTTCAGGTAATAGTCGCCGATGGCAAAGGGGTCCGTCCCCTGCTTGACGGTATAGCGCATGTGGTCGAAGCGCCCCTG
>OGCL01001838.1_pt1 | contig 16759 bp, 18 predicted proteins | sample 1570041 | NCBI WGS metagenome assembly OGCL01 (sample SAMN06266162, study PRJEB24511) | hot springs metagenome | isolation source: Hot spring water | place: South Africa: Limpopo | collected 2015-06-22
CTCGTTGGAGGGTAAGAGCTTGCTTGAAAAGTTGAATCTTCGGGCACACGGCGCACAAGAATTCACCCCCTCGCAGGACTTTTCAAGCAACCTTTACAGCGCTTCGCAAGCGCGTGAGGTACACACTTTTTGTTGGGAGCCGCGCTGAGCGCGACTCCCAACAAAAACAACAAAAACTTGGGTTTATCTCAGCACAAAGCGCTACGCTATAAGTTAATTTTACTAAATACATTGCTTTCCTCCCCATGCGACAAGAAAGTCGTCGCTTAATTTCCAAAAAATAGATTTTCCTATCCCCGCGGTTGATACATAAGTAAAGTTATAAAATTAAAAGTCTAATTGAATTATTAAAAGTTTTATAAATCTATGAAACTTAGCCATCTAATAAAAACAGAAAATATTATTTATACAAAACCATTTTTATTTCAAAAAAATGTATTTTTTGAGCATCAAAAGTAAGCCCAGTAAGGTGATTATTGAGTAAATAAAACTGCAAAGCCCCATAAGAGATGATCGCCTTGTTGTTTTTTCTCTGCGGTACAACGTCTATAGGTGTTCCAAAAACCTCAAGAATTTTATCTTTAGAATCACCAATACATAGCCCCAGTAAATTTTTTTTCAAAATAAGCACTTTAAGTGTGCTCAGGTCAACGTTCATGATGCGTTTGACTCCAATTGTATTTTTGAATTTCAACTATTTGCGCATATGACCCGCTAAATCATAAGCACATCCCACCAAGCGTACCTAACCCCTTTGATAGCGTACGATCTCAAAACCAATCTGTGTTTTACTGTCCTGCATTGCAGTACGCTGCACCACAGCAAATGCCGCTGGAATCTCAGGATAAAACACATCACCGGTCACGCTTAAATCCACATGACTGACTTCCAGCCGATCACTGATGTCTAGGGTTTGCCGGTACAACTCCGCACCACCAATCACAAAAATCTGTTCTTGCCCCAATGCTTTGGCATCCGCCGCCGCACCGTCGAGCAACTGCTCAAGAGTGTGTGCGACTTTCACGCCATCCGCCTGCCAAGCGCTGTCACGGGTCAGCACCCAACTGACTCGATTCGGTAGCGGCCGACCAATCGAATCAAAATTCTTGCGCCCCAGCAGCATCACGCCGCCTTGCGTAGTGGCTTTAAAATGCTTCAAATCATCTGGCAAATGCCACGGCAACTGATTATTCACCCCGATGCAGCGTTGCCGATCCATCGCCACCACCTGCACGACTTGTAAGCCTTGCCAACTCATACCGCCACCTCGGCTTTAATCGCAGCATGATGCTGATAATTCAGCAATTCAATATCGTCAAAGCTAAATGCAAACAGATCAGTCACCGCCGGATTGAGCTGTAAAGTCGGCAACGGCAACGGCTCACGGCTCAGTTGTAATTCAGCTTGGGCAAAGTGATTGCTGTACAGATGACAATCGCCGCCCGTCCAAACAAAATCGCCCACACCCAGCCCGCAGACCTGCGCGACCATATGGGTGAGTAGGGCGTAGCTGGCGATATTAAACGGCACGCCTAAGAAAATATCTGCACTACGTTGATAGAGCTGGCAGGACAGCTTGCCGTCCTGCACAAAAAACTGAAATAAGGTGTGACACGGCGGCAGAGCAACCTGTGTGGCTTCACGCGGATTCCAGCCGGAGACGATCAAACGGCGCGAGTCTGGATTGGTTTTGATTTCGTTGATCAGCCAACTCAGTTGATCAACGCCGTCTTTGGCATAGCTGCCGTCGGGTTGTTGGGTTGCACCAAAGTTACGCCATTGATGGCCGTACACAGGACCAAGTTCACCGGCTGGACGGCCAAACCGTGCGGTCTGTTCTGCGGTCGCCCACTCATCCCAAATGCTGACCTTGTTGTCCTTGAGATACTGTACGTTGGTGTCACCGCGCAAAAACCACAGCAACTCGATCACAATCGAGCGGAAATGCACCCGTTTGGTAGTGACGATGGGAAAGCCCTGCGACAGATCAAAGCGCATCTGATGCCCAAACACCGAGCGCGTTCCCGTGCCGGTACGGTCGGATTTTTGCCCGCCCTGATCCATGACCAGACGCAGTAAATCAAGGTAGGTTTGCATAGCGATACATCACATCAAAGCGGTCATCTTGGGGCAAGATAGCCAAAGGAGGAGCGGGCAGAGTTTAGCAAAAGTGGAGCAAGAGCCAAAGCCCTGCGTAGCAAGTTCCCTCCCTTCATCGAGGGGAGGGTTAGGGTGGGGTTAAAAAGCATCCAAAACATCATTTGATTTGCATCAAAAGCACCTCACCCCAGCCCTCTCCTTAAAAAGGAGAGGGAGCAAGCGCCAAAGTGTTTAATGCTCACACTCGACCACATACAGCACATGCAAGCCGTCGTGGAAGGCATGTTGACAGACCGCCAGTAGGGTTTTCAGTGCGCGGAAAATAAAAAACGGCGAATCGCCACCAATGCCCAGACCATGATTCAGGTTCATGTTGACATCGGCCATGTCATACGCTTCACCGACTTCTTCCATATCGGCATCAAATGGCTCAAGCGCGGCAAAAAACACCTTAAACCACGGCTCTTCTAAGTTAAGCAAATGCTCAAGTGCATCAATTACGGCGGGGATTTCATCGGTATCCAACTGACAAACCGCAAGGGCAGAATCCCGATCATCCCGCTCAAACGCATCATCACAACGCTGACCGTTTAAAAACTCTAACGGCTTAAGCGCGGCCATTTCGACCACTTCATTCATCACGGTAAAATAGCAATGATTCAGCGACAAGCCTGACATGGCATGGGTTAAAAAGTTCGGACCGGTTGGATTGGTTGCACGTTGGCAAAACTCGACCACGTCATCCAGTGATTCAAAGTGTTCGGGCAAAGCATCCGCAGCGACTGCAAGGGCGTAGAGCAAGGTATCATTTTGCATGGTGGCGGTTTAGTCTGACCAAAGATCCGGTCAGTGTGCGCATCAATCTGCTAAACCACAAGCAGAAAAAAGGCCGGATTGACCGGCCTGATGACTTGGCGTGCTTAGCGTTTACCGCCTAGATTCATTTCCCAGTCGTACACTTTGCGCTGGTAGGCGTACCACATCATCCACGCACCGATCAAAATCATCGGCAGGCTCAGGAATTGACCTTTGCTCATCCATGCAATAAACAACACGCCGTTGTCCGGTTCGCGGAAAAATTCAACGATAAACCGCGCCAAACCATAACCCATCAAAAACAGCGCCGATACTGCCATGCGTGGCCGAGGTTTGCTCGAAAACCACCAGAGCAGAATAAACAACAGCAAACCTTCGCCCAGTGCCTGATACAGTTGCGACGGATGGCGCGGCAATTGATCGACATATGGAAAGACCATCGCCAGTGGATAGTCAGGATTAGTGACCGGCCGCCCCCACAATTCGCCGCCGATAAAATTACCGATCCGGCCAAACATCAACCCCAACGGCACACACGGCGCAATAAAATCCAAGGTTTGAAATGTGGTCTTGTGGTACTTACGGGCAAAAAACCACATGGCAACCATCACACCGAGAAAGCCGCCATGAAAGCTCATGCCGCCTTCCCAGACTTTAAACAACCACAGTGGCTCTGCTAAAAATTTAGAAAATTCATAAAACAGCACATAGCCGACCCGCCCACCAAGAATTACCCCCATCGCCCCAAAAAACACCAGATCCGACACCATGTCATCGTTCCAGCCTTCTCGCTGCCGTGCGCGATAAGTCGCCAAAAAATACGCAAAACCAAACGCCAACAGGTACATGATACCGTACCAATGCACTTGAATGGGCCCGAGTGACAAGGCCACGGGATCGATATTGGGGTAGGTCAGCATAGGGGAGTTCCGTTTGGGTTTTGGTGGTTTGCCGTTGTCAATATTCAACCAGAGTCAAGGCAAGTTTAAGGCAAACTCAAGGATTGCTGCTGCGTCACAATTGCGGCATTCTAGCCGATCTTGGGTGATTGGAACGTATTGTGCATGTGTATCATTTCGCTGGCGTGGCAGCTTATTCCTGATCAGCCACTGCTGTTGCTGGCCAATCGCGATGAGTTTTATGCGCGTCCGACCACGCCGTTACATCGCTGGACAGCGCAGCCGATTCTCGCCGGTCGTGATCAGCAATCCGGTGGGACGTGGATAGGCATCACGCCGTCGGGACGTTGGGCAGCTTTGACCAATTTTCGCCAAGTCCCCAGTCTTAAACCTTCGCCTGAGCTACTGCGCTCGCGTGGGTTACTGGTCAGTGAGTATCTGGCGTCTGCGTTATCGCCGCTTGAGTTTGCACGGCAGATTGAGTTGTTGCGTTATGAGGGTTTTAGCCTGTTATTGGGCAATCGTGAGCAGGCGGCGGTGGTCAGTAATCGGGGGATTGCACCGACCGTGTTGGCGGCAGGCTTGTATGTGTTGTCTAATGCGTTGATTGATGAGCCGTGGCCGAAGGTGGAGCGGTTGCGGCAGCGGACAACGCAGGAGGTATTACCACTGTTGAGCACTGGGCAGGATTGGCAGGCAGCGGCGTTTGAGGTGTTGACTGACAGTCGTACAGCAGAGGATGCGCAGCTGCCGCAGACTGGCGTAGGCTTAGAGATGGAGCGGCTACTGTCGTCGGTGTTTATTGTTTCACCGGTTTATGGCACGCGCTGTTCGACGGTGTTGGCCTTTGATGATCAGGGGTATCAGTTGTCCGAGCAGACCCACGCAACCGGCACGGGGCGGGTGACTGAGGTTGGAAGATGGTAAGGGTAATGATGGTCTTACAACGACAGCACTTAACAAAAAATTGTCGGGGCTTTCTATGAATGCTTATTTAGACGCGTGCAAAAAACTTTCGCTGACGGCGAGATTTGCAGTTGGGCTGGTGGTTTTTGAGCACTTTTGTCGAGACAAACAAATAGAAAGTACTCAAGTCAAAATATTTTGTGATTATTTATGGGACTGGCCGTTGATTCAGTATTCTGACCAGTTCGATACATGGGAAAACGCTCGTCCAGAATTGGTGAATTGTGGACTCAGTGATCCGCTCTCGGCCGAGATGCTATCTATTTTGGCAGATTGCGGGATTGATGAAAGTTGCTTTCGTAGCTTGCTGACTGGTCTCGTTGATATTTTATGGAGTAGCTTTTGGGGAGCGGCTGAAGATAATTTATCACTCCACGCACTAGAGTCCGTGCTACGTGCTAGCCGATTAGAAGCGTATCCCGTACTCACGCCGTTCAAATTTTCTCAGTTTGTTGATGGTCACGGTTGGGGAGAAGAAGTCACGATAGAGGATCGAGACTTCTGGCGTTATGGTGTGAAATTTGTACCAATATCCGTTTATGCTTAAGAATTTAGCAGCTCTCGTAACAACGCCTGCATCGCCAAGCCTCGATGGCTGATTTGATTTTTTTCGGTTTTATCCAGTTCGGCACTGCTTTTACCCAGTGCAGGTAGCCAAAACAATGGATCGTAGCCAAAACCGCCTGAGCCACGCGGTGCGTCTAAAATTTCACCGTGCCAAATGCCCTGACAAATCATCGGCAACGGATCATCGGCATGGCGTACCAACGCCAACACACAGACAAACATCCCTACAATCGGCTGCTCGCCTCGATGGGGTTGTCGATGCGGTTTGAGCGTGTCTAACAGTGCTTGGTTGTTGCGTGCGTCATTGCCATGCTCACCACCAAATCGCGCCGAATAAATGCCCGGCGCGCCGTTCAGCACGGGCACACACAAACCAGAATCATCGGCGAGGGCAGGTAAGCCCGAAAGCCGCGCTGCATGTCGCGCTTTGATCAGGGCATTTTCAACAAAGCTTAAACCGTCTTCGATGGCATCTTCGATCTGAAAATCACGCTGCGGCAACACCTGTACCGGCCAATCCAGCCCAGCAAACATCTGCTGCAATTCGTTTAGCTTGCCGTGATTGTTGCTGGCGAGCAGCAGTTTTTGCTGTGGAAATAGATTGGAAAGCATCAACGCTAATACTCAATACACTAAAAAAATCCCCCTTGTCGAAAAGGGGGAGCGGATATTCACTGATCCTGATGTGCTGGAATCAGTCACGCACTGGCGTGGCAAACCAATCATCGGCGCGTTGTGTTGCCGTGTTTTGGTCTTGGCTGGATAGGTTCACCGCAAGCTGACGAATTTTGGTTTGCGCCAAAGATTTCACTTGAGGATCAAGCATGCCGTCACGGGTGGACACGTTGTACCACTTGTAGGCATCCGACAAGTTTTGCTCGCGCTCTTCCAGCAATGCCAGATTATAGCTCGCGCGGTTGTCGCCTTGTTTGGCGGCGCGTTGCAGCCAGAGTTTGGCCTGTGCCAAGTCGCGGTTCACGCCACGACCTTGCGCATACATTTGACCTACATTCAACTGAGCCGGTGCAGCTCCTTTTTCAGCAGCCTTCAAATACCACGCAAACGCTTGGTTGATGTCTTGTGGTACACCTTGACCGGCTTTATAGCGATTAGCCAAAAAAAACTGTGCATGTACGTCACCGGCGAGGGCAGCGGCCTGCAGGGTGGGCAGTGGCATCGAGGCATATGGTGATGCGTGTGCAGTCGCACTGGCCTGAAATGTCCAACTGGCAACAGAGAGAATGGCGGCAGAGATTATCGGTTTCATAGACGGCTCACTCGATAAATAGCAACTTCACCAAACAAGTTTGGCATGTGCTTCATTAACCAACTGCCTTGCTGGTCATCGTTGACGGCAAAGCGATTAATAATCTGGATCTGATGCGCATGGCATAGCGCTTCAAAATCACGAAAGGTGCAGAGGTGGATATTTGGGGTATCGTACCACATATAGGGTAATGCGTCCGATACTGGCATCATGCCGCGCAACGCCAGATAACTGCGGGTCTTCCAATGTGCGAAGTTGGGAAAAGTAATAATCGCTTCACGTCCGACTCGCAGCATGTCGAGTAACAGCTGATCTGGTGCTTCTACCGCTTGCAAAGCTTGTGCCATCACCACAAAATCAAAGCTCTGATCGGCAAATCTGCCCAGACCTTGGTTCAGATCTTGCTGGATGATCGACAGGCCACGCCCAATCGCGGCGGTAATTTTATCGGGATCAATCTCGACTCCATAGCCGGTAATGCCGAGCTTTTGTTGCATATGTGCAAGTAGTTCGCCATCGCCACAGCCCAAATCCAGCACGCGCGAATTGGGTTTAATCCAGCGTTCGGCCAAGCGTTGATCAAGCCGCATGATTTGCCCCTTGTGTCGCTGTGGTCGCACGCGTGGGTAGACCCGCCGCCAAAAAAGCCTTCAAAGTCTCAACATAACGCGGGATCGGAAATAAAAACGCATCATGACCTTGCGGCGCATCCACGTCGATATAACTGACGCTTTTATTATTGGCAATTAACGCATCGACGATTTCTTGTGAGCGACTCGGGGCAAAACGCCAATCGGTGGTAAATGACACCACCAAAAACCGACAGCTGGCACCGGATAACGCCCGCACCAGATCCTCATCAAATTCGCGTGCCGGATCAAAATAATCCAAGGCTTTGGTCATCAATAAGTAAGTATTCGCGTCGAAGTTTTTGCTAAATTGCTCACCTTGATAGCGCAAATAGCTTTCGACCTGAAACTCGACATCGTAGCCATACATGAATTTACCTGACTTCAGGTCGCGGCCAAACTTTTGTTTCATCGCCTCATCGGTGAGATAAGTTAAATGCCCGACCATCCGCGCCAAAATCAGCCCGCGTCGTGGATAGGTATCATGCTCCAGATAGCGTCCGCCGTGAAAATCGGGATCAGACAAAATGGACTGCCGCGCCACTTCATTAAAAGCGATATTTTGCGCGGACAGCTTCGGGGTGCTGGCAATCACCACACAGTTGCGCAGTCGTGCCGGATAGTCCACTGCCCACTGTTGTGCTTGCATGCCACCGAGCGAGCCACCCACCACCGCATGCCAGACCATAATGCCCAGTCGATCGGCCAGTAGTGCTTGCGAGCGTACCCAATCGCGTACCGTCACCAATGGAAAGTCGGCACCATAAATTTTGCCAGTATCGGGATTAATTGAGGTCGGGCCTGTACTGCCATGACAACCACCGAGATTGTTCAGTGCCACTACAAAAAATAAATTGGTATCAATGGCTTTATTTGGGCCAATGCAACTGTCCCACCAACCCGCCTTACTGTCCGACTCGCGGTGGTAGCCCGCCGCATGGTGATGACCCGATAGCGCATGACAGATCAAAATCGCATTAGAGCCATCGGCATTTAGTGTGCCGTAGGTTTCGATCATCAAATCAAAACCATGCAGTGTGCGGCCACAATCGAGCAGCAGCGGCGTATCAAAACGCTCAAGTCGAGGCACCACCAGCCCGACCGAATCACTAAGAGCATCGTTTGTGTTCACCACAGTCGCCTGTTACCTTACAAAAAACAATCCCCGAGTGTACGGGGCAAGCCAAAATCGGGCAAGCAGTCTATGCAACCGGTCTGCATATCGTCTGTAAGCAGCGACAAAACATTGCTGTTTGGCCAGTTTTTTCGTGTTTTGTTGACCAATCAGCCGATTTTTGAGTATCTCGGTGCTATATTTTTGTACTTGCAGGCAGGCTTGCCTTATACTCACCCACTTTATTTTTTCAGCTTTGATCAAGTACCGAGGAAGCCATGCAAGTTACGACCGAAGCGGTCTCAGGTCTGGAACGCCGACTAACGATCACCGTTCCTTCTGAGCGGATTAACAGCCAGTTTGAAGCACGCCTGAAAAAGGTTGCCAAATCGGCCAAAATTAATGGGTTTCGTCCTGGTAAAGTGCCGATGTCACGGATTCGTGCGGATTACGGCCCAGGCATCCAACAAGAAGTGATTAACGATGTGATTCGTGAGTCGGTCTATCAAGCGATTCGCGCCAATAACATCAATGCGGTGGGTATTCCGAACATTGAATCAGCCGAACTCAGCGACAAAGGCTTGGAATATAAGGCGGTTGTCGAGGTTTACCCAACGGTTACCGTTGCTGGTTTTGATGGTCTGAGCATCGAGCGTAAAACCAGTGAAATCACTGATGCTGATGTGGACACCATGATCGAAAGCCTGCGCAAGCAGCGTCAAACGTTTGCGGTTACCAAAGGCATGGCGAAGAAAACCTTCCAAGTCACCTTTGACTTTGAAGGCTCTATCGACGGTGAGAAGTTTGAAGGCGGTACAGCCGAAGACTTTAAACTGGTGTTGGGTAGCGGCCAGATGATTCCGGGTTTTGAAGATGGCATCATCGGCATGAAAGCTGGTGAAGAAAAAGTCATCGACGTGACCTTCCCAGAAAACTACCAAGCCGAACATTTGGCGGGTAAGCTGGCACAGTTTAAAATCACTGTGAAAAAAGTCGAAAAGCCAGTTCTGCCTGAGATCGACGACGGCTTTTTGGCCTTGTTCGGGATCACTGAAGGTGGTGAAGACAAGCTGAAAGTTGAAGTGCGCAAAAACATGCAACGCGAAGTCAAGCACAGCCTACGCACGCAGACCAAGCAAGCCACGTTTGATGCCTTACTGGCCGCCAATACTGACATTCAAGTGCCTAAAGCAATGGTTGCCGATGAAGTACAACGTCAACGTCAAGCCATGCTGCAACAGTTTGCCCAGCAGTTTGGTGGTGCGCAGAAGTTTGATGACAACATGTTGCCAGACGAACTGTTCCAAGACCAAGCCGAACGCGCAGTAAAACTCGGTGTGTTGGTTGCCAAGATCATTGAAGACAGCAAACTGACCGTTGATCAAGATCGTGTCACCACGATGATCACCGAAATGTCAGAAAGCTACGAAGATCCAACAGAGGTGATCGAGTATTACAGCAACGACAAGCAGCAACGTGCGCAAATCGAAGCAGTGGTATTGGAAGACCAAGTGGTTGATCATATCCTCGCAGGTGCCACGGTATCAGAGGTCGCAGTGTCTTACCCAGAGTTATTGGCTGCGCAGCAAGCCGCCAATCAACGCGGTTAATCCGAAATCAAACGAGTGTGGCGTCGCGCCACACTGGACTGGTTCAGCGATCGAAAAAGGCACATCCCGTATGTGCCTTTTTTTGTGCTTTTGGGACAAACACTGATCAGTATCAAGCTTGTGTGGTTTTGCCCTTTGCATTTTTGCCGAATATCCCCCATATTCTCGGAACAATCTTGAACATGCAGGAAGAATTCGCTGTGACCTACCCAGCCCAAGCCATACAAAATGCCCTTGTTCCGATGGTGATTGAACAGTCTTCGCGTGGCGAACGTTCATTTGATATCTATTCGCGCCTGTTGCGTGAGCGGGTGATTTTCTTGACTGGTGAAGTCGAAGATCACATGGCGAACCTTGTCGTCGCACAACTGTTGTTTTTGGAAGCTGAAAACCCAGACAAGGATATTCACCTCTACATCAATTCACCCGGTGGTTCAGTGACCGCAGGGATGGCGATTTACGACACCATGCAGTTTATTAAGCCGGATGTTTCGACCATTTGCATGGGTCAAGCCGCGTCAATGGGCTCATTTTTGTTGACCGCAGGCACGAAAGGTAAGCGTTACGCGCTGGCCAACTCGCGCGTGATGATTCACCAGCCACTGGGTGGCTTCCGTGGCCAAGCCTCGGATATCGAAATTCACGCCAAAGAGATTTTGTATATTCGCGAACGTCTCAACGGTCTATTGGCACACCATACCGGTCAGCCGATTGAGCAGATTGCCAAAGATACCGACCGCGATAACTTTATGAGTGCAGAAACTGCCCGTGAATACGGCTTAGTTGATGCAGTTCTCAGCCAGCGCGTTTAAGCGCGGCTGACAAACAGACGAGAGAGCCCATGTCCGATTTAATCTCCGCACCAAAATGCTGCTCATTTTGTGGCAAGCGTCAAGATGAAGTTGAAAAGCTGATTGCTGGCGAAAACGCTTATATTTGCAATGAGTGTGTCGATATTTGTCTTGATTTGGTGCAAACCCATAAGCAGACCGATGATGCGGACTGGGAAAGTCGCCCACTGCCGAAACCAACCGAAATCCGCGATGCGCTGGATCAGTATGTGATTGGGCAGGAGCAAGCAAAGAAAACGTTGGCGGTTGCTGTGTACAACCACTACAAACGGCTACGCGCTACAAAACAGGGCATTGCAGCTAAGCATACTGATGCGGTCGAGTTGTCCAAGAGTAATATTTTGCTGATTGGGCCGACCGGTTCAGGCAAGACGCTACTGGCACAAACCCTTGCGCGGCTGCTGGATGTGCCGTTTGCGATGGCAGATGCGACCACACTGACCGAAGCCGGTTATGTGGGCGAAGATGTCGAAAATATCGTGCAAAAGCTGCTGCAAAAAGCTGACTACGATGTCGAAAAAGCCCAAAAAGGCATCATCTACATCGACGAAATTGACAAGATTAGCCGCAAAAGCGATAACCCTTCGATCACGCGGGATGTGTCCGGCGAGGGCGTACAGCAAGCATTACTGAAGATGATCGAAGGCACAGTCGCCTCGATTCCACCACAAGGTGGCCGCAAGCACCCACAGCAAGAGTTTGTGCAGGTCGATACCAGTAACATTTTGTTTATCTGCGGTGGGGCATTCTCAGGACTTGAAAAAGTCATCCAACAGCGCAGCGAAAAAACCGGTATCGGTTTTGGTGCCGAAGTCAAAAGCAAAGACACCAGCAAGAAACTCGGTCAACTGTTCCGTGAGGTAGAGCCGGAGGATCTGATTAAGTTCGGCTTGATTCCTGAGTTCATCGGACGCTTGCCGGTGGTTGCGACGCTTGAAGAGTTGGATGAAGCGGCATTGATGCAGATTTTGACCGAACCTAAAAATGCGCTGACGCGTCAGTACCAGCGTTTGTTCGAGATGGAAGAGGTCGATCTGAGCTTTACCGAAGATGCACTGTTGGCAGTTGCCAAAAAAGCCTTGGAACGTAACACAGGGGCGCGTGGTCTGCGCTCGATTTTGGAAAACGTTTTGCTGGATACCATGTACGACCTACCGTCGCTCAATGATGTCGGTGCAGTTGAGATCACCGCTGACGTGATCAATGGTCAGGCCAAGCCGATTCTTAACCCTGAGCGTCTGCCTGAGCGTGTCGCCAATGAGCCAGTTGCCGAGTACCTTACCGTACTACACAATACGGCCAAGCGTGCTTAATCAACCCATCGCGTAGATGTTGGCAACCTAAGGTTGCCAGCCCACCCTTGAAAGCGGTACAGTGCTTATTACAATGTTTGTATGCTTATACAACCATGTCTAATTTTTGTGTGACAGGGACAGATGATTATGCTGGCGGAAATCGTTGCAGACGTTCAACGGAATTGGATTTTATACCTGATGATTCCGTTTATCAGCGGTTTTATTGGTTGGATCACTAAAGTCATCGCAGTCAAGATGATGTTCGGCCCCTTAGAGTTTAAGGGGATTGGGCCGATCGGCTGGCAAGGTGTTGTCCCGCGTAAAGCCGAAAAAATGGCCACGACAGCGGTTGAGTTGATGACCAGCAAGCTGATCAAACCTGAGGAGATTTTTGCAAGGCTGGATCCCAAGCGGATCGCCCAAGAAATTGAAGTGCCAATGATGGCTGCGGCTGAAGAGATTACTCGCGAAGTCGCACAGCGTTATCAGCCCGGCCTGTGGGAAGCCATGCCCGAGTTTGCCAAACAAAAAATTATTAAACGTGTCAAAACTGAATCGCCTGTCGTAGTCGCGCAAATCATGTCTGAGATTCAGAGGGATGTCACTGGATATTTTGATATTAAACATATGGTTATTCATAATTTGATGCGTGATAAGCGGCTATTGAATGATATTTTTAAAAAGGTTGGTCGCCAAGAGTTTCGGTTCTTTGGTTGGGTTGGATTATACTTCGGTCTGGCAATCGGTATTATTCAGATGTTTCTCTGGATGATCTTTAAGATGCCGATTTTGCTGCCAATTTTTGGGGGTATCGTGGGGTTTACCAGTGATTGGTTGGCATTGTATTTGATGTTCCGACCAACGCACCCCAAGAAAGTTTTAGGGATTACTCTCCATGGCATGTTCTTAAAGCGTCAGCAGCAAGTGGCCTCAGACTATGCTGACCTGATCTCTAAGCAGCTTCTGACCCCAGCCAATATGATGGAAGAGTTGTTTCGTGGGCAGATGTCAGACCGAATCATGGATCTGGTACATAAAAACGTCAAGCGTATGGTCGATGAGCAAGCGGGGATTGCGCGACCTCTTGTGGTCTATGCAGTGGGTGGCGACAAATATATTGAAATGAAAGAGTTGATCGCTGAAAAAATCCTTAGCAAGTTGCCGGAAACCATGCAGCACATGGAGTCGTATGCTGAAGACGCGATGGACATTCGTAACACTTTGGTGGAGCGCATGCGCAAGCTGACCCCTGAGGAGTTTGAGGGCATGTTGCGCCCCGCTTTTAAGGAAGATGAAAAAACCTTGATTATTGTTGGTGGTGTACTCGGTGTCGTAGTTGGTGAAATGCAGGTGCTGCTGATGCTGCCGCTGTTTAAATAGACCGTTGTTGACAGTATGCGGCTACAGATGAAGTGTTGGTGTATAGCTGCGTTGGTCGCTAGCGTGCTGAGCTGGTCTGTGCACGCAGCACCGTACAAAGGTGGTAGCAGTCCACCCAAGTCAGCGTGTGTGCTGCTTATTCATGGTTTGGCGGGTAGTGGTTGGAATTGGTTGGGCATGCGTCAGTTGTTGCAGCGACATGGCTACCATGTGGTCATCGTACGTTATCCCTCTCGTCAGCAGTCAATTGAAGTCTCTGCTCAGGCATTACAGCCAGCCATACAGACTTGTTTGAAGTCAAATCATCATCCTGTACATTTGGTTGGCCACTCAATGGGTGGTCTATTGATTCGTTATTACTTGCAGCAATATGGCTCGGCCAATATTGATCGGGTGGTGATGTTAGGCACACCCAATCACGGCAGTGAGTTATCAGATCCTGCACAGCAAAGGCCGCATGAGCGTGCGGCAGCAGGCTGGTTAGGGCCTGCTGTGGCGCAGTTAAGCACCGCACCAAATGGTTTTATCGCGCAATTGGCCGAGCCATCAGTGCCAACTGGCATTATTGCGGGCTACCTGACACCAACGCCGTGGTTAAATCGGCGTTTTAATAGCGCAAATGATGGTTTGGTTGCGGTTTATAGTACAAAATTGGCGCGGATGCAGGATTTTACCATGCTGGCGTCGATCCACAGCAGTCTGCCGTTACAGGTGGATGCGCAGCGACAAACACTATGGTTTCTCAACACAGGGCGATTTTATCGACCCGAACCGTGTGCCATTGCCGATCAGTGTTAATAAACCTTATTTCTGATGCCGACCTATTCAATCACAGTTAATAATAGTACTGGTAATTCAGCAGATCTCTTGCTAGACTACGCGCACGCACTTTTCCCGTTCTCTGCCTGAACATCTCATTAGCATTTCATGCGCGTTTACGTCCATAAGAGGACATCTTCATCGCGCCTGTGCCAGACGACTTCTGGCAGTTCTTTCAGGCCACGGCTGCAAGCATTCGTGCGTGACACGAGCATCGTCTTATAACTGGTGACCCCGCTGACAGGAGTTAGCAACAAGGTTTCCGCGCTCAGCCGATGTCTACTTTGATTTATTTTTTACGGAGCGTCCTGACGGGACGAAACTCTCTATGAGCCTGACTTTTTCCGATTTTGCCATTGCTGATACCCTCAAACAAGCACTGGTTGATCTGGGTTTTTCCGAGCCGACCTCGGTACAAAAAATCGCAATTCCTTCTGCACTCAACGGTACTGATTTGCTAGTGTCCAGCAAAACCGGTAGTGGTAAAACAGTTGCATTTTTGCTACCTGCGCTGAACCCACTGGCGATGGTGGCACAGCCTCCAATGTCAGCGCGCGCCAAGCCAATCGTGACTCCAAGTGTTTTGGTGTTGTGTCCAACTCGCGAGCTGGCACAGCAGGTCAGCCAAGATGCGATTAATCTGGTACGCCATGTAAAAGGTGTGCGGATTGCTAGCATCATGGGCGGCATGCCATTTGGTAAACAAATCGCACAGATGAAAGGTGCACAAGTGATTGTCGCGACCCCTGGTCGTCTGCTCGACTTGGTCAATCGTCGTCAGATCAGCTTGGGTGAAGTGAAAACTCTCATTCTCGACGAAGCCGACCGCATGCTGGATCTGGGCTTTTCTGAAGACCTTGAGGCGATCAGTGACTTGGCGGATAACCGCGAACAAACTCTGATGTTCTCGGCGACTTTTGCGGATCGTATCTTGCGTCTGGCTGAAAAGCTGACCAACAACGCCGAGCGGATCGCGATTGAAAGCGAACAAACCACCAACGTTGACATTACACAAACCCTGCATTGGACTGATGGTTTTGAGCACAAGAAAAAACTGCTGAACCACTGGCTCAACGATGCATCCGTGAACCAAGCGGTCGTCTTTGCCAGCACCCAAAATGATACCGATCTGTTGGCTGAAGAATTGGCTGAGATGGGTCACCAAGTGGTGTCACTGCATGGCGCGATGCCACAAGCAGTGCGTAACCGTCGCATCCGTACCCTGCGTGAAGGTCGTGCGCGTGTATTGGTTGCGACCGATGTCGCAGCACGTGGGCTAGATGTCCCTTCGATCAGCCATGTGATCAACTTTGGCTTGCCGATGAAAAACGAAGACTACGTGCATCGGATTGGTCGTACTGGTCGTGCCGGTCGTAGTGGTCAGGCGATTACCTTAGCCACCCATCGCGAGCGTAGCAAAGTTCGTTCGCTCGAAGATTATCTAAAAACACGCATTGCAGTCAGTGAAATCGCTGGCCTAGAGCCAAGCCCACCGCCAGAAGGCGCACGTCGTCCAAGCGGTCGCGGTGGCTATGCTGGTTCGGGAGCGGGTCGTCGTCGTCCAGAAGGCGAGCGTAGCTTCCGCAATGAAGGCCGTCCAGCCGATTCGCGTGGTGGTGAAGGTCGTAGCTTCCGTGACCGCGATGCACAGCGTCCAGCCGGTGATCGTGCATCACGTTATAGCGATGACAATCGCGGCAACCGTGCCGATGCACCGCGTAGCGAACAGCCACGCAGTGACCGTCCATGGGCGCGTGATGCTGCACCACGGGATGCGTCTGCTGCACCGCGCAGCAACTACAGCCGTGATGGTGCATCAGCACCGCGCGCGCCACGTGAGTATGGTCAGGCAGACAGCCGTCCAGATCAGCGCCCACGTCGTGACTATCAGGGTGCTGGCGTAGCAGGGCAAGGTACCCCGCGTCCAGCGTCTGCTGCACCAGCAGCACGTCCAGAACGTAATGAGCGTTTTGGACGCCAAGAGCGTCGCTTTGCGTCAGACCGTCATGAGCAGCGTCGTAAATACGAAGACTAATCATGTCTGATCAAAAAATGCCAGCTTAGCTGGCATTTTTTTTTGCTATGCTATGTGCAGGATGACTCAAACCGTAGGAGCGTCACTCATGCCGTATGTTTTTGCGTTTTTAGTGGCCGCCAACGCGGTGTTTATGGGGTATAACCTGCTACAACAAGAGAAGCGTGCAGGTAATTTACCCACGAGCTTAGAGCAGTATTATCCCAATTCAGGTTCGGCATTGGAGCTGGTGCGTCCTGCTGAGCCTTTAGCACCAAACGAAATGACGAGCTGATGGCGTGGTGAGACCTGTGCGCAGAGAGCCATATGTCGCCGATAATGACAAAATCCTAACGCAACGTCGCAGGAACCACACGCTTGGCGTGGTATATTTGCCCGCATAAATTGGCAAGTGACTCTTATCTGCATGAC
>OGCL01001839.1_pt1 | contig 16755 bp, 17 predicted proteins | sample 1570041 | NCBI WGS metagenome assembly OGCL01 (sample SAMN06266162, study PRJEB24511) | hot springs metagenome | isolation source: Hot spring water | place: South Africa: Limpopo | collected 2015-06-22
CTGGATGAAGCCGAGCAGGGGCGCTTCGACCCACGCGCCTGCCAGGCGGTGATCAGCGCCGCGCATGGCGAGCAGGCTCCACTGGTCAGCAAACCCGGCAACGGCCTGCTCAGCGAACGCGAGACACAGATTCTGCAACGCATCAGCAGCGGAGCCAGCAACAAGGAAGTGGCGCGCGACCTGGGCATCAGCCCGAGCACGGTGCGCACCCACGTCGAGAGCGTGTTCCGCAAGCTGCAGTGTTCGACGCGCGCGGCAGCAACCTTGAAGGCGCTGACCTTGGGGGTGATCTGAGGCGAGGCCGGTGGATCAATCACCTCCACCGCCGCCATCGCCGCCTCCACTGTAGTCGAAGCCCCCGTCACTGAAACCTGAGCCGGAGTCCTGTCCGGTCAGGCCGCTGCGCTTCCTTTTGCCCGGAGGTTGTCTGGGCCTTGAGCGTCGCCACGAATAGATGAAGATCACCACGAATCCGGCGGCGATCAGTAGCAGAATATCCATGCGTATTCCCCCCATTGCCTGGCGCTCATCCTAGGCGGTAATAACACTCGAGGTAAGGCTGAGGGAAGCGCAGAAACGCAGAAGCCCGCACATTGGCGGGCTTCTAAAATGGCGCACTCGGCGGGATTCGAACCCACGGCCTAAAAATGGCTCATTTACTAGAGGCGCTACGCCAGCTTTGGCACGAGTGGATTGTGCAAATGGGGCTGGTTGATGGATCACTTAAGCCTTACACAGCGAACCCACTTTAGGCAACTTGACGCCTACGAGGAGACTGCTGAGTCGGTGAGGAGAGAGGCCGGCTCCACATCCAAAGCAATGGCGATCCTCTCGATGTTGTAGATAGTTACGTTCTTCTCTCTCCGCTCCAGCATTCCTACATAGGTGCGATGGACGCCGGCCCGCTCTGCAAGCTCCTCTTGAGAGAGTCCAAGCTCAATTCGGTGACGGCGCACATTGTCGGCGAAGACTCGCACGAGAGCGCACTTGGTAGGGTCGACTGGCATGTGCCCACTGTTGCGGGCTGCATACTATGAATCTACATACTATGATTAGCGTCCATCTAATTGCTCGGCCCCAGCTGGTTCGTGGCCGGCTGTCCTTGTTTGGCATCTATCAAAGGTATGTTGAATGTCGTTGAAAGCTGTTGCTGTCGCCGCTAGCTGCACTGTTGCTATAGCCCTCGCCGGCTGTACGACTCGATATCAAGGGGCGCCTGTCGAGCGGTACACGATGCCTACGGCCCCCGTGGAAGTAGTTAACGCTCAAATAGACAAAGAGCCTCGGGTTCTCTTCTCGGACGGAATAACCACCTATATGACCGACTATCGAGGCTGGGCCGAAATAATGCGCTATAAGGTTGCCAGTGCCGTTGCGGGACTGCCGGCGACTAAAAACGACAATAAGAACTTGAGTGTTTCTATAAACCAGATCGATTGTGGCGGTCACTATGTGATTGACTGCTCTATTTCAATCATGGTTGAAACAGGTGCGGGGCACAGAGAGATTATTAATAGCCAGCGATTTAATGGTTATCCGTTGACCTCGGCTGTGGAAAAGGCGCTGGATGATGCAGCCGGCAAAATAAGAATAAATAGAGCTTTGATGGAGTATCTATTAAAGGGCTAAGCCGCGGTCTGGCGGCTCAGCTTTATTGCTAGATATGAAAGAGAGGGAAGTCATTTAATACTGACTGTGCGGAGTCGCGCGGAGACTCCGCCAAATAAAGTACATCGACTGCTTTTGTTGGCGTGCCTCCTCTAGCAAGAGAAATCAAGGAAGCAGCTTTGTAGTGTCTAACAACATCTGCTCCTTCAAAAGAGTTCAGGTGTGCATAAAATCTGAAAGCAGCGCCTTTAAGCACTACTTCGATAAGGTACTTCAATACATTTGCCTCAAATAGAGGCTGATACAGTCGGTCGCTGCGAGTGGTTCTCTTAACTGCTACTGCAAATAAGAAGCCAGTTGAATCTATCTTACCCTCAAGTTTCTTGTAGGCGCCTTCGAGTTTCTCCAGATTTTCAACGCTCAGACTCTCTGCGTTCCTGGTGAAACAAATAAGGTCTTCAGGTAAAGGGTAAGGAAGTCTTACGCCTACAATATCAGGACTGGACAAGCCCAATGCGAGGCCTTGCATATTCAAAGCTGCTTCATGTGCCAAAATTCCTTGGCGAATTTCTGGCAAAAATAGCTTTGTTGCGTCATAACCACGAGGCAACTTTACTACAGCAATTTTTCTTGTAGGTGTTGGAACCGCTGTTGGTGGTTTGGAGAAGTTCTTGGACTTCCACTCTCCCGTATCCATAAAGCCATTCCAGGCCGCAGCTGCGTTCCAGAGAGCCCCTGCCTCTAACAGTTCAAATACGTCACCTTCAACCTTTGCGATTGCAGAGGTTTTAACATCAAATCCTTCTGCAAAAAAGAGTTCGTCCAGCCTCGGTAGCATTTCTCGTGAACTGGTCGAGATACTCCTTATACTTTCGAGCCGGCTCGGGATCGTTGTCACTTCCTGGCATAAACTCCGCAAATGTGCAGTTCATTGCAGCAGTTTGACGGAAGCGAAATTTAGTATCCCTGCCCCTAACAACATTTACCCGTCTGTCTTCGAAGCATTTTCCAAAAGGACAGTTCTTACACTCTTCGGCATGATCAAAGGAGAAAGGCATTAGGCATCCTTGCTGTGAGCAATGTCTCGTGCAGTGGCAAAAATGACATCCAAATCGCTACCCAAGGCTGTGGCGATACGCTGCATTACCTGAAGGGTGGGATTTCGCACGCCACGCTCTACGCCGCTGATATATGTGCGATCAATGCTTGATCTGTTGGCAAGCTCCTCTTGGCTCAGGCGCAGTAGCTCCCTGTGCCGACGGACGGCTTGACCGTAGTAATCCGCTAGGTTCATGGCGCTACGCTAATCAGCTGTTGCCTAAGAGACCACGGACTATGAGTCACATAGGGTGTACAGGTGGCCGGAAATGCTGCTAATGTCCGCGCCTAAATGAATCACTCGGTTAAAAAGATGCCTAAAAGTCACCCTACTACGCCGGCAGCTTCTGCAGCTTCTACGCCTACAGCGGTGTCGTTGTTTTCGGGCTGTGGAGGATTCTGCGAGGGAATCGAGTCAGCAGGCGTAGAAATTCGAGTTGCTGTAGAGCTTGATAAGTTTGCGTGTGAAACTTACCGTCATAACTTTCCACGTACACCGCTTTTTGAAGGCGACGTGCATGGTTTTTTGGCTGAGAATACGAGTCATGTAATTGACTACAGGCTGCACAATGTCGATATTGTTTTTGGCGGCCCCCCTTGTCAGGGATTTAGCCAGATTGGTCAGCGCAGAGTCGATGATGAGCGCAATGAACTTTATAAACAGTACACAAGGATAGTCGACACTCTGAGGCCGAGAGTTTTCCTCATGGAAAACGTCCCTAACCTAGCTCTGATGAATAAGGGCTACTTCAAGAAGTTAATTCTTGAGGAGTTTGCCGGGCTGGGGTACAGCAACGCCACAATGCTACTGCTGTCTGCGGATGATTTCGGAGTTCCTCAGACTAGGCAGAGGGTTATATTCGTTGGCACTAGGGATGAAGATGCATTCCCTTATGACTTAAATTCCTTCTGTGAAACTGTGCTTGAGGGATATCGTGTCGAGAAGGCTGTCACTGTAAGCGAAGCGATAGGTGACTTGCCTGACGAAGTTGTACATAGTGGCGAGGTCACAGAGTATCCGAAAGTCTCTAAGCCGTCTGCATACATGAAAGATATGCGCCTCGACTACAATGGGGCGAGATACTCAAAATCGATGAAAAAGCTGAGAGGACTGGGTAAGGCCAGTGTGGCTCTGCATAACCATCATACGAAAGAAATCCAGGCCCGACGCGCTCACTTGATTTCACTACTTCAGCCAGGGATGAAAGCAAACAGCTTGCCTAAGGAAATATGGGATGGGAAGCGCCCGGAAAAATGGCGGCGACTTCATCCTGACTTGCCCTCGCACACAATCTTGGCTCAAATGCATCGCGATATGAGCGAGTGGATACACCCAAGCCTGAACCGATGGATCACAGTAAGGGAAGCTGCCAGGCTCCAATCCTTCCATGATGGTTTTGTCTTTGTAGGCAGTGAATGGCAACAGCTAAAACAAATTGGCAATGCTGTTCCGCCGCTGCTGGGCTATGCACTTGGTAAGCTTTCCCAGCAGATTTTGTCTGTTATAGACGGAGGCAGTCTTTTGGAAATTCCCGAGCACTCCTTGAAAGTTCAGAAAGAACTTCTTGTCCCGGCCTGACTTCTACTAAAATGAGCTTTCCCTGCTCATATTTAAGTCAGTGGTTAGTTATACAGCTAACCACTGACTCTTTTCTTTCCGTCTTGCTCGGGCCTGTCCTCGTCGACCCTCAAGTCAGCGCCCGAGAGGGACGGTATCTGGTCGCCCGCGCCCGCCCCTGCGAGCCCGCTAAGCGCGACGTAAAGCGCAAATGCTACGTGACTAGCCTTTATCGCTGAAAAGCTCTCCTAAGCTCTCGTAGAGCGTTTTACCGCCGTTTTTCGCCGAGTTGCAGGCATAGTCCGGAACAGTGTGCTTTCTCCGGGCTGTCTTGAGGATATCGGCGGATATTCCGTGCTCCTTGGTGCAGTACCCAGCCCACCACCGTGGATTGCTGATTTCTGCGACGTGAACGGCAAGATTGCCGAAGCGTTGCCGGTATCCCTCGGCAAGTGCCGACCTGAGCGCCAGCCTAACCTCTTCGATGCGGTCAGCCGGGATGCGCATAATCCCGTGTAGGTGAAGCGGGTGGTTCTCGGTGCTGGCGCCGTGGGTGTACTCCAGATTGAAGGCAAGGTCAGTGCTGATCCCCAGTTTTGTTAGCGTTCGCTGGATGATCCCTGCAAGGTGGTTGGCTGGACCTCGCTTCGCATCGAGCGCCTTTGTCGCTGTGTGGTGATCCAGGCGAATGGTCACGGCAACTGCATTAGGTTGGCGGGCCAGCCAGAGCAGCCGGAAGAATTGTTTTATTTCTGCCGGCACATGCTTCGACCAGTCAGCCAGCTTGCCGGAGCCTTTCCCTGCGTATGACTGAGCTACTTGGTCGATGAAACTGATCTTGGCTTCAATCTGAGCTATCTGCTCATGGTCAAGGTCTGGGTCTAGTTCGCTAATAGCTGCTACACCCTGCTCGCGCATGCCTTGGAAATTCGCTAGAAGCCCCGCCTTATGGGCGTTTGGGAGTCGTATGGATGCGGTGCGTCGCTTGCCGTTTTTTGCATCTACTCCCGATGGTGCAGTCGCTGGCGCAGCAGATTTTTTTGCAAGAGAGCGCTTTCTGGTGCCTGAATCGGGGGAGGAAAAGGCTCCCCAATCTTTGGGATTAGAAGCGTTTACTGGCAAAGAAGCTGGCTTGTTTTCTTCGTTCTCGGCTGGCCCGGGGAGTGAGGGTGCTAACGGCCGACGATACTTGGCCAGAAGCTCATCACACATCTCGTCTAGCTCACGATCCAGCTCCTCCGGGGTCTTATGGAGCCGCTCGCTCTCGACTTGGTGCGGAATGCCTGTATCGTCTGCGTGCTCTCTGATGATCAGCGAATTGCCGGTGTCGGGGTATAGCGTTGCTTCGAGTTCGTCAAAAAGCGCCTCTCGCTCTTCCTTGCTCAGCGTATGCCTTGTCTTCTGTTGCATTGCCCATGCTCGTTGTGGTCGCTCGTCCCTCTGCCCGATTTTCAATTTCGGGTCGTCCGCAGAAAGCGCTATGGGGTCGAGTCATCGTCGTTTTTCTAAGGGTTTGACAACCGGGCCTGTGGTGTCAGGTTCGGCCCGGTGTCGGCCCGGTGCCTCACTATTCGTGCACCAGCTCCACTACCTCATCGTCCTCGGGGCTTCGCTCATTCAGTAGGGGATTGCCGGTGATGCGCTCTGCTGACTCCTTGCGTTGCTGCTCCCGCATTACCCGAACGTCCTCATCGGTCATGATCCGGATTCGCAGCTCGGAAAGCTGCTCAACGTGGGTAGCCTCGGCCAGCCTTTCAAGAGGTAGGGCGCGACGGCTGACCTTCTGCGTAAGGTCGAGGGCCGTTGCCGCTGCTACGGTCGTGCGCATCATCTGATAGGGCGTGCTGGTGCTGGGGTCGAGCGCTTCGAGCGTTTCCACCGTCTTTTCCCTGATCATCCTGGCAAGGGCGATATCTTCCAGGGCGAGCGCTGCGGCTTGACCCTGCACCGTTTCCAAATCAAAGGCGGCATTGAGCATGTTCTGCCGGGCTTGCTCAATTAGGGCTTCGGTTGCAGCGCCAGCAACAGCGCCCCGCCGCTTGAGTATCCGCTTGGTGGTCGAAAGGGATAGGTCGAGTTGGGCTGCTATTGCCGGGCACGAATAACCAGCCTCGCGCAGTATCACGGCCTGAGCCTCAATGTCTGGCTTTGTCTTGCGGCTCATGGCTGGTCAGTCCTCGATGATGCGAAGCGCTTTCGGGAGGCCGGCCAGGGCGTTTAGCTCGTTCGAGAGTTCGTGCCAGTTGTTGCGCACGTTGTAGAGCGGGGCGCGGGACAGCATCACGATGTTCTTAAGCTGTACCGGGGCGATGTCATGAATGGTTTGGCCCTGTCTGGACAAGGCTTCAAGCGTGGCGTTGATGATGTTCTGCCGAGTTCTGGCGCGTTGGGCGCATCCGGCAGCAGGCTGATTCTTACAGGGGCGATTGGATTTGATGCCGTGAGTTCGGCAGAAGTGGTAAGCGGCGTCTTTTGTCCAACGTGAACCGTCGGAGCGAGGGGCGAAGTTATTGAGGTGGTCAGCTAGGCGGGAATAACTGCCGTTGTCGGATTGCATGAACTTGCGGGCAGCTTCTACTAGGTTGTGCATTTGTTACTCCTAAGTAACGGTGTATGAATTCGGCTCTTCGATAGGGTTACCTCGCATGTTTTTGGTTGATGGCGCTGATCAGAAAATTCAGCGCCAAAATTTTATCGTGTGTTGTGTTTAGCGTCTAGCTTGCTGGCTGGGGTTGCTGGTCGTCCATATACTGGAACTTCTGGCAAGCGCGCTTGACCGCAGCAGTTGAGATTGAAAATTCTGCTGCTGTTGCGCTGATAGTGGCTGCGTTGTTTCTTCTCCAGGCTGCTACTTCTGCGTCATTGATTCTTTTAGGCGCCCCCAGCTTGCGCCCTTCATCCTTTGCCCGGTTTATTCCTGCCATCTGACGAGCCCTGATGTTTGCCCGTTCCAGCTCTGCAACGGCAGCCAACATAGTCAGCATCATCTTTCCAACATCGCTGGAAAGGTCAAAGCCTTCTCGCAAAGAAACAACTGATACTCCCTTGGCTTTCAGGGCTTCAACTGTTTCAAGCACGTCAATGGTATTGCGGCCGAGCCGGTCAACGGCAGCAACTACAACGGTGTCGCCTTCCCGGGCGTATTTGTGCAGCTCTTTGAAGCCGTTTCGGTCAAGCGCCTTGGTTGCTCCGCTAGTGGCTTCATCGCTAAACCACTTGGCCACGTTGTAGCGTTGGCTGATAGCGTGCCGCTGGGCTTCGATTGATTGACCATCGGTACTTACACGGGAGTAGGCGAGGATTGCTGACATTGTTCCACCTGGCTGGCTCATAAATCTGGATCAGATTATGAGGGGTGGCTCAATGGAAATCAACACTTCTGATCCATAATGAGAGCCCCATTCTTTGGCCGATGTTCGCCACTATCAGAAGGGCTCAGAAGGTGTACCTTTTGAGCTAGCCTCGGGCTGGCTGGCTCAGCCGGCCCAAGGTCAGGAATCAGGATTACTCCGCTTGGTTTAACCCGTGCTCAGCTCGATGGCGTGTAATCCATGTTTCGAGATAGGAGCCCAGCCGCCCTTCGAAATCCGCATAGGTCACGTGAGACAGATCGAGAGGGAACGGCAGGCTTTCGATAGCCTGCTGCTTCTTCTCAAGCGAGAAGCCGTTTCCGTAGTCGACCCACTGACCTTCGGACTTCTTACGAGAGTGACCAGTCAGGTCTGGCATGACCAGATAGGCTTCCGCCCCGGCATCTCGGGCCAGATCGATGAATGTGTGGCGGAAGCTGTGAAAGTTTTTACCGTCCGTCCTTCCATCCTCGTTACGTTTACGGACTCCCACGTTGAAGAGGTAGCCCCCAGCGGGCGTGCTCCCACTCGGCATGCGGCAAAAGAACTGCGTAGCGATTCCGCCCCAGCCTTTCTGAATGTTGAATACCAGTCCGTCTGAAAATAGCTTCTTACGCCCCTCAGCGACTGCCTGCTTCCAGAAGTCAAGAAAGCCGGCTTTGAGTAGCGAAGTATGGAGCGGTAGAACTCTCCGGCTTGAGCTGTTCTTGACTGATTTAGGCAAAGGACTGTCAGTCGGGTCGTCCACTATGGTCACTGTCCATATACCACTGACTTCTCGTATGTCCTCCGTATCGAGCTGAGACAGTTCGTTTAGTCGCCCGCCTGTGTAAAGAGCAAGGAGCGGTAGCCAGAACTGGTACGGAAATACCTTCTGCCGGTGATTGACCTCCGTGCCCTTGTAAAGCCAGCCGTTGAAGATTGACTCAAGATCACTCTTTGTGAAGGCGCGCTCAGGTGGTTCGGTTCCCGATTGTTTTTGGTCAAAGCTGGGCTTATCGGGTAGGTCTGGCGGAATCGAGGTCAGCCCTCGCTTGTGAGCGAATCTGTGTAGCGCACCTAATCGAATAGCGATCTTGTCAGCTGTCGCCGGCTCGATTCGTCGCTCTCCCACCTGAGCCAGAATTGAGTCAATCGGAGCGTTGGGGTCGGGCAGCTTTGCGCCAGGGCTAGCTTTGACTTGGGTAATTCGTAGATAGATTTCATTGAAGTCATCCAGGCTCAGCTGGCCGATTGGCTTATTCCCGCTCAGGATGTTTAGACGGCAGGCGTGCGCGCGCTCTGCATTTTTAGTGCGCACAGGTTTTGGCTTTTTGTTGGAGGCTAAGGCCAGTTTTGATTCATATTCCCACTGAAGACCCCACAGCTCATACAGCGTCGGGCCAGCTGGTTTTGCTGGGCGCTCCGTGTTGACCGGCTGTAGCGTGTTGGCTTGCCCTTGCCCTTGCCCTTGCCCTTGCCCTTGCCCTTGCCCTTGCCCTTGCCCTTGTCCAAGCGCCAGCGCCTTGAGCCGCTCCGGGAGCAGTTTCGCAAAGAGCCGGTAGGGCAGGCTTCGACCGAAATCGAAGAGGTGTTCCGCTAGCTCCTGCTGATGAGCAGGGATCGCCCGCTTGCTGCTTCCGGTTAGCACTTTTGCAATCAATGCTCGCCGCTGCTGCTCGTCGTCTTCGCGGCGCTCTGCATCGGTGATGGGGGAGTCCGACTGCTCGGGCTGCTCCATTGAGGGACTGCTCCACGATCCCCACGGCTCCGGGCTGCCAGCTCCCTCGATCTCAGCCATCCAGGCTTCGATATCTTCGTCTGTGATTTGGTAATCGTCGCGCTCAACCATAGTAAGCACCTTGTCAAAGGCAGCCTCATAGCGGGCGGCGAACTGTCGAGCACGGCGCAGCGCCAGCCGCTGGCTGTCTGTTTTGAGGGAGCGCCGAATTTCTCGCTGGAAGCCCAATGCGCTGCGCAAGGGCAATGGAACGACGATACGGAAGTAGAAGGTTCCGTGACGGTTCCGGGTGATATAAGCGGGCTGTGCTGGCATGGGTTCGCACCTCTGCGATGCCCCACCTACGAGCACCACTCAGTGTCACACCAGCGATTCCGGAGCAGTGATTGTCAGTATTTTCATGCCTGACAAGCACTTAGGGAAGATGGCGCACCCGGCGGGATTCGAACCCACGACCCCTGCCTTCGGAGGGCAGTACTCTATCCAGCTGAGCTACGAGTGCGTTGCGGGGCGCAATCATACGCATCTCGGCGGTTAGCGTCCATTCTGCATGAGTGTGCATTATTCAGAACGGACTTTACACTTTTTGGCCGCCAGAACCTGTATTTCAGAAGTTTCTGCCATTATTTTAAGGATTTTTCCCGGCCACCTATTGCCCTTTACCCCTGTCGATCCTAGGATTCGTTTGAGATTTCAAACGGCGTGTTCGGTCATTCTGAACCCTCGCACGTTCAACGGCTCTGAATCCATTACCAGGCCCCGCACGGCTCAATTTCGGCCTGCGGGCTCTGCCCGTGACTCCAACGACTTACGCCGACGCCCGGGTGTCGGAACTGAAGGAGACTGCCATGCAACTGAAAGACCCCCAGCTGCTGCGCCAACAGGCTTATATCGATGGCCAGTGGTTGGACGCCGACAGCGGTCAGACCATTGCCGTGAACAACCCGGCGACTGGCGAGATCATCGGCCATGTTCCGAAGATGGGCCGTGCTGAAACCCGCCGTGCCATCGAGGCTGCCGAGAAGGCGCTGCCGGCCTGGCGTGCGCTGACCGCCAAGGAGCGCGCGAACAAGCTGCGCCGCTGGTTCGAGCTGCTGATGGAAAATCAGGATGACCTGGGTCGCCTGATGACCCTGGAGCAGGGCAAGCCGCTGGCCGAAGCCAAGGGCGAGATTGCCTATGCTGCGTCCTTCATCGAGTGGTTCGCCGAAGAAGCCAAGCGCGTATACGGTGACGTGATCCCCGGCCACCAGCCAGACAAGCGCCTGATCGTGATCAAGCAGCCGATCGGCGTCACCGCAGCGATCACCCCGTGGAACTTCCCCGCCGCGATGATCACCCGCAAGGCCGGCCCGGCGCTGGCCGCCGGTTGCACCATGGTGATCAAGCCGGCTTCGCAGACCCCGTTCTCCGCCCTGGCCCTGGTCGAGCTGGCCGAGCGCGCCGGCATCCCGAAAGGTGTGCTGAGCGTGGTCACCGGCAGCGCCGGCGAAGTGGGTGGCGAGCTGACCAGCAACCCCATCGTGCGCAAGCTGAGCTTCACCGGCTCGACCGAGATTGGTCGTCAGCTGATGGCCGAGTGCGCCCAGGACATCAAGAAGGTGTCGCTGGAGCTGGGCGGCAACGCGCCGTTCATCGTCTTCGATGACGCCGACCTGGATGCCGCCGTCGAAGGCGCACTGATCTCCAAGTACCGCAACAACGGCCAGACCTGCGTCTGCGCCAACCGCATCTACGTGCAGGACGGCGTCTACGATGCCTTTGCCGAGAAACTGATCGCTGCAGTGGGCAAGCTGAAGATCGGTAATGGTCTGGAAGATGGCACCACCACTGGTCCGCTGATCGACGAGAAGGCCGTGGCCAAGGTGCAGGAGCACATCGAGGACGCCGTGGGCAAAGGCGCCAAGCTGGCCCTGGGTGGCAAGCCGCACGCCCTGGGTGGCACCTTCTTCGAGCCGACCATTCTGCTCGACGTACCGAAAACCGCTGCCGTGGCCAAGGAAGAAACCTTCGGCCCGCTGGCGCCGCTGTTCCGCTTCAAGGACGAGGCCGAGGTAATTGCCATGGCCAACGATACCGAGTTCGGCCTGGCGTCCTACTTCTATGCCCGTGACCTGGGCCGCGTGTTCCGCGTGGCCGAGGCGCTGGAGTACGGCATGGTGGGCATCAACACCGGCCTGATCTCCAACGAAGTCGCGCCGTTCGGCGGCGTGAAGGCTTCCGGCCTGGGCCGCGAAGGCTCCAAGTACGGGATCGAGGACTACCTCGAGATCAAGTACATGTGCCTGGGCGGCATCTGATGCCAAGACGGGGCAAGGTGCGAAAGAGCGTGCGGCGCCCCGGTTGTAAGTCGTAACCCTATTGAGTCCCTCGCGGGTTCGGTTCAGTCGATCATCGCATGCTGAACCGACCTCCCGCCGGGGACGACCATGAGGACATCATGAGCAAGACCAACGAATCCCTGCTGCAACGCCGTGCCGCCGCCGTACCGCGCGGTGTCGGCCAGATCCACCCGATCGTCGCCGAGCGCGCCGAGAACGCCACCGTGTGGGACGTCGAAGGCCGCGAGTACATCGACTTCGCCGGCGGTATCGCCGTGCTGAACACCGGCCATCTGCATCCGAAGGTGATCGCTGCCGTTCAGGAGCAACTGACCAAGCTGACCCACACCTGCTTCCAGGTGCTGGCCTACGAGCCCTACATCGAGCTCTGCGAAGAAATCGCCAAGCGCGTGCCGGGCAACTTCGCCAAGAAGACCCTGCTGGTCACCTCCGGCTCCGAAGCTGTGGAAAACGCCGTGAAGATCGCCCGTGCTGCCACCGGCCGCGCTGGCGTGATCGCCTTCACCGGCGCCTACCACGGCCGCACCATGATGACCCTGTCGCTGACCGGCAAGGTGGTGCCGTACTCCGCCGGCATGGGCCTGATGCCTGCTGGTGTGTACCGCGCCCAGGCGCCGTGCCCGCTGCACGGCGTGAGCGAGGACGAGTCCATCGCCAGCATCGAGCGCATCTTCAAGAACGACGCACAGCCGCAGGACATCGCAGCCATCATCATCGAGCCGGTGCAGGGCGAGGGTGGTTTCTACGTCAACTCCCCGGCCTTCATGCAGCGCCTGCGCGCCCTGTGCGACCAGCACGGCATCCTCCTGATCGCTGACGAAGTGCAGACCGGCGCCGGCCGCACCGGTACCTTCTTCGCCACCGAGCAACTGGGCGTGGTGCCGGATCTGACCACCTTCGCCAAGTCCGTTGGCGGCGGTTTCCCGATCTCCGGCGTGTGCGGCAAGGCCGAGATCATGGACACCATCGCCCCCGGTGGCCTGGGCGGCACCTATGCCGGCAGCCCGATCGCCTGCGCCGCGGCCCTGGCCGTGCTCAAGGTGTTCGATGAAGAGAAGCTGCTGGAGCGTTCCAACGCCGTGGGCGAGAAGCTCAAGGCCGGCCTGAAGACCATCGCCGAGAAGCACAAGGTGATCGGTGACGTACGCGGCCTGGGTTCTATGGTCGCCATCGAGCTGTTCGAAGGCGGCGACCACAGCAAGCCGGCTGCCGAGCTGGTGGGCAAGATCGTTGCCCGCGCGCGCGACAAGGGACTGATCCTGCTGTCGTGCGGCACCTACTACAACGTCATCCGCTTCCTGATGCCCGTCACCATCCCTGACGTGCAACTGGAAAAAGGCATCGCCATCGTCGCTGAGTGCTTCGACGAGCTGGCCTGAGCCGGACGCTGAGCACGCCTTTGCGTGCTTATGAAAAGACCCGCCCTGTGCGGGTCTTTTTTTGTCTGATATATGGTACTTGGTTGACTAGGTAAAATGATCGTTTTACCTTGATTACATGAATATAGACGCCAAACTCATTTCCGCGGCCGAAGAGCTGTTCGACCGCCAGGGCTTCAACGCAACCGGCATGGACCGCCTGGCGCAGGCCGCCGGGATGTCCAGCCGCACGCTTTACAAGCACGCGGGCAGCAAGAACGAACTGATTGCCGCCGTGTTGATGACACGCGGGCAACGCTTCCTGCAGCGGCTGGAGTTGGACAGCGTCGAGGCGCTGTTCGATGCACTGGCATGCTGGATGAGCGAGGAGGGTGCGCGCGGTTGCCTGTTCCTGCGTGCCCAGGGCGAGATTGGCAGCGCGGTGCCGGAAGTCACCGATGCCCTGACGGCCTACAAGGCACGCTTCAGCGAGACGGTCAGGCGGATTCTCGTTCGGCAGTTGGGCGCCGATCCTGACGAGGAACTGATCGAACAGGTGGTCATTCTCTTCGAGGGTGCGACGGCGGCTGCCAGCTACCGCGGCCTTGCGGCGGTGGCCACGGCGGGCCGGGCCGCGACATTACTTGTCGAGCGAGCGCGGGCGTGAGCCGCGCATTGCATCTAGGTGCCACGGGCTTCGGCCTGATCGCGGTGTGCTACGGTTTCGCCCGCTTCGCTTTCGGCCTGTTCCTGCCGCAGATCGAAGCTGACCTCGTATTGCCGGATGCTGTCGGTGGCCTGATCGCCGGCGGCTCCTTTCTTGGCTACTGTCTGGCCATTGTCGTCGCCGCGCAACTGACCGAGCGCATCGGTGCTCGGGCGGTCGCGGTGTGCGCTGCGCTGGTTGCCGCCCTGGGCATGCTGGGTATCGCCCTGGCGCCTTCAGCTGCGTGGCTCGCTGCTGCAGTATTGTTGGCGGGGATGAGCACGGGGCTGGCGTCCCCGCCCATGGCTGCAGCAGTGGCGGCAGTGATAGAGCCGCGGCGGCAGGACACCAGCAACACCCTGATCAATGCCGGTACCAGTGGCGGAGTGATTCTCTCCGGCCCTGTCGCGCTGTTGCTAGGCGCTGAATGGCGCCTGGCCTATGCCGTGTTCGCCTGCTCGGCACTGGCCCTGGCGTTGTTTGCGAGCTTTTGCGTGCCGAGTGCCACGGGCTCGCGAGCGCGGGCTGCCAAGGCTGGGCCGCTGTTCAGCGTGACGCTGAAGCGCCTCGCCGTCGCTTCGTTGTTGATGGGAGCGGCAAGCACGGCGTTGTGGTCGTTCGGTAGTCAGATCGTCGCCCAGCGCCTGGGTTGGGGGAGCGCTGGTTCTGGGTTGCTCTGGGTGGTGATTGGTGCTGCCGGCATCGCCGGCGCGGGTGCCGGCAGCCTGATCGCTCGGCTGGGTGTGGACTGGGCGAATCGTCTGTGTCTTGGCGCTCTGGCGGCAGCTATAGCCCTGGTCGGCATGGGCAGCACGCCGGCATTGGCGCTGCTGGGCGGCGCGCTGTTCGGAGCGGCCTACATTACCCTGAGCGGCATCTATCTGGTCTGGGGCGTAGCGGCGCTTCCCGAGCGGCCCGCGACCGGGCTCACCGTCGCCTTTCTCGGCATCGCCATCGGTCAGACGCTGGGGGCGCCGATTTTCGGCCTGCTGATGAGCAGGCTGAGCATGGACCACGCCGTGGGTCTGTTCGCGTTGCTGGCCTTGGCTGCCGGAGTGATGCGCTCGAACGTCGGTGACGCGATGCGTTCGAGCCCCATCGGTTGCCCAGAAAAAGGCCCGTACTAGACGGGCCAAAGGGTGACAAGCAACAACAGGATTCGGTGCGGCGGGAACCTGCCTGGCGTTTTCCAGTCAGGTGCTTACTTGGCTTCGAAGATCACGTAGACCTTGCGGCAGGCCTCGAGCACTTCCCAGGTACCGGAAAAGCCGGCAGGAATCACGAAACGGTCGCCGGCGCGCACGGTCTTGGCGTTGCCGTCAGCGTCACGCAGCACGGACACGCCCTGGAGAATCTCGCAGTACTCGTGCTCGGTGTAGCTCACCGTCCACTGACCCACGGCGCCTTCCCAGATGCCGGTGCTGAACTGACCGCAGGGGCTGCTGTAGTGGTTGCGCACGCTTTGCTCCGGGTCGCCCTTGAGCACTTTTTCCGGCGCTGGGCGATAGTGTTCGGCGGCCGTGCCGGCCTGAGCGAAGTCGACGATCTGTTCGATGTTCATCTGGCTGTTCCGTGGTGTCGGTGGCGGCAACCGCGCGACCAGAGGGCCTTCGCGGGAAAGTCGTGGCAGCAGTCTATGTTTAAAAAAACGAACATGACAAGGGCTTTTGCCGGTCTATGTCAAAAATATTGAAAAGCCACAGCCCTCTGGTTTAGTGTGTCGGACAGGATTTGGCCAGCGATCTGGCCTTGCAGAATTATTGACAGTGCGCGCCCTCGCGGACGCCGCTTCCACCCATTGAGAGGATGCCGGAATGACTAGCCTGACTCGTGCCGACTGGGAACAGCGTGCCAAGACCCTGACCATCGAAACCCGTGCGTTCGTACACGGTGAGTACCGCGCCGCCGAGTCTGGCGCTACCTTCGAATGCATCAGCCCGGTCGACGGCCGCCTGCTTGGCATGGTGGCCAGCTGTGACCAAGCTGACGCAGACGTGGCGGTCAAGGACGCCCGCGCCACCTTCGAATCCGGTGTGTGGTCGCGCATGGTCCCGGCCAAGCGCAAGAAGGTGATGATCCGCTTCGCCGAGCTGATCGAAGAGCATGGTCAGGAGTTGGCCCTGTTGGAAACCCTGGACATGGGCAAACCGATCAGCGACTCGCTGAGCATCGACGTCGGCAGCGCCGCCAACGCCATTCGTTGGAGCGGAGAGGCCATCGACAAGATCTACGACGAAGTCGCCGCCACCGCCCATGACGAGCTGGGCCTGGTCACCCGCGAGCCGGTCGGTGTGGTCGCCGCCATCGTGCCGTGGAACTTCCCGCTGCTGATGACCTGCTGGAAGCTTGGCCCGGCGCTGTCCACTGGTAACTCGATCATCCTCAAACCGTCCGAGAAGTCGCCGCTGACCGGTATCCGCATCGCCCAGCTGGCCATCGAGGCCGGCATTCCGGCGGGCGTGTTCAACGTGCTGCCAGGCTTCGGCCACACCGTCGGCAAGGCCCTTGCTCTGCACATGGACGTCGACACCCTGGTGTTCACCGGTTCGACCAAGATCGCCAAGCAGCTGATGATCTACGCTGGCGAGTCGAACATGAAGCGCGTCTGGCTGGAAGCAGGCGGCAAGAGCCCGAACATCGTCTTCGCCGACGCACCGGACCTGCAGGCCGCTGCCGAAGCGGCTGCCAGCGCCATTGCCTTCAACCAGGGCGAAGTCTGCACCGCCGGTTCGCGCCTGCTGGTGGAGAACGCCATCAAGGACACCTTCGTGCCCATGGTGGTCGAGGCGATCAAGGCCTGGAAGCCGGGCAACCCGCTGGACCCGGCGACCAACGTCGGCGCGCTGGTCGACACCACGCAGATGAACAACGTGCTGAGCTACATCCAGGCCGGTCATGACGACGGCGCCAAGCTGGTGGCCGGCGGCAAGCGGGTGATGAAAGAGACCGGCGGTACCTACGTCGAGCCGACCATTTTCGACGGCGTGAACAACGCCATGCGCATCGCCAAGGAAG